>Ga0307505_10001103_pt1 | contig 23657 bp, 15 predicted proteins | sample 23_S_MG_FD_202183 | JGI IMG/M metagenome (GOLD analysis project Ga0307505, IMG submission 202183) | Soil microbial communities from Populus trichocarpa stands in riparian zone in the Pacific Northwest, United States - 23_S | ecosystem: Environmental > Terrestrial > Soil > Riparian zone > Trees...
GGCTTCCGCCGGCGCCCGGGCGGCGGGCCCCGCTGGCTAACGCCCTGCCCCTACTGGTGGCCGGGTCATTCGAGCCTCGCCCTCCTGGTCCGAGTCGCGTTGTCGTGCCCGAATGATCCGACGGCAGGCGCCGTTGCCCTCGCTGGACGGTGCCGCGCAACGCGCCGACCGATATTGACGCCCGGCGAAGTCGGCGTATACCAGTGCCATGACTGACGCAGCCCGCCCGCACCGCCTCGCTCGATTGGTCCTCTCCACGGTACTCACCCTCTGGGTCGGCACGGCCGTCGCCCAGGTTTGCGACGACTTCAACGCCTGCACGACCGGCGACATGTGCAGCGACGGCGAGTGCTTTGGGACACCGGCGACCGGCGGCGGCTGCGACGACTTCAACCCGTGCACCGTCAACGACCAATGCACGCCCTTCGGTTGTATGGGAATGCCGGCGTCGAACGGCGCGGAATGCGCCGGCGGCTGCGGGACGTGCCAGGAGTTGGCCCCAGGGGCTCCGACCTTCTGTTCGCCAAAACCGGACATCGCCGGACAGGCGTGCGAGCCGGAGCTCGGCGGCGAGGTCAACCCGTGCATGGAAGGAACCTGCTTCGAAAGCGGGCTGATCGTGTCCTGCTTCCCCCGCTTGCGGACCTGCATCGACACCGACGGCAACGAGTGCACCGACCGATGCAATCCGTCGACCGGCGAATGTGAGCAGAACTTCTCGGACTGCGTCCCCGGGTGCGAAGCGTGCAACGCCGAGAGCGGAGCGTGCGAACCGGCCAATCTCGGCAGCGCTTGCGACGACTTCGATCCGTGCACGCCCGAGAGCCGATGCGAACTCGTCGACCTTCCGGATCAACCCCGCGGCTTTTGCCTTGCGGGAGCACCGAGCGTTCCCACGGCGACGCCGACCGCACCGACGCCGACCGCGACAGCGCCCGCCGCGACACCTACCACCACCCCGCCAGCCACGGCCACCTCGGTCCCTCCGACCGCCACGGTGCCGGCGGCGACGGCCACACCGATATCGCCGACGAACACTCCCATCACCGCCTCCCCGACGCCGGGCACGCCGGAGCCGACCGACACGCCCGGCGGACCGACGTCGACACCGACCGACGCCGTGTCGACTCCGACTCCCGGGTCCGGCGCTTGCGCGGGGGACTGCAACAGAGACGGCTTCGTGCGCATCAATGAACTCGTACTGCAGGTCAACATCGCCCTCGGCAACGCCGACATTGCCGGCTGTCTCGCCGGCGACACCAACGGAAACGGAACCATTGCCATCAACGAGTTGGTTGGCGCCGTCAACAACGCGTTGGGCGGCTGCCCCCCGGCAGCGGGAATTTAGGCCCACTGCCGCTCATGATGAATAAGGCCGCCGTAAGTTGAAGAACATGATCCGACAGGTCGATTAATGATGCGAGCCGATGAAATCGTGAAAAAACCGCAGAATATTTAATTCCGTCGACGCGTCGAATCCCGCGCTTGTCTCTGCAATGGTATGCAGACTCGATAGGGGGGCTCGATGCAGAACACCAACGCAATCTCGTTTCAAAGTCTGCCGCGCGACCTGACGTCCGGCGCGGTCGTTTTCCTCGTGGCGCTGCCTCTGTGCCTCGGGATCGCCCTGGCTTCCAACGCCCCCCTCTTCTCGGGGCTGGTGGCTGGAATCGTCGGCGGCCTCGTAGTCGGTTCGCTGAGCGGCTCGCACACCAGCGTCAGCGGACCCGCCGCGGGGCTCACGGCGATCGTCGCCGCACAGATCGCCAGCCTGGGATCGTTCGAGTCGTTCCTGCTGGCCGTGGTGATCGCCGGTGGCATCCAGATCGTTCTGGGGCTCGCCCAGGGCGGGTTCATCGCCGCCTACTTCCCGACCAGCGTCATCAAGGGACTCCTCGCCGCCATCGGGACCATCTTGATCCTCAAGCAGATACCGCACCTATTCGGGCACGACACCGACCCCGAAGGCGAGATGTCGTTCAACCAGCCGGACCGCGAAACGACCTTTTCGGAGATCGGCGCGACGATCGAGAACCTCCATCCCGGAGCGAGCCTGGTCGGACTCCTCTGCCTGGGCGTGTTGGTCGCGTGGGATCGCGTTCCCCGGCTGAAGAAGCTCGGAATCCCGGGCCCCCTCGTCGTGGTGCTGATCGGAGTCGCGCTCAGCACCTTTCTACCGCTCCTGGGTGCCGGCTGGACCATCGAGGGGTCACACCTCGTGCAGGTACCCGTCGCCGCGTCGTTGGGAGAGTTCGCCGGATTTTTCACGCGGCCCGACTTCTCGTCGTGGTCGAACCCCGCCGTCTACACGGCGGCCGTTACCATCGCCCTGGTGGCGTCGCTCGAGACCCTGCTCAACCTCGAGGCGATCGACAAGCTCGATCCGCAACAGCGCAACTCGCCCCCGAGTCGCGAGCTGGTTGCGCAGGGCGTGGGCAACATGACGGCGGGCCTGCTGGGCGGGATTCCTCTCACCTCGGTGATCGTCCGCGGATCGGTGAACATCAACTCGGGCGCTCAGACGAAGGTCTCGGCGGTGTTCCACGGCGCACTTCTCCTGGTCTGCGTACTCCTCGCCCCGACGATGCTGAATCAGATTCCGTTGGCCGCGCTGGCGGCGATCCTGATCGTCACCGGCTTCAAGCTCGCCAGCCCGAGCCTGGTGCGGCAGCTTTGGCGGGAGGGTCCGTACCAGTTCATCCCGTTTCTGACGACCGTCATTGCCATCGTCTTTACCGACCTCCTCATGGGTATCCTCATCGGCCTCGCCGTCAGCATCAGCTTCATCCTCAACAGCAACCTCCGTGTACCGATCCGTCGCTACGTGGAACATCACCTGTCCGATGAGATCGTTCACATCCAACTCTCCGAACAGGTCAGCTTCCTCAAGAGAGCGGCGCTCTCGCGAGCGCTCGACGACGTCCCCGCGGGCAGCCACGTCCTGTTGGATGCACAGGCTACCGACTTCATCGATCCCGACATCCTCGACCTGCTGCAGGATTACCAGGACAAGAAAGCGCCGGCGCGAGGGGTCAAAGTGAGCCGCGTGGGCTTCCTCGACAAATACCAGATCGACGATCACATCGGATTCATCGATTACTCGACACGCGAACTACAGTCGTCGACGACGCCGGAACAGGTCCTGGAGATTCTCAAGCTGGGGCATCAACGCTTTCGCAGCGGCCGTCGGCTGCTCAGCCGCGACCTCGCCAGGCAGGTCAACAAGACCGCCGGCGGGCAGCATCCGCTTGGCGTCGTCTTGAGCTGCATCGATTCTCGCGTACCCACGGAACTCATCTTCGACCTGGGGGTCGGCGATGTCTTCAGCGTGCGTGTCGCCGGCAACATTCCGAGCCGCAAGATCCTCGGCAGCATCGAGTACGGATGCACCGTCGCCGGCGCGAAGCTCGTTCTCGTGATGGGGCATACCCGGTGCGGCGCGGTGACCGAAGCGGTCAAGTTGGCTTGTTCCACCGAACCGGTCGAGCAGACGACAGGCTGCCAACACGTCGAACACATCCTGACGGAGATCCAATCTTCCTTCGATGGCGAGGCCTGCCGAAACATAGCCGAATGGCCGGACGACGAACGCGATGCGTTCATCCATGACGTCGTCCGCCGCAATGTCGCCTACACGGTCAGAGCGCTCGCGGATCGAAGCGAGAGCCTCGCGAAACTCGTCATGGAAGGGAAGCTCATGATCCTGGGCGCGATCTACGACGTCACCACGGGGGACCTGACTTTCCTGGAGGACGAAGCCTTGACGAAGGAATCGCTTGCCGCGATCACCGGGACGGACGCGGCTCGCAAGTCCGGCACGCTCCTCGAGAGCGCATGAGCTTACCGGTAGCGCGGGGGGGTTCCACCGCGCGCTACCGGGTTCAACGAATCTCGTCGAACGCCACCACTTCGAGCGACGTCTCGAAACGACCGTCATTTCGATACGGCAACGCCACCGTGGGTCGATGCGTGAAGTTCACGCTTCCCCCTGGCGGGATCGGTTCCGTGACCCGAAAGTATTCGGTGCGGCCCGGGCTATCCGAACCGGGCTTGAACTCGTTGCTCCACAGCCACTCGTGATTCACCATCACGAGCACGTCCGCGACAGGATTCGGCGACTTGTTGATCAAAGTTCCGCCGACGGTTCCGTCGTGGGAGGTGTGCACGCGCACATCGATCGGCGCGCGCCACGCCTCGGCGTTGTGTAAGTTCGGCTCCGCCGCCGCTCGGAGCTGCTCCTGTTCCGCCAACCGTCGCGCGCGCGCATCGGCCTCGCGCCGCGCCTCGACGTCCAAACGCGCCTTGTCATATGCGGCCATACTGTAGGCGACCTGGATCTGGCTACGAGCAAGAGACGCGAGGTGCCCGACTTCACTGCTCTTACCGCCATCCTCCCAGACTTCCTCGGCGCCGCGCAGGATCCTATCCGCCTCGTGGAGCGGAACCGCTGCAGCCTGGCGCACGGCCGGATCGCTTTGGGCCCGTGAATAATCGACCCTCGCCGCCACCAACTCGGGATGTGCTCCGCGCGGCGCGCAACCCGAAAATGCCGCGATGAGCAACGCTCCGGCAATGGATGCGCCAACGCGACTTCCGTGACCCCGCTCGTGTCGTTCGACCATGAAACACCTCCGTTCAGCCATCAATCGACTGGTTGACTTCACACCCACAGATCCGCAGCAACAAACGTTCCACCATCGACCTGCGTCGATACGGAACGCTATGGCGTCATCCGACGTCGATTCGATTGGAAGATCTTGCAAGCCCACGCGCGCAGGGCGCGGGCCTTCCCCCGCACGTGACGCCGCTTGTAAGCAGCGGAAAAACCCGGATCGCGCTCATTACCCAGCATGTAGAATCTACAGGCCCCAAAACGGTCCAAGCGTCCTTGCGCGCCTGCGACCGCGGTCGGCACAGGTTTTGCGTGTTTGCGGGGATGACCAATCGGCGACGCACGGCAACCACCGTCGCGCACACCGTTCACACAGCTTGGAAAGGACTTTAGAACCATGGCCCGAGAAGATATGGCGTTTTACGAAGGTTACGCAGCGGAGTTCGAAGAGAGTTCGCAGCGGCTGTCGGCGAGGATTCGCAACTTCGCGGCCGCGACACCGTACGTCGCGCTCGGTTTGGTTGCGAAAGCCGCGCGGCGCGGAGGTGAAGTGGTTGCGTACGCCGCGGCGGCGCCCTTTCGTCTGGCTCGCGCGACGAGCGCGGCGCCGGGCAACTTGGTTAGAACCGCCCGCCGCGTCCCCGAGCGCGCCGCGCAGGCACTTCGCGAGAGCGAAGAGACAGGTCGTCGCACCTTGGATCGTGTGCTCGGTCGGAGGTCGGCGGCCAGGGCGCAGGATCAGCTCCGCACCGTTCGGAGCAAGGCGAAGTCCGTGGCCACCAGCGCGCGCAAGGCGGCGCAGGCATCCGCGACCGCGGTCGCCGACGCGGCTCGCGCCACAGTCGACCCGCGCGATAGCCGCCCCTACGAGGATCGCACCCGCGCCGAATTGTACGATCTTGCCTGCGAACGCGACGTGCCTGGCAGATCCGAGATGAACAAGAAGCAGCTCATCAAAGCACTGCGCCGCGATCGCTAGCGCTCGTGGAGTAAGCACGCGAGAGCGAGAGGCCTGGATTCAGGCGTACGTTCACGCGCGCCAAACCGGATTCGAGCCGAGCGCTCCATGATCCGACGAAGGTGGATCTATGAGAACACCATCACTTCTATGGTCGAGGTCCATGGTCGGACGCGCCATGGCGCGCACCGCCCTCTGTTCGTTGTTCGCGTTCGCCGCGTGTTCCAGCAACGACGACGGTGACGATGACGATCCCGGGCCGGCGCCGCCGCTCGAAGCGAGCCGCCCGTTCCGCGCTCTCGCCGGAGTGTCGATGGGCGGCTACGGGTCGATGAACCTCGGAACCAAACGATCCGATCTCTTCGGTGTGATCGCCTCGCTCGGTGGTCCGGTCGATATGAAGCTGCTGCTTCGCGACATGATCGAAGACAACCTCGAGGTCAAAGCCCAAACGGAGCTTCCGGCGGAGGTCGGCGACGATTTCACGTTCGACCATCTCGCCCCGTATCCCGATCGCGACACGCGCATCACCATGGTTCAGGATCTCGTCATCGCATTCGGCAATCCGTTTCTTCATCATCCCGACGGGACCGGGCGATACCTGGCCAGTGACTCCCAGCCCGCGATACTGCTGCAAGACGACCATTTCGGATCGTTCGAGTTGCTTGACGATCCGCGCGGCTTCGTCGATGGCGGAGACGAGAACCAAGACGGCCTGCGCCAGGTTGGAGAGGTCCCTACGTATCCAACCGAAGTGCTGCTGTTGGCGGGCGGGTCGCTCGCATCCCTGACGCAAGAGAGTGGCGAGTTGATCGGCGGCCGCAACCTCGTGGACCTCGACGGCGATGACATCTACGACGTCGGCGACGGCGTCATCGTAAATTACTCCGAGCCCTTCGCGGACCAAGATGGGGACGGTGTTTTCGAGCCCGAGGACGGAGACACGTACGAGGACTTCGGACTCGACGGGGTGCCTGCAACCGGAGACTTCGGTGAGGGCAACGGCGTATTCGACTACGATCCGGACCGAGCCCGATGGATCGAGCAGGATCCGCTGTCGCGAATCGAGGCGCTGCCGACGGCGGCGATCGCCGCGCAACGCATTTACATGGATGTCGGCGTCGACGACGAATTTGGCTTTGCCGCGCACTACGAGAACTTCGTCGACGCCCTCGAAGCCAAGGGCCTCGTCGTCGGCGTGCAGGACGGTTTCCGCGGCAACTGCGCCAATCTCGCCGACCCCGACGACGACTACCTGCTGGTTCGCTACGCGGCAGGCCACGTCGGCGTCGAGACGGTGGATCCGGAGGACTTGCTGGACGGAAACGTCTGCGGCGAGGCGACCGTGTGGCAACGCGTCATCAACATGTTGGGCTTTCTGAACGAAAGCTTCCCGGACGGCAGCTACGGTCCGGGCATCGACTTCGACGTCGACATCGATTTCGACGATTTCGATTTCGACTTCGACTTCCCCGATCCGAACGTCAGCGGACAGTTGATCTCCGCATCGCTTCCCTCGCCTGCCCTCGCCACCGCCGAGCAGGCCGCGCCGATGCGCGACGTGGTCGTCTACCGACCCCCGGCCTTTCGCCACACGGACGACCACTTCCCCGCCGTCTATCTTATGCCCGGATACGGCCAGACCCCGGGAGATTTCGCTCGTATGGAAATCCTCCTCGACGCGCTGATCCTCAGCGGCCAGCTGCAGAATATGTTCGTCGTCGTCCTTCCGGGCGACGGTGCTCGCCAAGGGTCGTTCTACGTCAACCTCAGCATCCCCGAGACCGACGTACCCGATCTGCAGGACCCGACCTCTGGGCGCTACGAGGACTCGATTCTCCAGGACCTCATCCCGGCCATCGAGCGCGACATCCTTCGCAATCGAGTCCGGCGATAGTTGATCTCCTCACCACAGAGACACCGCGAACACAGAGAGTTCCTAGAGCAAGCGCGGGATTCTCGACCTCTACCCGGCTTTGCCCGCCAATTCGAGTCGGTGGGAAGCGCGAAGCCGAAAAGCACGTCATCCCGGCGAAAGCCGGGATCCAGGTGGAGCGGCGGTGGCATACCGCCTGGACCCCGGCTTTCGCCGGGGTGACCAAGTGGGATGGCGATGGAATTGGCGGGCAAAGCCCCTCTACCCCCACGTGGGGATGGGTTCGGGGCCGTATACCAAGAGTTTCTGAAAGACCTTCATTCTCTGTGTCCTCCGTGCCTCTGTGGTGAATTCGATTAGACGGTCAGGTACCGGCGAACGAGATCGTCGTCGAGATCCGCCATCGCGCCGTTTGCCACCGCTCTCCCCTTCTCGAGCACATAGAATCGATCGGCGACGCGGCGCGCCAGCGGTAGTTTCTGCTCCACCAGGAGCACGGTCATTCCGAGGTCGCGGTTGAGACGCATGATCGCCGTGCCGATGTCGTGAACGATGCTCGGCTGGATCCCCTCCGTCGGCTCGTCGAGGATCAGCAGTCGCGGCTCCAGGATCAGGGCGCGCGCGATCGCGAGCTGCTGCTGTTGGCCGCCCGAGAGATCGCCACCGCGACGACGGAGCATCTGGCGCAGCACGGGAAAGGCCTCGAGCATCTCTTCATAGACGTGACGGCCGCCGTCGCCGCGGTTCACGGACAGCCCGAGCCGCAGGTTCTCGTCCACGGTGAGACGCGGAAAAATGTCCCGCCCTTGCGGGACGTAGGCAATCCCGAGACGCGCGCGCGCCTCGGCCGGCTGCGACGAGATCACATTGCCTTCGAACCGGATCTCGCCGTCGCGCACGGGCAGCAGGCCCATCACACACTTCAACGCACTGGTCTTCCCCACTCCGTTCCGACCGAGCAAACAGGTACACGAGCCCTGCGGGACCTCGAGCGCCAGATCCCACAACGTGTGGCTCTCGCCGTAGAACTGATTGACTCCGGAAAGCGCGAGCATCAGGACCCCAGATACACTTCAATGACGTTTGGGTTGTTCTGCACCGTGTCCATGTCACCTTCGGCGAGAACGCGTCCCTCATGGAGAACCGTGACACGCCGGGCGATCGACCGCACGAACTCCATGTCGTGTTCGACGACGACCACCGATCGATGCCCCGCCAGCGAGACCAGCAGCTCGGCGGTCCGCTCCGTCTCCTGGTGCGTCATGCCCGCGGCCGGCTCGTCGATCAACATCAGCTGCGGCTCCTGCATGAGCAACATCCCGATCTCCAGCCATTGTTTCTGCCCGTGCGACAGTGCGCCGGCGTGGACGTCGCGGAAGTCGGCCAGTCCGATCGTCGCCAGAGTCTCGTCGATCCGATCTCTTTGCTCGCCGCTGAGTCGCGCGCGCAACGTCGCGAAGACGCCCTTGTCCGCCTTCATCGCGAGCTCGAGATTGACGAACACCGGCAACTGCTCGAACACCGTCGGCTTTTGGAACTTGCGTCCGATCCCCGCCTTGACGATCTCCGGCTCGGTCAGGCTGAGCAAGTCGATATTGCGGTCGAAGAGTGCCTGCCCCTGGTCTGGTCGCGTCTTTCCCGTCACGACATCCATCATCGTGCTCTTGCCCGCGCCGTTGGCGCCGATGATGCAGCGCAGCTCGCCCCTCTCGATGTAGAGGTCGAGTTGATTCAGCGCGCGAAAGCCGTCGAAGCTGACGGTGATTCCGTCGAGGTAGAGGATCGAACCGTGCAGCAGGTCGGGCTGGGCTCGCGGCTCGTCATCCATCGGCGCCACCGCGGGCTCGGCGACCGGGGCCATCATCGCCGCATCGTTCATCGCGCGACTCCGACCTGGCGGACGCCCACGATCCCGCGCGGAAAGTAGAGCGTGACCAGCACGAACAGCGCGCCGAGGATGAACAGCCACGCTTCGGGGAGCAGCCCCGTGAACTGGGTCTTCGCGAAGTTGACGAGCACGGCGCCGAGGATCGCACCGTAGAGGGAGCCGCGACCGCCGATGGCGACCCAGACGACGACCTCGATGGAGTTCAGCGGCGAGAACTCGCTCGGATTGATGATGCCCACCTGCGGAACGTAGAGCGCGCCGGCGATCCCCGCGAGAACCGCCGAGAAGGTAAAGATCCACACCTTGAAGTGATCGACGCGGTAGCCGAGGAAGCGCACCCGATCCTCGGCATCGCGAATCGCGACGACGACGCGCCCGTAGCGCGAAGCGCAGATCGCCCGGCACACCACGTACGCCATGCCGAGGGCCGCGGCTGTCAGCACCAGCAACGCCAGCCGCGTGCCGTCGGCCTGCAGGTCGAAACCGAGGATCTCCTTGAAATCGGTGAGTCCATTGTTGCCGCCGAATCCCATGTCGTTGCGAAAGAACGCCAGCAGCAGAGCGTACGTCATCGCCTGGGTGATGATGGACAGATAAACACCGGTCACACGCGACCGGAACGCGAACCATCCGAAGACCAGGGCCAACACTCCCGGAACCGCGACGACGAGCAGCATCGCGAAGGGGAAGCTCGACGATCCCCACCAGTACCACGGCAGTTCCTGCCAGTTGAGAAACACCATGAAATCGGGAAGCAACGCGTTGCCGTATACCCCGCGGTCGCCGATCTGCCGCATCAGGTACATGCCCATCGCGTAGCCGCCGAGGGCGAAGAACGCGCCGTGTCCGAGACTCAGGATGCCGCAGAAGCCCCAGACGAGATCCACCGAGAGAGCGAGCAGCGCGTAGCAGAGATACTTGCCGAGGAGGGTCACGGTGAAGGTGGACACGTGCAGCAACGAATCCGGCGCCGGGAGCAGATTCAGGACAGGTACGAGCACCGCGATGAGGCCGAGACTTCCGATGACGGCGATGTCGGACGGAGACGGCCGAGTTGTCACGCTCGCGAACATCGCACTCTCACGCCTCCGCCGCGCGGCCGGGCTGTGGGAACAACCCGCGGGGGCGTCTTTGGATGAACAGAATGATGAAGACGAGAACGAAGATCTTCGCCAACACCGCGCCCGCGTACGGTTCGAGAAACTTGTTGGCGAGACCGAGCGACATCCCCGCGACGAGGGTCCCCCACAGGTTTCCGACGCCGCCGAATACGACCACCATGAACGAGTCCACGATGTAGCTCTGCCCGAGGTTCGGGCCGACGTTCGTGAGTTGGCTCAGCGCCACGCCCGCGAGTCCCGCGACGCCGGCTCCGAGTCCGAAGGTGATGGCGTCGATCCGACCCGCGCGCACTCCCATCGCCCGAGCCATCGCCCGGTTCTGGGCGACCGCGCGCACCTGAAGGCCGAGGGTCGTGAAGCGAAGAAGGGCGACCAGGGCGAGGAAGACCGCGAGGCTGAAGAAGACGATGAAGAGGCGATTGTAGTTGATGGCGAGCGCCGGATTGAGGATGAGCTGCCCACTCATCCACTCCGGCGTCGCGACGGCGCGGTTGAGCGGCGAGAAGATCGTCCGCACGGTCTGCTGCAGGACCAAACTGATCCCGTAGGTCGCGAGCAGGGTCTCGAGCGGTCGCCCGTAGAGAAACCGCACGACGCCCCGTTCGATCGCGACGCCAACCAGCGCCGCGACGAGAAAGGCGGCTGGAATCGCGATGTACAGGGACGACTCGAGGTGCCCGGGCAGCGCCTGCTGGACGACCCACGTGGTGTAGGCGCCCAACATAATGAGTTCTCCGTGCGCCATGTTGATCACCCCCATCACGCCAAACGTGATGGCGAGACCGATGGCGGCCAGGACCAGGACCGACCCGAGGCTGAGGCCGAACATCAGCGTTTCGACGAACCCGTACCACGCACGCCTTCTGTCGATTCGCTCGATTCCGGACTGCGCGGCCCAACGAACGTCTTCCTCCGGCTCGATCGGCGCTCCATTCGCGCCGGTCTCCAGCACCGCGGCGAGCCGCGTCCGGGCCTCCGCGTACATGCTGCTCGAGAGCGTATCGATCGCGGCGCGGCGGCGCTCGCGCTCCGGGGATTCCGCGAGTTCGACGAGAGCGATGGCCGTGCGCAGGGTCTCCTTTACGCGGGCATCGCGTTCGGCGACGAGCGCGTCGCGCAGCGGCTGGACCGTTTCGCCGCTCAAGGTGCCGAACAGGGACTCGACAGCGATCCGGCGTTCCGTCGGATCGGCCGCCCGCAAGCTCACCCGCGCCAACGCCACCCGCAGAGCGCCGCGCATCTGATTGTTGATGATGATTTTTCTCAGGCCCACCTTGTCTTCGGCGGGCAGCGCCGCGCCGGATAGGGCGTCGACGACTCCGCCCGCCTCGGTCGCGATCAGGACCACGTTGTCCGCCTTTCGCACGTAGAGGCGACCGTCGAGCAGCGCCTTCAGAACCGCCGGCGCCTGAGCCGAGCCGCTCTCGGCAATCTGCCCCGCGGCCGCGGCTTTGGTTTGAAAGCTCGAGCTCTGGACAGCCTCCAGGGCGGCGGCGAACGCCGCATCGTCCGCCCGACCGGGCACGACGAAACCGATCGTCACCGCCAGCCAGGTGATCGCGAGGACTGTTGCGAGAGATTGCACGAGCGAAGCACTCCTTCTCCGACGACGAGGGGAGCGCGCCGCGTTCCGTTCCTCACGGCGCGCTCCCCGGATGTTCGAACCGCTCAGCGGCTCAGTAGTTCTGACCGGAGCACTTCTTCGTGACCGTGTTGAAGTTGCCGCAGTTCAGCTTCTCCGTCCAGTCCGCCTCGATGATCTTGCTGTCCGGAAGGAAATCCGACCACGCGTCGCCGGGCACGAGATCATCGGTCTGCCAGACGGTCGCGAACTGACCATCCTCCTGGATCTCGCCGATGAGCACCGGCTTGGTGATGTGGTGGTTGGCCAACATCGTTGACATGCCACCGGTCATGTTGGGCGCCTGAATGCCGATGATGGCCTTCTGTACCGCGGTTGGATCCGTGGTACCGGCCTTCTCGACCGCCTTTACCCACATGTTGAAGCCGATGACGTGAGCCTCCATCGGATCGTTCGTCACGCGCTTGGGATTCTTGATGAACCCGTGCCACGTCTTGATGAAGTCCGCGTTGACCGGAGCATCGACGCTCATGAAGTAATTCCACGCCGCGAGATGCCCGACCAGCGGCTTGGTATCGATGCCGGACAGTTCTTCCTCGCCGACCGAGAACGCCACGACCGGGATGTCGTCGGCCGCGACGCCCTGGTTGCCGAGCTCTTTGTAGAAGGGAACGTTGGCATCCCCGTTGATGGTCGACACGACGGCCGTTTTCTTGCCCGCGCTACCGAACTTCTTGATGTCGGCGACGATCGTCTGCCAGTCGGAGTGCCCAAACGGCGTGTACGAGATCATGATGTCCTCGTCGGCCACGCCTTTGGACTTCAAGTACGCTTCGAGGATCTTGTTGGTCGTGCGCGGATACACGTAGTCGGTGCCGGCCAGCACCCAGCGCTTCGCGCCGATGTCGTTCATCAAGTAATCGACCGCCGGGATCGCCTGCTGGTTCGGCGCCGCGCCCGTGTAGAATACGTTCTTCGATGACTCCTCACCCTCGTATTGAACCGGGTAGAAGAGCAAACCGTTCAGCTCTTCGAACACCGGCAGCACGGACTTGCGCGACACCGATGTCCAGCAACCAAACACCGCCGCCACTTTGTCTTTCTGCAGGAGTTGCCGCGCCTTCTCGGCGAACAGCGGCCAATCGGATGCGGGATCGACCACCACCGCCTCCAGCTTCTTGCCGAGCAGGCCGCCTTTCTTGTTCTGCTCGTCGATCAGCATCAGCATCGTGTCCTTCAGGGTCGTCTCGCTGATCGCCATCGTCCCCGACAGCGAGTGCAGCACGCCGACCTTGATCGTCTCCTGAGCGTCAGCCACTCCCGAAGGGGACATCCAGAGAGCGGACACCGCCGCCACGGCTATTGCGACCGTCCGCCGCAAAGAACCTCTTCGATCGATCCTCATCACAGATTCCTCCTTTGCTGTTGTTCGCCACGACCCTCCGGTCGGGCATGTCGATTCCAGTCCGAACCGCGCGTGCGAGCTCATATCTGCAGTTGGATGGCGAGCTTGATCGCGCTCACCCGGTCGCCGCTGACGTTCGGCGCGAAGTTGACGAGGCTCTTCGTCGCCAGGTCGCCGTATTGATAGAACAGCGCCACCTTCGCGTTGTGACCGGAGATGACGTAGTTCAGTCCGGTCTCGAACTCATTGCGATCGGCGCTGTCATCGGCGTTGATCTGTGTGAACCGCAGGTACGGTTGAAACTTTCCGGGGCCCACCGCGTTCGGCAGTAGGTAGAGCGCTGTCCCGGAGTACGAAGTGCCGTCGAACATCCCGAAGTTGTCCGGATCCGCAAAGGCCGCGACGTTGTTGTTGAAATCGAAGTACTTGAAGTCGGCCTCGACGGTGGCAACGCCCACGCTTCCGAGAGTCTTCTCGAAGAGAAGGTCGGCACCGGTGGCGATGAGGTCCCCGCTGTTGAGGCTCGAGCCGGCGCCGTCCTGCTGGTACTGCAACGCCACTGCGACGGTCAGGACGTCCGCGCCGCCGTAGTACGTGCTGCTCGTGTAGTAGCCGGGGTTGTCCTCCTTATCGAGGAACTGGTACGCGAGCCGAAACGCGTACAACGGATTGTCGTCCTCGTTGGCGCCGCCGCGCAGACCGTTGAACACGCCGACGACGTACTTGAACTTCTCGAAGTCGCCCCAGATGTTGACCCCGTGGTCGCGCGCATACAGTCCGGCTCCGCCGTCGCCGTATCCCGTGCTGAAGTCCGCCGAAAAGAATGGCGTCTTGTAGTTCTCGTAGACGTTCCCGTAGAAGGGTCCGTCCATCTCACGCCGATCCGCCGGGACGATGAGTCGGCCGCCCCAGATGTTGAAGTACGGACTCGGTTCGATCTTCACGATTCCATCGAGAATGACGAAGTCCTGCAGGTCCGAGTTCCCGCAGAACACGCACTCCGTGTTCATCTCGAGCTTCAACCACTTGAAGATCGTTCCATTGAGGTAGATACGAGCGTTGTCGAGGTTGAAGTCTTTCGACCACTCGTCGCCTCCGCCCGCGCCGTCTTCGATCGCCGCGAAGCTCGTGCGCGCTCCGAGGCCCGCGCTGAAAGACCTGACCTCGTCGATCTGGTACGTCATCCCGGCGTGTGCTCTCACCGACCACGTGCCCGCCGCGAGCACCGCGATCGCCAACGCGATCCAACTCCCCTCTTTCGAATGCCGCCTGGCCCTTATCGGGCCGCCCTCCATGTTCGAGTCGAACACACGCGAACGCGCATCCGACCGCCAGCCCCTCACCAAGCCCTCTCCTCGGGCACCCTGCTCCCTCATCGCCCCTCCTGACCGCCCAGCGAGTTTGCACCCTCACCTCTTTGCTCTATGACGCCGTGCGTCACGATGAGCACGGCGTCGTCAATGCAAAAGGGATGCCCGCCGTGTTCGGCGGGGCACAACATCTTGCGCGGCGTGCGAGTTACGCTCGCAACATGCGAAGAACTCGCGTGTTTCGTTTGACGACGCGCGGTGGACCGAGCCGTGGCGCGGCCGCGCACGCTGCTCAACAAAACGGCAGCACGGCACACGCTGCATCGCAACTGAGCAGAGAGCGGGAGTGCCACTCTACTTTGCGCGGGAGAACGACGAGGTTATCGAGCGGCGAAGTGTGGTGCCACGCGCGGCGGAACTACTGGGCGCGGACCGCCGCGGGGTGCGATCGCACTCGGCGTTCGATCGACCGCACTCGGCGTTCGCGCGCGTCGACGCACGGACGCCCGCGCGTTCACTCGCTCAGCGCGAGCGAGCGCCTCGGTTTGGCTCGTGGGGAGTGCGGCCGGCGCTACGGAACGGCTCGCCAGCCCTCTTCGCGCAGACAGTCGAACATCTCGGGACTCACGGCGTTGGCATCGCCGGCGGGCGCATCGCTCGCCCCAAGCTTCGCCGCGCATCGCCGCTTCGCCGCCGCGAGCGCGTCGGCGTTGCCGCCGAACTTGAACCACCCGTTGACCACGATCGGGGTCCTCACCGGCGCCGCGTCTACAGGATCCGAAGCGGCGGCAGGCGCGGCCGGCTCCTCGACTGGACGAGGCGTGTCGCCGCCGGGCGCGTTCGGCGTCGGCGTGGTTGGAACAACAGCAACGCCCGGTGCCTGCGGAACTTCAGCCGGAGGCGATGCCTCTGCCGCGCCCGCCGCTTCGCTCGCAGTCGCCGGCGCGTCGCCCAATTGGCGGACGCTCCAGCCCTGTTCCTTCATGCAGCGCTCGAAGTCTGGGCTATCGCTCCGACCAGCGTCGTGGCAGCGATCGCGCGCCGCCTGTTGCTCGCCACCGGTGCCGCCCGCCTTGAACGCGATCGACCCACAACCGGCAGCGGCCCCGAACGCGACGAGCGGTATGATCAGAAGCGCCGCCCAGGAAGGTCGGCGCGAGTCGCCCGTGTTGCGCCGTTGAATCATCATCGCCGAGGATTGCCGGGTCGCCCCGAATGACGTGCTCATGGCTGCGTCAACGGCGTCGGCGCATTGATTCTCATTTCGATTCTGGCGTCGGCGCTCGCACCCGTGGTCGGGTCGCTGCCTATGAACATCGGCACTCCGGATCCGAAGTCGAGGGTTCCGGGGTAGCTGGCTTCGCCAACCTGCGCGCCGTCGACATACAGCGTCGTCCTCCCGTCGTCCCAGGTGGCAACGATGTGATGACTGCCGCCGCGCTCCCACCCATCAATTGCGTAACTGATCTCCGCTTCGTACCCGGTGTGGTCCGTGATCGTGAAGTGCAGGAACTCTCCACGCTTGACGATCCGCAGGCGATTGTCGTGCTCGTCGCCGATACCGACGATGGCGTTGTCGGTCGGATCTACGCCGCTCCACTGCGGGGCGATGGAGAAGTCGAGCGTGCCCCGGTCGCTCGCGCCAATGTCGGGAAACGTAAGGATCGCATCCTCGCCAGGAAGGAATACCAGGACCTCCGGCGCGACGAGATCGCGCCACACTGGGCCGTCGATCAGAAAGTCGGCGACCCACGCCGGCAGATCGGTGCCGTCGATCTGCTGTGAGTCGAACGTTCCGTCGACGCCGACCTGGAAACCCGGGCCGATTCCAACCCCGAGCAGAATCGTGTGCGATTCCCCGTCGATCAGGAACCTCTTGAAGCGATCCGGATTGCGCGCCGCGACCTCTCCGCTGACATCGAGCAGCAAGTCGCGGTATGCGGCGCGCTCGAGCGCGAGAAAGTCGGAGATCACGAAGTCGCGCTGGTAGCTGAACAGCGCGAATCGGGTATCGGAATCGTTCTCGAGCGCCCAATCGATCAAGAACGCAACCTGCTCGTCGCAGCGCGTGCAGCCCTCGACGATGAACTCGTCGAAGCGCCAGTTCTCGCTGCGCTCCGCGATCGCCTCCGGATCGCCGTTGTTCTGCAGACCGGGCCCCGAGTCGTTGAGGACGAGGACGGACTTGTCGGGGTAGGCCACGCGCATCGCACCGTAGCCGCTGAAGGTACCGTAGCCGCCGGCGCTGCTGCCGCTGACCACGATGTCGCTCGGATCCGGAAAGCTGGCGCGCATCACGTCGATAGCGGCGGAGATGTTGGCCTGGCCGCTGTGGTGCACCGTCCCACTGGCGTACTCGACGACGTTGTCGCCCGAGAACACCGATCCATCGCAATACGGCACGTACACAACGTTCCACCCGTCCATCGGGTTGCCCGGTCCGCTTCCCAGGACGCCGCCGAAGACATCGAGCGGCGCGAGCGGTTCCGCCGTCTCCTTGGCGCCGAGGCCGACGTCGCCGAAGCACGTCTCTTCGCTCCAGCAGGCGCCGCCGCCCTCCAGATAGAAGAGAACCTTGTCGTTGATGCCGGGACGGACGAACACGAGGTACGGCGTCCCGAACAAGCAGACTGGTCCATCCTCCGAGGGGGTGAATTCATAGCGCAACCAGTCGCCCTCCGATGTCGGTTGCGGAACCTCCCGCCCGAAGTACTGGCCGATCCCGACCGCCTCGAGCTGCTCGACGACCGTGAGCGGAGCGGAACCCCCGTCGTCGTCGCTGCCGCAGCCGATCATCGCCGCGACCGCGACCACCAGTGCCAACCTGCCCGATCCATACCTCATGAGCGCTCCCCCCTTCGCGCTGGGTGTCTAGCAGTCCGGGCTCGTAAACACTACTTGATGAACAGCATCTCCTGGTACGTCGCCAGCGGCCACAGATCGTCGGCGACCAGCCCTTCGAGATCGTCCGCGGTCGCGCGCACAGCCAGCATCGCTGGTAGGACCTCGTCACAACAGTGCTTCGCGTGCGCCAACGTATCGCCTCCGTTGTGACCCCGCGTCATCGCCGTCTCGAGCGCCTCGATTCCATCCTGAAGATCCTTCACCAGCGAGGTGACCTTGCTGAGGGTCTTGGTGTCGAACTCGTACCCGACCGCCTTCAGACTCGCGCAGGTGGACGCAAGCTCGCCCTGGTAGCGGACGGCGGAGGGGAACACGATGGTCTTCGCCATTTCCACGGTGCTGCGCGCCTCGACGCCCACGGTCAAACAGTACTGCTCGAGATAGACCTCCTGGCGGCTCAGGGTCTCACGCCGGCTGAGCACGCCGTACTTCTCGAACAGTTCGAGCACATTTTCACTAGCCAGCACCGGCAGAGCATCGACGGCCGTGCGCAGATTCGGCAAGCCGCGCTCCGCCGCCTCCTCGTGCCAGGCCGCCGAGTAGCCGTCGCCGTTGAAGATGATGCTGCCGTGCTCGGAGATGATGTCCTGGAGCACCTGCTCGATGGCGACGAGCAGCGCGGCGGGATCCTTCTCGACCGCGGGTTCGAGCTTGCTCGCGACGTAGTCGAGGGACTCGGCCAGGATGGTGTTGATGGCGACCATCGGACCGGCGATCGACTGGTGCGAGCCGACGGCGCGGAACTCGAACCGGTTGCCGGTGAACGCGAACGGGCTGGTGCGATTGCGGTCGCCGGCATCCTTCGGCAGTTCGGGAAGCGTGTCGACACCGATCACGAGGTTGGCTTTTGATTTGGAGCTGGTGGCGCCGCCGTCTTTGGCGATTTGTTCGAACACGTCCGCGAGTTGCTCGCCGAGAAAGATCGAGAGGATCGCCGGCGGCGCCTCGTTCGCGCCCAGCCGGTGGTCGTTGCTCGCCGAAGCGACGACAGCGCGCAGCAGCCCCGAGTACTTGTGGACGGCGCGGATGACCGCGGCGCAGAAGACGAGGAACTGCGCATTCTCGTGCGGGGTGTCGCCCGGATCGAGCAGGTTCCCCTGTGTGGCGTTGCCGAGCGAAAAGTTGACGTGCTTGCCCGAGCCGTTGACGCCGGCGAACGGCTTCTCGTGCAACAGGCACGTCATGCCGTAGCGCTCCGCCACGCGGCGCAGCGTGACCATGATGAGCTGTTGGTGGTCGGTGGCGAGATTCGCCTGCTCGAAGATCGGCGCGACTTCGTATTGGCCCGGCGCGACTTCGTTGTGTCGCGTCTTCACCGGGATGCCGAGCTTGAAGAGCTCGCGCTCGCACTCCAGCATGAAGGCCAGCACCCGCTCGGGGATCGCACCGAAGTAGTGGTCGTCGAACTCCTGCCCCTTCGGCGGTGGCGCGCCGAACAGAGTGCGCCCGGAGGCGAGGAGGTCCGGGCGCGAAAAGAAGAAGTGGCGGTCGATCAGGAAGTATTCCTGCTCGGCGCCGGCGTACGAGACGACGGTGCCGATCTCCTTGTGGCCGAACGCCCGAAGCACGCGCTGTGCCTGCTTGTTGAGCGCCTGCATCGAGCGGAGCAGCGGCGTCTTCTTGTCCAACGCCTCGCCGGTCCAGGAGACGAACGCCGTCGGGATGCACAGGGTTGTGCCGTTCGGATTCTCGAGGATGTACGCGGGGCTCGTGACATCCCAGGCCGTGTAGCCACGCGCCTCGAAGGTCGCGCGAATGCCGCCGTTCGGAAAGCTCGAGGCGTCGGGTTCACCCTGGATGAGCGTCTTGCCGGCGAACTCCGCCATCGCACCGCCGTTGCCGTCGGGCGTCAGGAAGCTGTCGTGCTTCTCGGCGGTCGAGCCGGTGAGCGGGTAGAAGACGTGCGCGTAGTGGGTCGCCCCCTTCTCGATCGCCCAGTCCTTCATCGCCGAAGCGACGATGTCGGCGACGTTGGGATCGAGCAGCGAACCGGTCTCGATCGTGCCCAGCAGCGACTTGTACACCGGCTTCGGCAGGCGCGACTTCATGGCCGCTCGGCCGAAGACGTTGGCCCCAAAGAGCTCGCCCGCCGAGACGTCGGAAAAGTTCAGAGGCACCGAGAACGGCTTGTAGTTTGTGACGGCCTCGATGGCCTCCAGGCGGGCAGCACTGCCACTCATTGCGGACGATCCTCCACGTGTCGAGCCGGAATCCGGCGCTCAACCGTTTACCGCGCAAAGGACATGCCCACCGGGGAAATTACAGCGGCGTTGCGATTTCACTCGCGCGATGTGCCGAACACCGCGGTGCCCGCCTCACAAATAGGCAGCGTGCTGCTTCCCTTTTCAGCGTAGCCACCAGCGCGCGCCGGATCATGCACGATTGAAGACGCTTCCTTACAATCGTCATTCCGGCGAAAGCCGGAATCCATCCGGGCTGCCAGGTGGACCCCGGCTTTCGCCGGGGTGACGTGCGAGCGGATCTATTCCGGTTCGCGCCCGATCCAGCCGCGGCGGCGGAAGTACGCGAAGAGCGTGCCCGCCACCGCCACCATCAGCAGCCAAACGAGCGCGTATCCCCAGCGCCATTGGAGCTCGGGCATGTACCGGAAGTTCATGCCCCAAACGCCCACCAGGAAAGTGAGTGGGATGAAGATCGTCGACACGACCGTCAGCACCTTCATCACATCGTTGGTGCGGTTGGCGATCGTGGTCATGTAGATGTTGAGCAGGCCGGCGGCGATCTCGCGGTACACTTCGACCATCTCGGCCACTTGCACGCAGTGGTCGTGCACGTCGCGCAGGTAGATCACGACCGGCGCGGTGATGCCCGCGACATCGCCGCGCAGCAAGGCGTGGAGCGCTTCTCGCTGTGGCCATACATCGCGTCGAATCGCGATCAGGTCGTGGCGCAGCGCCGCGAGTTCGAGCAGCAGCGGGCGCGTCGGGCGCGAGACGACTCGCTCTTCGAGCTCTTCGAGTCGCGCGCCGAGTTTGTCGAGGATCGGCAGGTACCCGTCGACGACGGCGTCGAGCAGCGCGTACACCAGGTAATCGGGCCCGTACTCGCGAATCTTGCCCGAACCCTGCGCCAGCCGTTCGAGAACCGGGTCGAACACGTCGTCGGCCTCTTCCTGAAAGCTCAGCACATGGCGCGCGCCCAGCACCAGGCTCACCTGTCGCTCGTCGACAGGGTCGTCCCTGTCGCCCTTCCAATGTAGGCGACGCGCCACCAGGAAGGTCCCTTCGTCGTAGACCTCGCATTTCGGCCGCTGCGGCACGTGCACCACGTCGGCAAGCAGTAGCGGATGCAATCCAAAATTCTCGCCGATCCACTCCAGAGTGGCGCGATCGCCGAGACCCTGAACGTCGACCCAGACGATGCCGTCGGGGCTGCAGAACTCCGCGAGTTCGCGGCGGTCGCGGATCTCGCGGACCTCCAGTTTGTCGGCCGTGAAACGCGCCGCGCGGATGCGCGAAGGGGGCGCCCCTTCGCTGAGAACGAGAGTACCCGGAGTCGAACCCGCGGGCGGGCGATTCCTGCCGACGCGCATGTGGTCGCGCCGTCGGCTCTTTCGCTCGCTCCTACCCACCTTCGCGTCCGCACTGGTCATGGTCGGTGCGCGACAGTAGGCCGCGCGAGGCCGCGGCTCAAGCGACGGATCGCGGCTCGGCCGAGGTCCACGGCCGGCGCCGGCCGCTATACCGGCCGTGCCACAAGAGCGCCCAGCGAAGTGTCGCGCTGGACAGGTCGCGCGGGCTCGTGCGAAGGGTGCGCATCGAACGGGGGCTGCGTCGTGCGTCGACTTCGGATCGCTTTCACCACCGTCAGGATCGTCTCGTTCGCCATCCTCGGATTCGCCGGTCTCATCCTCGCCGCGGTGACCCTCGCCGGCTGCGGCGACGACGCCCCAGGCGCCGAGCCAAGTCGCCCCGCGCCGCCGCCGTGGCAGCGTACAGAGACGCGCGCGGACTGCGCCGACTTCGATCTGATGCGCCGCCCTCACTTCGGCGACCTGCACGTCCACACCTCCTACTCGGCCGACGCCTCTATCTTCGGTACCCGCACCGGGCCCCGCGACGCCTACCGCTTCGCGACCGGCGGCGAGATTACGCTCTCCGACGCCGTCGAGCAGCAGACGCGACGCGCCCGCATCGATCGTGTACTCGACTTCGCCGCCGTCACCGATCACGCCGAGTGGTTGGGGGAGGTGCGGCTCTGCTCCGATCCCGCGTCGCCGGTGTACGACATCGAGGAATGCCAACTGCTGCGGGCGACCGAAGACCCCGACCAACGCTTCGATACGATCGTGACCTGGCTCTTCCCTGCCGGCATTCCCGACCCGCCGCCCTCGCTGCCGTTTTGCGCGCGCGAACGAGTCGACTGCGACCGGGCCGCCGAGTCCGTGTGGGAGGAGGTTCAAGCCGCCGCGGAGCAAGCGTACGACCGCAGCGAGGCGTGCGCTTTCACCACCTTCGTCGGCTACGAAAATACGGCCAGCCTCCTCGGTCGCCACCGCCACCGCAATGTGATCTTTCGCAACGCCGCCGTTCCGGCCCGCCCGGCCAGTCAGCTCGAAACCGACGCCAACGGGTTTCCCCAGGGATTGTGGGACGCCATCGAAAGCGACTGCACGGGTGCCGGCAGCGGCTGCGACGCGGTCATCATTCCACACAACTCCAACCTGAGCGGCGGCGAGCAGTTCATGGATCCGCTCGACCGCGCCGACGCTCAGCGCCGCCAGGACATGGAACCGCTGGTCGAGGTCTTTCAGCACAAGGGCAGCTCGGAATGCCGTTTCGACCGCCTGGTGGGCGCGGGGGTCGGCACCGAGGACGAGCTGTGCACCTTTGAGCAGCTCGCCGCACCGCACGAATTTCCGGGAACGGGGATGCCGCCGATCGACGAATACCCTCGGCGCAATCTGGTCCGCAACGCATTGAACGACGGCCTCTTGTTTGATCAACAGCTCGGCGCCAATCCGTTTCAGATGGGTTTCATCGGCAGCACCGACACCCACAATTCGACATCCGGCGACACCGCCGAGGTGGAATGGAACGGCGCCCAGGGCAGTGACGACGCGACGCCGCGGCGACAGATCGGCGACAACATCCGCAACAACCCGGGCGGCCTGGCTGTCGTTTGGGCGGAGGAAAACTCCCGCGACGCGCTGTTCGCCGCGCTGCGGCGTCGTGAGACCTACGCGACGAGCGGCACGCGACCGCTGCTGCGCTTCTTTGCCGGAGAGTTGCCGGACATCGACTGCGAGGCGCGCGACTTCGTCCGCCGCGCCTACCGCGGCGGCGTTCCCATGGGTGGCGTGATCGGGGCCGCGACGGAAGGCGGCGCGCCTCGATTCGCGGTGCTGGCGTACAAGGATCCCGGCAGCGACGATACACCGGGCACCGACCTCCAGCGCATCCAGATCATCAAAGGCTGGGTCGACACCCTGGGACAAACCCACGAGCGCGTTTTCGACGTCGCCGGCGATGGCAGTCGCGACCGCGTCGACCCGCGCACGTGCGGACCCCAACAACCGGGCTTCAAAGAACTCTGCGCCGTCTGGGAAGATCCCGAATTCGACACGGAGCAGCGCGCCTTCTACTACGCGCGCGTCCTCGAGAGCCCGACCTGCCGCTGGAGTACGCTGGCCTGCCGCGCCGAGGGGGTCGACCCCTTCGCGACGGAATGCGCGGCCCAGGCGGCCCTCGCGGGCGAAGGTTTCGCCGCCTGCTGCGAGACCGTCGACCCCTTTCGCGAACGCGTCGTCAACGAGCGGGCCTGGAGCTCGCCGATCTGGTATCGGCCCGAGGCGATCGCGCGGGTCGAAGGCGGGATCGCGTTCGGCGCCGCCCCGGCCGGCGACTCACTCGAATTGCTGTTGCACATCGGCGCCCTTCCCGTCGAAGTCGACGCCACCCGCGACGGCATTCGCGTCGTGCTCGAGGACGACGGCGAGATCTACACCGTCTCGCTCGACGGACCGAGTCTGAGAGCGGCG
>Ga0307505_10001104_pt1 | contig 23641 bp, 24 predicted proteins | sample 23_S_MG_FD_202183 | JGI IMG/M metagenome (GOLD analysis project Ga0307505, IMG submission 202183) | Soil microbial communities from Populus trichocarpa stands in riparian zone in the Pacific Northwest, United States - 23_S | ecosystem: Environmental > Terrestrial > Soil > Riparian zone > Trees...
GTCTTGCTCGGCTGTTTAAAGAGCGGGTGTTTGCTCTTAATTAGCACTGGCTCACGTTCTTCCTCGTGAACTACTGCCGTCAGCCTTCGCTCGTCTTGTCCGCCTGGCGATGCAAGATCGTCGCGAGGTACCGAAGTCTCCGCGTGACGAATACCCGAACCAACCGACTCCGTACCTTGCTTTCGAATTTTGACTTCCTTGCTGGTATGTCCCCAATTTCGTTTGTTGCTCAAGGGATCCTCCCACTCGAGACTCACTTCATCGTCGGAATAACAAATTCCGCGCCGTCCTTGACGCCGGACGGCCAGCGCGAGGTGACGGTCTTGGTCTTGGTATAGAAGCGCACCGAGTCCGGCCCGTGCTGGTTGAGATCGCCGAAGATCGATTTCTTCCAGCCGCCGAAGGTGTGATAGGCGAGCGGCACCGGGATCGCGAAATTGATGCCGACCATGCCGACATCGACCTTGCTCGCGAAGTCGCGCGCGGCGTCGCCGTCGCGCGTGAAGATCGAGACGCCGTTGCCGAGTTCGTGCTTGCTCGGAAGCTCCAGCGCCTCGGCGTAGTCGTTCGCGCGCACGACCGAGAGCACCGGCCCGAAAATCTCTTCCTTGTAGATGCGCATCTCGGGTGTGACTTCGTCGAACAGGCAGCCGCCCATATAGAAGCCGTTCTCGTAGCCCTGCATCTTGAAGCCGCGGCCGTCGACTTTCAGCTTGGCGCCTTCCTTGATGCCGATCTCGACGTAGTTCTTCACCTTCTCCAGATGCGCTTTCGTGACCATCGGGCCGTAGTCGGCGTCGGTTGACGTCGATGGGCCGATCTTGAGGCTTTCGACGCGCGGAATGAGCCGCTCCACCAGCGCGTCGGCGGTCTTCTTGCCGACCGGCACCGCGACCGAGATCGCCATGCAGCGCTCGCCCGCCGAGCCGTAGCCCGCGCCGATCAGCGCATCGACCGTCTGGTCCATGTCGGCGTCCGGCATAACGATCATGTGATTCTTGGCGCCGCCGAAGCATTGCACGCGCTTTCCGGACGCCGTGCCGCGCGTATAGATGTATTCGGCGATGGGCGTCGAGCCGACAAAGCCGATGGCGCGGATGTCGGGATCGTCGAGGATCGCGTCGACCGCTTCCTTGTCGCCATTGACGACATTGAGGATGCCCGCGGGCAACCCGGCTTCCAGCATCAGTTCCGCGAGCCGCATCGGCACGCCGGGATCGCGCTCCGACGGCTTGAGGATGAAGGCATTGCCGCAGGCAATCGCCGGCGCGAATTTCCACATCGGAATCATCGCCGGGAAATTGAACGGCGTGATGCCGGCGACGACGCCGAGCGGCTGGCGCATGGAATAGAGGTCGATGCCCGGCCCCGCGCCCTCGGAATATTCGCCCTTCATCAGATGCGGGATGCCGCAAGCAAACTCGACCACCTCGACGCCGCGCTGGATGTCGCCCCTGGCGTCCGCGACCGTCTTGCCGTGCTCGCGCGCCAGCAATTCCGCGAGCGCGTCGTTTTCCTTGGCGACGAGCTCGAGAAACTTGAACATCACGCGCGCGCGGCGCTGCGGATTGGTGTTGGCCCAGCCCGGCTGCGCGGCCTTCGCGTTCTCGACAGCGGCGCGCAGCTCGGCCTTGTTCGCGAGCGCGACCTTGCCGATTACCTCACCGGTCATGGGCTGATAGACGTCGCTCGTGCGCCCGGACGTGCCTTTGACGTGCTTGCCGCCGATGAAATGGCCGATCTCGCGCATATGGCGCTCCTCCCTGATGTCCGGGCGCGTCGCGCGCCTTCGTCTCTTTCGTTTGTCCTAACCCAGACGGCACGCGCGCGAAAGTCCGCCATGCGCACGAGGAAGGCGGGAAAATCGCCGCTTAACGCTCTCTTAGGCCGCACCGGGCTATTCAATTCGCTTGGGTAAGCCGCGCCAGGACGGCGCGTGCAAGGACGGAGAATCCGATGGACCTCAGCACGGGGATAGGCCTCGTCGCGGGTATAGGCGTGATCGTTACGCTCATCCTGATGGGCGGCAATCTCGGGATGTTCTACGACGTCCATGCCGTCATCATCATCTTCGGTGGGTCTATTTCGGCGACGCTGATCCGCTTCCCCCTCGCTTCGATTTTTCACGGCATGCCGATGGGCATGAAATACGCCTTCACCATGCGCCGCATGACGCAGCGCGAGCTGATCGACGAGCTCGCCTCGCTCGCCGAGGTCGCGCGCAAGCAGGGGCCGCTCGGGCTCGAAAAGGTCGAGACCGACGATCCGTTTCTGGCGAAGGGCGTGCGTTATGTCGCCGACGGCTACGACGCGAATTTCATCCGCGAGACGCTGACGCGCGATCGCGAAACCTTCCTGCATCATCTCGACGAAGGCCAGAAGATCTATCGCGCCATCGGCGACTGCGCACCGGCCTTCGGCATGGTCGGCACGCTCATCGGCATGGTGCAGATGTTCGCCAACATGACCGACCCCTCGAAGCTCGGCCCGTTCATGGCGGTGGCGCTGCTTGCGACACTCTACGGCGCGGCCGTCGCCAACCTCTTCTGTCTTCCGATCGCGGACAAATTGCACGTCAAGCTCGCCGACGAGGAAGTGAACCGCACCCTCATCATCGACGGCATCCTCATGCTGCGCGAGGCGAAGAGCCCGCAGATCGTGCGCGAGATGCTGCTCGCCTATCTCCCCGAGCACAGCCAGCACGCCGCGGCCGAGGCCGAGACCGTTCCGGCCTGACGGGGAGTACGCAATGTCGAAGAAGCGGGGCGGGCATACCGGCGGCCACGGCTGGTTCGTAACCTTCGCCGACCTGATGGCGCTGCTCGTCAGCTTCTTCGTGATGCTGGTCGCGTTCTCGTCGCAGGATCAGGCGCAGCTCAACATCATGGCCGGCTCCATGCGCGACGCCTTCGGCACGCAGAAGGAGAACCGCTTTTCCGGCATCGTCGAAGTGGACGGCTCGCCCACGCGGCCGCGCCTGAAAAACGCCGAGCACATTCCGCCGGAGCTCGCGACCGACCGCCCGACCCCCGACCAGCTCGAGAACCAGCTTGAAAAGGGCCTGCGCGACATCACCGACCGCCAGTTCGCACTCGCCGCCGCCTCGCTCCGGCAGGCGTTGCAGGAGCTGCCCGACATCACCGAGGTGTCGAAGCACATCGTCGTCGCCGAAACGAAGGAAGGGCTCAACATCGAGCTCGTCGATCAGGACGGCCGCTCGATGTTCCCCGAAGGCGCGAAAGAGCCCTACGACCGCACTCGCCGCGTCGTGGCGAAGCTCGCCGAGGCGATCAGGAAGCTCCCGTACCGGCTCACCATTACCGGCCACACGTCGGCGACGCGCCAGCCGCTGCGCCCCGGCGCGAGCCCGTTCGATCTCTCCGCCGAGCGCGCCAATTCCATCCGCCGCGTCCTGCAGGACGAGGGCGTGACGGCGACGCAGTTCTATATGGTGGCCGGCCGCGGCGACAATCAGCCGTTGTTCCCGGAAGACCCGTATCTCGCCGCCAACCGGCGTGTCTCGATCACGCTGATGAAAGAAGCGCCACCGGCGCCCTACGGCGTGAGACCCTAGCTCGTCGTCCCGGGCGAGCGTCGCGTCAGCGAAGCGAGACCCGGGACCGTTTCACGAGACCTACTGCATACGATCCCGGCTCTCCGCCGCCTTCGGCGGCTCCGGCCGGGATGACGGGCGCGCTTGACCCGCTCCCTCCGCTGCCCCAAATCTCGCGCGAGGGCAGGAGAGCGCGCATGAGCGAAGTGAAGGACCTCACGGTTCAGGAAGTGAAGGAAGGCCTCGACCGCGGCGAGATCGTGCTCGTGGACGTGCGCGAGCCGCATGAAAACGCGGCCGAGCGCATTCCCGGCGGCTTCCTGAACGCGCTGCAGAGCTTCGACCCGGCGGCGCTCCCGGACCCCGAAGGCAAGCGCCTCGTGTTCTATTGCCGCTCCGGCCGCCGCTCGGTCACGTCTTCGCAACTCGCGCAGGCCGCGGGTCTTCCCTGGGACGAGCACATGGCGGGCGGGATTCTGGCGTGGAAGGAAGCCGGCTTCGAGACGGAGCAGGGATAGAAAATTTTCCCTCCCCGCTTGCGGGGAGGGTGGCGAGCGCAGCGAGCCGGGTGGGGTTTCGTTTGCAGCTGGCTCTGACACCCCGCCCGGCGCGCCGCTTCGCGGCACGCCACCCTCCCCTGAAGGGGAGGGACGACTGGGAGAACAGCCGGAAATGAATTCCCGTTTCACGAAAACTTTCTTTGCGACCGCCTTCGCCGCCCTCGCACTCACCACGCCCGCGTCCGCCCAACAGCGCGTGGTCAACATCTACAACTGGTCGGACTACATCGACCCATCGGTTCTTGAGGACTTTACAAAAGAAACCGGCATCAAGGTCCGCTACGACACCTTTGACAGCAACGACGTGGTCGAGACGAAGCTGCTCGCCGGCAAGACCGGCTACGACATCGTCGTGCCGTCGCAGACCTATATGCAGCGCCTCATCAAGGCCGGCGTCTTCCAGAAGCTCGACAAGTCGAAGCTGCCGAATCTCAGGCACGCCTGGCCCGAGATCGAGCAGCGCCTCGCCAATTACGACCCCGGCAACGAATACGCCGTCAATTACATGTGGGGCACGACCGGCATCGGCATCAATGTCGATCGCGTGAAGCAGGCACTCGGCGGCGATATGCCCGAGAGCTGGGACGTCGTCTTCAGGCCCGAAATCCTCGCCAGGCTGAAGGGCTGCGGCGTCCATTTCCTCGACGCCGCCGACGAGCTGATCCCGACCGCGCTGCGCTGGCTCGGCCTCAACCCCGACAGCAAGGACACCGCCGAGATCGAGAAGGCCGGCGAGGTGCTGATGAAGCTGCGCGGCAACGTGCGCAAATTCCATTCGTCGGAATACATCAACGGCCTCGCCAACAACCAGATCTGCCTCGCCGTTGGCTGGTCGGGCGACATCCTGCAAGCGAAGACGCGCGCGGAGGAAGCCGCAACGAAGACCAAACGCAAGGCGCCGGTCATCGACTATGTGCTGCCAAAGGAAGGCGCGCATATGTGGTTCGACAGCTTCGTGATCCCGAAGGACGCGCCGCACGCGGCCGAGGCGCATAGCTTCATCGACTACATGATGCGGCCTTCAATTGCGGCGCGGAACACCAACGCCGTCTCCTACGCCAACGGCAACCTCGCCTCACAGCCGCTCGTGGACAAGGAAATCACGGGCAACAAGGCGATCTACCCCGACGCCGAGACGATGCAGCGGCTCTTCGTTTCGACGCCCTACGCGCAGAACGTTCAGCGCGTCGTCACGCGCGTCTGGACGAGGGTGAAGACGGGGAGGTGACCGACTTAAGCCGGTGGCGCGGACTTCAAGGAAGCCACCGGAATGTCGAGCACGCAAACAAGCCCCGTCGGGTCGAATTTCAATTGAGCCTCGGCGTGGAGCTGGCGCACAAAGCTGTGCTCGATCAGCCGCGTTCCGAAGCCGCGGCGGGTCGGCGCCTGAACCGGCGGGCCGTCCCGTTCGGTCCAGTGCAGGCGAAATTGTGTCTGCGATTCATCGACGGTAGCGGCGATATCGACCCGGCCGGTCGCGTTTGACAGCGCGCCGTACTTCGCAGCGTTGGTGCACAGTTCGTTCAACACCATGGCCAAAGGCAGCACGGCCGGCGCGCTGACTTCGATATCCGAGCTCTGGACGAAAAACCGGCCCCCGCCGCTCGTATCGTAAGGCTCGATGGCGGCTTTCAGAATCTCGGCCAGCGGGGCGCTCGTCCAGTTTGTCCTGAGCAGCAGGTCGTGTACCCGCCCCAGCGCGTGCAAGCGGTTCTCGATTGCCTCCCGTGCGTCATTCAGACTCGCGGCGTTTCGCAGGCTTTGCGATGTGATGGCGGCGACGGTTGCCAGCGTGTTCTTGACCCGGTGATGCAGCTCCTCCAGCAGGATACGCTGCAATTTGTCCGCGATCTTGTGTTCGGCCGCGTCGATCCCCGCCTGCGCCAGAAGCCGGCGCAGGTCGACATTCTCGATTTCCAGCCGAAGTTCGTCTTCCGTGCTCAAGGCGCCTCCGCGTCAGGCCATTTCACGCGCATCTGACAGGTTCGGAGGGGACCCGTAAACCCCGGCGGTTCCCGGCCGGAAGGGAATGCGGCTTGGAGAGCGGAATGCGCTCCGCCAGCGTGGAGAAAGAGACCATCGAGGACAAGGCGATCTACCCCCGACGAGGCGACGATGCAGCGGCTCTTCGTCTCGACGCCCTAAGCGTAGAACGTCCAGCGCGTCGTCACGCGCGTGTGGATGAGGGTGAAGACGGGGAGGTGATGCGAATACTGCAGCGCAACTTGCAGTCGAAGAAACTTAAAGTACTGTCGGGCGTCATTTAATTTGCTTTTTCGTAGTCATTGCCAATGGCTAGCCTACTCAGGGCCAACTACCGAGCAGAAGGCAATCCCGCGAATTTATTGTCGCGACTTAGTGAAATTCAAGCACTAGGCGACAGTGATCGCGAGGCTCTTGGATTCCTGCCCGAAGCTGCCTATCGCGATGCGATTTCTCGTGGCCGAGTGATCGCGATGATCGCCAATGCGGGAGGGACTTCGAGCCTTGCGGGATATGTAATGTTCGGAGGCGTGTTTCCTCACGCCCGCGTGCAACAAATAGCAGTGACGCCTATGCACCGGGGAAACGGCGTTGCTGACGCACTGATTAGTCAATTGGTTTCTCGATTGGAGGCACGATCTTATCTGACGATAACGGCGGCTGTAGCCTCGGATCTTGATAAGGCCCAGAAGTTTTATCGACGAAACGGCTTCATACCTAAATCATCGAAGCAAGGTGGTGCTGCGAGGGGTCGCACCATCATTCTCCATGTTCGCGATTTAGAAACCGAAAGTTTTCTATCCGAATTGGAGGGGACAACCGAAACAGCGAGTGATTTGGGCCTGCGGCGCCGGGCAGCTAATCTTGCGCCGCTTTATGCCATCGATCTCAATGTCCTTCTTGATTTGGTCCGAAAAAGAGAACGAACAGAGCTTGCAAACAGGCTCTTTGCTGCTGCGCTATCGCATCAAATTAGGATGGCAGTTGCCCCGGAGTTTTTGGTTGAACTCCAGCGCAACACTACGGCGGCACAAACTGACCCACTCTTAAATCTTGCCCTGCAGCTTCCGAGATTGCCGAAATTATCCGGTGAAGACGTCTCCGCGCTTGCCGACAAAACGTTCACAATTGCCTTTCCTTCGGGCGCTAAAACGGATCAGTCAGTGAGTGACTCGCGCCATTTAGCCCAAGCGGCGCTGGCTCGTGCAGCCGGATATATAACTAGCGATAAAGCGATGTTGGATTGCCGCGATCGGTTACTGAAGGAGATAGGCATCGATGTCGTAAATTTAAATGAGTTCGCGGCGTTGTTGCCGCCGGACAACGGAGCCATTGGAATCGCGCCAATCATTGGCATGGGTTTCGAAGTCGGCTCGATTACTCCGGAGTCAGCTCGGCTATACTTCGATGCGCACAGTGTCGCTGAAGAATTTGTCGTGCGCTTTCTCGGCCAAAGTGGTGATCGAGATAACTCGCGGTTTTGTGCGGTCTACGAGGGTGGAGAAACGGTCGCGGTTGCGATGCTGTGTGCGGCCCGCACGGTTGATGGCCCGATGGCGGCAATCGTACATGTAAGGCCAGACCATGTTTTATGCGAACTGTTTGCAGACTATCTTATCGAGTTTGTATGCCGGGAATCGTGCAAGATCGGCCCGGTCTTGGTCGACCTTGCAAACGTGCCAGGTCAAGCCGCGGTGCGACGAGCGGCCGCCGCAAAAGGGTTCTATGCCGCAAGACGAGGCGATCATTTTTCTAAGATCGCGGTTGGTCGGCCGATCACCGCAAATAAGTGGGAGGGTACCGCCGCGCAGATACGTAGAAAATGCGGGCTCTCCTTGCCGATAGTTCATCCATCTAGCAATGCGCTCAGCGTTGATCTCAAAAGGTCGGACGGCGCTGATGTGAAAATCCGTTTGTCTGAGTTAGAAAATCTAATTGGCCCGACAATAATAGTCTGGGGCGATCGGACGGGTGTAATCGTCCCAATCGAAAAGGATTTTGCGGATGAGTTGTTGGGTACGAGGCAACAACTCTCGTTTCTAAACAGACGTGAAGCGTCGCTGTTAAGCAGACGAACGTATCTCAATAGCCCGCGAACAGTTTCGAAGATGCTGCCGGGAACGCCAATACTGTTTTATGAATCGGTGCGATCAGGAGGAAGGAAGGCGATAGTGGCGGCCGCACAGATTGTCGACGCGTCGATTCTGAAAAAGTCGAATTTGCCTAACGATATAGCGCGTAGAATTGTCGTGGACGATCTAAGCGTTCTTTCCGCAACTGAGGAAGTGTTAGCCACAACCTTCGGGGATGTCCTAGAGTTCCCCACGCCGGTGCGATTCGACGTCCTCAAAAAGCTCGGTGTCGCGGGCAATTTCATCACTGCTACAGCTATTTCGTATGCCCATCTTACTGCAATCTTGGAACTCGGCTGGTCAGATGGGTGAAGTAACGGACGCGATTATTTCTATTCGGCCGAACTACGCAGAGGCAATCTTAGACGGTTCTAAGACAGTGGAGTTGCGAAGGCGGTTGCCGAACGTAAATGTAGGAACGCGTCTATGGATTTATGCGACGCGCCCGACCGCCGCGGTCATAGGCACCGCGACAATACGCAACATCCTCCGTGCTCATCCTAGAACAATTTGGCGAAGTCATCGAAGTAAGGCGGGCGTAGACCATTCGACATATGCCGCATACTTCGACGGTGCTCATGTCGCAGTCGCAATTGTTTTGACCGCCGCGCGAAGAATTACCCCCGTATCAATAGATCGAATGAAACAGGTTCGTGCGGCGTTTCATCCCCCACAGGTCCTTAGTTTGCTAACGCCTACCGAGGCGAGAATTTTGGATCGTCTGGCAAAAACGCGCTTAAAATAGCCTTCAACTATATGCCGGGAAAAACTCTTGACTTTTTAAATAGTAGGAATATAAGCATATCAATCCCGCTCGACCAGAGGGGCGTCTTCTAGAGGCGTCTGGTAGGCGGAGCGGGAGGCGGCGCCCGCTGCCGTGCCTCGCAAGCACGGGATCGGGCGGTTCGGGGCTCCGCCCGGCGGCACTAGGACCGCCCGCCAGGAGCTTGGCTGACGGACGATCGGAGGTTCCCGGCAGAGCAAGGCCGGGTTCTCCGGCACGAAAGCGCGGCCCGGACCGCATAAACGCCGCGATGGAGCGCCGGGTGGCGAACGTGCCTCGCAAGGCACGTCACGCCACGCGCAATCAAGTCGCGCAAACTGCGCAGGCTTGTTTGCGCAGGCGTGGAGAAAGAAAGAGCGCCGCTCGGCGCTCCATCCCCCTCATTAGGTTGAGGGGACACCTGTCGATCCCTCGGGCGCGATCGCGCCGCGAGAACGCAGGCGGCTGTTTGACAGGATGAATTCGCGAATCCCTCTGCCGCTCGTCCCCGCGAAAGCGGGGACCCAGCGCTGGATTCCCGCTTGCGCGGGAATGAGTGGAATAGAAACCCGCCCTCAGTCGCGCCAGCGGCGGTGCAGCCAGAGCCATTGCTCCGGGTGCTCGCGAATCCAGCCTTCCATCACGTTGTGGACCGCCTGCATCGTGCCCTGGATTTCGATCCTGCCCTCGGCGTCGCGCGGCAGGTCGAGGGCGCGCGTGAGCTCGATGCGAAAGCGGTGGTTCGGCAGCCGGATCACGCGCGCGCCATGCACCGGGCAGTCGTAGTGGCGCGCCAGCCGCGCGAGCGTCGCATTCGCCCAGCACGGCCGCCCGAAAAAATTCACGCGCACGCCGGGCTTCTTGTGCTGGTCGACGAGCATCCCCAGATGCCCGCCGCGCTCGATCACGCCGGCCATGAAGAGCGCCGCCTCCGACCCCGCCGGCACGAGCTGACTCATCAGCTCCGCGCGCGTCTCGTGGATGAAATCGGCGATGAAGCGATTGTTCGGCATGCGGAAGAGAACGGCGGAGTCGAGCCCGTATTTGCGCGCGCCGACGGCGGCGAGCTCCCAGTTGCCGAGATGCGCGGAAAAAAGGATCGCCGGCTTGTTGTCGGTATAGAGCCCGATGAAGCGGTCGACGTTGAAGGTCTCGATGCGCCCAGCATTCGGATAGCGGTCGTCATAGTCCCATAGCTTGTCGAGATGGACGAACTCGCCCGCCACGCGCCCGAGATTATCCCACACGCCGCGCAGGATTTCCTCGATCTCCGCCTCGGATTTTTCGGGGAAGGCGCGGCGCAGGTTTTGGCGCCCGGTCTTGCTCGCCGACAGGCGAGGGCCGAAGAATTGCGCGAGCTTGCCCATGAAGTCGGACGCAGCAATCGGGTCCGCCGACTTCATCGCGCGTGCGATAAGCTTCGCGAAGCCCGCCAGCACAAAATCCGACGCCAGCCGGAACGGCCGCAGGATCGGCTTGATGATATGGGCGTTGCGCTTGTAAAAGACGTAAGCGTGCCAGCGCCAGCCGCTGCGCAAGCGCGACACGCTCAGAACCTCACGACGATCTTGCCGAACACGCGCCGCGTCTCCAGCCGCTCGAGGCCGAGCCCAAAATCGGCGACCGCGATCTCGGAGTCGATCACCGGCTTGATGCCCTTGGCGATCTTCTGAAGGCTGGTCGAGATATTCCTGATCGTGAAGCCGAACGAGCCGAAGATTTTGTACTGCTGCTGGAAGAGCTGCATCAGGTTCATCGTCGTCGTCGGGCCCGATGTCGCGCCGCAGGTGACGAGCCGTCCGCCGCGCTTGAGCGACAAGAGCGACCCCTGCCAGGTCTCCGCGCCCGTGTGCTCGAACACGACATCGACGCCCTTCTTTTGCGTGATCTTGCGCGTCACGCCCTCGAAGCGGTCTTTCTTGTAATTGATGACGTGGTCCGCCCCGAGCGCCTTCGCCTTCTCGACCTTTTCGTCGTCGCCGACCGTGGTGATCACCGTGCCGCCGATCGCTTTTACCATGCGGATCGCCGCCGACCCGATACCCGATCCGCCTGCATGCACGAGCACCGTCTCGCCCGGCTGAAGTTTGGCGTTGTCGAACAGCATGTGCTCGACGGTGGCAAAGGTGAGGGCCGCGCATGCAGCATCGGTCACCGTCACACCGGCGGGGACTTTGATCGCAAGCCGCGCCGGCCAGTTGTAGTAGTCGCGCGCGAAGCCATCGACATGGAAGCCCGCGAGCCCGTTCACTTCCTCGCAGAGATTGTCGCGGCCGTCACGGCACGGCTTGCACTTGCCGCAGGTATAGGCGCCATACGGCACGACCATCTCGCCGGACTTGAAGCCGATCACGCCGTCGCCGACCGCGATGATTTCGCCGACCGCTTCCGCGCCGACGACGACGGGAAGCTTGCGCTTGGCGAAGGCCATGCCGCGCCAGCCCCACACGTCGATATGGTTGAGCGCGATCGCGAGCGTCTTGATCTGCACCTCGCCCGGACCGGGGGGCGGGGGCGCCTCCACTTCGGCCAGTTCAAGGTTTCGGTCGCCGACAAGACGCAAGGCGCGCATACGGGATCAGTCCGTGGTTCGGTGAAAATGCCGGGGAATGGCTAGTCGGCGGGGCTTGCCCCGTCAACCGCTCCGGGCGCTTACGGCGCGCCTGCGATCACGAGGCAGACATTCTGGCCGCCGAAGCCGAAAGAATTGGAGATGGCGTAGCGCACCTTGGCGTCGCGCGCCTGGTTCGGCACCACGTCCATCGCAATCTCGGGGTCCGGCACCAGATAGTTGATGGTCGGCGGAATGCGCTGGTTCTGGATGGTGAGGAGCGTCACCGCCGCCTCGATCGCGCCCGCGGCCGAGAGCGTGTGTCCGATCATCGACTTGTTGGACGAGATCGGCACTCTGCTGGCCCGCTCGCCGAGCACGGCCGCGACGCCCTTGGCTTCCATCTTGTCGTTCTCGGGCGTGCCGGTGCCATGCCCGTTGATGTAATCGACATCGCCCGGCGTGATGCCGGCGTCGGCGAGCGCATTCGTGATGCAGCCAATGATCGGCTTGCCGTCCGGGCTCGAGCGCGTGCGGTGGAAGGAGTCCGCCATCTCGCCGCAACCGGCGATGACACCGAGAATTTTCGCACCGCGTGCGCGCGCGTGATCGAGATTTTCAAGCACCAGCGCGGCCGCACCTTCCGCCATCACGAAGCCGTCGCGATTCTTCGAGAACGGCTTCGGCGCGCCGGCGGGCGGTTCGTTGGACGTGGAGAGGGCGGAGAGCAGCGCAAAGCGGATGAGCGCTTCGGTGTTCACCGAACCGTCGGTGCCGATGGAGAGCGCGACGTCGGTCTCGCCGCGCTGGATCGCTTCGACCCCGAGCTGGATGGCAGAGGCACCGGATGCACATGCGGTCGAGAGCGCAATGGGCGAGCCCTTGGTGCCGAGCTTCTCCGCGAGCCGCTCCGTGGTGCCGCGATAGAGGAAGCGCTCGTAATAAGGAGAGAACCGCTCTGTCGACGCCATGCGGATGAGTTCGTCATACCCGATGGTGTCCGAATTGCTCGCGTTCGACATCTCGATGCGCTGCGGCCATTCCACCTCGACCGGCGGCACGGCGACGAACAGCGGGCCGGGGAAATCGCCGATCTTGCCGACGCCCGATTCCGCGATCGCTTCCTTGCTCGCGAGCATCGCGAATTCTTCGGAGAGAGCGGGGGCGCACAGCGGATCGGCGGGAATGAAATCGATCGTGCCGGCCACTTTCGTGCGCAGGCCGTCGGTCGGGAAGCGCGTGATCTCGTGAATGCCCGACTGGCCCGAGGTCAGCTTCTTCCAGTTGTCTTCCTTGCCGATGCCGAGCGAGGTGACGATGCCGATGCCGGTGACGGCCACGACCGGACGTCCGCGATGATCCTTCGTTGCCATGGCCCCTCCGCTAAGCGGCTTCGACGAGCGCGAGACCTTCGCCGCGCCACGCGCTGATGCCGGTGACGACAGCCTGCCTCAGCGAGCCGCTGAAGGGCAATTCAAAACCGGTGGAATCGAGCGCGGGCCATAAGGCCCCGCGCGAGACGGCCAACGCCGCGAGGCCGACATTGAGCGGGAAACTCGCCTCGACGCCATGTCCGACCACCGAGCCGGTGGCGCGCACGGGAACCTTGCCGAATTTCTCAAGCGCGGCCTTTTCAGCGGTTGTCGCGGGCACGGCGCCGGTCGCAGACGAAATCACCGCCGCTTCGCCGTCCCTGAGGCGCGGCTTCACGCCGTCGAGCATCTTGCCGATGGCCGCGTCGAGCGGATCGGCATGCCGGCGGCAGCGCTCCGCCGCGACCTGCGAGAGCTTCGCATAGGCGCGCGCACCGCGCGCTTCCGCGTGTGCCCGCGATTCAATCACCAGGAACGCGCCGAGCGATCCGACCGCCATGCCCGGCCGTTCCTTGCCGCGTGCCCACACCGATGCGTAAGGCGATGCGAGGGCTTCTCGGCCGAAGGAGAGTTGCAGCAATACGTCGTAGCGTTGCGAATTATACGCGCCGCCGACGAAACCGATTTCGCTCTGGCCCGCGGCAATGCGCGCGCTTGCGATGCGCAGCGCATCGACGCCCGCCATTTCCTCGCCCATGAAGGTGCGAGACGAACCGACGACATTGAAGACGATCGAGATATTACCCGCGAGCAGGTTTGCGAGCTGCGCCAGCGACAGCGTCGGACGCAGGTCGCTCATCAGCCGCTCGTTCAGAAGCTTGCCGGGGTTCTCGGCCTTCTTGAGGTCGGTGAGGATCTGGCCATCGACCTTCGTGTCGCGCTCGCCGCCGCCGGCGGCAACCAGCATGTCGACGCGGCTGAGAATTTCCGCATTGCCCTTGATGCCCGCGTCGTCGAGCGCGAGGCCGGCGGCGTAGCAGCCGATGCGCTGCCACGGCTCCATCTGGCGCTGATCGCCTTTTTTCGGAATTTGCAGGTCGAAATTGACCGGCGCGAGCGGATGAACGACGTAAGGAGAGAAGCTCGTCTCGTCGATGACCGGCTTGGCAGCGCTCAGCCCGTTCCAGTGCGCCTCAAGGCCCTCGCCGAGGCACGAAACAAGTCCGATCCCGGTAATCAGGACGTCGCGCTTGTCACCCGGCATTCGGCACCAACTCCGACGGGAAACCGACCCGGCGAGCCTGGGCGATCACATTTTCCCTGAACACCGGAGAGGGGAATGGCATGACGCGGAACGTGGTTTCAGCTTCGCACTTCAGCTTGCCGTCGACAAGAACGCGGTTCGTCGTCTTGAAGAAGCCGGAACCTTCATGCAGCAGGCGCGCTTCGAGCAGCAACTGCATGCCCGGCGTGACGAAGTCGCGCAACTTTGCGTCGTTCACGATCGACAGGAACGGGAAGCGCTCGAACTTGGTGTGCGCGAGGATCAGCCAGCCGGCGGTCTGCGCCATCGCCTCGATCAGCAGCACGCCCGGCAAGATCGGATGGCCGGGGAAGTGACCGAGATAGATGCTGGAGTCCACCGGAACGGCGGACTCGCACTGCACCAATCCATCCTCGATCGACAGCGAGCGGATGCGGTCGACGAGAATAAAGACTTCAATCTGCATTGTGAAAGCTCAGGCGCCCTTGGCCGCTTTGAGCTCGTCGATGCGCGCGCAAAGGTTCTGAAGAACGAAATACTGCTCGGTCGTCGCCTTGCCCTCGTTGACTTCCTGCGTCCACTGCTCGAGCGGCAGCTTGATGCCGAACGCCTTGTCGATCGCGAAGGCGATGTCGAGGAAGTCCAGGCTGTCGATGCCCAGATCGTCGATCGCATGGCTCTCCGCCTTGATGTTCTCCCGCGGAATATCGCAGGTCTCGGAGATGATATTGGCGACCGTATCGAAGGTCGTGGACATGAAAGGTCTCCACTCGAGCGGCGCGCGGCCTTGGGGGACAAACTGAAAGGGCCGGGTCGGATGCCGGCCCAGCGGAAATCTTGCGCGGGTTTCGGGCTCGTATAGCGGACGGCGTTGGCCCTTTCAATGCCGCTGCGATGCAAGAAAAGGCCTTGAAATCGTTGCGGCAAGGGCCTTTGCACCGCTTTCGTGGATTTCCCGGCCGGGCCGTGGGATTTGGGCCACGAAAGGGTGGATTCGCCTGTCCACCGTGCGCTTTGGCCGCCGTGAAGGCGGGTTGCGATTGGCCTATGGATGCTGTTCGCCGTTTCCGCCGGAGGAGACAATGATCGCACTGCTTCGCCCGCTCGTGGCCGCTCTGATCCTCGCGACTCCTGCTTTCGCCCACGATTTCAGCAAGGGCTCGCTGCGCGTCGAGCATCCCTGGTCCCGTGCGACGCCGAAAGGGGCGAGCGTCGGCGCCGGCTACCTCGTCATCGAGAACCGCGGGTCGGCGGCCGATCGCTTCCTGTCGGTCAAGGTGTCACCCGAGATCGCGGAGCGCACGGAGATCCACGAGATGGCCGTGACCGATGGAGTGATGCGCATGCGTCCGCTGGCCAAGGGCGTCGAACTCGCACCGGGCAAGACTGTGAAGTTCGAGCCGGGCGGACTGCATGTGATGTTCATGAATCTCAAGCGGCCGCTTGAGAAGGGCCAGCGGATCAAGGCCACACTTGTTTTCGAGAAGGCGGGGGAGATCGAGGTCGAGTTTGCCGTCGAAGCCATGGGCGGCAGCAGCGGTGGCGGCAGCGGCAAGGGATATCACGGCCACTGAACTTCGCCGCTATACTCGCGTTTCTCCAGATCACACATGCAGGGAGACGCGACATGAAGAGCAACGCGACCGCACGATGGGAAGGCGCCGCCGGCACAATCACGGCCGGCAGCGGCCTGTTTAAGGACGCCCCCTATAACGCGAAAGGCCGTTTTGAAGGCGGCGGACCCGGCACCACGCCGGAAGAGCTGATCGCGGGCGCGCATGCGTCCTGCTTCAGCATGGCGCTGAATGTCGGCCTGACGAAAAACGGCATCACGCCGAAATCGATCGAGACCAAATCGGTTGTCGAGGTGGTGCTTGGTTCCGCAGGCGCCAATATCACCGAGAGCGTGCTCACCTGCACGGTCGAAGCGCCGGGCGCGGACGCCGCCAAGGTGAAAGAGCTCGCCGAGGGTGCCAAGGCGAATTGCCCGGTTTCCAAGGCCCTCGCCGGGATCAAGATCAGCCTCGAACTCAACGTGAAGGTCTGAGTTCAACGGCTTTTGAATGTACGCGGCGCGCGGTTCGGCGAACATGCAGGCCGCGCCCCGCGTTCGCGCATCAGGAGGATCGCATGTCCTATTCGCTCACGCGCCGGGAGGCGCTGGCCGGCATCGGCGCCGCCGCTCTCGCGATGCAGGGTCGCTTTGCCCTCGCGCAGCCAAGGCCTGAACTTCTCACGAAACCGATCCCTTCGACCGGCGAGCGCCTGCCGGTGATCGGCATCGGCACCGCGCGGCGCTTCGACGTCGGCGCGGACGAGAAGGATCGCGCGCCGATCCGCGAGGTTCTGCAAAACCTGCCGAAGCTCGGCGGCAAGCTCGTGGACACCGCGCCGTCCTACGGAAACGCGGAGCAAGTAATTGGCGACATTGTCGCCGAGCTGAAGAACCGCGATCAGATTTTCCTCGCGACCAAGGTCGGCGAGGGCAATCGCGGCGTCGCCGCGGGCATCAAGGAGATGGAGGAGTCGCTGAAGCGGCTCCGCACCGGCAAGCTCGATCTCCTGATGGTTCACAATCTGAACGGCATCAGGGAAATGATCCCGGTGTTGCGCGAGTGGAAGGAGAAGGGCCGCACGCGCTACATCGGCATGAGCACGTCCTTCGACCGCCAGTACGACGACTTCGCCGCGGTCATGGAAAAAGAGAAACTCGACTTCATCCAGGTCGATTACGCGATCGACAATCGCGACGCCGAGAAACGCATCCTGCCGCTCGCTGCCGACCGCGGCATGGCGGTGCTCACCAATCTGCCGTTCGGGCGTGGCCGCGTCTTCCAGGCGTTCGGCAAAAAGCCGGTCCCCGACTGGGCGAAAGAACTTGGCATCGAGACCTGGGCGCAGTTCGCGCTCAAGTTCCTCGTGTCGCATCCCGCGGTCACGGTGGCGATCCCCGGCACGGCGCGGCCCGACTACCTCGCCGACAATCTCGGAGCGGGGCGCGGGCCGATGCCGGATGCGAAGACGCGCGATCGCATGGCCGATCTGATCGCCGGTGGCTGAACTTCCATGACGTCGATTGCAGGATTCGCGCGACGCGCCGTCTTCGTCCGCGAGGGCGAGGTGGCGGCGCTGCTGCTGTCGGGTGCCTACTTCTTTCTCGTCCTCACCGCCTATTACATCCTGCGTCCCATCCGCGACGAGATGGGATATTCGGGCGGCATCGAAAATCTTGCTTGGCTCTTCACCGGCACGCTTGCGGGCACACTGCTGTTGCATCCTTTGTATGCGTCGCTGGTCGCGCGCCTGCCGCGCCGCCGCTTCATCGCTTACGCCTACCGCTTCTTCATCTTGAACCTGATCGCGTTCTTTCTTGTCTTGCAGGTGACCGATCCGAAACAGAGCGTCTGGGTCGGGCGCGTCTTTTTTGTCTGGTTGAGCGTCTTCAACCTGTTCGTCGTGTCGGTGTTCTGGTCGTTCATGGCCGACCTCTACCGTCCGGCGCAGGGCAAGCGGCTGTTCGGCGTCGTCGCAGTTGGCGGCACGCTCGGCGCGATGCTCGGATCGATCATCACAACCGGGCTCGTGGGCGTGTTCGGCGCCGTGAACCTGATGCTCGTATCGGCGCTCTTCCTCGAACTCGCGGTGCATCTCGCCCGCGCGCTCGATGGACAGGAGAGCAGGATAGCAGAGGAGGCGAAAGCGGAAGCGGTTGAGACAGGCGAAGTCGCTGACGCTGCGCGCGACTCGTCCACGCATAGCGCCGACATCATCGGTGGCGGCATCACGGACGGAATCCGTCGCGTGCTCGCGTCTCCGTATCTGCTCGGCATCGCAGCACTCGTATTGATGTACGCGATCGCCTCGACGTTTCTCTACTTCCAGCGCATCGACGTCGTCGGCCGCGCGTTTGCGGGCGATTCCGCCGGACGCATCCAGTTGTTCGCGATGATCGACCTCGCGACGAATGCGCTCACGCTTGTCACGCAGATTTTTCTGACCGGGCGGCTCTTGCGCTGGTTCGGCGTCGGCTTTGGCCTGGCGTTCCTGCCGCTCATCAGCCTGATCGGCTTCGGCATCCTGGGCGCCGCGCCGGTGCTGGCCGTCATCGTCGTGTTCGAAGTGTTGCGCCGCGCCGGCAATTTCGCGCTCGCGCGTCCCGCGCGCGAGGTGCTCTACACGGTGCTGGCGCGCACCGACAAATACAAGGCGAAGAACTTCAACGACACGTTTGTCTATCGCGCGGGCGACCAGCTCGGCTCGTGGTCCTACGCCGCCTTCGGCTGGCTCGGCCTTGGGCTTTCCGGCCTCGCGCTCACGATGGTGCCGCTCTCTTTCGCTTGGCTTCTGCTCGCGCTGTGGCTTGGGCGGCAGTACCGGAAACGGCAGGAAGGCACAGAGCGCCGTATTCCCGAATCCGGGATGGAGCGTCCTGCTCGCTGAAAGCAGTGTCCTCCATGCCGCTATGGATCGAAATGGAAATCTGATAAGATATTTTGATGACCAAGGATCAGGTGAAGACGCTCCTCGACCGCGTTCTGACTTGGCCGCCCGAGCGGCAGGCGGACATCGCGCGGGTCATCGAGCGCATGGAAGAGCAGGACGCGAACACGCTGCGGCTTTCGGAAGAGCAAGCTACGGAAGTGCGTCGTAGGCTGGCAAACCCCGCCGCCGAAAGAATCCCGGCTGAAGAAGTTTTCAGGCGTATCCGCTCGCGCGGCGCATGAAACTCACGTTCGAGCCGGCGGCACGGGACGAGCTTGAACGCATCTATGACTGGATCGCCAGGGATAATCCGCGTGCCGCAGACGGCATGATTGTGCGGATCGAAGCGAAAGCCATGTTGCTGACAAGCGCCCCGCTGGCTCATATTGGGCGGCCGGGGTCTCGTTAAAGGCACCGGCGAACTGGTCGAGTGGCCCTATCTTATCGTTTACAAGGTGAACGAGGCGCTCGACGAAGTCGTTGTCGTCGGCGTGTTTCATGGTGCGCAGGATCGCGAAGCTCGGTAGAAAATAGAAGCGATCCATGAACCCCGTCTTCGCCAACATCCAGACCTCCGTCTTTGAAGTCATGTCCGCGCTCGCGCGCGAGCATGACGCGGTCAATCTCGGGCAGGGCTTTCCCGACGATCCCGGCCCGGAAGACGTGCGCAAGAAGGCAGCCGAAGCGGTCGTGTCGGGTTGGAATCAATATCCGCCGATGATGGGCCTGCCCGAACTGCGCCGCGCCGTCGCCGCGCATTACAAGCAGTGGCAGGACCTCACGCTCGATCCCGATACCGAAGTGATGATCACGTCGGGCGCGACCGAAGCCATCGCGGGTGCGCTGCTGGCGCTGATCGAGCCGGGCGACGAGGTCGTGCTCTTTCAGCCGATGTATGACGCCTATCTGCCGCTCGTGAAGCGCGCGGGCGGCGTGCCGAAGCTGGTGCGCCTCAAGCCCCCGCACTGGCGCTTCGACGAGGAAGACCTGCTCAGCGCCTTCACGCCGCGCACCAAGGTCGTGCTCTTCAACAATCCGCTCAATCCGACCGCGACCGTCTATGGCGCCGACCAGCTCTCATTGCTCGCGCATTGCTGCATGGCGCATGACAGCCTGATCATCGTGGACGAGGTCTGGGAGCATGTGACCTTCGACGGCCGCGCGCACATCCCAATGCTGAAGTTGCCCGGCATGCGTGAGCGCGCCGTGAAGGTCGGGTCGGCCGGAAAAATCTTTTCGCTGACCGGCTGGAAGGTGGGCTTCGTCTGCGCCGCGCCGAAGGTCATGCGCGTGCTGGCGAAGGCGCACCAGTTTATCACCTTCACCACGCCGCCGAATTTGCAGGCGGCGGTCGCTTATGGTCTTGCGAAAGACGAAAGCTATTTCCTCGGCTCGCGCGCGAATTTCCAGCGTTCGCGCGACCGCTTCAGCGATGGCCTGCGGCAGATCGGTTTTCCCGTGCTGCCGAGCGAGGCGACCTATTTCCTGAATGTCGATCTCGCGCCGCTCGGACTGAACATCGACGACGAAACCTTCTGCAAGCGGCTCGTCGCGGAGCATGGCGTCGCTGCGATCCCGGTCTCCGCGTTCTACGCGGAGGACGCCGTGAAGAGCGTCGTCCGCTTCTGCTTCGCCAAGACCGACGCCACGCTCGACAAGGCGCTCGATCGTCTCTCCGGTGCGCTCAGGCGCTAGGCTATGCCGCCGGATCTTTCTTCACAATGCAGGAGTCGCCCGCGGCCTTCATCCGCTTGCAAAGATCTTGCGCCTCCGCGCGCGTCTCTGCGGCAATGCCTACCGTCGCCTTCGGCTTCGATTTCTTTCCCGCCGTCTTCGTCACGCGCACTGTCGGCGTGCGTTGCCCGAGCACCTTCGGGTGCTTCTTCTTGAGGTCGGCATAGATGGAGCGGGCCTTGTCCTCCGACCAGTTGCCGGCCAGCATCGCGATCCACGGCTGCGCCTGTTTCTTCGGCGGGTTCGGCGTACCGTCTTCCTTGCGGTCCTGCGCGGCGTTCGCGACCTCGATGCTCGGATAGCCCTTCTTCCGCATCCGCTCTTCCTCGCGCGCCTCGGCGATGGCGGTGCGCATCGGACGCACGTTGCAGTCGGTCACGTCGAGTGCTTCCGGGTGCGGGATGGCCTCGGCCGCGTTCTTCGCCCAGTGCTCGGCGGTGCGGCCGGTGATCTGGATGACGTAGTTGCGCGTCTCTTCCGGCAGTCCGCCTTTGCCCTTCAGCCAGCGGCCGACACGTCCCGGCCCACCGTTATAGGCGGCGGCGGCAAGACCGAAATTGCCAAATTGCAGCGTGAGCTCGCGCAAAAACTCGGCCGACGCGGGCAGCGCCTGAATCGGGTCGAACGGATCTTCGAGGCCGCGTTCCGCGGCGGTCGCCGGCATGAACTGCGCGATGCCGCGCGCCCCCACATGGCTCACAGCCTTCGGCTTGAACTTGCTTTCCTGCCAGATGAGACGGGTGAAGAGCGGAGTCGGCAATGCGTTCTCGACGGCGACCTCGCGCATGAGAAGGCACGTTGCCTCGCGCGTGAGCGGCAGGGTCACGTCAGAGGGTACGAGGTTAAGCTTTGCATCGGCCGCTTCGCCGACCCCTTCCAGCGTTCGCGCGAGTGCGGATGCGATCCGTGCCGTCGTGCTCGACCGGCCCACACGTTCGTTGCGTGGAAGATCGGCGCTGCCCGTCGAGTTGTCGGACTTCTTGTCGTCGCGCGACGGCGCGCCGCGCGTGATCTCGTCGACGATGTCGCTGAAAGCGTGCGTATCGGCTCTACCGACCGCGTCGCGTGACTTGCTGATGAAGGGTGTAGTGACCGTAAAAAGGGCGCAGACGACCGCAGTCGCGAGGCAGCGCAACATTCAAATGACCCCGATGTGATGCCGCCGCCTGAATGCCGGGCACATCTCCCCCCGCGCAATGCTGGTCCGGCCGGCTGGTGTGCGCCCCCGCGGGCGCACTTCATAAAAATTTTCGTGACCTCAATGAGGCGCAATTAAAAAAAATTGCGCTGGCAAGGAACCAATTCCGGGTTCCATGACGTGCGGTTAATTCCGCGCGGGAACTTCAGTCGAGCGGATGGGCTGCACACGGCAGTCTTTCACGCGAAACGCCTCGGGATGAGCGCTTGCGGTCGCGGTCTTGCGCCAGTGTTCCACGGGCGCCCGGTGATGTGGAGCACATAGTCGCGGGTCTCCTTCGGCAGGTTCCCGCGGCCCGCGAGCCAGTTCCGTACCCGCGTCGGCCCGCCATTGTACGCGGCCGCCGCCAGACCGAAATTGCCGAACTGCTCGACGAGGTCGCGCAGAAAATCGGCGGAGGCGGGCAGCGCCTGCAAAGGATCGAACGGATCGTTCAATCCGCGGACTTCCGCCGTGCGCGGCATGAACTGCGCCATGCCTTGCGCACCCGCGCGGCTCACCGTTTCGTTGCGGAAGCGGCTTTCCTGCCAGATCAGCCGCGTGAAGAGCGATGCGGGGAGATCGAATTCGTCGGCGACCTCTTCGAGCACATCGCAGAGGTCGTTGTGCTTCATCGGCTCGGCTACGCGCCCGCCGCGATAGAGCGACGGGTCGAAGGCGGGACGCCGGAACTGCTCGAGCTTGAATACGGGAAGCGGCACGATCTCGCCGAACGGGTCGAAGCGTTCGCGCGCGGCGACTGCCCGGACGCGGCCATAGGTGATTTCGACCGTATGCGGCTCGGCCGCGCTCGCGAGCGCGGTCGCGCGCGGCTTCGATCCGCTGATATGATTGAGGAGAGTGGAGCAGAGAGTGAATGCGGCGCACAGAAGCGCCGTCACGGCGATACGCAACATGCCGGTCCCCAAATTCCCGCGGCAACCGCGCAGGCAGCGCAGCCTACGCAAAGCCGATCCAACAGACGCTCTTCGCCTCGCCCCTGATTGTTCCCCAAGGTTCCCGGCGGCGATGAGGCGGGAGAAGGGCGGGGCGGTGGCTTCGCGGATTGCGTCTGGCAAGCCCGTTGCATGGCCGTTGCCAAAGCGTGGGGAAAATCCGAAACCTGTCCGCCTGCGAATCCGGAGACCGATAATGCGATGGAAGCCTGTTCTGCCCGGCCTGGCGCTGCTGATGGTGGCCGCGCCTGCCTACGCCCATACCGGCGTGCATCTGCATTTCAGCTTCGAGTCGGGTTTCCTGCATCCGATTATGGGTCTCGATCATCTGCTGGCGATGTTCGCGGTCGGCCTCCTGGCCGCACAGCTCGGCGGGCGCGCGATCTGGCTCGTGCCGGGCGCTTTCGTCGGCACGATGATCCTCGGCGCGCTGCTCGGCTTTTCGGGCGCAGCAATCCCCGGCGTTGAACCCGTGATCGTGCTCTCGGTCATCGCGATCGCGCTGCCGGTTGCCTTTGCCCTCGGCATGCCCGTGGCGCTCGCGATGGTCTATGTCGGGCTCTTTGCGATCTTCCACGGCTTCGCGCATGGCGCCGAGCTGCCGTCCGACGGGCAGGCGTTGCCCTATATCGCCGGCTTCGCGCTTGCGACCGCGCTTCTGCACGCCGCCGGTCTCGCGGTAGGCTTGGCCTGCGGTCGCTCGGTGGCTGGTTCGGGCGCGTTGGCGCTGCGCGCGGCCGGCGGCCTTGTCGTGCTGGTCGGATTGAGCCTTGCGGTAGCGTGATATTCGGGCAATTGCCTAAACTTTACGCAGGCAATTTTTTGCAGTTCATTTTTTAGGCAGTTGCCGGCCCGACAGGCGGCCGATGGCCGTGTCTCCTGCGTCAACACATTGATTTAATTCAATAAGTTTCTCTGCCATCCGGCTGGCATGTGCGTTGCAATACCGATGCACGCGCGGGGGAGTGCCGCGTGATTTCTGCCTGCAGGGAGATTCCACATGAGACTGATTTCGACTGCGGCGGGCTCGACCCTCCGCACAATGATGGGCGCAGGCGCAATCGCGCTTTCGCTCGCGACGGCGCCGGCCGTCGCCCAGGAGACCATCAAGGTCGGCATCCTGCATTCGCTCTCCGGCACCATGGCCATCAGCGAAACGACGCTGAAGGACAC
>Ga0307505_10001105_pt1 | contig 23616 bp, 24 predicted proteins | sample 23_S_MG_FD_202183 | JGI IMG/M metagenome (GOLD analysis project Ga0307505, IMG submission 202183) | Soil microbial communities from Populus trichocarpa stands in riparian zone in the Pacific Northwest, United States - 23_S | ecosystem: Environmental > Terrestrial > Soil > Riparian zone > Trees...
GAGCAATTCTGCCGCTGCTTGGAAAGCGCCAGTTGAGGCAGGCGTGACGGTGTAAGTCGGCGGGGGTTTTGGGCTCACCGGATCTGGCGAGGTACTCAGGCGAGGCAACTGCAAGCAGTCTTACATCCGGTGTGAGACGGACGGCGATCATGTCTTTCTGAAGGCGCTCGCCAACGCGGATACCGACGTCGAACCCGCCGGCCACGATGTCGCTCAGGCCATCGTCGATCACGATGTCGAGCACCACATCGGGGTGCATTCTGTGAAAACGTCCGAGCCGCGGCGCGATGATCTTTTTTGCCGCCATGCTCAGCGTGTTTATCCGCAGCGTTCCAGCAGTTCGTGTCGTCGCGCCGACCGCCTGAGCGACGGCGTCATCCATTTCACGGAACATCGGTGCGATGCGCTCATGAAGACGCCGCCCCGACTCCGTCGGTGCGACGCTTCTGGTCGTTCGATTGAGCAGGCGGACACCAAGACGAGATTCGAGCTGACGAATGACCTGGCTCAGCGCCGACCGTGATATCCCGAGATGATCGGCGGCGCGCGCAAAGCTCGCCCGCTCGACAACCGCTATGAACGCTTTCAGCTCGGCGAATTCGGATCCACGCATTGTGTACTGATCTCTACATAGCCTGATTAGATCATAGGCGATTCACTTATCGGTGCAAGCGAGTCATCGTGGCGCCCTCGAACCTAGATGGAGACCGCGATGAGAGATTGGAGCCTTCCTGAACCTATCGCCGCCTATTTCGAGGCAGACCGACGCGACGGCAAGGCCGTGGCGCGCTGCTTCACCAACGAAGCGGTGGTGATGGACGAGGGACGAACACACGCAGGCCTTGCTGCGATCGAAGCGTGGAAGACTGCAGCATCCGCCAGTTTCTCGTACATCACCGAACCCTTCGCGCTGGAGAAGAAGGATCGCAAGTACATAGTGACGAGCCGAGTGACGGGCGATTTCCCCGGCAGTCCCGTTGATCTTCAGTTCATCTTCACGCTCCGGCGCGGCAAGATCGCATCGTTGGAGATCACGCCATGAGCTTCGATCTGCAACTCGCGGGCAAGCGCGCGTTGGTCACCGGCGGTTCCCGCGGCGTCGGTGCGGCGGTGGTCCAGGCGCTAGTGGAAGCGGACGTGCGAGTAATAGCCGCCGCGCGCTCACTTCCGAACCGAGCGGTCGAGAACGTGCGCTATGTCGCCTTGGACCTTTCGACCACGGAAGGCGCGCACCATGCCGCAGACGCCGTGCGCCAGCATCTTGGCGGCATCGACATACTCGTCGACGTGGTCGGCGGTTCGACTGCGCCGGCGGGTGGGTTCGCAGCCCTCGATGATGCGGAGTGGTCGAAAGAGCTGGACCAGAACCTCATGTCCGCTGTCCGTCTCGATCGCGCCTTGCTGCCTTCGATGATCTCGCAGCGTTCCGGGGTGGTCGTCCATGTCACCTCGATCCAGCGCGTTCTGCCATTGCCGGACGCGACGATTGCTTACGCCGCCGCGAAGGCCGCGCTGTCGACATACAGCAAGGCGCTCTCGAAAGAAGTCACACCGAAAGGAATCCGCGTCGTCCGGGTTGCTCCCGGCTGGATCGAGACCGAAGCCGCCGTCGCGCTTGCCGAACGCCTGGCAGCTCAAGCTGGCACGGATTACGAAGGCGGCAAGCAGCTCATCATGAAAGCATTGGGTGGTATCCCGTTGGGACGTCCTGCCAAGCCACGCGAAGTCGCAGACCTCATCGCGTTTCTGGTCTCGCCTCGAGCGGCTTCCATATCGGGGGCGGAGTACGTCATCGACGGCGGCACCGTGCCGACCGTGTGAGCGGGCGGCGTTGGCGGCAGAATGCGATCGTCGGCAGCGCTGCCACGTTCGGTTCGGGTCCCACGAGGACGCACGTCATGCGCGGCCGTAGCCACCGTGATCCTCGAGCTGCAACTCGAAGGGAGGCGCGCGAGAGTCAGCGGCGGCGCCGGGAGTGTCGGCGCAGCGGTGGCAGGCCGTTGCGCACCAGTCGGTGACGAACGGCGCCTGTGGCGACGATTCGAGGGACGAGCTTCCTTTCCGCTAGAAGGACAGACGCGCGTTCTCCTTGACTTCCTTCATCACGAAAGACCTTCGAATTTGTCTGACGCCAGGCAGGGCGATCAGCTTGTCCCCGTGCAGCTTGTTGAAGTCCGCCATGTCGCGGACTCGGATCTTGAGAAGGTAGTCGAAGTCACCCGCGACCAGAACGCAATCGAGAACTTCCTTCAGCTTCAGAACGGCCTTCTCGAAGGTCGCGAAACTCTCCGGCGTCGAACGATCCAGCACGACGCCCACCATCACCAGCGCGCTCGTTGCTGATCCGTTTCGCGCCCTCGACCTCCATGCTGCGTAAATCCCTCGATGCGCTTGCCGAAGATGCGAGCGCACAACTAGATAGCGAGCATCCCCATCAGTCCGGCACGGCGTTGCGAGATGCAGATATGCGCGACCTGCTGCCGTCGATTCGGCGATCGCTGACGGCGCCTGCTCAGGTCAGCAACCGCTTCGTGAACTGCCGAGCGATTGCAACCGCAACTCACGTAGGTCACTCGTATCGGAACACGCGGCCGGGGCGAGACCGGAAGATCAGCACGCTGGCGCCGTGGCAGGAGCGGCGCGCTAAGGAACTGCTCGCGGCGAATCTGACAGGGAGCATTACCTTGGCTGAATTAGCCGCCGCATGCGAGTTGTCGATCCGTCACTTCACACGTGCATTCCGAGGATCGACAGGCACGTCGCCGCACGCATGGCTGCTTGACCTGCGATTGGAAAAGGCAAAGCAGAGGCTCACGAACTCGCGCCAAATGTTGGCCGACATCGCTCTCGATTGCGGTTTCGCGGACCAGAGCCATATGACTCGTGCTTTTCAGCGATCTGTCGGCCTAAGCCCGGGCACTTGGCGACGCTTGCACCGCCGCTGAACGTTTGAGCGAAATGTCTCGATCGTTCAACGCGCGTCCCGTTCGTTCAGGATGGCCGATCTTCATTTCCCTAGGATTCTTTCTCATCAACAACCATCCGAAGGAAAAGCGTCATGAAGAATTCCATTCGTAGCACGGCGGGCCTCGCGGCGGCTCTGTCCCTGGCCACGGGCGTGCACACAGCCTCAGCAGAACAGCCGTGGATCGAACGTACTGCCAGCTACATCACCACACGCGATGGCGTCGAGCTCTACTACAAAGACTGGGGTCCGCGGAATGGACCGGCGGTGACACTCAGTCATGGCTGGCCGCTGAGCTCGGATAGTTGGGAATCGCAGATGATCTTCCTGGCGAGCCAAGGGTATCGCGTGGTGGCGCACGATCGTCGTGGCCACGGTCGATCAAGCCAACCGTGGGAAGGCAACGACATGAATCACTACGCGGACGATCTCGCGACAGTGATCGAGGCACTGGACTTGAAAGATGTAACTCTCGTGGGCTTCTCGACCGGTGGTGGCGAAGTCGCGCGTTACATCGGCCGGCATGGCACCGATCGTGTGAAGAAGGCGGTGCTCATCGGTGCGATCACGCCATTGATGTTGAGGACGCCGGACAATCCGACGGGTATTCCAATCGAGGTGTATGACGGCATCCGCAAGTCATCGCTCGAGAACCGGTCGCAGCTGTACCTCGACATCGCTTCGGGCCCCTTCTTCGGCTTCAACCGTCCCAGCGCGAAAGTATCGCAGGGCCTGATCAACTCCTTCTGGAGTCAGGGCATGCAGGGCGGTCACCAGAACACCTTCGATTCCATCAAGGCGTTCTCGGAGACTGACTTCCGGCCGGACTTGAAGAAGTTCGATGTGCCGACGCTCATCCTGCACGGCGATGACGACCAGTTTGTGCCGGTCGACAACAATGCGCGCGCCGTGCACAGGATGGTCAAGAACAGCAAGCTGATCATCTACAAGGGTGGTCCTCACGGCATCACGGACACGCACAAGGATCAGCTCAATCAGGATCTGTTGAGCTTCCTGCGCGAATGAGCCGTCACGCGGACCGGCAGTTCAACAAACACTACCTTTCCATCCCATCTAGGAATCATCATGAAATCTTCACGCATCTTTTCAGTTTCCCTCCTTGCCGCCGGCGTCATGGGCGCTACTTCGGCCTCTGCGGACGGACCGTACTTCTATCCCTATCACGGCTTTGCCCCGGAAAGCGCCGAAACGTCGAAGACGACGCGGGCTGAGGTCGTTGCCGACCTGCGCGAGGCTCAACGCCTCGGACTGATCTCCGTCGGCGAAGCCGGCTTCAAGTTCACCGAGCCCACGGCAGCAAACGCGAAACCGCGGGTTCAGGTGGTTGCCGAGTTGCACGAAGCCCAACGACTGGGGCTGGTGAGTATCGGCGAAGGCGACATTCCGATCGCAACTGCGGAGCAGGAGCGCCTCATCGCAGTGGCGGGGCTCCGCGCAGTCGAGCTCTCGAGGATGGCGAAGCGCTGAGCAAGGCGGGCATGCGCTTCTCTCTTGCGCATGCCCGTCTGATCGTTAGCACACAAGGCAATCACCATGTCCACATCTTCCAATCGAACCCACTCATTCGGCGGCAGCAACGATTCGCAGCTTCCGGAACGTTACGACTTCATCGTCTGTGGTGCAGGGTCTGCCGGTTGCGCCCTGGCGGGCCGGCTTGCAGAGAATCCCGGCGTGAGCGTTCTGCTGATCGAAGCAGGCGGCAGCGATGACGTTCCCGAAGTGCTCACGCCAGGGCAGTGGCCGCTCAACCTGGGGTCCGACCGCGACTGGAAGTTCGCGGCACAGCCGAACCCGCATCTCAATCAACGGTCGATTCCGCTCAGCATGGGCAAGGTGCTCGGTGGGGGCTCCAGCATCAACGTGATGGTGTGGGCGCGCGGTCACCAGAATGATTGGGAACACTTCGCGCAAGAGGCTGGTGACGAAGCCTGGGGCTATCGCTCTGTACTGAACATCTATCGTCGTATTGAAGATTGGCGGGGCGCACCTGATTCCATTCGCCGCGGCACCGGCGGTCCAGTGCACGTCGACACGATTCTCGACCCGCAACCCGTGGCGATGGCCATGGTCGACGCGGCGGAGTCGCTCGGCATGCCTGCGTTCGATAGTCCCAACGGATCAATGATGGAAGGCCGCGGCGGCGTCGCGATCAACGATCTGATCGTGAAAGCCGGGCGACGTTCATCCATCTTCCGCTCCTATATCTTGCCGAAGATGAACCAACCCAACCTCACCGTTCTGGTACACACGCAAGTGAGCAGGTTGGTCTTCAGCGGCACCACGGTCATCGGCGTGGAAGTCATTCAGGGTTCGCGTCGCTCGCAGATCATGGCAGATCGCGAGGTGATCCTGTCGATGGGTGCCATCAACACGCCAAAAGTGTTGATGCAGTCCGGCATCGGTCCGGAAGCGGAACTGCTTCCGCACGGCATTCCTGTCATCCAGCACCTGCCAGGTGTCGGACGCAATCATCAGGATCACGTGTCCTTCGGTTGTATCTTCGAGTCCAAGGAGCCGCTCGCAGTAGGCAACGGCGGATCCGAAGCGACGCTCCACTGGAAGACCGACCCGAGCCTCGAAGTCCCGGATGTGTTTCATTGCCAGCTCGAATTCCCGGTGGCCACGCCGGAAACCGCGCATCGCGGTGTGCCTCAGCACGGCTGGATGGTATTCGCGGGGCTGTCGCATCCGAAGAGTCGAGGTTCACTGCATCTCACTGGCCCCGACGCACACGATCCTGTTCGCATCGAAGCCAACACCCTTTCGCATTCGGACGATCTGCGAAAGGCGATGGCGACGATCGAGATCAGCAGGGAGATAGTGCATGCACCGGCGTTCAGGAACCTGCTGAAGCGCGAAGCCATGCCGGGCAACCTCGGTGCGTCCGAGATGGAAAGTTACATTCGAGATTCGGCGGCTACATATTGGCACCAGGCCTGTACGGCGAAGATGGGCCAAGACTCGATGTCGGTCGTGAATGGTCGATTGCAGGTCTATGGCATCGACCGATTGCGTATCGCGGATGCCTCGATCATGCCCAACCTCCCCAGCGGAAATACGATGGCACCGTGCGTCGTGATCGGCGAGCGCGCAGCCGAAATCATCAAGAAGGCGCACGGCATTTGATGCGGAACGACTCGGCCATAACCGTCCTGCGGGCGCGCCAAACATCTCAAGAGGTCACACACGCAACCCCTTGTTCGTTTCCGACGGAGGACCAGTTCGCGACGTGCGGTGCCGGCTTCGGCGCGGCGGGTACCAACCCGTAGCGAGTCATGACTTCCATGAGTTTCGCCCGATCAGGCGGTCCACCCGCGCCTGCCAGGGCGCTCACGTCGCGAAAGAACTGTGCGCCGATATCCGGCGTAAGCATCACGAGTGCGCGCGCGGTCTCGACGCCGGGATTGCTGAAGTGGTGCACGGAACCTCGCGGCGTCGACATCCATTCACCCGGCTTCAGGTCGCGAGTTTCGTCGTCGACCGAGTATCTGAGCACGCCCTCCAGCACATAGACGCACTCCTCGTTGTCGGTATGGCTGTGCGGCGGGGGCACGTGGGCGCCGGCCGGAACCTTCATTTCGAACAGCCCCAGCCCGCCCGTTTGCGCGCCATCCACGAGATAGCGGATTTCCATTTGTCCAACTTTGACGATGTCACTCATGACAATCTCCCAGGTTCGATACGGATCGGGCGCGTGCTGCGAACGGTTCGTTCTGCGCCTGCAACGCCAATCTAGTGGATTGCAGAATTAGAATAAATAATGTTTACTGCAATCAATTGTTGCAGCAAAGTGACTAATGAAAGATCGGCTGAACGGGATGCGCGTGTTCGCGCAGGTGGTGGAAGCGAAGAGCTTTTCCGCCGCCGCGGACAAGCTCGGCATGTCGAAGTCGCTCGCGAGCCGGCACGTGAGTGCGCTGGAAGACTCGCTGTCGGTCAAGCTGCTGAACCGTTCAACCCGCAAGCTCAGCCTGACCGAGGCGGGCGCCGTCTTCTACGAACACTGCGCCAGGATCGTGCAGGAAGCGGAGTTGGCCGAGCAGCGTCTGACCCGCACCCAGTCCGAACCGGCCGGCCTGGTGAGGGTGACGGCTGTGCCGGCGTTCGCAGTACGGCACGTGCTGCCTGCGCTGGGCGAGTTCTATCAGAAGTATCCCAAGATCCAGGTCAAGCTTTTCTGCAGCAATCGCGCGCTCGACCTGGGCGATGAGGGATTCGACCTCGGCATCCGCGTGTCGTTTGATCCGGCCCCGAATCTGGTGGCGCGCAAGCTCGCCGCCAACCGGTCCGTGCTGTGTGCCTCGCCCGCATACCTCGAGCGGCACGGCATGCCGCGCCGGATCGAAGACCTCCGCAAGCATGAGTGCGTGCTGTTTCCGGCGATCGCGCCCAAGGGGGTCTGGACGTTTCGGCGGGACCGGCGGAAGTATTCCGTGCAGGTCGCCGGCGCATTCGAAACCGATGAAATGGATGTCGTGCGTGCGGCCATCGCTGCCGGCATGGGAATCGGCATCCTGCCGCTGTACATCGTGGGAGACGCCTTCCGGCAGGGGCAACTGATACCGCTGTTGCGCCGGTTTCAGGTCGTGCCGGAGAGCGCGATCTACCTGGTCTATCTGCCCAACCGCACGCTCTCATCGCGCGTGCGCGCGCTGATCGACTTTCTCGCGGAGCGGTTCGGGCCCATCCCTTCGTGGGAAGTGGGTTGGTGAGAGACGCGTGGTCGGATCGACGTCCTTCGTCAAAAGACAAGGGCCGGTCGAAAGACCGGCCCTTGTTGACTTCTCCTGCTGCGCTACTTGATGTCGGCGGCCCCGCTGATCAGCGTCGACAGCTTCGACGTCTCGCGCGTGTACGGCACCACGGTGTTCGCGAACGCGCGCTGCGAGTCCAGCACCTTCTTGAAGAACGCGTCCTTGGCCTCGAGGTTCGCCAGCACCTTCTTCGACGACTTGATGAACGCCGGCGCGTAGTCGGCCGGCGCGTCGAAGATCGTCACGCCCTTGGACTTGATCTCGATGAGCGCCTTCGCGTTCTCGTGCGCGAAGTACATCATCGCCTCGAAGATCGACGCGGTCAGCGCGACCTCGATGATCGCCTGGATGTCGGGCGGCAGCGCACGCCAGCGTGCACCGTTGATGACGATGTCGGCGATGTCGATGGCCTGGTGCAGGCCCTGGATCGAGTAGAACTTGAACACGTCCTGCAGTCCGACCTTCACGTCGTTGGCCGGATTGATCCACTCCACGCCGTCGATGACGCCGCGCTCGGCCGCAGGGATCAGTTCCTGCCCGGCCATGTTCACCGGAATGCCGCCCATGTCCTTCAGCACGTCGCTGGGCAGGCCCGACGACATGCGGAAGCGCAGCTTCGTGAAGTCGGCGACCGAGTTCACTGGCTTCTTGAACCAGCCGAAGGCCTCGGGCCCGTCGGGCGCGTACATGAACGGCATCACGTCGGCCTTCAGGATCTTCTGGTAGTACTCGAGGTACAGGTCGCGGCCGCCGCCGCGGAAGTACCAGGCGAGCTGACCGAACTGGTCCAGTCCGCTGCCGGAGCCGCCCAGCGGCGCGCTGAACAGGCCGCCGGCCGGATGCTTGCCGGTCGCGTAGTGCGTCCACCATTGCCCCGCGTCCACCACGCCCTTGTTGACGGCGTCGAGGATCTCGTTCGGGTTGACGATGGCTCCGCTGGTCAGCACCTCGATCTTCAGGCGGCCGCCCGACATCCGATCGACGTTGCCGGCGAAGCGGTTCAGCAGATCCATGTGCGGCGTGCCGGCCGGATTCGCGCTCTGCAGCTTCCAGCGGAAGGTCTGTTCCTTGCCTTGCGCGGCCACCAGGCCCGGTACGGCGGCTGCGCCCGCCGCGAGGCCGGCGCCCGTCGTCTTCAGGAATTTCCTGCGTTCCATGCTTGTCTCCTCGTTATGCCTCGTTGTGTAACAGCGGACAGCGCACCACCTACCTCGTGCCGAATACCATGTTGGGCAGCACGAGGACGATCTGGGGAAAGAAGTACAGGGTCAGCACCGCGATCCACTGCAGCGCCATGAACGGCAACATGCCCTTGTAGATGTCGGCCAGGTCCCATTTGGGCATGATGCCCTTCAGGTAGTAGGCGGACAGCGCCACCGGCGGTGACAGCCAGCAGGTCTGCAGCGTCACGGCGAGCAGGATCGAGAACCACACCATGTCGACCTTCAGCGCCATGAGCATCGGCTGGAAGATCGGCACGATGATGACGACGATGGGCACCCACTCCAGCGGCCAGCCCAGGATGAAGCACAGCAGCAGGATCGCGAGGATCACCATCGTGGGCGAGATCTGCCACGACACCAGCGTCTCGGCGATGTAGGCGGGCGTGCCCAGCGCGGAGAAAACGGAACCGAGGAACGTCGACGCCGCCAGCAGAACCATGACCATGCTGGTGGTGATGGCCGTACGGTAGACGGCGTCCTTGAATATCGGCCATGTGAGCCGTCCGTGAGCGGCAGTCACCCCCAGCGCGCCGATGCAGCCGATGGCCGCTCCCTCCGTGGGTGTGGCCCAGCCGGTGACGATGGTGCCCAGCGTCGCAAGAATCAGCACCACGGGCGGCACCAGACCGAACGCCAGTTCGCCGAGTAGGTGCGACCTGGGCACGTCCAGGTCCTTCGCGGACAGCGGCGGCCCGAGCTTCGGATTCAGCCACACACGCCCCAGCGTGTATATGAGGTAAAGCCCGGCGAGCAGCAGGCCCGGCAGCAGCGCGCCCGCATACAGCCGCGCCGCGGACACCTGCAGCACCGGTCCCATGACCACCAGCATCACGCTCGGCGGAATCAGGATGCCCAGCGTGCCGCCCGCGCAGATGGTGCCGGCCGACAGCTTCACGTCGTAGCCCGAGCGCATCATCACCGGCGCGGCCATCAGCGCGATGATGGTGACCGACGCGCCGACGATGCCGGTGGCCGCCGCGAACAGCGTCGCGGTGAAGATCGTTGCCAGATAAAGCGATCCATGCACGCGCCCGAACAGCAGCTGCACCGCGCGGAACAGCCGGTTCATCAGGCCCGCCTTCTCCAGCACGTAACCCATGAACGTGAACATCGCGACGGCCGCGAGCACCGTGTCCATCATCGTGCCGAACACCTGGTACGTCATCAGGTGGAACACACGGTCGCCCAGGCCGATGTAGCCGAAGACGGCGCCCAGCAGGATCAGCGTGAACGAGATGGGAAAGCCGCCGAGGATGACGACGAACATCAGGACCAGCAGCACCAGGCCCAGGACCTCGTTGCTCATCGTGCGGCTCCGGCGGCGCGCGCCTCACACCGTTTCACTGGGCTCTCCCACGATGCGATAGTCGACGCCGGTGCGCAGCGATTTGATGCACTTCAGCGTCTCGGCGAGCCCCTGCAGCAGGATCAGCACGGAGGCGACCGGAATCACGGTCTTGTACCAGTAGGCCGGCGGGCGCCACGTGGTCATCAGCGCCTCCCTCAGCTCCCACGACTCCTCGGCGAACTGCCAGCTCATCCACGTGAGCATGACCATGCCCGGCAGGAAGAACACCAGGTACTGCACGATGTCCATGATCAGCTGCGTGCGCAGCGACCAGTTCTTCGAGAAGAAGTCGGTGCGGATGTGCTTCTGCTGCTGCAGCGTCCACGCAGCGGCGAGGAAGAAGTGCGTGCCGTAGCACATGGTGGCCACGTCCACCGCCCAGATCGTCGGCTGCCAGAACTTGCGCGCCACCACCTCGTAGAACAGCACCAGGAACATCGGCACGATCAGCCACGACACGATCTTGCCGCTCCAGATGCTGATGCGGTCGACGACGTCGGTGATGCGGTCGATGGTCTGCGAGGTCACGATGCCTCCGGGCTGCGCCCTGCGGCGCGAGCTTGCTTGAGGCGGCTCCGCGCTGCGCTCACGGCGCCACGGCTCCGATGAAGTTGCGGCCGCGCACGCCACCCAGCGCCTGCGCGACCATGCGCTGCGCGTCGCCTGCGTCGACACCGTAGTGCGCGAAGTCGGTTGCGACGCCCACGCGCTGCAGGAACGCCTCGAGCCGTGCTGGCGCGCCCCCCAGGTCGCCGTCGAAGATGCGCGCGAGCACTGCGTCGCGGCCGGTATCGGCGCCCAGCGCGCGCCGCAGCACCATCGGCAGCGTGAACGAGCAGGCGATGCCGTGCGGCAGGCCGAAGCGCAGCGTCATTTCATAGGAGATGGAGTGGGCCAGCGCGGTCTTCGTGTTGGAGAACGCGAGGCCCGCCTGCAGCGCGGCCACCGCCATGCGCAGCCGCAGACTCCGGTTGCGGGGCTCGTCGAGCAGCGCGGGCAGCGTCGCCATCACCTCGCGCGCCGCGGCCACCGCGAACACGTCGGAAACCGGATTCGCGTTGACGTTCCAGATCGATTCCAGCGCATGCGACAGCGCGTCCAGCGCGCTCTGCAGCGTGACAGCGCGCGGCAGTGTCAGCATCAGTTCCGGATCGACGATTGCGGCCTCGGGCCAGGTCTCGCGCAGGTGCAGCGAGTGCTTGCGGCCCGCGGCGCGGTCCCACACCGTCGCCCAGGGCGTGACTTCGCTGCCGGTACCGGCGGTCGTCGGGACGGCGATCAGCGGTCTGATGCGCGCTGGCGAGAACTCGCGACCCGCGGTGAGCTGTGCGATCAGTTCGTCGAAGCTGCCGCTGGCAGTACCCACCATCAGCGCCTTCGCGGTGTCGATCGCGCTGCCGCCGCCGACGGCGACGATCGCTTCGCAGTCCGCGTAGTCATGCCAGAAGCGCTGGTACATCGGCGCGAGGTAGCTGACGTCGGGATTGGGCTCGATGCGGTCCTCGACGCCCAGCAGTGCAGGCCCGAGGATGCTGCGCACGCGATCGACCAGGCCCAGCCCTGACGCTTCCGGAAAGGTGACCAGCACGGCGCGGCGTCCTGCCAGCGCCGACGGCAGCTCGTTGAGCGCGCCGCTGCCGATTCGGATGGCGACCGGGTTGTGATACCGGTACACGTGGCTGTCTCCTGATCCGGCTCTGTAGTCGTGCTGGTCGTGCATGGCCGGTGGCGCGAAGTCTCGGCGCGGCCGGCCGTATTGATCAAATTCTTTTGTTTGTGTTCTTGTATTCAGAAAAGCTATGCTTGGCGAACACGGAGACACGGGACAGCGGGAGGCGATTCGTGCGGCTGACGCAGCTTCGGTCCTTCCACGCGGTGGCGCGTGCGGGCAGTTTCACCGGCGGCGCGCGGTTGCTGCACATCAGCCAGCCCACGGTGACCACGCAGGTGCGGTTCCTGGAAGAAACCTACGGTACGGACCTGTTCTACCGGCGCGGCCGCACCGTGCGGCTGACGTCCATCGGCGAACAGCTGTACGAGATGGCGCAGCGCATCTTCGCGCTGGAGGCCGAGGCGGTGAACCTGCTGGCCGATACCGGTGAGCTGCGCACCGGCGCGCTGCGCGTCGGCGCGGTGGGACCATTCCACGTGACCGAGATGCTGGCGCGCTTCAACCAGCGCTATCCCGGCATCCAGATCGCGACGCGGCTGGGCAATTCGGCCGCGGTGCTCGCCGACCTGCTCGACTACCGCACCGACGTGGCGGTGCTCGCGCAATACACGGACGACGCACGCTTTCATTCGCTACCGTACAGCCGGCATCCGGTGCTGGTGTTCGTGCATCGCGAACACCGTTTCGGGCGGCGCCGGTCGATACGCGCGGCCGAACTGCAGGGCGAGGGAATGATCCTGCGCGAGCAGGGATCGACCACGCGCAAGGCCGTCGACGACGGGCTGGCGAAGGCGGGCGTCGTGCCGCGCGTCGTCATGGAGATCGGCAGCCGCGAAGCGATCCGCGAGGCGGTCATCATGCAGGTGGGTATCGGCGTCGTGTCGGAGGCCGAATACGTGCCGCACGCCGACCTGCGACCGCTGCGCATCCGCGATCTGGACATCTACACGCATGCGCACGTCGTTTGCCTGAAGGAGCGGCGCGACGCGCGGCTGGTACGCGCCTTCCTGCAGATCGCTGGCGATCTGCGCAGCGCGCGCGGCGGCCGCTCGCGCGCCGTATAGCTGCTGCACGGCCGTGCGCCACGGCGCGCGCGGGAACGAATTTGAGCCGGCGCAACTGCGAAAACCCTTAACGCCTTGCAGTGATGCCGGGTTCGAAAGCCAATGCTTGCCCGCGCGGCAGCGCTGTGGCAGTGTGCTTGGCGCGGTGGACTTTCTCGGGGGAGGGCGGATGCGCGACGTTGTCATCGCATACTGCGGCCCGGCCGCGATCCCCGCGGATCTGTTGACTCGCTGGAACTTCGATCCGCTGCTGATCGCGGCGCTGGCGCTGCTCGCGGTCGCCATCGCTCGCGGCCGCTCGGCCGATGAACGTGCCGGCTGGAGCGCGTTGGCGCTGATGGTGGTCGTCTTCATCTCGCCGCTGTGCGCGCTGTCGTCGGCGCTGTTCTCGGCGCGCGTGCTGCACCACGTGCTGCTGATCGCCGGTGTCGCGCCGTTGCTGGCGCTGGCGTTCCCGCTGCGGCGACTTGGCTCGCCGCCCCTGGCGCTGCTGGTCGGCCTGCATGCGGTGGTGCTTTGGCTGTGGCATGCACCGGCCGTCTATGCGTGGGGCCTCGCCAGCGTGCCGGCCTACTGGCTGATGCAGGTGACGCTGCTGGGCAGCGCGTGGCTGCTGTGGCGCGGTGTTCTCGCGCGCGCGTCTCAAGGCGCCGCGCTGCTCGCGCTTGTCGCGACGATCGGGCAGATGGGTCTGCTGGGGGCGCTGATTGTGTTCGCGCCGCAGCCGCTGTACGTGGTGCACCTGACCAGCACGGAAGCGTGGGGACTGAGCCCGCTGGCCGACCAGCAGCTCGCGGGGCTGCTGATGTGGGTGCCGGCAATACTGCCTTACTTGGGCGCTGGACTGTGGCTGGCGTGGTCTTCGCTGCGGCCCGACGTGCAGGCCTCGTGATAACGCTGCTCAAATTCCTGCACATCGCGACCATTGCAGTGTGGTCCGCGGGCCTGCTGGTTCTACCGCTGCTGATGCTGCAGCGGCGCCGCATCACCGATGCGACCGATGCGGAGCAGCTCTACCGCACCACGCGCTTCGTGTTCGTGGCGCTGACGTCACCGGCGGCGGTGGTCGCGATCGGCACCGGCACCGCGCTGATCTTCCTGCAGGCGACCTTCAACGAGTGGTTCACACTGAAGATGGTGCTGGTCGGCGCGATGGCGATGCTGCACGTGCTGGCAGGCGTGCTGCTGACCGGCATGTACACGGGCGGCAGGAGAATCGGATCGTTCGGATTCTGGGCGCTGACCCTCAGCTACGCCGTGCTGATCGTCGGCGTGCTGTGGGTGGTGCTGGCAAAGCCCGCCATCGATTCGGGCCAGATCGGCAAGGAGCTGTTCGCGCCGGGAGAGCTCAAGCAGCGCGCGCGTCAGATCTTGGGTGACACCAGGACGCCGACGCCATGATCGAACACGAGCTTGCCGCCGTGCCAGCCGGCGAAGCCGACCATGATCGCCGCCATCAGCGACAGCACCAGCCCGTGCGGCAGGATGAGCTCGGGGTTGAACAGGCGCTCGCCCCAGTTCGCGCCGGTGATCGCCAGCAGCGTCATCGCGGCGACGGCATGCGACCAGCCCGCTTCCAGCGCGCGGATGCCTTCGACCAGCAGCAGTTCCGCCAGGCCGATGATGCTGGCCAGCAGTCCGCTCCAGAACGCCATGCCTGCGGACCACAGTCCGGCACGCACCCAGAAATCGTCGCCGGTCCACCAGTACAGCACGTCGATGCCCAGCGTGCCGATGACGAAGGCCACGGGGAAGTGCACCAGCATCACGTGCAGCGGATGGCCGACCAGCGCGACCTTCGAGTCGACCCTGAGCTGGCTCAGCTCCAGCACGATGGGATTCACGGGCTTCTTAGAACCGGACCGGGCCATGGCGCGCCTCCGTGGCGGTGGTTGAGTGAGGCTGCGGGCCAGCATAGCAGCGCACCGCGCACGCGCGCCATCGCGACGGTCGTGATCGTTGCGGCCGCGCTGGCGGGCTGCGCGGGCCCGTTGTCGACGCTCGACCCGGCCGGCCCGGCCGCCGGCTCGATCGCGCGACTTTGGTGGGTGATGCTCGCCGGTGCACTCGTGCTGTTCGCACTGGTGATGTTCCTGTTCGGGATGGCTTTCCTGCGGCGCGGCAGACGCGCGTCCGGGCCGCCGCAGCGCTGGATCGTGCTCGGCGGACTGGTGCTGCCGGCCTTCGTGCTGATACCGCTGGTGGGCTACGGGCTGTACGCCGGGCAGCGCCTGCTGCCGCTGCCGGGCGCCACGCCGCCACGCATCGAGGTGCAGGCGCATCAGTGGGGCTGGACGGTGCACTACCCGGACGGTGCCGGCGCCACGACGAAGAACGTGCTGCACCTGCCGGCCGGCGCGCCGGTGGACCTCGTGATCACCAGCATGGACGTCATCCACTCGGTGTGGATTCCGCGGCTCGCCGGCAAGATGGACGCGGTGCCCGGGCGCACGAACGTGCTGCGTCTGCAGGCCGACCAACCGGGCCGCTATCACGGCGTGTGCGCGGAATTCTGCGGTACCGGCCATGCGCAGATGCGCTTCGATGTCGTCGTCCACCGCGCGGCGGACTACGCATCCGCGCTGGCGCAGGCGGCCGCAGCGGAGAAGAAGCCGTGACGCAGCCCCGCGGCGATCAGGCAGGCAGCGCGCCGCCGCCCGCGCCGCGCAGCGCGCTGCAGCTGCATCGCGCGCTGACCGCGATCTGGGACACCGGCCCGGGCATCCAGCGGCTGTCGTCGGTGAATCACACGGTGCTGGGCCGCCGCTTCATGGTCACAGCCTTCGTGTTCATGCTGATCGGCGGTCTGCTGGGGATGCTGACGCGCATCCAGCTCGCGACGCCGATGTCGAGGTTCATGGACGCGGAGACCTACAACCAGGTCTTCAGCGTGCACGGCTCGATGATGATGTTCCTGTTCGGCATCCCGATGCTGGAGGGCCTGGCCGTGTACTTCACGCCGAAGCTGCTGGGCGCGCGCGACTTCGCGTTCCCGCGACTCACGGCGTACGGCTACTGGTGCTATCTGTTCGGCGGCTCGATCATCACGCTGTCGCTGCTCGCCGGCGTTGCGCCCGACAGCGGCTGGTTCATGTACACGCCGCTGTCGTCGAACGTGTTCACGCCGGGCGTCAACGCCGACGTGTGGCTGCTGGGCGTGACCTTCGTCGAGATCTCCGCGCTGACGCTGGCGGTGGAGATCACCGTGTCGATCCTGAAGATGCGTGCGCCGGGCATGTCGCTGGACCGCATGCCGATCTTCGGCTGGTACATCCTGGCGATGGTGCTGATGATGATCGTCGGCTTCCCGCCGCTGATCCTGGCGTCGATCCTGCTCGAGATGGAGCGCGCGTTCGGCCTGCCGTTCTTCGATCCCACGCGCGGCGGCGACCCGCTGCTGTGGCAGCACCTGTTCTGGCTGTTCGGCCATCCCGACGTGTACATCATCTTCCTGCCGATGGCGGCGGTGCTGTCGACGCTGATCCCGGTGTTTGCGCAGCGGCCGCTGGTGGGCTACCGCGCGATCGTCGTGGCGATCGTCGCGCTCGCGTTCGTCAGCTTCGGCATCTGGGTGCACCACATGTTCACCGTGGGCATCCCGCACCTGGCGCTGGCGTTCTTTTCGGCGGGCTCGGCGATCGTTGCGGTGCCGACTGCGATACAGATCTTCGCGTGGCTGGCGACGCTCGCGCACGGCAATCCGCGCTGGAGCCTGCCGATGCTGTACATCTTCGGCTTCTTCTTCGTGTTCGCGCTGGGCGGGCTGACCGGCGTGATGCTGGCGATCGTGCCTTTCGACTGGCAGGCGCACGACAGCTACTTCGTCGTTGCGCACCTGCACTATGTGGTCGGCGGCGCGATGCTGTTTCCGCTGCTGGCGGGGATGTACTACTGGCTGCCGCTGCTGACGGGCCGAGCCATGGTGCAGCGGCTGTCAGTGCCGGCATTCTGGCTGATCTTCATCGGCTTCAACCTCACGTTCCTGGTGATGCACCTGGCAGGACTGCTGGGCATGCCGCGCCGCATCTGGACCTACGCCGCCGCGGACGGCTGGACGTGGATGAACCTGCTCGCGTCGGTGGGCGCGTTCATCATGACCATCGGCTTCGGCCTGCTGGTCATCGACCTGTGCGTGCAGCTGCGCTACGGCCGCCGCTCGCCGCGCAATCCCTGGAAGGCTGGCACGCTGGAATGGGCGATGCCGCTGCCGGCACCGTGTTACGCCTTCGCATCGCTGCCGGTGGTCGAGGAGCGCGCTGACTGGCTGCCGGTCAGGGAGCTGGGCGCGAAGCTGGCGCGCGGCGAAGGTTTCCTCGGCTTCACCCGCAACGGCTGGATGGAGACGCTGGGCGTGCACATGACCAGCGGCGCGCCGGATCAGCTGATCATCCTGCCGCGCGCGACCTATCAGCCGCTGTGGACGGCGATCGCGACCGCCCTGGCGGTGCTGGCGATGCTGTTCAAGCAATACTGGCTGGCCGCGGCGATGGTCGGTGTGGTCGCCGCGCTGTTCATCTACGGTGCGCAGCATGCGGGCCTGCCGCGCGACTACGGCACGCTGCCGGTCGGACGCGGCCTCAGCCTGCCGCCGCATACCGAAGTGCAGGGTACGCCGCCGTGGTGGTCGCTGGTGTTCACGCTGGTGGCCGACGGGACGCTATTCGCGTCGCTGGTCTTCGGCACCTTCTATCTGTGGATCGCCGCGCCGCACTGGCCGCCGCAGGTGCGGCCCGATCCGAACGTCGCGCTGGCGCTCGCGACGATGGCGGTGCTCGTCGTCGCCGCGTTCGTCTCGCGGTTGTCGCTGCGACGACTGCAGGCAGGCAGTTCGTTCACACCGACGCTGGCGGCGACCGCTGCCTTGCTGATCGCGGCGATCGCGCTGACCGTGGTGCTGATCGGCGGCGTGGTGCCGGCGCCCGGCACGCATGCACTGGGCGCGACGTCCGCGGCGCTGCTGGGCTACGTGACCACGCACGCCGGCATCGGCGTGCTGTTCCTGGTCAGCAACGCATTGCGCGCCGGGCGGGGTCTGATGTCGGCACGTCGCACGATGGATCTGCGCCTGACGCGGCTGTGGCTCGACTACACGGCGGTGACCGGCATCATCGCGATCGGGCTGGTGCTGGCGCTGCCGGCGCTGGTGCGCACGCTGGAGCTGCGGCCGTGAGCGCGGCGCAAAGCCGTCCGGTGCCGCCCGGCCGCATCTGGACGCTGGGGCTGGGCTTCGTCATCTGGTGTTTCGCGCTGTCGCTCCTCTACGGCATTCACGCGATCGGCTGCGCGTTCGCATGGCCGTCGGCGACGCTGCGCTGGACGCTGGTCCTCGTGCTGGCGCTGCACTGCGCGGCGCTCGCGTGGCTGTGGCTGCGCGAGCGGCGCAATCCGCCGGATGCCGCGCAGGGCGCCGCCGGCGCGTTCATGCACTGGGCGATCACCGGCACGCTGATCGCGGCGCTGGTGTCCGCCGTGCTGGTGCTGGGGGCGCCGCTGCTGCTGCAGACCTGCGTATAGGCGTTTCCAGCGTCCTTCAGCCGGCCACGCGCAGCCACGCGAACAGCGCCGCCAGCAGCACGATGACGGCGCCTGTGGCGAAGGCGACGCGGTTGGCGAACAGTCGGCGCATGGTCGTCGTTCACACGAAGCTGTAGCGCTCCGAATGGTACTTCGACATCGGCACGCCCAGCTCGCCCAGCGTCTTCTCGATCGCGTCCATCATCGGTCCCGGTCCGCAGATGAAGTATTCGTGCTCCGCGTACGGCGGCGGCAGATGGCGGCGGAACACATCGGCATCGATGCGGCCGCGCTCGCCGCTCCAGCCTGCAGGCGGATCGGCCAGCACGTGAACCACGGTCAGCGCCAGCCGTGCCTGCAACGCTTCCAGCTCCTCCCGGAAGGTGATCGAGTCCCAGTCCCGGCTGCCGTACAGCAGCACCACCGGTCGCCTGTCGCCGCGGTCGGCCAGCGTGCGCAGCATGCTCATCATCGGCGTGATGCCGACGCCGCCGGCGATCAGCACGTGCATGTCGGCCGGGTTGCCGATGGTGAATGCGCCGTACGGGCCGTCCAGGTAGACGCGCTTGCCCACCGGCACGTCGCGGATCTTCCGCGTGTAGTCGCCCAGGTTGCGTACCGACATGTGGACCTGGCCGCCGGGCGCTTCGGCGCTGGACGAGAATGAGAACGGATGCCCGGTGATGCGGAACGGGCTCTGCCACACGGTCAGCCAGCCGAACTGGCCTGGCGTGAAGCGGAAGCCGGCGTGGCCGTCGGGTTGCATCACCAGCGTGGTCGTGTCGCCGCGCTCCTTGCGCACCTCGACGACGCGATACGGCCGGCGCAGCATGAACAGCGGCTTGATCAGCCGAACGTAGAGCAGCAGCGCGAGCCAGAAGACCACCAGGGCGATCCACAGCGCGCGCTTCCACGGGTCGGTCAGGTAGAACGCCCAGCCGATCATGTGCAGCAGCCCGAAGGTCACGGCGGCTACCGCGAGCGCAATGTGTGCGAAATGCCAGGCTTCGTAGCTCAGCTTCAGCTTCGTGCGCCACAGCGCGGTCACGACCAGCGTGATCAGCGCGCCCAGCGAAATGAAGGCGAACACCGCGCCCCATGGAATCTCGCCCGTCTCCGGCAGTTCCATCAACTGCGGCTGCGCCGCGAACATGATCAGCGGGTGGATGATGATCAGGGCCACCGCGACCAGTGAAATCTGCCGGTGGAAGTGATAGATCACGTCCTCGCCCCAGGGCTTCGTCACGTAGCGGAAGCGCGCTGTCAGGCCGAACTGCAGGCCCATCATCGCCAGCCCCGAATAACCCAGCGCGGCCGAGAACTCGGTCCAGAAGTCGCGGGCCGGCGGCAGGCGCCCGGCCAGCAGCGCGAACAGAGGCGCCAGCACGAAGAACAGGTAGAGCGCGGCCCAGATGACGGTGTGCGCGGCGAAGCGCGACTGCATCGCTGTTCCCCCTGATGGTCGCGTCGGCGGGCGACGCAGCCCGTCGATGCGTATTGAAGCAGATCGGCGGCGTTGCGGACAGAGAGGACAAGGACGGACCCGGAAGTGCGCCGCGCAATCCTGCGTTGCCTCAAGTTGCTGCTGCGCTGCGTCGCAACTTGACGGCTGCGACGGCTGCGTGGATCATATGCGTCATTGCGCATATATGCATGAAAGGCGGGCCCGTGGAGCCTGAGCTGGACCGGCTGTTCGAGGTCGTGTCGTCGTACTTCGGCCTGCTGGCCGAACCCACGCGGCTGAAGATCCTGAACACCATCTGCGACGGCGAGCGCAGCGTGACCGAGATCGTCGAGCGCGTCGGTTCCAGCCAGACCAACGTGTCGCGGCATCTGAATCTGATGTACGGCCGGGGTGTGCTGAAGCGCCGGCGCGACGGTGCCACCGTGTATTACTCGATCAGCGACCCGGCGGTGGTCACGCTGTGCCGCACGGCCTGCGTGCACATCGCCGGCCAGCAGGACGAGCAACCGGTCACCAGCCGGATGCTGAAGAGATTCATGCCCGTGAAGGCATGAAGGCAAATGATCCGCGGCGCGCGATGGGCACGCGGTACGAGGGGCAAGGGGGGACTGAATGAAGGGCAACGACCGGGCGGTACAGCCCGGACGCGTGATCGCGGCGCCTGAGAGTCATCTGACGGCCGACACGCTGCGCGCCGCGACGCGCTCGCGGCGTGGCTTCCTGAAGGGTGGTGCGGCGCTGGGCGGCGCGATGGCCGCCATGGCCGGCGGCCGCGCGCTGGCACAGGCCAAGGACGGCTTCGAGCCGCCAATGGTGCCGGCGTGGACGCGTTCATTAGGCGCGCCCGTGGTCGCGTTGCCCTACGGCGTGCCATCGGAATTCGAGAAGAACGTGCAGCGCCGGCAGAGCCCCGGCCTGACGCCGCAGCCGCAGGCATCGATCAGCTTCACGCCGCTGCAGAGCCTGTTCGGCATCATCACGCCCAGCGGCCTGCACTTCGAGCGCCACCACTCGGGCGCGCCCAACGTCGATCCCGCGCAGCACCGGCTGATGATCCACGGCATGGTGAAGAAGCCACTGATCCTGACGATGGACGACATCATGCGGTTCCCGTCGGTGTCGCGCATCCACTTCATCGAGTGCGGCGCCAACTCCGGCATGGAATGGGCCAACGTCGCGGTGCCCACCGTGCAGTACACGCACGGCATGATCGCGTGCAGCGAGTTCACCGGCGTGCTGCTATCGACGCTGCTCGACGAGGTGGGCTACGACCGGAAGAACGCGAAGTTCGTGCTGGCCGAAGGCGCGGACGGCTCCGCGCTGACGCGCTCCATCCCAATGTCTTTCGCGCTGGACGACACGATAGTCGTTTACGGCCAGAACGGCGAGATGCTGCGGCCCGAGAACGGCTATCCGCTGCGGCTGGTGGTGCCGGGGGTGCAGGGCGTGTCCAGCGTCAAGTGGCTGCGGCGGCTGGAAGTAGGCGACAAGCCGTGGAACGCGCGCGAGGAGTCGCTGCACTACGTCGACCTGCTGCCCGACGGCACGCACCGCCAGTATTCCATCGTGCAGGAGGTGAAGTCGGTGATCACCGGCCCCTCGGGCGGGCAGAAGCTGACGACCAAGGGCTTCTACGAGATCAAGGGCCTCGCGTGGAGCGGCCGCGGCAAGATCCGCCGCGTCGACGTGTCCACCGACGGCGGCCGCAACTGGCGGCAGGCGCAACTGCAGGAGCCGGTGCTGACCAAGTCGCTGGCGCGCTTCCGCCTCGGCTGGAACTGGAACGGCGGACCGGCATTGCTGCAAAGCCGCGCGGTGGACGAGACCGGCCACGTGCAGCCGACGCTGCCGCAGCTGCGCGGCGTTCGCGGCGTGCGTTCGATCTATCACAACAACGGGATCCAGACCTGGCAGGTCAACCCCAACGGTGAGGTATGGAATGTCCAGGTGGGCTGAGCGCCGCGCGGCCGCTCCGGAGGCGCTCAACGCCGCAGCGCGCAGCGCGGAGGCTTCCGCGCGCCGCTTTGCGGTGAGCTGCATGCTGGTGGCGGCTGCCATCGCGGCGCCGGCGCTCGCGCAGACGGCGCCGTCCGAGTCCGGCCGCTTCGGACTGGGCCGCGTCGCGACGGCGCAGGAGATCGCGGGCTGGGACATCGACGTTCGTCCCGACGGCCACGGCGTCCGCAAGGGCCGCGGCACCGTCGAGCAGGGCCAGGCGATCTACGACGCACAGTGCGCGAGCTGTCACGGGACCTTCGGCGAAAGCAACCGCTACATGCAGATCGCCGGCGGCGTGAAGAAGGGCGACATCGAGCGCGGCCGCGCGGACTCGCTGACGCGCATCGACGGCGTGCGCACGGTCGGCACCAAGCTCAATGCGGCCACCACACTGTGGGACTACATCTACCGCGCGATGCCGTGGACCAACCCGCAGTCGATGACTGCCGACGAGGTCTATGCGGTCACCGCCTACGTGCTGCACCTGAACGAGATCGTCGGCGCCGATTTCGAGCTGAACGACGGCAACCTCACCAAGGTGCGCATGCCCAACCGCAACGGCATGACGACCAACCACGGCATGTGGACGGTCAAGGGTAAGCCCGATGTGCAGGGCTCCGCTTGCATGAAAGACTGCGGCCCCGAAGTGAAGATCACCTCGTATCTGCCCGAGTTCGCGCGCAACCAGAACGGCAACCTGGCCGAGCAGGTGCGCGGCTTCGGCCCATTCCGCGGCATCGACACCACGCGCTACGACGCCGGCAAGCCCGGCGCGGCCGTCGCCGCCGCCTCTGCCGCTTCGGCCGCGACAGGCGGGGCTGCCGTCGACATCAAGGGCCTGCTGGCGAAGAACGCGTGCACCGCGTGCCACGCGGTGGAAGGCAAGGTGGTGGGGCCGTCGTTCCGCGAGGTAGGCAGCAAGTATGCGTCGCGTTCCGACGCCGAAGCCTATCTCACCCAGAAGATCAGGGAAGGCGGGCAGGGCGCCTGGGGCGCGGTGCCGATGCCGCCGCAACCGGCGCTGAAGGACGATGATGCGCGCGCGATGGCGCGCTGGATCCTGGCGGGTGCAAAGTAGGCTCGCGAGCGATGGGCGGAAGTCCGGCGGTCGCGAATAGGGTGTCCCGCTGAACGGCGGGTTTCGATTAGAGTAGCGGGCAATTTTTCCGGAGCGGGAGCAAACGATGGATCTTCATCGCAGGGAGTTCGTCAGGGCCGGCGGCGTGCTGGGTCTGATGGTGGCCGCCGGGCTGCTGACGGCGGAGCAGGCACGCGCGCAGCAGGCGGCGTGGAACAAGGCGGCGTTCGAGGCCAAGACGCTGGACGAAACTGTCAAGGCGCTGGGCGGATCGGCGCCGGCACAGAGCAGCGACATCACGATCAACGCGCCCGACATCGCCGAAAACGGCGCGGTCGTGCCCGTCGGCGTCAGCAGCAAGATCCCGAACACGCAGGCGATCTACATCCTGGTCGAGAAGAATCCGAATTCGCTGGCTGCCGGGTTCGGCATTCCCGCCGGCACGGAGGCCAACGTGGCGACGCGCATCAAGATGGGCCAGACCTCGAACGTGCACGCGGTGGTCAAGGCCGAC
>Ga0307505_10001106_pt1 | contig 23595 bp, 20 predicted proteins | sample 23_S_MG_FD_202183 | JGI IMG/M metagenome (GOLD analysis project Ga0307505, IMG submission 202183) | Soil microbial communities from Populus trichocarpa stands in riparian zone in the Pacific Northwest, United States - 23_S | ecosystem: Environmental > Terrestrial > Soil > Riparian zone > Trees...
CCCCTTTTTCGGGTTCATGCTCTATATCGCCGCCGCGTGCCCCCGTGGCGGAACTGGTAGACGCGCCTGACTCAAAATCAGGTTGTCGCAAGGCAGTGCCCGTTCGACTCGGGCCGGGGGCACCAGTCGTTCCGCTTGCGGCCCAGCCGCGTCTTCGAGGGCATATGTCCGGGCCGGCCTCCCATCGCGTCACGAACGAACTCGTGGTCACGCTGCTGCGCGACGCCGGCAAGCTTGACGGCGACATCCTAGACATGGGCGCGGGCGGCGGTTTTCTCTCGCGGATGTTGACGCAGGCACGCGCGCGCGGCGCGGCGGGGCTCGCCGCCTGCGATATCAGCGCGGCGACCTTCTCGGCAGACGGTGTGCCGTTCACGCAGTGCAATGTGGACGAGGGCCTGCCCTATCCGGACGCATCGTTCGACGCGGTGGTCGCCATCGAAGTGATGGAGCACACGCGCTCGTCCTATCGCGTGCTGGGCGAGATCGCGCGCGTGCTCAAGCCCGGCGGCACGATCGTATTTTCGGTGCCGAATGTCGGCCACATGCTGTCGCGCCTCTCGTTCACGACAACCGGCCACTACCACATGTTTCCGAGTCCCAGCATCAAGCCGGAGAACGCGGGCCGGCTGTGCGGGCACGTAGCGCCGCTGCCGGTGCAGTACTGGCACTACGGGTTGCGGCTTGCGGGACTGTCCGACATCGTGTTGCGCCACGACCGCACGAAGCGGAGTGCCGCGGGCCTTGCCGTGCTCTTCTGGCCGCTCCTGAAACTATCGACCGCACTGTATCTGCGCGCGCTGGAGAAGCGCGAGCCGCCGTTGTACGCGGAGACCGCCGACGTCGCGCGTATGGCCAACAGCTGGCCGGCGCTTGCCTCGCGCAGTCTTGTTTTTCAGGCCGTGAAAAGGGCTTAAGCCCTACATCCGCAGGAGTTCGACGCCGTCGGGCTGCTGCGTGCGGTCGAGGCAGGCGCGCACGTCGAATACGACGCCCGTGCCGCCGCGCAGGCAGTTGCTCGCGAGCGCCCAGCCTTTTTGCACGTAATCGCTGTGCGAGACGGCGAGTACCACGGCATCCATGTCGCGGATCTGGTCGAGCGGCGTGATCGAGCGGCCGAAGCCTTTCTCAACGTCGTCGGCGAGCGCCATCGGATCGTGGATCTTTACGTCGATGCCGAAACTTTCCAGCTCGCGCACGATGTCGAGCGATTTCGAGTTGCGCGTGTCCGGCACGTTCTCCTTGAAGGTGAGGCCAAGCACCGCGACAGAAGGCTTCGCGATGCCGCGCCGCAGGAGGTGGCGCACGGTTTCGCGTGCGACGCGCTTGCCGGCGTCGTCATTGATGCGGCGGCCGGCGAGGATGACCTCGGGCCGGTAGCCCGCGCGCTCGGCGCGGTAGGTCAGATAAAACGGATCGACGCCGATACAGTGGCCGCCGACGAGGCCCGGCTTGAACGGCAGGAAATTCCACTTGGTCGAAGCGGCGGCGAGCACGTCCTGGGTATCGATGTCGAGCAACTGGAAGATCGACGACAGTTCGTTCATGAAGGCGATGTTGAGATCGCGCTGCGCGTTCTCGATCACTTTCGCGGCTTCCGCCACCTTGATCGATGGCGCGCGGTGAATGCCCGCCGTCACCACCGAGCCATAGACCGACGCGACGATGTCGAGCGTGCGCTCGTCCTGTCCGGCGACGACCTTGCGGATCGTCTCGAAGCGGTGCGCCTTGTCGCCGGGATTGATGCGCTCGGGTGAATAGCCGACGGTGAAATCGCGGCCGGCTTTCAAACCGGACTCGCGTTCCAGCACCGGCACGCAATCTTCTTCGGTCGCGCCGGGGTAGACGGTCGACTCATAGACGACGATGTCGCCTTGTTTCAGCGCGCGGCCGACGGTCTCCGACGCGCCCAAGAGCGCGGTGAGGTCGGGCTGATTGGAGCGGTCGATCGGCGTCGGCACGGTGACGATGAAGAAGTCCGCGCCCTTCAGACGCGCCGGGTCGCGGGTGATGTCGAGCTTTGCCGCCTTCAGGCTGTCGCCGTCGATCTCGCGCGTGCGGTCGTGGCCCGCGTGCAGCTCGTCAACGCGCCGCGCCTCGATGTCGAAGCCGACCACCGGCGTGCCGCTTTTCCCGAAAGCGACGGCGACGGGCAGGCCGACATAGCCGAGGCCGATCACCGCGATCTTGCGTCCGTGCGACATGGGGCTGTTCGTCAGGCGTTACGCCCGTGGCGGGGCCGATTTCCGGAGCACGTCTTCCATCATATCGAGCATATGGGCAATCGTGCACTTGGCTTCGGCGAAGGCGCGGGCCTCCGTCGCAAGGCGGGCGGCAAGGGCCGGATCGGCCTGCAAGCGCGCAAAAGCATCAGCCAGCGAGGCCGCGTCGCTCACGTTAACGAACAAACCCGATTTGCCGTCCTGCACCAGTTCGGGAATGGCGCCGACCGGCGTAACCACGGTTGGCACGCCGGTCGCCATCGCCTGCATCACCGCCTGCGGTGCGCCTTCAATGGCGGTCGAAGGCAGCGCGAAGGCGTCGAAGGATTGCAGCCACGGCACCACGTCCTGCTGGCGTCCGGCAAAGACCACGCGGTCGGTCAGGCCGAGTTCGGAAACCTGCGCGCGCAGATTTGCTTCCTGCGGCCCGTCGCCGACGATCACCAGCGTCGCGTCTTTCAGGCGAGCGTCTTCGAGCGCGGCGACGAGAAAGCGATGGCCCTTGCCGACACGCAGCGTCGCGACAATGCCGATCACGAAATTCTTGGCGATCAGACCGGTCTGCGCGCGCGCCTGCATCTTGTCGCCGGGCTTGTAGCGCCCGGTGTCGATGCCGGTGGGGATCGAGGTGACGTTCGCGGGATTAAGGCGGAGCTTCTTGACCAGCATGTTGCGCGTCGCTTCGCCGGTGGTGACCACGTGGCTCGGCACGCGTCCATAGAGCCAGCGATTGACGAGGCCGCTCGCCACTTCAAAACCGAGATGGCGCACGCGCACCACGGCGGGCCGGCGGCGGAAGAGACAGGCGGCCGCCGTCACCCAGCTGTCCGTGGAACTGTGGGTGACGATCACATCGGGATCGATCTCTTTAATTGTGCGGCGGAGCGCGGAGAGTGCGCCGAAGCTGCGCTTGTCGATCGGCATTTCGTGCAGCGGGATGCCGCGCGTCTTCACGGCGTCGGCCAAGGGGGTTCCGCCGACAGTCGCGATCTGCACGTCGTGGCCGCGGCGGCGCATACCGTCGGACTCGTCAAGGATGCGGATTTCCTGACCGCCCCAGCCCTTGGAGGCTTCGGTATGCAGGATGGTGAGCTTGCGGCTCATGCGTGTGCCTCACTGCCGAGGCTCGCGTAAAGCTGTAAGAGACGGTCGATCATTGCGTTCATGTCGTAGCCGTTCGCGATGGCGCGCGCCCGCGTCACGGTGTCCGGTGCGGCAGCGAGCGTGAAGGCCCGCGTGACCGCATCCGCGAGGCCCGCGACGTCGTAGGCGTCGCGCACAAGGCTCGGGTCGAGTTTTGCGACCGCTTCCTTCGCGCCGCAACTCGTGCTCGTGACGACCGGCAGACCGCAGGCCAGCGCTTCGATGGCGGTCGACGGGAACGGATCGTAGATCGACGGCAGGAGGAGAATGTCGGCGCTGGCGTAATAGGGGAGCGGGTCGGCGACGGGGCCGATCAGGCGAAGGTTCACGCCATTACGCTCGGCCAGGCGCTGATAGGCGGGCGGATGGCGGTCATGCCCAATCACCCACAATTCTGCGCCAATGCCGCTCTTCGAGAGCGCGGCGATCGTCGCGTCGAGGCCCTTGCGCTTGAAGCCCGAGCCGACAAAGAACGCGACGGGTTTCCGCTCATCCGTGCCGAGTTGCCGCCGCGTTCCGTTGCGAAAGCGGGCGCGGGTATCGGGGTGGAAGCGCGCGAGGTCGATGCCGTTCGGCACGAGATGAATTTTTTCACGCGCGAAATGGAAGTGCTGCACGATCTCGTCCGCAACCATCTGCGAGTTGGCGATTACCGCCTTGAGGCGCGGGCTCGCAAACATTTCGCGCTCGAGTGCGATCACCGAGCGATGAAACGGATGCATGGAAAGGGCCGCACCCGCGAGCGCGCCCATGCCGCGTTTGCGGTGTTCGATGAAGGCGGCATGAACGCCGTCGCCGGCGCGGAAGATATCGCAGCAGGGGATGCGTTCATGCGACTGCACCAGTGCGCCGGCTTCCTGTGCGAGCCGGGCGCAGGCGGCGTCCGCGAATTTCCGTTCGCGCTTGAAACGCGGGAAGCGCGACGGATCGCAAGGGATAAACTCGACGTCGCGGCCGCCGGACCACGAGCGGCCGAGCAGCGCGACATCGACGCCGCGCTCTTTCAATGCCGCCATGGTGCGGTCGAGGATCAGTTCGCCGCCGCCGAAGGATGAAAAGCGCTGGCGCACGAAGAGAAGTCGTTCCGTGCGCGGCTTTACGGGATCGGAGGGGTGCGGCATGGTCGCGGCGTTCATCCAGGCAGGTTTCGGAGCACTCGTGCCGCGTCTCTCGCTGATTGTCATCGCCCGCAATGAGGAAGGGTCGATCGGGCGATGTCTGCGCTCCGCCTCCTTTGCCGGCGAGACGGTGGTAGTCGTAAATCGCAACACCGACAAGACGGTGGAAATCGCCCGATCGCTCGGCGCGAAAGTGATCGAAACACCGGACTGGCCTGGCTTTGGGCCGCAGAAGAACCGCGCGCTCGATGCTGCCACCGGCGACTGGGTGCTGTCGCTCGATGCCGACGAATGGATCGAGCCGGCGCTGGCGGCGGAGATCCAGGCCGTCATCGAACGGTCCGACGCCGACGCTTACGAGATGCCGCGCCGTTCTCGCTTCTGCGGCGAGATCGTCAACCACTCGGGCTGGTGGCCGGACTATGTCACGCGGCTGTGGCGGCGCGGGCGAGGGCGGTTTGCGGACGTTGCCGTTCATGAGCGCGTGATTGTCGAGGGCCGTACCGGACGGCTGAAGCAGCCCATCGAACACGACGCGATTGCCGATCTCGACGACGCGCGCGGCAAGGCCGCGCGTTATGCGAAAGCAGCGGCGGACGAACTCGCGGAGCAAGGGAAACGATCAAGCAGGGCGAAGGCGGTCGTGCGCGCGGGGGGTGCGTTCCTGCGCACCTATGTCTGGCGTGCGGGTTTTCTCGACGGCGCGACGGGCCTCGCCGTCGCGCGCTACAACACCGACTACACGTTCCAGAAGTGGGCGAAGCTCGCCGAGCGCAACGCTCAAAAGAAATAATAGACGGCGATGAAGCCGCCGACGAGCAGCACGAAGAACAGCAGGACGAGCCATTCGAGCTGCCGCTCGATGAAGTCGCGCGCCCAGTCTCCCCAGAAATACAGGAGTGCGGCGACGAGATAGAAGCGGCTGCCGCGCGCGATCAGCGACAGCACGAAAAAGAGGAACAGATTGTAGCTGACGAAGCCCGACGCGATGGTGACGACCTTGTAGGGAATGGGCGTCGCGCCGCCGGCAATCAGGATGATCCAGTGGCCCCATTCGTCGTAGGTTTCCTTGAAGCGATCGAGCTGCGCGCCGTAGCCGTAAAGATCAATCAGGAAGCGGCCGACCGTGTCGAACAGCAGGTAGCCGATCGCATAGCCGAGGAGGCCGCCGAGCACCGATGCGACGGTGCAGATCGTCGCGTACCAGAAGGCGCGCTCCGGCCGCGCGAGACACATGGGGATGAGCATGGGGTCCGGCGGGATCGGAAAGAACGAGCTTTCCGCGAAGGAGACCCCGGCGAGCGCCCAGGGCGCGAACGGCCTCGCCGCGAGCGCAAGCACCCAGCGATAGAGACGGCGCAACAGTTCGATCATGCGCGGATAAAGCTCAGGCGACCGGAAAGGTCAGCGAGCGCGGCGGCGGCGCGGCAACACGGCGATCGGCGGGGCGGCGCGCTTGCCGTCGGCCAGCGCCCCCTTCTGGATCTTCTCCGCGATGCCATACATTTTCTCGCGCCGGTCCATCTCGGCCCAGATTTCCTTGGGATCGACGCCGGCCTCCGACCACAACACAACCAGGTGATAAAGCAGGTCGGCGCTTTCGCGGACGACCTCATCCCGGTTGCCGGCGGCGGATTCAAGCGCCACTTCGGCCGCTTCCTCGGCGACCTTTTTGGCGATTTTGCGCGGGCCGGCTTGCAGCAACCTTGCCGTGCGTGACTGGGCGGGGTCGCGGCCCCGGGCGGCACGGACGCCCTCGTAAAGCCGGCGGATCGAATCGGTCATCTGAATACCTTAGCCCCCTGCGGGGACGGCTGCGAATCCCGAGGCCGAATTTAGGGCCGTCAGGCTAAGCATTCGGTTAAGCCGATCGAGTGGTCACGATTTAGGCGCGCCCGCCGCAAAGCTACGCAAATGCCTGCGAATTGGCGCCATTCCGCTTGCCCTGATCCACGGCATGGTCTTTGCTAATCAAAATCGGATGCGCGGGGACGCGGCCTTCGCCGCCTCATGCGAAATAAAACAGGGAGACGGTTATGACTCGTTCGAAGTTCGTTATCGGCGCTGTTGCCGGTGTTGCCATGGCCCTCGGCGCAACGTCCGCCAGCGCGCAGCAGGCCATCAAGTTCACGCTCGACTGGAAATTCGAAGGCCCGGCCGCGCCCTTCGTGGTCGCGATCGACAAGGGCTTCTACAAGGCCGAAGGCCTGGATGTGACCATCGATACCGCGGGTGGCTCGCTTGAGCCGCTGAACCGCATCGCATCGGGCACGTATGACATCGGTTTCGGCGACATCAATTCGCTGATCAAGTTCCGCGACGCCAACCCGAACGTGCCGATCAAGGCCATCTACATGGTCTATAACAAGCCGCCGTTCTCGATCGTCGGCCGCAAGAGCCGCGGCGTCGTGAAGCCGAAGGACCTCGAAGGCCGCAAGCTCGGCGCGCCCGCACCGGACGGCGCCTACGCGCAGTGGCCGATCTTCGTGAAGGCGAACGATATCGACGCCTCCAAGGTGACGATTGAAAACGTCGGCTTCCCGGTGCGCGAGCCGATGCTCGCGGCGGGCCAGGTCGATGCGATCACCGGCTTCTCGTTTTCGTCCTACATCAACCTCAAGGACCGTGGCGTCGCCGCCGACGACATCACCGTGCTCCTGATGGCCGACTACGGCGTCAATCTCTACGGCAACGCGATCATCGTGAACCCGAAGTTCGCGGCCGAGAAGCCGGACGCGGTGAAGGCGTTCCTGCGCGCCTTCAACAAAGGCATGCATGAGACGATCAAGAACCCGGGAAGCTCCGTCGAGTCGGTGATCAAGCGCAACGACGTCGCCAAGAAGGACGTCGAGCTTGAGCGTCTCAACATGGCGATCAAGGACAACATGCTCACCGACGAAGTGAAGAAGAACGGCTTCGGCGCGGTGGTGATGGATCGCCTCGACGGCTCGATCGAGCAGATCGGCTTGACCTACAAGTGGAAGGGCACGCCGCCGAAAGGCGCCGACATCTTCGATCCGTCGTTCCTGCCCGATGCGGCCGCCCGCAAGGTGAACTGAGACGGCGGCTTGGGGGCCGTCTTGTCCGCCTTTGTCACGCTGGAAGGGGTCAGCCACGCTTACGGCGGGGCAATCGGTGCGCCGGCCGTCGAAGGCCTGACGCTCTCGGTCAACCGCGGCGAATTCGCCGCGGTTGTCGGCCCCTCGGGCTGCGGCAAGTCAACGCTCATGAAGCTCGCGACCGGCCTTCAGTTCCCCTTCAAGGGAACGGTGGAGGTCGCGGGCGCCAAGGTTACAAGGCCGGTGAAGATCGCCGGCATGGCGTTTCAGGCGCCAACGCTCCTGCCGTGGCGCACGACGCTGGAAAACCTGCTGCTGCCGCTCGAAATCGTCGAGCCGCATCGCAGCCGGATGCGCCGCAACAAGGCGGAATATGTCGCGCGCGCGGAGAAGCTGCTCGCCTCCGTCGGCCTCACGGGGCAGGGCGCGAAATATCCGTGGGAATTGTCGGGCGGGATGCAGATGCGCGCCTCGCTTTGCCGCGCGCTGATCCATGAGCCGCAGCTCCTGATGCTCGACGAGCCGTTCGGCGCGCTCGACGCCTTCACACGCGAGGAACTCTGGTGCGTCATCCGCGACCTGCATGCGGTCAGCAAGATCACCGTCGTTCTCGTGACTCACGATCTGCGCGAGGCGACGTTCCTCGCCGACCGTATCTTCGTCATGTCGGCGCGGCCCGGCCGTATCATTGAAGAACGCGTGGTCGAGCTGCCGCGCCCGCGCGATCTGGAAGTGACGTTCAAGCCGGAATTCCAGAACATCGTGCATGAGCTGCGCGGGCACATTGTAAGAGCGAGGCAGTGATGAGCGATTCGCTCGCCATCCGTCTCGCGCCGTGGCTCTATACGCTTGGGCTCCTGATCCTGTGGGAAGGGGCGGTCCATCTTTTCCGCATTCCCGAATTCTTCCTGCCGCCGCCGACGACGGTCGCGCGTGCGATCTACGACTACTGGCCGGCGATCTACCGCAATTCGCTGATCACGCTCTGGAGCACGGTGGTCGGCTTCCTGCTCGCGGTCGGGTTCGGTCTCTTGCTTGGCCTCGTCGTCGGCTGGTCGCGTTCGATCTACGCCGGGCTCTACCCGCTCATGATCGGCTTCAATGCGATTCCGAAGGTCGCGGTCGTCCCGATCCTCGTGCTGTGGTTCGGCATCGGCTTCATCCCGGCGATGCTGACCGCTTTTCTGATCTCGTTCTTCCCGATCGTGGTGAACGTGGCGACGGGGCTGGCCACGATCGAGCCGGAGCTTGAGGACGTCTTGAAGGCGCTCGGCGCCTCGAAGCTCGACATCATGCGCAAGGTGGGCATCCCGCGCTCGCTGCCCTATTTCTTCGGCTCGCTGAAGGTGGCGATCACGCTCGCCTTCGTGGGCACGGTCGTTTCGGAGAGCGTCGCGTCGAATAACGGCATCGGCAACCTGATGCTCCAGGCGCAGGCGCAATTCCTCGTCCCGCTCATCTTCGCCGGGCTCGTGGCGCTCGCGGTGCTCGGCATCGTCATGTACTGGCTGATGGCGGTGCTGGAGCGGCGCATGACCAAGTGGGCGCACCGGTCGGGCTTCGCACAGGGCTGAGGCTTTCGGCCGCTCCCGTGGCCTGAAACCATATCCCGCCTTATTCATTGACCATGATTGCCCCGGCCGTCGGCCCGGCTAGAGTGCGCCGCGCCAGGCAAAGCTCCATGTCCTTCATCCCCCTTTATTTCCGCGTCTTCGCGATGCTCGGGCCCGAGAAGAAACTCGGGGTGTTCCTGGCGTTCGCCAATGTCGGACTCGCCGCCGCGCAATTCGCCGAGCCGGTGCTGTTCGGCTGGGTGATCGACGTTCTCGTCAACGCGCAATCGAAGAGCGTCGCACCGTCCTTACGCGACCTCGCCTGGCTCCTCGGCCTGTGGGGTGCGTTCGGCCTGTTCAGCATCGGCGCGGGCGTCCTACTTGCGCTGCACGCCGACCGCCTCGCGCACCGGCGGCGGCTCGGCATCATCACGACCTATTTCGAGCATGTGCTGCAACTGCCGCTCGCCTACCACACCGGCACGCATTCCGGCCGGCTGATGAAGGTGATGCTGCAAGGCGCGGACGCGCTCTGGGGCCTGTGGCTCTCCTTCTTCCGCGATCATTTCGCGGCGTTCGTGTCGATCTTCTTCCTGCTGCCGATTGCCGTCTGGCTCAACTGGCGGCTCGGGTTGTTGCTCGTCGGCCTGATGGTCGTGTTCGCAATCATCACCGCCTATGCGCTGCGGCAGACCGAAACGCAGCAGCTTGGCGTCGAGCGCTTTCACGCCGACCTCGCGGAGCGCACGTCGGACGCGCTCGGCAACGTGGCCCTCGTGCAGAGCTTCACGCGCATCGAGGCCGAAGTGCGCGAGGTGAAAGGCGTGGCGCAGCAGGTGCTGGCCGCGCAGATCCCGGTGCTGACCTGGTGGGCGGTGGTGTCGGTCGCGACGCGCGCGGCGACCACGATCACCATTCTCGCGATTTTCCTCTACGGCACCTGGCTGCATGTGCAGGGGCTCGCGACGATCGGCGAGATCGTGACCTTCGTGGCGATCGCGACGATGTTTGTCGGCAAGCTCGAACTCGTCGTGGGTTTCACCAACCGGCTCGTGCTCGATGCGCCGCGGCTCGCGCAGTTCTTCGACGTGCTCGATACGGTGCCGGTGACGGACAAGCCCGGCGCCATCGATATGGGCCGCGCCAGGGGTCTGGTCGAATTCGAGAACGTGTCGCTCTCCTATGACGGCAAGCGCGCGGCGGTTGAGGACCTCACCTTCCGCGTCGAGCCGGGCGAGACGGTTGCGGTCGTCGGCGAGACCGGGGCGGGGAAGTCCACGGCGCTCTCGCTGCTGCATCGCGCCTTCGACCCGCAGAAGGGCACCGTGAAGGTCGACGGCAACAACATCCGCGACGTGACGCTCCTGTCGCTCCGGCACAATATCGGCGTCGTGTTTCAGGAAGCGCTGCTGTTCAACCGCTCCATCGAGGAGAACCTGCGCGTCGGAAAACCGGATGCGACGCCGGAAGAGATCGCCGATGCGCTTCGCCGCGCGCAGGCGTCGGAATTCATCGCCCGCTCGCCGAGCGGCGTGGAATCGAATGTCGGCGAGCGCGGGCGGCAGCTTTCCGGCGGCGAACGCCAGCGCATCGCCATTGCGCGCGCGCTCCTGAAAGACCCGCCGATCCTCATTCTCGACGAGGCGACGAGCGCGCTCGACGCCACCACGGAAGTGAAGGTGAAGGCCGCGCTCGACGAGGTGATGAAGGGCCGTACCACCTTCGTGATCGCGCATCGCCTCGCGACCGTGCGCAACGCCGACCGCATCTTCGTCTTCCATGACGGGCGGATCATCGAGCAGGGCACGTTCGATGAACTCGTGAAGCAGGGCGGGCGTTTCGCGGAACTCGCGCGCGCGCAGTTCATGGTGCCGGCGGTCCAGCCAGCGGCGGAATGAATCGGCGCTCTGGCGCGGAAGTGCCTGCGATTTCTCGCGAATAAAAATTCTTCCGGTGCTGTTGAACATTGAAACGACGACCGCGCGACCTCATCCTTCGAGACGCTCGGGCTTCGCCCTCGCTCCTCAGGATGAGGCAATACAGAATCAGCGAATCCGCTCGAGGATCGAGACGTAGTTCGCGACCGCCGCGCCGCCCATGTTGAAGATGCCGCCGAGGCTTGCGTCCTTCACCTGCATGTCGCCCGCGTCGCCGCGCAACTGCATGGCGCTGATCGCGTGCATGGAAACGCCGGTGGCGCCGATCGGGTGGCCCTTCGACTTCAGGCCGCCCGACGGATTGACCGGCAGCTTGCCGTTCTTCTCCACCATGCCGCTGTCCAGCACGCGCGCGCCTTCGCCGGGCTTGGCAAGGCCCATCGCCTCGTACTCGATCAGCTCGGCAATCGTGAAGCAGTCGTGCGTCTCCACGAACGAGAGATCGCCGATCCTGATGCCGGCATCGCCAAGCGCGCGACCCCACGCTTCCGTGCAGCCTTCAAACTTCAAGATGTCGCGCTTCGACATCGGCAGGAAATCCTGCGCGTGGCCGGTGCCGCGGAAGGCGACGACGGGCTTGCCGAGCCTGAGCGCCGTCGGCACGTCGGTGAGCACAATCGCCGCCGCGCCGTCGGAAACGAGCGAGCAGTCGGTGCGCTTCAAGGGACCCGCGACGCGCGGGTTCTTCTCGCCTTCGGTGCGGCAGAACTCGTAGCCGAGATCCTTGCGGAACTGCGCATAGGGATTGCCGACGCCGTTCCTGTGGTTCTTGGCCGCGATCTTCGCGAGCGCGTCGGACTGGTCGCCGTAAAGTTGGAAATAGGCGTCGGCGATCTTGCCGAACACGCCGGCAAAGCCCGCGGGCGTGGCGCCGTCTTCCGGCAGGTATGAGGCTTTGAGTAAAATTCCACCGATCTCGGGTCCGGGCGTCTTCGTCATCTGCTCGACGCCGACCACGAGCACGATACGTGCGCTGCGCGCGGCGATCGACTTCAATCCCTGGTGAACGGCGGCGGAACCCGTGGCGCAGGCATTCTCCACGCGCGTCGCGGGCTTGAAACGGAAGGCGGGATCGGCCTGCAGCACGAGCGCGGCGGTGAAGTCCTGCGCCGAAAAGCCGCCGTTGAAATGGCCGAGCAGGATCTCGTCGACGTCGCCCGCGGCGAGCCCTGCGTCGGCAAGCGCGTCCTTCGCCACGCGCACGATCAGACTTTCGACGGACTCGGTATCGAGCTTGCCGAAGGGGGTGTGTGCCACGCCGACGATGCAGGCGGTCATTGCCGAGGCTCCTCGAAAGTTCCGGATCGGGACGGCATAAATATAGGCACTTTGCGCCGCGCCGTCATACAAGCTAGGAATTGCACTTGCGCCGGGCCGCTGGCTGTCGCAAATCCGCCATCCTCATCCCCGACGCCGGACTCGAAGGACGGATTTTCCCTTGTTGAATAAAGTCGAATTTCGCCCGCTGCGGCTCCTCGGACTGGCGATCGCCGCGAGCTGTATGTTCGGAGCGGCCGCGCAAGCCGGTCCCTATCTGCTTGTCGATTATGCGAGCGGGCGGGTGATCGCGGAATCCGACGCGGGTACGCCATGGCATCCGGCCTCCGTCACCAAGCTGATGACGACCTATCTCGCGTTCCAGGCGATGCGCGAGCGGCGCGTGGAGCCGCTGACGCTGCTGAAAGTTTCGGAAAACGCGATGGCGCAGCCGCCGTCCAAGATGGGCTTCAAAGCGGGCACCGAGGTCACGCTCGACAACGCCATCAAGATGCTGATGGTGCGCTCGGCCAACGATATCGCCGTCGTGATCGCCGAGGGACTGGCGGGCAGCGTGCAGGCATTCGCGCATGAAATGAACGCCACTGCGGGGCGGCTCGGTATGAGCGGCACGCGCTTCGTCAATCCGCATGGCCTGCCGGACGAACTCCAGGTGACGACGGCGCGCGACATGGCGATTCTCGCCCGCGCCATCATCCGCGACTTTCCGGAATACGAACTCTATTTCCGCATTCCCGCGATCCAGGTCGGCAAGCGGGTGATCCGCAACCACAATCGCCTGATCGGACGCTATGCGGGCGCCGACGGCATGAAGACCGGCTTCATCTGTTCGTCGGGCTTCAACGTGGTCGCGGGCGCGCAGCGCAACGGCCGCCGGCTGATCGCGGTCGTGTTCGGCGCCTACTCGGCGGGCCAGCGCGCTGAGGATGCCGCGATGCTGTTCGAGCGCGGCTTCCGCAGCGACCTGATGGCGAACGAGATCGGCACGCTCGAGCAGATCAGGAACGTCCATGCGACGCCGCACGACATGCGCGACGATATGTGCAACCCGAAGCGCCGCCGCCCGGCCGCCGAGTCGAGCATCGGTGAAGACGAGGATGACGAGGAGCCGCCGGTAGAGGTCAAGGCCAACACGAAGGCCGATCCGAAGGCGAAGCTCGCGGCCAAGGACAAGAAGCGCGTGAGCCTGCTCGGCGACCTGCACGACTCCATGCCGCCGATCCGCGTCTTCACGGGCCTGCCCTCGAAGCAGCCGGAAGTGGAGATCGTCACGAACCGCGAAGTGCCGAAAGCGGCCGAGAAAAAGAAGGCGCCCGCCAAAACCGAGACGGCGAAGATCGACGCGACGAAGCCGGACACGAAGAAGGCCGAAGCGTCCAAGGTCGATACGAAGAAGCCTGAAGCGCCGAAGACCGTGCAAGCCGGCGCAGCCGCAACGGCAAAGCCCGCCGTTCAGACCATCTCCGCCAAGCCGAAAGAGCCGGCGAAGCAGGCGCAGCCGAAGCAATGAGCGCCGCGACCCGTCCGCCGCGCGAAGACCCGACGGGCGAGCCGCTGCCGCTCACGGTGCTGACGGGTTTTCTGGGAGCGGGGAAAACAACGCTTCTGAACAAGTTGCTGCGCGATCCGGCGATGAAGGACAGCCTCGTCATCGTGAACGAGGTCGGCGAGATCGGCATCGACCATCTGCTTTACGAAATCCTCGACGACAATGTTGTGCTGCTGCCGAGCGGCTGCCTGTGCTGCTCCATGCGCGGCGATCTCGTCACCTCGCTTGAAAATCTCATCTACACGCTGAAGGCGGGGACACTCACGCCCGTGAAGCGCGTGATCGTGGAGACGACGGGCCTCGCCGATCCGGCGTCGGTGTTGCATGTCGTGATGACGCAGCCGTTCCTGTTGCAGCACTACCGGCTCGACGGGGTTGTGACGGTGGTGGATGCCGTGAACGGCATGGCGACCCTCGACGCGCACGAAGAGGCGGTGAAGCAGGCGGCGGTCGCCGACCGCATCGTGCTCACCAAGAGCGATCTTATGCAGGACACCGCGGCGATCCGCGCGCGGCTCGCGAAGCTCAATCCGGGCGCGGCTGTGCTTGATGCGGCGAAAGGTGAGGCGACCGTTGACCATCTTACCGGAGCCGGCCTCTACGATCCCACGAAGAAAATCCCCGATGTGACGCGCTGGCTTGCGGACGAAGCGGTGACGGACGCCGAACATGCGCACGATCACGGCCATGACCACGATCATCATGATCGCGATCACGGTCACGCACATGCGCATCACCATGACAGCCGCATCCGCACCTTCACGGCGGTTTCCGAGCAACCGATTCCGGCGGTGACGCTCGAACTGTTTCTTGAACTGCTGCGCTCCGCGCACGGGCCAAAGCTCCTGCGCATGAAGGGCATCGTGCAGATCGAGGAAGAGCCGGAGAAGCCCGTGGTGCTGCATATGGTGCAGCATGTGCTGCATCCTCCGGCGCGGCTCGACGTCTGGCCGAGCGACGACCGGCGCTCGCGGCTTGTCTTCATCACGCAGGACCTGCCGGCCGATACGGTTCGGCGTCTTCTGGGCGCATTCCTTGGCCAGCCCGCGGTTGACGCGCCCGACAAGGCCGCGCTCATCGATAATCCGCTGGCGCTGACGCGATGACCGCTCTCGCCTCGCCGCAAGACATCATCGATTTCTGGCGCGCGGCCGGACCGAAGAAATGGTTCGCACCGGACGAGGCGTTCGACGCCGAAATCCGCGAGCGGTTTCTCGCGACGCACGAGCAGGCGGCGGCGGGTAAGCTGTCGGACTGGGAACGTTCTGCGCAGGGAGCGCTCGCGCTTCTGCTGCTGCTCGACCAATTCCCGCGCAACATGTTCCGCAGGACGCCGCGCGCTTTTGCGACCGACGCGCAGGTGCGCGGTATCACGCAGCGCGCGATCAAGTCAGGCTTCGATCTCGAGGTCGGCGACGAGATGCGTTCGTTTTTCTATCTGCCGTTCATGCACAGCGAAGAGCTCGCCGACCAGGAACTGTGCCTGAAGCTCTATCGCGACTACGGCAACGAGGATGGCATCAAATATGCCGAGATCCATCTCGACGCGATCCGCCGCTTCGGCCGCTTTCCGCACAGGAACGAAATTCTGGGACGGGAATCGAACGCCGAAGAGATCGCCTATCTCGACAGCGGCGGATTCCGCGGCTGACATCATTGACGCTTAACCTTACTGCATCGTTCCGCGCGACGCGGCGAGAAATCGGCGCATGGTGTTTTCGAGTTTGCGCCGAGGGTTTCTTAAACCGCGTTTGCTAGAGGCTCTCGTGCGCAGGACGCGCAGGAGCCGCAATGTCACCCGCGAAGCCGCAGCCAATCATGCCGAGTCCGGGCGCCGCGCAGCGCGCGCGCGTCGATGCGCAGTTCGAGCTGCTGCGCCGCGCGGCTTCCGGCGGCGACCGCCTGACGAGTCACAAGGATCTGGAAGTGCGCTGGTCGCCGATGGCGCAGTGGCAGGGCGATCCTGCTGCGTGGCGCGATCTCCTGCCGCGCGCGATCGAGCCGAATGTCTTTCTCGAACCCGGCTTCGCATTTCCGGCGGCGAACAATCTCGGCGCGTCCGATCTTGGCGTGCTGTCCGTCTATGACGGCTCGAAGCTGGCCGGTCTTCTGCCGGGCCGGGTTGAGGGCATCTCGAACGGCCGTGCGGTGCCGATGTTCGTCGCCTGGACGCATCCGTTCGCGCCGATGTCGTCGCCGCTGCTCGATCGCGATATGGCGGCGGACGCGGTTTCGGCGCTGATCGCCGCGATGAGCGCGTTGCCGGGCGGGCCGAAGGCCGCGCTCTTTCCGTACCTGCCCGAGACGAGCGTTGCCGCGCGGCTGATCGCGCTCGACGCGGCGACTAAAGGGCAGGCCGTGACGCGCCTCAGTATCCATGCGCGCGCCGCGCTCCTGCGGATCGACGACGAGCCGCTCAGCATGGTCTCGCCGCGCAAGCGCAAGGAGCTTGGCCGGCAGCGGCGGCGTCTCGCCGAGACGGGCCATCTCGAACATATCGTTTCGTCGGAGCCACGCGACATTCGCGCCGCGGTTGCCGATTTCATCGCACTCGAAGAGCGTGGCTGGAAGGGACGAAGCGGCGGCGCGGCGGCGCGTACACCGGCTGCCGAGCAGTTCATGACCGAGGCGGTCGTGGCGCTCTCATTCGAACGCAAGGTGCGGATCGATCGGCTGCGCTTCGACGACCGGACGATTGCGGCCACGATCACGCTCTATTCGGGCGACTATGCGTGGTTCTGGAAGATCGCCTACGAGGAAGAGTTCGCACGCTTCTCGCCGGGCGTACAGATCGCGCTCGATCTTACCGACGTGCTGGAAGCAGATCGCAGCCTCGCGCAAGTCGACTCCTGCGCTGTCGCCGATCATCCGATGATCGATCATCTATGGGCCGGACGCATCAACATGGCGGACTGGCTCGTCCCGCTCGACAGTCCCGCTTCCTTTGCCGTGGCGGCGGCGTCGGAGCGTGCGCGTCGCGCGGCGCTGGCGCCGATCAGGGCGCTGCGCCGGCGTCTCAAACGCCGCTCCTAAGCCTGTTCACGCAACAGGCGGCGGATCACCTTGCCGGTGGTGGTCATCGGCATCTCGTCGATGAAGGCGACCTCGCGCGGATATTCGTGCGCCGACAGGCGCGTGCGCACGAAGGTCTGGATTTCGCTCGCCAGCGCGGGCGAGGCGGTGTGGCCGGGCTTCAGCACCACGAATGCCTTCACGATTTCGGTGCGTAGTTCGTCTGGCTTGCCGATGGCGGCTGCGAGGGCGACGGCGGGATGGCGGATGAGGCAGTCCTCGATCTCGCCCGGACCGATGCGATAGCCCGCCGAAGTGATCACGTCGTCGTCGCGGCCGATGAAGCGGATATAGCCGTCGCCGTCGGTTGCGCCCTGATCGCCCGTCGTCATCCAGTCGCCGATGAACTTGTCGCGGGTCGCGTCCGGCCGCTGCCAGTATTCGAGGAACATCACGGGGTCGGGGCGGCGGACGGCGATCTGGCCGGTCTCGTCGGGCTCGCAGATTGTGCCGTCGTCGCGGATCACCGCGACGTCATGGCCGGGCACGGGCAGGCCGATTGCGCCGGGCTTTGAGATTCCGATCGCGCCGCAGGACGAGAGCACGATGTTGCACTCGGTCTGGCCGTAGAACTCGTTGATCGTGAGGCCGAGCACCGAGCGGCCCCATTCGTAGGTCTGCGCGCCGAGCGACTCGCCGCCGGACGCGAGGGTGCGGAGCGCGAGTTTCTGTTTCGGCTTGCCCGCGCCGCGCAACATGCGGAGCGCGGTCGGCGGGATGAAGGTGTTGCGCACGCCGGTCTCGGCCATGAGCGCGAAGGCTTCTTCGGGGTCGAACTTGTCGGCCTTTCGCGCAACCACGGGCACGCCGTAGGTCAGGCCGGGCAGGAGAATGTTCAGCAATCCGCCAGCCCAGGCCCAATCGGCTGGTGTCCAGAGCCGGTCGCCGGGCTGCGGGAAAAACTCGTGGTGGAACTCGACGCCCGGAAAATGCCCGAGCAACACACGATGCGCGTGCAGGGCGCCCTTCGGCTGGCCGGTGGTGCCGGAGGTGTACACCATCAGCGCCGGTTCGTCGGCGGCGGTGTCGACGGGCGTGAAGTCGCCTGCGGCACGCGCGAGCGTGGCGTGGAAATCCGCCGCGCCATCGCCGTTGCCGTCGATGCAGAGCACGAGCTTCAACGCGGGCAGCCGGTCACGAATCTCGCTGAGCTTGGCGAGGCCGGCGTTATTGGTAATCACGGCGCTGGCGCCGCAGTTTTCCAGCCGGAAGGCGATTGCGTCGATGCCAAAGAGCGACGCAAGCGGCACCGCGATCGCGCCGAGCTTGTAGATCGCGATGTGGCTGACGGCAGTTTCCGGCACCTGCGGCAGGATGATCGCGACGCGGTCGCCGTGCGCGACACCATGCGCTGCAAGCGCATTGGCGAGGCGGTTCGATTGATCGCGCAGCGCGCCGTAGGTGAACGGATCGATGCCGCCCGACGGTTTGCGGATCAGGAGCGCGGTGCGGTCCGGCTCGCGCGCCGCCCATTTGTCGCAGCAGTCGACGCCGATGTTGTAGCGGGCGGGAATCTGCCAGCGAAAGCCGTCGCGAAGCGATTGGTAGTCGCGGCTTTCAGGCAGCATTTCGATCTCCGGGTCAGCGCGAATCCGGCTCGGCCAGCACGAGCGCCCAGAATACTTTGTATTTGGAGCCCGGTGCATAGGCGGTCGCGATGCCGAAGCGGGTGGCGCCCGGCAACAGCATGTTCTTGTTGTGCGAGGGGGAATCGCGCCAGCCGGAGAAGGCTTCGGCCAGGGTGTGGTAACCGGCGCCGATATTCTCCGCCGCGCGTGCGGCGTCGTAGTTGCTCGCCTTCAGGCGCTCGACAAAGCCGCGTCCGCCGGGATCGTGCGTCAGCTTGTCGATCTCGGCCATGCGGCGCGCCTGGCTGCGGGCCATTTCCGTCAGCGCGGGATCGGCGGTCACGGCCGGCAGCCCGTTCGCGTGCCGGTAATCCGACAGCATGGAAGCCGCCGCCGCGACATTCACCTGCGCGCCGGGCCGCGCGAGGTTCTCGTAGAAGGCCGGCGATTTCTCCGGCTCGTAACCGGCGCAGGCCGCGAGCAGGGCGGCGGATGCGGCAAGGAACAGCGTGCGCGTGAGTCGGGACATGCGTTTCTCTGTAGCGTGCAAAGGGCAGCGGGGCGAGCGGGACTTTCGGCGGCGTCAGCGGCGGCGCTTCGGTGCGGGCTCGGGTTCGCTTTCCGGCTCGGGCGAGGGCGCTGTCCGGATGTGGATGTCGCGCTGCGGATAGGGAATCTCGATCTCGGCCTCGCGGAAGGTGCGAAAGATCGCGAAATGCAGATCGCTGGTGACGGCTGCGCGCCGATTGACGTCGATCACCGATCCCTGCAACTCGAACTCGAGTGCGCTTTCGCCGAGCCGCATGAAGAACACGACGGGCGCCGGATTTTTTGCGACGCCGTCATGACCCGCTGCGGCGGCCAGCAACAACTCGCGCACCTGCTCGGGATCGGACGCATAAGAAACGCCGACGGCAATCTTGAACTGGCGCAGTTTGTCGGCGCGCACCCAGTTCTTCACCACGCCGGTGATGAGGTCGGAGTTCGGCAGGATGACCTTGGCGCGCTCCGAAGTTTCGATCTCGGTCGAGCGGACACTGATCTTGCGCACCGAGCCTTCCTCGCCCTTGGCGAGAATCCAGTCGCCGACGCGGATCGGCCGCTCCGTCAAAAGGATCAGGCCCGAGACGAAGTTTGACACGACCGATTGCAGGCCGAAGCCGATGCCGATGGAGAGAGCGCCTGCGACGAGGGCGATATTCTCGAGATTGACGCCGAGGCGGGCGAGCGCGAGCGCCACCGACAGGATGATGCCCGCGTAGCCGAAGATGGTCGCGATGGAATTCTGGAGGCTCGCCTCCATCTCGGTGCGTGGCAGCACCGTCGAAGACAGCCAGTGATAGAGAATGCGCGTGACGAGCAGGCCGATCAGGAAAATCCCGACTGCGGCAAGCACGTCGACCACGGAAATGCGGGTCTGGCCGACCGGAACGCCCAACAACGCGCTGTCGAGAAGCCCGCCGATGTCGATGGTTGAGGTCGTGAGCGTGCCCACGACGATGAAGAGCGCGATCAAAACGGCGAGTGCGCGCAGCAGGCCGGCAAACAGTGCGGCAAAGAGATCGAGCGTTTTCGGCCTGAGGCCGACGGTGTTGGCGAGCGCGCGGCGGCGCGGGGAGTCGTTGGTCAGTCCTTCGCCGAACACGGCGTCGATGACAGCGAGCGCGAGATAGAGCGCGAGCAGGACGACCGCTGCGGTCACGAGCCGCTCGGCAATCAGCGAGCCGAGGCGCACATAGCCGGCGGCGAGAGCGACCGAGATGGCGATGACGGTGGTCCAGCCGATCAGGCGAAGCCACGGCGGAATGCCGTCGTCGCGCTGCTCGGACGAATTGCGGCTCACGATCAGCGCATAGGCGATGATGACGGCGATCAGGCCGGCGTAGAGCGCGTTGGCCGCAATGGAGAGCGAGGCGTCGGCGCGCATCGCGCGGTTGACGACGTTGACGAGGAGGAAAGCGCCGGTGACGAACAGCATGCCAGCGACCGGCCGATAGAGATGACTGGCCGCGTCGTCGGCGAGCGCGGGCAGGCGGCGGTCGGGACGGCCCGGTGCCAGTACGGCGAGTGCGAGCGCGCGTCCGATCGCGACGAAAAAGATCGCCGAGACGAGACGGTTCGCGATCAATTCGATCCGCTCGGTGAACAAACCGAAGGCACCGAAAATGCCCACGATGGCGAAGGCCGCGAGCGGCGCGGTGAAGGCGTCGATCACGCCGTCGCGCAGTGCGAGCAAGGTCTTGTGCGAGCGCGGCAGCAGCGGCGTCTCGCCCGCCAGCGCCGCCGTGTAGATGCGTCGGCCGATGAAGCGGCGCAGAAACAGAACGGCCGCGACGGCAGCCGCGGACAGCGCGAAGGCGAGCACGAAGATGCCGTTGCCGGTCCGCTTGTCGATATGTTCGCGCCATTCCGCGATGAGGCTTGCGGCCTTGCCCGTTTCGTTCGGCAGAACGCCGATTGCCTGTGCCCACATCGTCGGATTGAACGGGCTGTCGCTGCGGGCGAAAAAATAATTTGCGAAGGACGCGCGCCGCATCTGGTCGATGCGATCGATGATCTGGTCGCTGCGCACGGCGAGCGACCGCGCCTGCTTCAATGCGGCATCGACTTCGCGCTGGCGCTTGTGTTGCTGCTCGCGATCGGCCGTCACCTCGGCGGCTTCCTCCGGCTGTCCTTCTGCGGGCGGATTGCCGAGTTGCTTGAGGCGGGTTTCGATCTGCGCAAATTGCGGTTCAAGATCGCCGATAACCTGGCGCAAGGAGGCGCGTGCGGGTTCGGCCTGTTCGCGCAACTCCGTCAGCCGGCGCGGCCGGTTGCCCGGCTGGTCGAGGGTCGCCTCGATCAGGTCGAGTTGCCCGCGTGCCGCTTCCATCTGCTGGCGCGCCGTCTGGAGCGGCTCGTTTGCGAAGGCGATTGCGTTGGCGAACAGAACGGCCAGCGCAACCATCGCCGCGAGCGTGTGCCAGCGGCGTGCCGGGAATGAACAGGCTTGGCGCAAGGCAGGTGCAGAAATGAACATCGTCAATGGCTTGCTTGTTATGACTGGATTCTAGAAAGGGAGTGTTCCACCGGTCCAGCCTGCGGGCTGCTGTTTCGGCGGGTGTGAATTGGCAGGCCCCGTGTGAAAGACAGTTTTGTGTCAGCGAAAAGGCATTTCCAGGCCGCCGTCATTGGCGGCGGACCGGCGGGCCTCATGGCTGCCGAGACGCTGGCGCAGGGCGGCGCAAATGTCGCGGTTTATGAGCGGATGCCGTCGCTGGGGCGGAAATTCCTGTTGGCGGGGCGCGGCGGGCTGAACCTGACCCACAGCGAGCCGTTGGAGCCGTTCCTCGCGCGCTATGGCCGCGCGCTGGAGCATGTACGGCCGGCGATCGAGGCGCTGACGCCGGAGTCGCTGCGCGCATGGAGCGAGGAACTGGGGCAGGAGACCTTCGTCGGCTCAAGCGGGCGTGTGTTTCCGAAATCGATGAAAGCGTCGCCCTTGCTGCGCGCGTGGCTCGCGCGGCTGCGCGAACGGGGCGTGGAATTCAGGTTGCGGCATCGCTGGCGCGGTTGGGACGAGCGCGGCGCGCTTATCTTCGATACGCCGGAAGGAAACATGAGCATCGAAGCCGATGCGGTCGTGCTGGCGCTCGGCGGCGCGAGCTGGCCGAAGCTCGGCTCCGATGGAAACTGGCAGCAAATCCTGCGCCGGAATAACGTTGCGATCGCGCCGCTGGTGCCGTCGAACAGCGGCTTCATCGTGACGTGGTCGGATATTTTTGCCGAACGTTTCGCGGGCCAGCCACTGAAGGGTATTGAACTGCATTTCGGTGGCGTACGGCTGCGCGGTGAGGCGATGATCACGCGAACGGGGATCGAGGGCAGCGCGATCTACGCGCTGTCTTCAGGGTTACGCGATGCAATCGCGGCGAACGGAGAGGCGCTTCTCGCGATCGATCTCCGGCCTGACGTGGCGGAAGACGCGCTGGCGAAACAACTCGGGGTCCCGCGCGGCAAGCAGTCGATATCGAGCTTCCTGCGCAAGGCGGCGAAGCTCTCGCCGCCCGCCACCGGCCTATTGCACGAGCAGGCGATTACGCGGGGTGCCCCGCTCGCGGCGTTGCCGGCGGAAGACCTCGCGCACATGATCAAGCGTATTGAATTGCGTCTCGTTGCGACGTCGCCCATCGAACGCGCCATCTCGACCGCGGGCGGCATTGAGTTCGACGAACTCGACGAACACTTCATGGTGCGCAAACTGCCCGGCGTGTTTGCTGCGGGCGAAATGCTCGACTGGGAAGCGCCGACCGGCGGTTATCTGCTGCAAGCCTGCTTTGCGACGGGCGCTGCGGCGGGACGCGGTGCGCTCCAGTGGCTCAAGGTACGCTAGGCGCCTTCGATTTCCTCGCGCAGAATCTCAAGCTCCAGCCATTTCTCTTCGGCGGTCGCGAGTTCGGCCTGGGTCGCGACGATGGCATCGGATGTTTTCGCGAAGGCCTCAGGATCGCGCGCGTAAAGGTCTGGGTTGTCGAAGCGTTTCTGCAAGACACCGAGCTTTTCCTTCAGTTCGGCGATCTGTCTGGGCAACGTTTCCAGCGCGTGCTTCTCGTGGAATTTCAGACGGCGCTTGCCGGGCGCGTTGGTTTGTGACGCGGCGGCGGGCCCGGCCTTCGCGGCTTTCACTTTCGCGACCGGCTTTGCCGCGAGGTCGGCGCCGCGCTGGGTGAGCATGTCGCTGTAGCCGCCGGCATATTCGAGCCAGCGGCCGTTGCCTTCCGGGACGATCACGGCATTCACGATGCGGTCGAGGAAATCGCGGTCGTGGCTGATGAGAACGACCGTGCCCTCGTAAGCGCCGAGCATTTCTTCCAGCACGTCGAGCGTCTCGATGTCGAGATCGTTGGTGGGTTCGTCGAGCACCAAAAGGTTCGACGGCCGCGCCAGCGCGCGGGCGAGCATGAGCCGTCCGCGCTCGCCGCCCGAGAGCACGCGCAGCGGCGTGCGCGCCTGCTCGGGCGCGAACAGGAAGTCGCGCATGTAGCCGACCACGTGCTTTGTCTCATGCCCGACGCTCACGGTTTCCCCATGTCCGCCGGTGAGCGCGTCGACGAGCG
>Ga0307505_10001107_pt1 | contig 23586 bp, 24 predicted proteins | sample 23_S_MG_FD_202183 | JGI IMG/M metagenome (GOLD analysis project Ga0307505, IMG submission 202183) | Soil microbial communities from Populus trichocarpa stands in riparian zone in the Pacific Northwest, United States - 23_S | ecosystem: Environmental > Terrestrial > Soil > Riparian zone > Trees...
GCCGCCTCACATCCGATGAAAGCCAGCCAGTTCTTCGTCTCCACGCTCAAGGAAGCGCCCGCCGATGCCGAGGTGGTCAGCCACCGGCTGATGCTGCGCGCCGGCATGATCAAGCGCCTGTCCGCCGGCATCTACAGCTACATGCCGATGGGCCTGCGCGTGATCCGCAAGGTCGAGGCCATCATTCGCGAGGAGATGAACCGCGCCGGCGCGGTGGAGTTGCTGATGCCGGTGGTGCAGCCGGCCGAGCTGTGGCAGGAGTCGGGCCGCTTCCAGGCGTATGGGCCGGAGCTGCTGCGCGTGAAGGACCGGCACGAGCGCGACTTCATCATCCAGCCGACCAGCGAAGAGGTGATCACCGACATCGCCCGGCAGGAGTTGCGCAGCTACAAGCAGTTGCCGAGAAATTTCTATCACATCCAGACCAAGTTCCGCGACGAGCGGCGCCCGCGCTTCGGCATCATGCGGGGACGCGAGTTCACGATGAAGGACGCCTATTCCTTCGACCGCGACAAGGCGGCTGCATTGCGCAGCTACGAGCTGATGTACCAAGCCTATTGCCGCATCTTCGACCGTTTCGGGCTGCAGTACCGCGCGGTGGCCGCCGACACCGGCGCCATCGGCGGCGACGCCTCGCACGAATTCCAGGTCATTGCCGATACCGGCGAAGACGCGCTCGTCTACAGCACCGGCAGCGACTACGCCGCCAACATCGAGCTGGCCGAGGCGCTGCCGCTGATCGAGCGCCGCGCGGCGCCGGCCACCGCGCTGGTCAAGACGCCCACGCCCGGCAAGGCCACCTGCGAGGACGTGGCTCAACTGCTGGGCGTGCCGCTGCAGCAAACCGTCAAGTCGCTGGTGCTGGCCACCGACGAGAAGTCCGACGCCGGTGACATCGTCAAGACCACTGTCTGGCTGCTGCTGGTGCGCGGCGACCACAGCCTCAACGAAATCAAGGCCGGCAAGCTCGAAGGCCTGAAGAGCGGCTACCGCTTCGCCACCGTGGCCGAGATCGAGCAGCACTTCGGCTGCAAGCCCGGCTACCTGGGCCCGATCGGCACCCGGCTGCCGGTCAAGGTGGTGGCCGACCGCACCGTGGCCGCGATGCACGACTTCATCTGCGGCGCCAATGACGAAGATTTCCACTGCACCGGCGTCAACTGGGGCCGCGACCTGCCCGAGCCGGACCTGGTGGCCGACATCCGCAACGTCGTCGCCGGCGACCCCTCGCCCGACGGCAAGGGTGAGCTCGCCATCCAGCGTGGCATCGAAGTCGGCCACGTCTTCTACCTGGGCACCAAGTACAGCCAGGCTATGAACGCCACCTTCCTCGACGAGAACGGCAAGCCGCAGCTGATGGAGATGGGCTGCTACGGCATCGGCGTGACGCGCATTCTCGGCGCGGCCATCGAGCAGAACCACGACGCGCGCGGCATCGTCTGGCCGGACGCGATCGCGCCCTTCACCGTGGCGCTGTGTCCGATCGGCTACGACCGCAACGAGGCGGTGCGCACCGCGGCCGACGCGCTGCACGATCAACTTGCAGGTCTTGGCATCGACGTCGTGCTGGACGACCGCGGCGAACGCCCCGGCGCGATGTTCGCCGACTGGGAGCTGATCGGCATCCCGCAGCGCGTGGTGATTTCCGAGCGCGGCCTGAAGGAAGGCCGGCTCGAGCTGCAGGGCCGCCGCGAGGCGCAGGCCAGCGGCGTGCCGATGGCGGACGTGGCCTCCTTTCTCAAGGAGCGGCTGGCCGCATGAGGGCCATCGCCGGCCTGCTGCTGGGGCTGACGCTGTCGGCCGCCGTGCACGCCGGTGCGCAGCGCGAAGAACCGCTGGCCGACAAGGTGCGCTCGGCGCTGGCGGCGTCGGTGTCCGACAGTGCGCCGCCGCGGCCTCAGTTCGAATCCATCGACGACCGGCTGGCCTACCTGCGCTGGCTCGGCGCCATGAGCGAAAAGCTCAAGAAGCGCAAAAGCGAGCATGCGCTGCGCGTCGAGTTCCTCGAAGCCGTCTGGTACGAGAGCAAGCGCGCCGGGCTGGAGCCGGCGCTGGTGCTGGGGCTGATCCAGGTGGAAAGCGGCTTCCGCAAATACGCCATCAGCTCGGCCGGCGCACGCGGCTACATGCAGGTGATGCCCTTCTGGGCGCGTACGATCGGTACGGGCGATGCCAGCCGGCTGTTCCACATGCAGACCAACCTGCGCTTCGGCTGCGTCATCCTGCGCCACTACCTCGACATCGAGAAGGGCGACCTGTTCCTGGCGCTGGGCCGCTACAACGGCAGCCGCGGGCGGGCGGAGTATCCGAGTGCGGTCTTCGCCAACCGCCGCCACTGGCTGGGCGAGGAGGCGGCGCTGGCCGCGTCGCGCCCGGTACCCGGCAGCTGATCAGCTGGCGCGCAGCCCGTCCCAGCGCTGCGGCGCGGCGCCGGGCAGGCCCAGCATCTGCAGCACGCGTTCCACCGTGTCGGCGACCATCTCGTCGATGCTCTGCGGCCGGTGGTAGAAGGCCGGCAGCGGCGGGAAGACGATGCCGCCCATCTCGGTGACGGCGCACATGTTGCGCAGGTGCGCCAGGTTGAAGGGTGTCTCGCGCACCATCAGCAGCAGCGGCCGACGTTCCTTGAGCATCACGTCGGCGGCGCGTGTCAGCAGGTTGTCGCCGAAGCCGTGGGCCACCGCGGCCAGCGTCTTCATCGAACACGGCGCGATCACCATCGCCGCGGCATCGAAGCTGCCGCTGGCCAGACAGGCGCCGACGTCACCCGGGGCGTAGCTGCGGTCGGCCAGCGCCTCGATTTCGCGGCGCTGCAGGCCCAGCTCGTGGTGCAGGTTGAGCACGCCCGCCGGCGTCACCACCAGATGGGTCTCGGCGCCGAGCGCGCGTGCGCGCTGCAGCAGCCGATGGGCGTAGATCGCGCCGGTGGCGCCGGTGATGCCGACGACCAGGCGCGCGGGCATGTCAGCTCTTGCCCAGCACCTGCTGCAGTTCGCCGGACTGGTACATCTCGGTCATGATGTCCGAGCCGCCGACGAATTCGCCGTCGACGTACAGCTGCGGGATGGTCGGCCAGTTGGCGTACTGCTTGATGCCTTGGCGGATCTCTTCGTCCTCGAGCACGTTCACCGTCGTCAGGTCGTTCACGCCGCAGGCGTTGATCAACTGCACCGCGCGGCCCGAAAAGCCGCACATCGGGAACTGCGCGTTGCCCTTCATGAAGAGCACGACGCGGTGGTTCTTCACCACCTGGTCGATGCGTTGCTGCGTATCACTCATTTCAAACCGTTCCTTGCCAGATTGGGCTGTTGCAGGCCAGGACCGGTTTATACGGCAAAGCGGGCCGGCGCTGCGGCGCGGCCCCGCGAAGGCCCTGCGGGCGCTTCAGAACGAGTAGTTGACGCCCAGCTGCAGCATCGGCGACAGGCGCAACTCGCGCACCAGATCGTCCAGGCTCTGCGTGCCCGACACCACGCGAGCCATGCCGAACGCATTGCCGGGGCTTTGCACCACCAGCCCGATGTCGGCCCAGAAGCCCCAGCCGGTCTTGAGCGAGTAGTCGCTGTAGCCGATGCCCAGGTAGGGCATGGCACTCGCGCCCTGCCCGCCGGGATCGGCCAGCGATGCATAGGGTTGCCGCAGCGGCAGCGCCAGGCTGGTGGTGGCGCGCGACGACCAGGCCAATTCCGACAGCGACACCCCCGGCTGGCGGATCAGCAGCGCGCCGCTGGCGCGAAAGCCGCTGGGCGGCGCGGCAGCGTCGGCCAGATTCTTGGAGAAGTAATAGTCACCGCCGACGCTGGCGGCCACGGGCGCGTAGCCCGGCCAACCGGTGGAGGCCGCATAACCCAGCAGTGGGGGCGCGGTCTCGACCACCACCGCGTTGATACGCAGCTGGGTCTGCACGTCGGACCAGAAACCGCCTTGAACACCCACCTTCAGGCCGCCATCGGCGACGGCCAGGCCGGCCGCCCACAGCAGGGCCCAGGGAACCATGGGACGCAGGATTCGCATGACCGACTCCTTTCTGGCTGGTGCTGGTTGCCGGTGCAACCGTGCGAGGCCATCCTAGTCCCTTGTGCGCCGCAGTGCGGCTTCAGCGCGTATCAAACCCCTCTGAATGTGGGTGGCCGTGACATTTGCGCGACCCGGGCTGTATCAGGCAGGCCTCAGCGCGGCGACAGGCGGCCGCCGGAGCAGCGTGGCCGGCCCGCCAGGTCCGCGCGTGTGTCCACCGCCACGAAGCCGGCTTCGGTCAGCAGTTGCTGCACGGCTGCGTGCTGGTCGTGGCCGTGTTCCAGCAGCAGCCAGCCGCCACCCTGCAGATGGGCCGGCGCGTCGCGCACGATTCGCGCCAGCGCCGCCAGGCCGTCGCCGCCGGGCGTCAGGGCCAGCGCCGGTTCGTGGCGCAGCGCGTCCAGGTGCGGGTCGTCATCGGCAATGTAAGGCGGGTTGCTGACCACCAAGTGAAAGCGCCGGCCCTGCAGCGGCTGCCACCAGTCGCCCTGTACGAACTCCAGCGCCAGTCCCAGGCGCGCGGCGTTGGCCTTGGCCACTTCCAGCGCCTCAGCGCTGAAGTCCACCGCGCAGACGCAGGCCGCCGGGTGTTGGTGCTTCAGCGCCAGCGCGATGGCGCCGCTGCCGGTGCCCAGATCGGCCACCTGCGGGGCATCGGCCTCGTCCAGCAGTTCCAGCGCCCAGTCGACCAGCGTCTCGGTGTCCGGGCGCGGCACCAGCACGGCCGGGCTGACCTGCAGCTTCAGGCCATGGAATTCGCGCTCGCCCAGCAGATAGGCCATCGGCTCGCCGCCGGCGCGGCGACTGCAGGCGGCACTGAAGGCCTGCTGCTGCGCTGGCGTCAGCGCAGCATCGTCATGGGCGATCAGCCAGGCTCGCGGCTGCTGCAGCGTGTGCGACAGCAGCAGTTGCGCGTCCAGCCGGTCCAGCCCCAGCGCGCGCGCCTGGGCCAGCGCCGCGCCGACCTTCATCACGCACCGGACTCCAGCGTCGCCAGCTGTTCGGCGGCGCGCGCCGCGCGCAGCGCCTCGACCACGTCGTCGAGCTCGCCGTCCATCACCCGGTCGAGCTTGTACAGCGTCAGGTTGATGCGGTGGTCGGTCAGCCGCCCCTGCGGGAAGTTATAGGTGCGGATGCGGTCACTGCGGTCGCCGCTGCCGATCAGCCCCTTGCGCGTGGCCGCCTCCTTGGCGGCGCGTTCGTTGCGCTCCTTGTCGCGCAGCCGCGCCTGCAGCACGGCAAGAGCCTTGGCCTTGTTGCGGTGCTGGCTGCGGTCGTCCTGGCATTCGGCCACCAGCCCGGTGGGCAGGTGGGTGATGCGGATGGCGCTGTCGGTCTTGTTGACGTGCTGGCCGCCGGCGCCGCTTGCGCGGAAGGTGTCGATGCGCAGCTCGGCCGGGTTCAACGTGATCTCCTCGGCCTCGTCGGGCTCGGGCATCACCGCCACCGTGCAGGCGCTGGTGTGGATGCGGCCCTGGCTTTCGGTGGCCGGCACGCGCTGCACGCGGTGGCCGCCGGATTCGAAGCGCAGCGCCTCGTAGACCTTGTCGCCGACGATGCGCAGCACCAGTTCCTTGTAGCCGCCCAGTTCGGACGGGCTCTCGCTCATCACCTCGCTGCGCCAGCCGCGGCGCTCGCAATAGCGCAGGTACAAACGCGCCAGGTCGCCGGCGAAGAGCGCCGATTCGTCGCCGCCGGTGCCGGCGCGGATCTCGAGGAAGGCATTGCGCTCGTCGTCCGGGTCGCGCGGCAGCAGCGCCAGCTGCAGCTGGGCCTGCAGCCGCTCCAGGTCGGCCTCGGCGGCGGCGACTTCCTCGGCCGCCAGCTCGGCCATCTCCGGGTCGTCGAGCATCTCGCGGCCGGCCTGCAGGTCGCGTTCGCGCTGCTCGTACTGGCGGAACTGCTGCACCACCTGCGCGACTTCGGCCTGTTCGCGCGACAGGCTGCGCCAGCGGTTGATGTCGGCCAGCACCTGCGGGTCGGACAAATTCGCGTCCAGCTCGGCGAGGCGCATGGCTAGGCGTTCGAACTGCTCGCGCAAGGTGGGGTTCATGGGGGCTGTCAGGCAGAAAAGAGGCAAAGGCGGGCGCCGGGCAGCGCCGCCGGGCACGCCGCTGCGGCGCTAACGCTCGTCGCCTTCGGGACTGCGCGGGGTCTGGCGCAGGAACAGGCGCGAGACGGTCTGCGCCAGCTGCTCGCGCTGCGCGCCTTCGGTCGAATGCAGTTCGGCCAGCGCGCCGTGCAGCAGCTTCTGCGTCAGCCCGCGCGATAGCACGTCCAGCACGTGGTCGACGTCGGCGCCGCGCGCCAGCAGCTTGCGCGCGCGTGCCATCTCTGCCCCGCGCCAGTCGTCGGCCTGGCGGTTCAGCGCCTGGATCAGCGGCACGGCGGCGCGCTGGTCCAGCCAGTGGGCGAAGCTCTGCACGCCGGCGTCGACGATGGCCTCGGCCTGCTCGACTGCCGCCTGGCGCTTCTCGCCGGCGGTCTGCACCACGGCGGCCAGGTCGTCCACCGTGTACAGGTAGACATCGGACAGCTGGCCGACCTCGGGCTCGATGTCGCGCGGCACCGCCAAGTCGACCATGAACATCGGCCGGTGGCGCCGCGCCTTCAGCGCCCGCTCCACCGCGCCCAGGCCGATGATCGGCAGGCTGCTGGCGGTGCAGGACACCACCGCGTCGTACTGGTGCAGCACCGAAGGCAGGTCGGCCAGGCGCAGCGCCTGCGCGCCGAAGCGCGTGGCCAGCTTCTCGCCGCGTTCGAGCGTGCGGTTGGCCACCGCCATCGCTTTGGGCCGGCGTGCCGCGAAATGCGTGGCCACCAACTCGACCATCTCGCCGGCACCGACGAAGAGCACGCGGATCTGGCCCAGATCCTCGAACAGCTGTGCCGCCAGCCGCACCGAGGCCGCCGCCATGCTGATCGAATGACTGCCGATCTCGGTGGCGCTGCGCACTTCCTTGGCCACCGAGAACGAGCGCTGGAACAGCTGGTGCAGCATGCTGCCCAGCGTGCCGGCCGATTCGGCCTGGCGCACCGCTTCCTTCATCTGCCCCAGGATCTGCGGCTCGCCCAGCACCATCGAGTCCAGCCCCGAAGCCACGCGGAAGGCATGGCGCGCCGCCGCGCGGTCTTCCAGCACGTAGGTGTGGTCCAGCATGCGCTCGCCGCTGATGCTGCCCTGCGCCGCCAGCCAGTCGATGGCCGGGCGCACCAGTTCGCCGGGGCGGCCGTCGTGGGCGGCGAAGTACAGCTCGGTGCGGTTGCAGGTGGACAGCAGCGCCGCCTCGGGCCGGTCGTGCGGCCGGATGCGCTCCCTGAAACCGTGCAGCGCCGTCGACAGCTGCTCCGGCGCGAACGCGACGCGGCCGCGCAGGTCCAGCGGCGCGGTCGCGTGGTTCAGGCCGAGGGCGATGACGCTCATTGCCGGATTATAAAATCGCGCGGCCTTTTCCCACCCAGCCCCGGCCTGACGCCGGCTTGCGCTGCATCAACCCGCCGGCCCCCGACGATGAGTGCTATCGACGCCTTCTGGCATGTGCTGGGCCTGTTCCTGCCGGCGCTGGGCACCGGGTTGATCGCCGCGACCGCGGCCAAGGGGCTGTTCTGGCGCGCCGAACTGCGGCGCGTGCGCTGGCTGCGGCTGGTCGCCTGGGCCTGCGGTGCGGGCGCGCTGGCGCTGCTGGGCGGGTTGGTGCTCTTCGGCCGCGACGGCCGCATGGCCAGCTACGGCGCGATGGTCGCGGCCTCGGCGCTGGCCTTGTGGTGGGCCGGTTTCGTGCGGCCGCGCAGCGAGTGAGGGTAGGCCTCGGTGATGTCCACGTCGATCAGCCGGCCGACCAGCGAGCGCGGGCCGATGAAATTGACGATGCGGTTGCACTCGGTGCGCCCCATCAGCTCGGGTGCTGCGACACTGGACTTGCGTGACGCGCCTTCGACCAGGATGCGCTGCACCGTGCCCACGCGCGAGGCGGCGATGCGCCGTGCGTTGCCCTCGATGCGCGCCTGCAGCTGCTGCAGCCGCTGCAGCTTGACGGCCTGCGGCGTTTCGTCGGGCAGCGCCGCCGCCGGCGTGCCGGGGCGGGCGCTGAAGATGAAGCTGAAGCTCGAATCGAAACCGATGTCGTCGATCAGCTTCATCGTCAGCGCATGGTCGGCGTCGGTCTCGCCGGGGAAACCGACAATGAAGTCGGTGGACAACGAGATGTCGGGCCTGACGGCTCGCAGCCGGCGGATGATGCTCTTGTACTGCAGCGCGGTGTAGCCGCGCTTCATCGCGCTGAGGATGCGGTCGCTGCCATGCTGCACCGGCAGGTGCAGGTGGTTCACCAGCTGTGGCACGCGGGCATAGACGTCGATCAGCCGCTGCGTGAACTCGTTCGGGTGACTGGTGGTGTAGCGGATGCGCTCGATGCCGGGGATCTGCGCCACCACCTCGATCAGCAGCGCGAAGTCGGCGATCTCCGCGCTGTCGCCCATCGCCCCTCGATACGCGTTGACGTTCTGGCCCAGCAGCGTGACCTCGCGCACGCCCTGGTCGGTCAGCGTCGCCACCTCGGCCAGCACGTCGTCGAAGGGACGGCTGACCTCCTCGCCGCGCGTGTAGGGCACCACGCAGTAGGAGCAGTACTTGGAGCAGCCTTCCATGATCGAGACGAAGGCCGTCGGCCCATCGACCCGCGCAGGAGGCAGGTGATCGAACTTCTCGATCTCGGGAAAGCTGATGTCCACCTGCGGCCGCCGCGTCTCGCGGCGCGCGGCGATCATCTGCGGCAGCCGGTGCAGCGTCTGCGGGCCGAATACCAGATCGACGTAGGGCGCGCGTTCGATCAGCGCCGCGCCTTCCTGGCTGGCGACGCAGCCGCCCACGCCGATGAGCACGCCCTTGTCCTTCAGGTGCTTGACACGGCCCAGGTCGCTGAACACCTTCTCCTGCGCCTTCTCGCGGATCGAGCAGGTGTTGAACAGGATCAGGTCGGCCTCTTCGACATCGCTGGTGGGCTCGTAGCCTTCGGAGGCATGCAGCAGGTCGGCCATCTTGGCCGAGTCGTAGTCGTTCATCTGGCAGCCGAAGCTGCGGATGAATACCTTCTTCATGGCTTGGTCCAGGCCTGCGCGTCGGGGTTGAACCGCCAGGCCAGCGCTTCCTTCTCGGTGGCGGGCCAGGGCTTGCGCGCCATTTCGCTGCGGCTGAGGATCCACACGTCCAGCAGCATGCCTTCCAGTTCGGTGGTGTAGTTCACCACGAACTTCTTGCCGGCCAGCGAACCCGGCAGGTGCAGCATGTTGTTCTCGTCGCGGATGCGTGCGCCAGGCGCCAGCCGCGCCGGCTTGCCGTTGAGCTTGACTTCGGGTGGCGTGCCGAAGGCGACTTCGCCGCGCAGGGCCTTGGCCGTGAAGGTGCGCTGCGCCTGCGCCGCCAGCGGAAGCGCCAGCGCACAGGCAACGAGCAGAGTTGGGGCACAGCGGAGCATGGTGTAGATCCAGGGGCTGCAAAATCGGGAGCGCGAAGTGTAGCCGCCGCCCCTGGCGATCGTGTACGCTGGCCGGGGCTCAAGACGAGAACTAATCATGCACACCGAGGCTTCCCACCCTGAGAGAGACAAGGCCTGGTCGATGCCGCTGGCGCAGATCGACCCGAGCAAGGGCTACCTGTTCGAGCACGACTATGTCGGCTGGTACTTCGAGCGGCTGCGCCGCGATGACCCGGTGCACCTGGCGCGCAGCAAGCGCTTTGGCCCGTACTGGTCGGTGACGACCTACAAGGACATCATGGCCGTGGACACCGACCACGCCACCTATTCGTCGGACGCGCACCTGGGCGGCATCTCGCTGGCCGAGGCGCCGGGGCCGGAGGTCTTCCCCAGCTTCATCGCGATGGACCCGCCGCGCCACGACGAGCAGCGCAAGACGGTGAGCCCGATCGTCGCGCCGGGCAATCTGGCGCTGTTGGAGGCCACGATCCGCGAGCGCGCCGCGCGTATCCTGGACGGCCTGCCCATCGGCGAAGAATTCGACTGGGTGCCGCGTGTGTCCATCGAGCTGACCACGCAGATGCTGGCCACGCTGTTCGACTTCCCCTTCGAGGACCGGCACCTGTTGACCTGGTGGTCCGACATGGCCACCGGCGACCCCGCCGGCAACGGCCCGGTCACGTCGTGGGAACAGCGCACGGCCGAACTGGGAAAGTGCCAGGACTACTTCACCCGGCTGTGGAATGAGCGCGTCAATGCCGCGCCGGGCAACGACCTGATCTCGATGCTGGCGCATGCGCCGGCGACGAGAAACATGAGCCCGCAGGAATACCTGGGCAACGTCATCCTGCTGATCGTCGGCGGCAACGACACCACGCGCAACTCGATCAGCGGTGGGCTGCTGGCGCTGAACCGGTTTCCGGCGGAGTACGACAAGCTGCGCGCCAACCCGGCGCTGGTCGAAAGCCTGGTGCCGGAGATCATCCGCTGGCAGACGCCGCTGGCGCACATGCGCCGCACGGCCGTGCGCGACGCACAGCTCGGCGGCAAGACCATCCGCAAGGGCGACAAGGTGGTGATGTGGTACCTGTCGGGCAACCGCGACAGCGAGGCCATCGAAGATGCCGACCGCTTCATCATCGACCGCGCGCGGCCGCGCCAGCACATGGCCTTCGGCTTCGGCATCCACCGCTGCGTCGGCAACCGGCTTGCCGAGCTGCAGCTCAAGGTGCTGTGGCAGGAGATCCTGAAGCGCTTCCCGCGCATCGAGGTGGTGGGCCAGCCGAAGCGCACCAAGTCCAACTTCGTGCATGGCTTCACTTCGCTGCCGGTGGTGATTCCGGCGCGTCATTGAATCCGCCATGGCCACCTTCGTCCTCGTCCACGGCGCCTGGGGTGGCGCCCATGGCTTCCGCCACATACGCCAACTGCTGCGCGCGGCCGGCCATGAGGTCACCGCCCCCAGCCTGACCGGCATCGGCGAGCGCGTGCACCTGTCCAGCCCGCTGGTCAACCTGAGCACGCATGTGCGCGACGTGGTCAACCATGTGCTGTACGAGGACCTGCAGGACATCGTGCTGCTCGGCTTCTCCTACGGCGGCTTCGTCGTCACCGGTGCGCTGGAGCACATCGCCGACCGCGTGCGGCACCTGGTGTTCCTGGACGCCTTCGTGCCGAAGCCCGGCGACACCGTCGGCGGCCTGGCCCGCGGCGCGCTGCCGGGCCGGACGAAGATCGAACTCGGCGAGGACTGGCTGCTGACCGGGCCGGTGCGAGACTACGACGACCCGGCCGAAGCGCAGTGGATGGCGGCGCGCCGCACCACGCACCCCAAGGGCTGCTTCGGCGAGCCGGTCCACCTGGCGCAGCCGCTGGAGGACTTTCCCTTCAGCCGCACCTACATCAAGGCCACGGCGGCGCCGGAGTCCGACCCGGGCAACGCCGCCTTCTGGCAGGCGGCGCGCCATGCGCAGGCGTCGCCCGCGTGGTCGTACTTCGAGATCGCCACCAACCACATGGTGGCCAACAATCGGCCGCAGGAGCTGGCGGCGGTGTTGCAGCAGGTGGCCGGCGCGGCCTGATTCAGGTGTGCACGCGCGCGCCGGGCGCAATCGTCGGCGGCGCCGCGTTCAGCGTCTCGATGGCTAACCCGGCGGCGGCCTTGTAGCGCGCCATGAAGGCCTCGCGCTCGGCCGCGGGGATGACGGTGTCGATGTCGTCGAACACGCCGCCGCAGCGTTCGTCCAGCAGGTTCAGCAAGCCGAAGGGCCCGGCGCCGCGGTTGCGCAGCACCAGCGCCGAGATGTCGGCGCAGAGCTTCCGGTCGTAGGCCTGCAGCGCCGCCGGGCCGACGCCGTGTGCCAGCAGTGCCGCGCCCAGCACGCGGGCGTCGACGATGGCCTGGCTGGCGCCGTTGGAGCCGGTGGGGTACATCACGTGCGCGGCATCGCCCAGCAGCGCGATGCGGCCGTCCACCCAGGTGGGCACCGGGTCGCGGTCGATCATCGGGTACTCGAAGATCTCCTGCGCGCCGCGCAGCATCGCCGGCACGTCCAGCCAGCCGTAGTTCCAGCCGTCGAAGTGGTGCGCGAATTCTTCCAGCGCCACGCGCCGGTTCCAGTCGCCCTGGGTCCAGCCGCCGCGGTTGTCGACGGTGATCTCGGCGATCCAGTTGATCGTCGCCAGGCCGGTGGCCGCATCGACCGGTGAGATCGGGTACAGCACCACGCGGTGCCGCGCCGAACCGACGCCGACGAAGGAGGCGCCGCTGCGGATCGGCACGCCCGGCGCGGTGCCGCGCCACATGATCGCGCCGCCCCAGTGGATCGGCGGCTGCTGCGGGTACATCTGCGCGCGCACGGCGGAATGCAGTCCATCGGCGGCGACCAGCACGCGCCCGGGGACTTCGAGCGTGCGGCCGTCGCGCGCGTGCAGCAGCGCGGTGACGCCGTCGGCGTCCTGACGGTAGCCGGTGATCCGGTGGCCCAGCCGCACGGCCTGCGCGCCCAGGCGCTCGCACACCGTGCGGTACAGCAGCATCTGCAGCTGCCCACGGTGCACCGAATACTGCGGCCAGCGGTAGCCGGCCAGCAGCCCGCGCGGCTCGGAATAGACGTCGTTGCCGTTGCGGCCCACCAGCGCCCATTCGCGCGCCTGGATGCCGATGGTGTCCAGCAGTTCGGCGCCCAGGCCCAGGTCGTAGAGCTCGCGCACGGCGTTGGGCTGCAGGTTGATGCCCACGCCCAGCGGCTTCAGCTCGGGCACGGACTCGAAGACGATGCTGGGCACGCCGATCTGCTGCAGCGTCAGCGCCAATGCCATGCCGCCGATGCCGCCGCCGGCGATCAGCACCGGTCGGGAAGATGAAGGTTCAGCCATGCACCGGATTGTGGGCGATGGCTGGGCGCCCCGGCTTTTCGCACAATGCGGCCGAAGCTACCTTCTGGAGCCCTGCGATGAAACTGCTGCCCACACTCGCGGCCCTGGTGATCAGCCTGCTGCTGTGTCCCGCCGGTCTGCGCGCGCAGGCGGCGGCGCCCGCGCTGCAGGCCACCGATGCGGGTAGCGTGGTGCGCTCGCTGGTCGACGCGATGCAGGCCAACGACGCCGCGCGCATCCGCGCGCTGTTCGCGCCGGACGCGTCGCAGGCCTATGGCAATGGCCGGCCGAAGTCGGGCCCGGCCTTCTTCGCCTGGCTCGAGTCCGACATCATCGAGCGCAAGGGTCAGGTGGACGATGCGCAGTTCGCCGTCGACGGCAACGAAGTCATCGTCACCGGCCAGTTCCGCAACAACCGCGGCTACCGTGCGGCGGCCAACTTCCGCATCGTCGTCGACGACGGCCGCATCCTCAGCTGGCAGATGCGTTACTGACTCACGTGCGCGACAGCTGCCAGGCGACGACGCCGGCCACGATCGCCGGCAGCAGGAACACCAGCACCAGGATCGGCGCCTCCTGGCGCACGGTGTAGCCGGCGTGGCTGACACCGACCCACATGTTGACCAGCGCCACTGCCAGCCAGGCTGGCACGAAGAGCTTGGCCGCCAGCGCCATGCCGGCGGCGCTGGCACCCCACAGCCAGCCGAACAGCACGAAGATGCCCAACAGGGCCAGCCCGCCTCCGATCACCATCGCCACATGCATATGCGCTCCCCGGTTTGTACTGAAGACCTGTCGTGCCCGCCGGCCTCAGCGCCGGATCCAGCTGCGGTAGAAGACCATGCCGCTGTCGAGCTGTGCGGCGATGGCAAAGCCGCGGCGCAGCATCTCGTCGAGTTCGGCTTGCGAGATCTGCATCACGTAGCTGCGCACCGTGACCACCAGGCGCGTGCTGCCGCCCAGCGCCAGCATATCGCGCCCGCCATACCACTTGGCCGGATCGGCACGGCCGGCGCTGACGCTGCGATCGCCCTGCTCGATGCGCCAGCCGCTGTCCAGCAGCACCCAGAAGCTGTCGCCGCCGCGGCTGGAGGTGGCGCATATGCAAGCTCAAATCTCGTCGAGTGCCTCCAGCACGAGATCTGCCGTGATCGCGCTGCTGTATTGCTGCTGCCCGGTGATCAGGCGCCCGTCGCGGATGGCGAAAGGCTCGTTGGCCGTACCGCACAGAAAGCGGGTTCCCTCGATACGGCGCGCCTCACCTTGGATGGTGTATTCGTTCAACACCATGCCGAAGGTGGCATTCACCGCTTCTTCCTCCTCATCAGTGAATCCGGTCCAGCTCTTCCCTTCGGCCAGGAGTCTGCCGTCAGACAGGCGGGTCCAAAGCAGGAGCGCAGAACCGTGGCAGATCAACGAGACGATCTTGCCGCCTTCATAGAAGGCTGCGATCAACCGGTGCAGTGCCGGATCGTCCTTGAAGGTCAGCAGCGGACCGCCGCCCCCCGCGACCCAGACCGCGTCATAGTTGTCCACGGCAACCACGCTGATGGGAAGGGTCTTCTTCAGCATTGCCGCGAACTTGCTGTGGTGAACAAAGCCAAGGCTGATGAGATCGTCGGCGTAGCCCCCGCCAGGCGTGCGCGGATCGCTATGGGTATCGAACATCACCTCGCCACCCTTCGGGGAAGCAAGATCCACGCGATGCCCCGCTTCCGTGAACATCAGGAAGGCGCGCGTCATTTCTTCGGCGAAGAAGCCAACCGGGAAGCCCTGGAGCTGGGTCGTGTTGGAGACAATGGACAGGATGCGCCTCGGCGTGCGCTTCACGCCGATGCGGGTCTCCATTCTCAGGTCCGATGTCGGCATGCTCACTTGGTGGTGTAGCCGCCGTTGATCAGGATCGTCTGGCCGGTGACCCACCAGCCGTCGCTGACCAGGTGGCGGATGAACGGCACCACGTCCTCGATGTGCGTCAGGCCGCTGGGCGAGGACGGCGACAGCGCCGCGGCGGTCTTGTGGTAGGCCACCGCATCGGCGCCCTCCTGGCCGTAGAAGAAGGGCGTGTCCATCGGGCCCGGGCCGACCGCGGTGACCGAGATGCCGCGCGCGCCGAACTCCTTGGCCGCCGCGCGCGTGAAGTGCTCCACCGGCGCCTTGGTACCGGCGTAGGACGCATAGAAGGGCGTGAACGCACCCAGCAGCGAGGTCACGATGGTCAGCACCTTGCCGTTGTCGTTGAGGTTCCTGCCCGCCTCCTTCAGGAAGAAGAAGGCCGTCTTGGCATTGACCGCGCTCATCTCGTCGTATTCGGCCTCGCTGATCTCGGTGATCGCCTTCTTCAGCACCTTGCCCACGGTGTTGATGGCGATGTCCGGCTTGCCCACCGCGGCGACGGTGTCGGCGAACAGCTTTTCGACCGCACCAGCCGAGGTGAGATCGGCCTGCAGCGCAATTGCCTTGGCGCCCAGCTTCTGCACCGCGGCGACGGTGGCTTCGGCATCGGCGCGGCTGGCCGCGCTGTTGTAGTGGATGGCCACCGCCTTGGCGCCGTGCCCGGCCAGGTCGCGGGCGATCAGGCCGCCCAGGTTCTTGGCGCCGCCGGCGATCAGGACCACCTTGCCTTGGATGCTGTGCTTGTCCGACATCTCTGCCCCCTGTTGCGTTTGAAGAAACGGGTGCAGTCTATTGACCAGAACTATCGCGATAAATGCAGAATCCAGACCTACACAATCCAGTGATCCACAACAATCTACGCCCATGGACCGCATCGACCATCTGCGTGTGTTCGTGCGCATCGCCTCCTGCCGCAGCTTCGTGCAGGCCGCCGACCAGCTGGGCCTGCCGCGGGCCACGGTGTCGCTGGCCCTGCAGCAGCTGGAGACGCGGCTGGGCGCGCGGCTGCTCAACCGCACCACGCGGCGCGTCGGCCTGACGCAGGACGGCGAGGCGCTGCTGGAGCGCGCCGCGGCGCTGATCGCCGACATGGAAGACATCGAGCAGCAGTTCCGCCCCGCCGGCGGCGTGGTCGCCGGCCGCTTGCGCGTGGACGTGCCCAGCCGCATCGCCCGGCGGCTGATCGCGCCGGCGCTGCCCGAGCTGCTGGCCCGCCACCCCGAACTGCAGGTGGAGTTGGGTTCCAGCGACCGCGCCGTCGATCTGGTGCACGAGGGCGTGGACTGCGCGCTGCGCGTCGGCCCGCTGGCCGCGAGCAGCCTGGTCGCGCGCCCGCTGGGCTTCATCGAGCTGATCAACTGCGCCAGCCCGGCCTACCTGCAGCGCCACGGCACGCCGCACCGCCCGCAGGACCTGGCGGAACACGAGGTGGTGGACTACGTGTCGCCGACCTCGGGCCGCAGCGCGCCCTGGGAATGGGTCGAGGACGGCGAGACGCGGACCATGCAGCCGCGCAGCCGCGTCAGCGCCAACCACGCCGAGACCTATATCGCCTGCGCGCTGGCCGGGCTGGGGCTGATCCAGATTCCCGCCTTCGACGTGCAGCAGCACCTGCTGGCGGGTGATCTGGTGCGGCTGATGCCCGACGCACAGGCGCCGCCGATGCCGGTGCACCTGGTCTACCCGCACCGCAAGCACCTGTCGCGGCGCCTGCAGGCCTTCATGCTCTGGCTGCAGGCGCTGATGGCGCCACACCTGCGTGCGGATGCTTGAGCTCAAAGCAGGCTCTCCGGCACCAGCACCGACAGGAAGTTCACCTTCCACCAGGTCCAGCGGTCCACGCCGGGCTCGTCGTCGTGGATCTCGAGCTGGCCCGCCTTGTCGACGCGCACCCACTCCAGGCCGTAGCGCCGCTGCGGCGCCAGCAACACTTCGTAGGCCGCCTCGCGCTTGAACAGCTCGATGATCTGGCGCATGTCGCGGGCCAGCACCGGGTCGTGCGCGATCACGCCGAGCTCGGTGTTGTGCTCCTCGGAGCGCGGGTCCAGGTTCATCGAGCCGATGAACGCCACCTTGTGGTCCAGCACCGCGTTCTTGGTGTGCAGCCGGAAGGGCACCGGCTGCATGCCGGCCAGCACCAGGTGCCGGCTGTGCTCCGGGCTCAGCTCGTACAGCCGCACGCCGGCGCGCAGCATGTTCTCGCGGTAGCGGCGGTAGCCGCCGTGCACCACCGGCTCGTCGGTGGCCGCCAGCGAATTGGTCAGGATGCTGATCTGCAGGCCGCGCAGCACGTTGTTGCGCATGCCCTCCAGCGCTGCCGCACTCGGCACGAAGTAGGGCGTGGTCAGGAACAACTCCTCGCTGGCACGCGACATCTCGGCCACCACCGTGCGGCGGATGTTGTCCAGCACCGCGCCCGAGGGCAGCGTCTCGGCGCGCGCTTGGCCGATGGCCTTGTCGGGCGGGTCGGCATAGGCGCGCGCCGCTCCCCAGGACAAGGCGAAGCTGCCGCGGGCCAGGTCCACCGACAGCGGCGGGTAGCCCAGCCGGTCGGTCGCCGGCGGTGCCGGCGGTTCGGGTGCACTATCGATGGCCACGGCCTGGTCGAAGGCCTGGCGGCGCTGCGCCGGGCTGTCGGTGGACCGCATGATGGCATCCACCGGGTAGGCATGCCGGCTGTTCCAGTAGGCGTCGAACAGGCTGCCCAGCTGCGGCAGCACGGCGCCCACCACGACGGCATCGAAGTCCAGGAAGTTGATGATTTCGCTGCGGAAGAAGTAGTCGTCGCCCAGGTTGCGCCCGCCGACGATGGCCACCGCGCCATCGGCGACGAAGAGCTTGTTGTGCATGCGCCGGTTGACGCGCGAGAAGTCCGCCAGCGCAGACGCAAAGCGCGACGCCGTGCTGCCGCGCGTGGGGAAGGGGTTGAACAGCCGCACCTCGGCATTGGGGAAGGCCGCCAGGCCCAGCAGCAGCGGCTCCATGCCCTCGGTGTACATGTCGTCCAGCAGCAGCCGCACGCGCACGCCGCGCTCGGCAGCATTGCGCAGTTCGCGCAGCACCAGCCGGCCGGTCTGATCGTCGTGCAGGTGGTAGTACTGCAGGTCCAGCGAGCGCTGCGCCGCGCGCAGCAGGTCCAGCCGGGCGTGCAGCGCGGTGATGCCGACATGGATCACGCGAAAGCCGCTCAAGCTGGCATCGGCGGGCCGCGAAGCCAATGCCATCCTGTCCAGCGGCGTGCTGTCGGCCGACGCAATGGCCAGCGAAGGCGAGCGCTGCACCTGCTCGGGCAGGCTGGCGCAGCCGCCGATGGCGATCGACAAGGGCAGCAGGGCAATACGCAGCCAAGCCAGCATCGGGCGTTCCTTCACGAACTTGGGATCAGAGCTTCTCCCGCCAGGCCAGGCTGCCCAGCCAGTAGGCGCGGCGTTGCGGCAGCCAGCCGGTCTCTTCGCGGTAGCGGATCCAGGTGTTCAGATAGGCCAGGAAGTCGGCATCGCCGCGGGCGATGGCAAAGACCTCGCTGCGCAGCGCCAGCGGCTCGGCCAGCGGCAAGTTGAAACCCCGCGGATCGATCAGCGCGATCAGTTCCGGTGTCGGCGTTCGCGCCACCACCCCGGCGACCTCGCCGCTGCCCAGCGCACCCAGTTGCGCCTCGTCGCTGTCGAAAGGCACGATCGTGGCGTTCTTCAGGCGCTCGCGGGCGACGGCTTCGGCCAGCCCGCCGCGGCGCACGCCCAGCCGCACGCCCGGCTTGTCGAAATCGCCAAGCTCGGACAACCCGCCCGTCTTCTCGCGGCTGGCCACCAGCGTGATCAGCGTCGAGGCATAGGGGTTGCTGAAGTTGACGACCAGGCCACGCCGCGGACCGGGCCACAGCCCGGCGGCGACATCCACGCGCCCGGCCGCCACATCGTCCGCCGCGCCGCCCCACGACATGCGCACGAACTCGGCACGCACCCCCAGGTCGGCGGCAAGCTGACGTCCGACGTCGACGTCGAAGCCGATCCATTCGCCGTGGCGGTCGGGCATGGCCCACGGCACCATGGACAGCACGCCGACGCGCAGCACGCCGGCCTTGCGGATGCGCGCCATCGGGTCGTCGGCCGGCGCCTTTGCCTCGGCGGATTCGGCGGGCCTGGCCGCGGTCGTGTCCGGCGGGCTGGCACAAGCTGCCAGGGCCACCAGCGCCGCCAGCAGCCCCACCCGGACCCACTTGCCGCATGTCCCCATGCCCTGTCCCTTGTGTGCTGCGCCGCCGTCAATCACGGTAGTACTCGACGATGTTGCTGCTGTCGCCGACCTGGGTGAGCCGCAGGCCGCGGTCGGTGCGTGTGACCGCCAGGCGCGCGCCATCGTCGAACTGGAGCACGTCGCCGCCGGTCCAGCGGCCGTACACCGTCTGCCCGCGCGCGCGGCCCTCGACGCGCCCGCTCGATCCGATGTTCAGCTCGGTTTCGATGCGGTAGCGCGGGTTGTAGCCGTGGTAGCTGCCGATCATCCACGACGGCATGCTGCCGGCATGGTCGGCGTGCTCGTCGTGCTTGTCGTGGCTGGCGGCGAGGATGGCCAGCAGGCCGATACCCACCGCCGCGCCGATCGCCGCATTGCGGTCGGAACTGGAGCCCGCGGAATCATCCTCGACGCGGAAGCGGCCCTTGCAGCCCTGGTCGACCCAGATGCCGTGGCTGTCCGTGCCCCAGGTTTCGTTCTGCTTGCAGGGCCAGAAGCCTGAGCTGTCGACCAGCCGGACCGAGCCGTGGCGGCCGGTGGAGCAGTACGCGTGGCGCATGCCGTGGCTTTCGCACGTCACTTCCCGGCTCGCCGCCTGCACCGGCAAGCCGGGCAGCGCGAGCATCAGGGACAGCAGGTACGCTGGTGCGCGTGTGCATCGATTCATGCGGCCTCCCTTGGCGTGTCGGTGACGCGCTGATCATGCCGCACCCGCGGCGCCGGTCGCGTCGCGGCGGGCCCTCCGATTGGATGTGTTTTCTGGATGATCCATCCAGCCCCGGCATGCGATCCAGCGCAACCGGCTGCCTGGACTCAATGCCCGGAAGATCGCTGCGTGCGCTTGGGCGTGTGGTCAATTGTTGATCGCGATGATGCGCACGATGTCGGCCTTGCCGATGCCGGAGAACCAGAGGCCGCCATCGCCGATCGACACGCCTTGCGCGTTGGCAAAGAGACCGGCATAGGACTGCTCGGCAACCGCGCGCTTGATCTTGGCGGTGACGATGTCGTCGTAGCGCGCCACGAACTGGGATGCGTCCTTGATGGTGACGGCCTTGCCGTCGATGCGCGTGCGCAGCGGGTAGTCGACCAGGCCGGCCACGGCCTGGCGGTCGTCCGCGGCAACTGCGTGCTGCAGGATCCCGAAGAAGCTCTTGTACGGAGCGTGCGTGCCGAACAACGCGTCGAGCCTCGCGTCGACCTCGGCGACGGTCTGTGCCTGCGCCGTGCCCGCCGCGCCCCAGGCGATCGACGCGGCGCCCAGCACCACACAAAGCTGCTTTCGCAGCGCGCAGCGACGGGTGCAGGGCTGGAACAACATCATGTGGCCTTCTTTCGGTTGCTTCTCGGACATGCCTTCGCACAAGCGGTCGGGGCCATTGTTGTGGACGCCGGGCGCCGGTGGCTTTCACAATCGGGCAGGACTTGCATATTCCATCAGCATCCGCAGGAGTTGGCCGCGATGAACGAGGCCGTGACATGAACAAGATGGAATGTGTGTTCGCCGGCGGGCCGGCGGGGCGGATGTGCTGCCCGCGATCGGCGACATAGGGGCCATACCCGCCGCCTGCAGGTACGAGGCATGGGCGCAGGGCGGACAGTTCCGTCATCGGCTCGCGGACTTCCGGTCCGGCGCCGAGCGCTGGGAGTCGACATGAAGGCCATCATCGAAGTCTCTGGCCAGGCTTCGGTCTTCAAGACAGCGGCCGTTCAGGTGACGGCCGCTCGGAAGGGACGGAAGGGACGCGCACCCGACTAGCCGGTCAGCCGCTGTTCGTGTAGGCCGGCAACCGACCCTCTGCTGACTGACGACCTTCAGGATTGCTCGCCTGATAGCCGCCCTTGGCAGCAGAAACGGAAGGTTGCCAATTGCGCATGCGCGCGACACCTGTTAGCCGCCGTTCGCCTCGAGGTCACCAGCAGCAATTCAGCTGCCATCCGGGGCCCGCGCCCCACTCATCGCATTCAGCCACCAAAACCACACACTCTGCAGCCGATCTTGCAGGATGTACCCTGCACGAGTTGCTCATCGCATACTGGCATCGGCCCCGCCCCGCATTGGGCGCGAAGTCAGACTCGAGTGTCGATTTGTCTTGCCAGATTATCCACTTGCCAGCGGTTCGCTTGAGAACGTTGGGACACTGCTGCATTCACAACATCTCGCCCGGAGACGTCCTGAAACCCATCGCTCTTGCCGCCGCCCTGGCCTGGGGCGGCGTCACAAGTGCACTCGCACAAGGCGCAGCCGAGACCTGGCCCAGCAGGCCGGTCAAGATCGTCGTGCCCTATGCCGCCGGCGGCACCGCCGACAACGTCGCGCGCCTCTTCGCAGAAAGGCTTGCGGCAAAGTTCAAGCAGCCCTTCATCGTCGACAACAAGCCCGGTGCAGGCGGCACGCTGGGCACCGCGGTGGTGGCCAAGTCGCCCGCCGACGGCTACACGCTGTTGCTGACGACCTCGTCGCCACTGGTGATCAACCCGCTGATCGACAAGACCGTCACCTACAACGTCGACAAGGACCTCGCACCGGTGGCGATGCTGACGCACATGTCGCTGCTGCTGGTGTCGAGCCCGAGCCTGCCGGCCAAGAACCTGAAGGAGCTGATCGCCTACGTCAAACAGAACCCCGGCAAGCTAAGTTATGCCTCCAACGGCTACGGCAGCTACTCGCACATGTCGATGGAAATGTTCAAGCGCGCGATCGGCGCCGACTTGGCGCATGTGCCTTACAAGAGCGCCGTGCAGGCCGAGATCGATGTCATCGGTGGCCGGGTGACGATGATGTTCGATTCGATCACCACGGGCGCCGAGTTGGTCAAGAGAGGCCGGCTGCGTGCGTTCGGCGTCAGTTCGAAGAGTGCCGATCCCATCGTGCCGCAGCAACAGCCTCTTGCGCAGCAAGGCGTGCCGGCGCTGAAGGACTTCGACGTCTCGGCCTGGTCGGGCCTGCTGGCGCCGCGCGCCACGCCGCCTGCTGCCGTGACCGCGCTGACTCAGGCCGTGCGCGAGATGGTCGCCGATCCTGATTTCCGCGAGCTGATGCTGGCGCACAGCCATGTATTGGCCGATCCCGCCGCCGTTGCAGGCATGAGCAAAGTTATCGAGACCGATCGGGTGAAGTGGGGGCAACTGGTCAAGGCGACAGGCATAAGCCTTGACTGACGCACTGCGGCAAAAACGCGCGCAGCTCCTCACGGGGCCGCGTCCTCCTCGGCGCTGCCTGGTTGCTCCAGAAGTGGATCAGGTGGTGCTGCTTGCCGTCGGCGCGGCGGAATGACAGGCTGGCCTCGCGGTACGACGAGCGCAACGCGTCGCCGTCGAGGCCCAGCACTTCGTCGCCGAGTGATCACTCATTCCTGCTCAAACAGGCATCCGATCCGAATGGCATTGCCATCGCCTGCACTCCTACTCGACGACGCTGACCTTGTCCGGCGCCCATCCGCCGTGGAAGCCGAACGGCACGCGCACCGGCAGGCGGATCGTCGCAATTGGCTCGCCGGAAAAGTCCTGAGCATCAAGGATCACGACGTCGCTGAGGTCGCGGGCCGAATCGTAGACATAGGACAGGATCCATCCTTCGTCCTCCGCAGCAGCGCCAGGCTTGCGAACGAAAACCGGCTCCGAGGTCATCTTGCCTGGACCATAGTCGTGGACCTCGGTCGTCTCGCGCGCCAGGTCGTGCTTCATCGCGGGGCCGAAAGCCACGTCGTCGCCCCAATGCGCGGTGTAGGCATAGCGATAGGCCTGCCCCGCGTAGCGCCCGTTGATCCGCGCAAACTCATTGCCGCGGTCGTCGATCACGGTCTCCGTCAACCGCCCGGACGAGCGATGCAACGTCCACCGCACCAGGATGGGCGCACCTTCGTTGGGGCCGTTCTGATCGGTGAGGAACATCCGCTTGTGCTTCATCAGGTCAATGATCGTCAGATCGCCATCGTCGTACGCGTTGGCGAAGTGGAAGGCGAAGCAGCGCGGCGCTTCAAACCACTGGATGGAAGACACATCACCATCGCGCGGCAGCAGACCAATGCGACTGGCTCGGCGCTCGTCCCAGAGCCATGGGAAGTCCGTATGGGAAAGCTCCGGCTGGAAGGTCACCGGGAAGTCGGGGACGATGATGAAGGACCGGGTGAACGCCATGTCATGGATGAGCGGAATGTGCGGCAAGTCGATCCGCGCCTTGGTCGTGGCCCGCCCGTCGCCGTCGACCGAGAGGTAGCGGACGGGCTGGAATGGCTCATAGGCCAGAGCATGGTGCTCGCCCGTGATCGGATCGAACTTCGGGTGACCGGTGAACCCCGCTTCGAGCGTGCCGTCGAAATCGGTACGCCGCACGCTCGCCAACTCGTAGTCGAGCTCGACCGGAAGGCTGCCCGCCTCGACGACCGCACACAGCTTGCCGCCGACGTTCATGAGGCTGGTGTTGACGTTGCCGTCGCGCCGGCCTTCACCTGGTCCGGGAATCGGCTGGCGGCTCAAGACCTTTGCGGCATCGCGATCCAGGACGAAGCGGCTGCGGAACCATGCCGCCTTGCCGCCGCGCAACCGCAAGCCGTGCGCCATGCCAGCGCCTGCGAACCAGTGGTAG
>Ga0307505_10001108_pt1 | contig 23571 bp, 17 predicted proteins | sample 23_S_MG_FD_202183 | JGI IMG/M metagenome (GOLD analysis project Ga0307505, IMG submission 202183) | Soil microbial communities from Populus trichocarpa stands in riparian zone in the Pacific Northwest, United States - 23_S | ecosystem: Environmental > Terrestrial > Soil > Riparian zone > Trees...
GTTTGCAGTTCATGACTGGTCGAATCAGTATTCGAGCAGCAGTCTTGCACTCTCACGTTCAGGCGCGCGCGTTCAAGTTTTCCGTGGTAGTCAACAAATCGCCGATTTTCATGTGCCGACGAACCAAGGCGGCACTCTCTGGACCGTTTTTGAACTAACAGGCTCCTCGATTACCCCGATAAACAGCATGGAATACAATCCTCCTGTTCAGGGACTTCTTGTCAGCGATAAGCCCGTGATACCATCTGAGTCCAATGCTCTCAAGCACTTAACTAGGTGAGACGCGAATCATCCGCTCTTTGGCGCATTGTCAACGCCGTCTACTCTGAGGTCCGTGGGCCAGATCGGTTTGCAATTGTCGGATCTATAGTTTCAACGCTCCACCGAACTCCCCCTACCAAACAACCGATACAACACCGGCAACACGATCAATGTCAACGCCGTCGAAGTCAGAATGCCTCCGATGACAACCGTTGCGAGTGGGCGTTGGACTTCGGCGCCTACTTCGGTGGAAATGGCCATCGGGATGAAGCCGAAGGCGGCTACCAGCGCGGTCATCAGGACCGGTCGCAGGCGTGTTAGGGCGCTTTCGCGAATGGATTCATCGAACTCCATGCCTTCGGAGCGTAGATGCTTGATGGACGAGACGAGCACCAGGCCATTTAGCACGGCGACTCCGGACAGTGCGATAAAGCCGACACCGGCGGAAATCGAGAATGGCATCCCGCGCATGACCAACGCGGCAATTCCTCCGAGCACAGCTAATGGCACACCGGTAAAGATGAGGATGGCGTCGCGCACGGAACGGTATGTCCAATAGAGTAGTGCGAAAATAAGCAAGAGTGCGATCGGAACGACGATACTGAGTCGGGTGCGTGCGCGTTCGAGGTTTTCGAATTGACCGCCGAAACGGACGAAGTATCCCGGTTCGAATGCAATGTCTGTCGCGATCTTCTCGCGCAATTCTTCGACAAATGTTCCAACGTCACGTCCGCGCACATTGCACTGCACGATCGCGCGCCTCTTGCCCCACTCGCGTGTAATGGTTGATGGTCCCGTGGCGAGTGTTGGGATCGTGACTTGGTCCATGGTGACAAGCGCGCCAGTCGGGGAGACCATCGGGATTCGTTCAATGTCCTCCGGGACTTCGCGCCATGCTGGCGCCATTTTGACAGCCAAATCGAAGCGTCGTTGCCCCTCGAATACCTCGCCGACATCAATCCCGCCAAAGCTCTCGACTTGGTTGAGCACCTCACGGGCCTCAAGTCCGTACCTCGAGATACGGTGACGGTCCACAGCGACATCGAACTGCGGCTGACCGGTCAATTGCTCGACCGTGACATCGGCGCTGCCATCGATACCCTCGGCCAGGGTTGCGATTTCTTCGGCCTTCTGTTCCAGCACCGTCAAATCGTCGCCAAAAATCTTGATGCCAACGTCGGCCCGGATTCCGGCGATCATTTCATTGATTCGCATTTCAATCGGCTGCGTGAACACACGGTTCGCGCCGGGGAGATCGGCCAATTCTTGATCCATCAACGCCACAAGTTCGGCCTGATCGCCGGCTTTGGTCCACTGCCCACGCGGCTTGAGTGTGATGAAAACGTCGGACAGTTCGAGCCCCATCGGATCGGTGGCCAACTCTGCCGTGCCGATGCGCGTCCAGATGTGATCAACCTCGTCGGGAAATCTCTCCAGAAGAATTTTCTCGATCTGTGTCCCGTAGTCGACAGACTGCTCCAACGACACGCCCGCCAGACGCACGATATTGACAGCAATCGTGCCCTCAGAGAGTCGTGGGATGAATTCGGATCCCAATCCCATGAAGACCACGCCACCGGCAACCAGCAGCATCAACGACACTCCGAGCACTATCTTTCCATTGCGAAGCGCCCAATCGAGGACAGGGCGATAGGCGCGTTGCGACCATGTCACAATTTTGGGCTCGGTCTCGCGAACATTCTTACCGATGAAGAGCGCGATGAACGCCGGAATCACAGTGAATGACATTATCAAAGAGCCGAGGAGAACCAGGACCACGGTCAACGCCATTGGGCGAAACATCTTTCCTTCGACACCTTCCAAAGTCAGGATCGGCAGATAGACAAGCATGACAATCAGCTCGCCGAACAGCGTCGGCTTGCGCACTTCCAGAATCGCATCGCGGATAATGGTGAGACGCGATTCGCCTTCGCGTATACGCGACAACCGTCGCACCGCATTCTCGACTTGGATGACGGCGTTGTCCGCCGCGAGCCCGAAATCGATTGCACCAAGACTCATCAGACTGCCCGCGATTCCGAATCGGGTCATCATGTCGAACGCGAAGAGCATCGAGAGAGGAATGGCAGACGCTACGATTAATCCGGCGCGCAGATTCCCGAGGAAGACAAACAGAACAGTAATGACAAGAATGGCACCGAAGAACAGGTTGTGTTGAACAGTTTCGAGAATCTCGTTAACAAGGTCAGTACGCTTGTACACAACTTTCGCTTCAATACCGGGCGGAAGCGAGCGCTTGACGTCGTCGAGCTGCTGGGCGAGGCGCTCAGTTACATCACGCGAGTTTTCACCTGTCAGCATGAATCCGAGTCCGAGTACGACTTCGCCCTGCCCGTTGTAAGTCGTGGCGCCGCGACGAATTTCATGCCCGATCACGACATCTGCGACATCGTGAATGTGAATCGGTGAGCCGCTGCGTTCGGCGACAACAATTTCCTCAATCTGTTTACGGTCGCTAACCACCCCGATGCCGCGCACCAAAGTCTGCTCGCCACCGCGGATCATTTCACCGCCGGGGACATTGCCGATGTTCTCGCGCAGATGTTCGACGATTTCGGTCAGTGTGAGGTTGTATTGGACAAGACGATTGGGGTCAAACAAAACCTGATACTGCTTTTCGAATCCACCCCAACTGTTAACCTCAGCGACACCCGGAACTGCCTGCAACTGCGGCTTGACGATCCAGTCCTGAACTGTCCGGACTTCGCTGGGATCCTCGGATTCACCGATGAGGACATAATGAAACACCTCGCCCAACCCGGTCGATATCGGACCAAGCTGCGGTGCGGGAACTCCGGCTGGAAGCTCGACTCCGACAAGGCGCTCAGTCGTCTGCTGACGCGCGAGATAGAGATCGACATCGTCTCGGAACACCAGATTGATCTGCGAGAGACCGTACTTCGAGATGGAACGCACTTCGATAAGCCCGGTCAGTCCGGAGAGTTGCCGTTCGACCGGGTAGGTAATCTGCCGTTCAACTTCTTCCGGTGCCCAACCCGGAGCGGAGACATTGACTTGCACCAGTACTGGCGTTGTGTCAGGAAATGCGTCGAAGGGGAGACGCGCGAGCGCGATCAATCCGAGCACGACGAGCAATGCAGTCATGAACACCATCAACCATCGCTGCTTGATGGTGAAGTCGATAAATTTGGTCAGCACGTGGCGTCCTTTAGGATTTGGCCTCGAGGCCGCAACACCCGGCGCCGATGCTGGATTTTTTCAGTTCAGTCTTCAATAAGAAACTGCCACGCACGACAACCCACTCTTCCGCCGACAACCCGGACAGAATGCGGTAATGTGCATTGTCTGCCTTGGCGATCTCGACTTTGCGTGGGCGATAACGGTCTTGGGCTTCGCGAACGAACACCACATGGCAGCAGCCCTCCCATTGCACCGCGTCGCGCGGCACCAACACCGACGACTCGGTCGACTGATCCATGAAATCCAAATGGCCGAACTGATTGGCGCGAAGATTGGATGCATCAACAGTCGGCTTCGCACGGACTACGCCGGTTCGTGTCAACGGATCGAGATACTGCGAAATCCAGATGACCCGCGATTCAATACGGTTCAGATGTGAGCCTTCGAGCGTGAAGACTGCAGTCTGGCCTACCTGTATTCTGTCCAAATCTGTGTCGCGGACACGGGCTTCAATCCAGAGCTTGCTGGGATCAGCCACGGTGGCGAGTTGTGTGCCTTCTTCAAGTGCGACTCCAAGCGGCGCTTTGCGTTCAACGAGAGTGCCTGCAGATGGCGACCTGAGTGCGAACCGAGCAGTCAACTTACCGTCAAGCACTTCCGCCAGATCGGCATTATCCAAGCCAAGCGAGCGCAGCTCACTTTCCGATTTGTGACGGCGCGCTGAGGCGGATTTAGCTTCTGCCTGTGCCTGCTCGTATGTGGCGGCATCGATAAGATTGCGAGTGAATAGTTCCTCCTGCCGCTTTTGATCCTTTTCGTGTTTCTCGGCGTCCGCATTCGCCTCGAGATACTCGCCTTTGATGCGCGAGACTTCGGGGGACTCGCACAGCGCTAGCATCTGACCCTCACGGACAACGTACCCCGGCTCAATCAGCCAATGGACGACCGACGCGCGAACGGGAAGTGTGATCATCGATGCCGACGCTTGGTCAAAGACAACTTCTGCCGGTGCTTCGATTTCGGCGATTTCGTCTGATGTTCGCGCCGGTTCAACTGTCAGGCCGGTGCGTGCGAATGTTTCTGTCGAGGCAAACTGGATGAGTGCACCGTCAGTGGCGCACAGTGCTTGATTCGTCGGGAAGAACACCGAAACACCGAGTTCGTGCTGAGGTTGCATTGCGCGAATTGCAGCTTCCTGTGGAAACTCGATTCCTGGATTGCACAGGCGACAATGCGACTCCGGCAGGTCATGCCCGGCGCACCAGTCGTTGACTTGTTTGAATCGCGCGATCAAGGCCGGGTTGCACTGTGTGCACACGGACTCGGGGACACGGTGCTCGACACACCAGTCAAGCACCGACCCGGGTTCAGCTTGAGTATCCGTAAGATGCGGTTCACCCGGCGCATGGTCGTGTCCGGCATGGGGATCGACGTCGGTGACGGCCGGTTCGGTCGGCGATTCCGATTTGAGTTTCGGAATCGCTATGCCAATTGCGACTCCCAGCAAGAGAGCAAGGGATATGGGAATAGCTTTCTTCATCTGTTCATTTCCTCCGGATGCGCGTCACGCGGGCGGGGGCATAAACTCAGCCGCCAACGCCAGGCGCCGGACGCGATGATATTCGATTTGCTGTGATTGAATGGCCGACGGGCTATCCGCCGGAGAAATCACGCGAGTCGTGGAGGGCGAAACAGATCCATACTCAACTGCGGAACAAACGCAATAACGGGCGCAGAATTCATCATTCCGGAAAGCGTAGGGATACGTGTATGAACCTGCAGCTTGGTCAAGACACCGGAGAACGCACAGGCGCAATGGCAGATCGCACCATCCGCACAGACCGGATCATCGCATTCATGATCATCAGCGCAACAATTCGCTTCGGCGGTAACAATACAACTGGCGAAGCTTGAACTGATCAGCGCAAGCAGGCATAGACCAATGATCGCAAGTATGGCGGAATGTCTAAGTAGCGTCATAATTCTGCCCTATGATACGTTTGATCGGATCGGATTGAACCAACTAAAATGGTATACTTTAAGTGCGGCGCTAACTGATTGCGGTTAGATAGTTTACAATTTATCAACCTCGGCTCCATCGTGTAGCAATCCTCTTGCTCGATTGTTGTCCAGCCGCATTCACGCTGAACCCTGTCCGTTTCCCCCCATGCCGCGTCTGCCCAGCACGGCCCGAACCCCTCGGGTCGGGCTGGGCTATTTCGGATGGCAGCGATGCATATCGGGTGATTCGGATTGACAAAGGCGTTGTCTCCCTTCTTATTGCAGGGAGTAAGGCATCCCCAAATCGCCGAGAAAACCCGGTGAAAGTGTCTCGATTTTGATGTTGCTGTGATGATCCGGCCGCACGGCCGCGGTGCGCTATTTCCCATGAGACTTAAATTTCAGATCAATTGAGGAGTGGATTCTGGCACAGGGGATTGACAACTGGCTTCGACTTCTTGCGGAACGGTCGGAACAAGTCTACTTGGTCATGTCACTCGACCCTCCAACGATCCTATTTGTTAGCCCCGCATTTGAACGAATCTGGAAAATGCCTGTCTCGTCCATCATGGGGGATCCTCAGAAATGGATCGACACGATCGTCGAAGAGGACCGCGAAAGGGTGACTGCAGTATCCCGCGGGATGATTGAAGGGCGTGTCGATCGATTCGACATCAGCTATCGGATAGTCGATGGGCACGGGGCCGTGCGTTGGATTCGCGGTTCGGGCACAGTCCTCAGTGACGAGAACGGCGATGGACGCCTTGCCGTTGGCATCGTCGAGGATTCAACTGACTTGCACCGTTCGGAACATTCGCTTAAACGCCGCACTGAGTGGTACGAGCTTGTGACCGAGCAGGTCCCGGTTTCAATGTGGACGACAGATCTAGACCTTCGCTTCACTTCCTCGGCCGGCCTGGGCTTGGAAGCGCTCGGGCTAAAACCGAATCAACTCGTCGGCGTGAGCTTACCCGACTACTTACAAACACAGGACCCTGAGCATACAGCAGTCATGCATCATCGCTCTGCATTGACGGGTGAAGAGCCGGAGTATGACTACGTACTCGAGTTGGGGCATGTCACACGAGTCTACCACACGAAACTTCGTCCGTTCCGCGACTCGAAGGGCGACATTACTGGCGTCATCGGAATTGCGTTCGACATAACTGAGTTGAAGCAGGCAGAAGCCGCAATTCACGAAAGCACCGAGACATACCGGACACTAATTGAATTCAATCCGGAGCTTGTCGCGCTTGTTGTCGACGGCAAGCTCGCCTACGTTAACGAGTCATTACGTCGTGTCATCGGGTACGAACCCTCTGAGATGATCGGTCGTTCTCCGGTCGAATTCGTCATTCCCGAAGATCGACAACGCGCCGGTGAACGGATTCGCGCGGTCATGGCAGGGGACCCGCCGACACCAACCGAGTATCGCACGATTCGCAAGGATGGCGCACTTCGTACCATCGAGGTACTCGCTCAACGTATCTCCTATAAAGGTAAGCCAGCACTCGTTGCGTTCATCCATGATATCACGGCACGTAAAGCGGTCGAGGACGACATACGCAGGCACGGTCAGGAATTGGAACGATTGATCGAGGAACGAACCTCACTCATCCGCGAACTCGAAAGCCAACGTTCAGAAACGGAAAAATTAGCGGCGACCGGTCGCATGGCCGCCCGTGTTGCTCATGAGATCAACAACCCGCTTGCGGGCATCAAGAGTGCTTTTCGACTTATCCGCGGTGCGGTGCCGGAGTCGCATCCTCATTACCACTTCGTTGAACTGATTGATCGCGAAATTGACCGAATCGCAAACATCGTCCAGCTCATGTACCGGCTGTACCGTCCTGGGCCGATTCAAAAGAAGTTGGTCTCACTGGAGGTGTGCGTACGAGATGTTGTGTCACTCATCTCGCTAACGGCCGAACAGCGTGGCGTGCTCGTGCAAATTGGAGAAATTGAGTGCCCACAAGTCATGTTACCGGTTGGACATGTGGAGCAGATTCTCTTCAATCTGATCCAGAATGCGCTCGAAGCGTCGTCGTCTGGCGAATCGGTTGAGATCACGGCAGGGCTTGCCCCACAGGGAGTGGTCATGCTGGTGTCGGATCGTGGACCGGGAGTCCCTCAGGAATTGCAGAGCCGGATCTTCGAGCCGTTCTACAGCACCAAGACCAGCGGCGAGACTGGTGGCCTTGGGCTGGGATTGTCTGTAACTCGAAGTCTCGCGGAATCGATCGGGGGAAGTGTAGAATACTCCGATCGTCCAGGTGGCGGGGCAGTGTTTACTGTTGTCATACCAAATGCTGTTTGACACAAAGGAGTTGTGATGGAAGACTCCCCGCGTCTCTTACTCGCCGCCGACGAGAAAACGTTTCTGATGGCGACCTCGGAGTGGCTGCGTCAGGAAGGGTACCACTGTGACACCGCGCTCGACGCACCCACGGCCGCATCTATGTTGCGATCGGCTCACTACGATGTACTCATTGCGGACATCCAGATGCCGGGCAATCCGAACTTGGAACTCATCAAGCAGGTTGCACGTACGATCGACGGACTTCCGGTCATCATTGTCACTGGCAATTCGACACTGGAGACGGCGGTCGATGCGCTGGATCTGCCGGTTTGGGGGTATCTACAGAAGCCGCTGGACTTCGATGCGTTACTTCAGCGCATCCGCCTCGCATTGCAGTTTCGGCATCAATACAATGTCGTGCACAACCAACGGCGCCGGACTGAGGAGCTACTTGACTCTGTTGATATCATCGAATCGATGATGGCGCGCGCGACATCAACGGATACACAGGTCCCGGTCGAAACGTTCATTGCACTGACGATGCGTAACATACGTGGCGCATTGGACGATTTGCAACGGATCGTCGCGCCAAGTCACGCCCCAAACGGCGATGCGTGTCATCTCTTGGAGTGTCCGCGACCGGCTCGCTTGCTCGATGCTCTCAAAGATACCATAGCGGTACTGGAGAAGACGAAGAGCGCGTTCAAGTCGAAGGAACTTGGTAACTTGCGTGAGCGGCTGGAAAAAGTCGTCGCCGAGGCGCAGGCCCCAACGACGTTTCGACGTCCACCAGCATCCGACGACATGCCGAGCGACGACCTACCAGCGGCCGTTTAGCTTGCCTTGTATACTGTGTTCTTGAGGATCTTCTCCATCAGACACCATCGGGTGATCGACGACTGCAGGAGATTGGCCCCGACAAACGCAGTGAATAGGAACCAGTAAGGGCTGACAAACCAGCCCAAGGCAAGACTGACGAGAACAAACGTTCCCGCGATGGCGCGGATGGTCATTTCGAGAGGCATGATGGTACTCCTTTCGGTTTCAACAGTCTTCAGTGCGACTTGATCGCACATCGTTTCTGATTGCCCACGTAGTAAAGAATCGGTACTGCTACACGGCTGATGAGAAGTGACGCCACTTCTCCGGCCATCAACGCAATCGCGAGCCCTTGAAATATCGGATCGAACAATATCACACCGGCCCCGACGATTACGGCACCGGCAGTGAGCAACATTGGCCGGAACCGGACTGCCCCGGCGTCGATGACGGCTTCGTCGAGAGGCATTCCCTGTTGCAATCGCAGTTCAATAAAGTCGACGAGTATGATGGAGTTGCGGATTACAATGCCCGCGCCAGCCATGAACCCGATCATCGAGGTTGCCGTAAAGAACGCGCCCATCGCGCCATGCGCCGGCATGATGCCAATGAGTGAGAACGGTATAGCCGCCATAACGACGATCGGTGTTAGTAACGATTGAAACCAACCTACCATCAGGATGTAAATCAGAATCAACACCACTGCGAATGCCATCCCGAGATCGCGAAACACCTCGATCGTTATGTGCCATTCACCATCCCACTTGACGGCGGGTTCCAGTGTCGAAAACGGTTGCGCAGCATTGAGAATCTGAAGTTGCGGCTCACGTCCGCCGAACTGGCGCATGTCGAGTTGTCTGAGTTTTTCGTTCATCGCGCCGATGGCATAGACCGGGCTTTCGCTTTCGCCCGCGACATCGGCGATGATATAGGTTACCGGCATCAGGTTTTTCCGGTAAATCGTCTTATCGACTATCCGATCTTCGACACTTACCAATTCAGACAATGGCACAGATGGCATGAGCCCAGACGCATCCGGGTTGCGACCGCTGGGCACGCGTAGGCGAAGTGACAACAAGTCTGTAATGTCAGACCGCTTCTCACGTGGCAATTCGACGACAATGGCCACGTCCTCACGTTCACCCACCGTGTGGCCCAAGTCAACCTGCAGTCCGGAGACAGCGAGCCGCAGGGTCTGTGCAATCATCTCGGCGGTGACTCCATGCAGCGCCGCCTTTTCGCGATCGATGACGAGTGTCTGTTTGCGTTGATCAACTTCCTGGTATGAATCGATGTCGACGACGCCAGGTGTCGTGGCAAATACTTCACGCACGGCGCGGGCCAGTTGCGTGCGCGAAGAGTCTGTCGGACCGTAGATTTCGGCGACAAGGGTTTGCAATACCGGAGGACCGGGTGGAACTTCGGCGACAGCAACGCGCGCCTCGTACTGCGCGGCGATTTCCTGAACCCGGGGACGAATGCGTTTGGCAATATCATGGCTCTGCGCGGATCGTTCGCCCTTCGGCAACAAGTTGACCTGAATGTCTGCGACATTGGCACCGCGCCTCAGGAAGTAATGCCGCACAAGGCCGTTGAAATTAAACGGCGCAGATGTCCCTGTGTAGATCTGGTAGTCGACGACTTCCGGTTCAAGACTGACGGCATATGCCATCTCTCTCGCCGCTTGCGCAGTCTGCTCTAGTGAGCTTCCTTCGGGCATGTTGATGACGATTTGGAATTCGTTCTTGTTGTCGAACGGGAGCATCTTCACCTGCACCCATCCGATCGCAACAAGACCCATTGCGATCGCTAAGAGTCCGCAAATTCCTGCCAGAAAGAAATTTCGCGTCCGCCGCTTGTGGATGAGTTCCCCCATCAATTGGCGGTAAATCCTGGTCGTCCAGCCTTCCTTCTGATCCGCATGTCCCTTCAGATGCTGTTCGCCGCCCTTCCAGTGCAGAACCTTGACTGCTGCCCAAGGTGTGACCACAAACGCGACAATGAGGGAAAAGAGCATAGCGGCGGTCGCGCCTATTGGGATTGGACGCATGTACGGTCCCATCAATCCGCCAACAAAAGCCATCGGGAGTACAGCGGCGATCACTGCCCATGTTGCGAGGATTGTCGGATTCCCAACTTCAGAAACAGCCTCAATGGCCACTTGCCCCCATGGCCGTCCCTGATTCTGCGGCAGGTGCAAATGCCGCGTGACATTCTCGACGACCACAATGGCGTCATCAACAAGGATGCCGATCGAGAAAATCAGAGCAAACAACGTGATCCGATTGAGAGTGAATCCTGTCAGATAGAAAACCAGCAGCGTCAGTGCCAAGGTGGATGGAATTGCGAGAGCCACGATGAGCGACTCGCGCCAGCCCAGTGAGATAAGGATGAGGAATGACACTCCGAGCACAGCGATCATCATGTGCAACAGGAGTTCGTTGGATTTTTCTTCCGCGCTCTCACCGTAGTGTCGCGTGATCGTCATCGAAACGTCCGCCGGAATCACGCGACCCTTCAAGTAAGCGAGCTTATCCAAGACATGTTCCGCGACGACGATCGCGTTTGTCCCGGGACGCTTGGCGATGGACAGTGTGACAGCCGATTCCTCTGGGCGCGGTTCTCCGGTCGCAGCGCCGGTTCCGAACAGAACGATCTGCGACAGTTCCTCAGGTCCGTCGACGATCCGGGCTACATCGCGCAGATAGATCGGAGCACCGTTATGAACTCCGAGAACGACACGCTCGATATCCGCCGCATCCTCCAGGAACCCGCCAGTTTCCACAACAACCTCACGGTTGCTTTGGATTAAGGTCCCGGATTTGGATTGACGATTCGATTGCTGCAGGACCGGCACGACAGCAAGGATGTCGAGACCGCGAGCGGTCAGCGCGTCTGGGTCCAGCAGCACACGGAACTGACGACGCGCGCCACCGATGATTGTCGCTTCAGAGACATCCTTGACTTCCTTAACATGATTCTCGGCCTCTACGACAACACGTCTCAGTTCGTAGTGATCCAAGGTGGGACTGTGAAATGTGAGTGCCAAGATTGGCACATCGTCGATAGAGCGCGGCTTAAGCAGGGGAAATGTAACCCCGGGAGGAATCCGGTCGAAGTTCGACTGTAGCTTTTGGTTCAGCTTAACCAAGCTACGTTCAATGTCCTCGCCGACAAAGAAACGGACGATGACAAGCGATTGTTCAGGGCGCGAGATGGAGTAGACATACTCGACACCAGGAATCTCCCAGATCAGTTTTTCCATCGGAGCCGTGACACGATCCTCGACCTCTTTCGCGGTAAATCCCGGGACGCCGACCATCACATCCACCATCGGGACTTTGATCTGCGGCTCTTCCTCCCGTGGGAGCAGGACAACCGCGAGTATCCCCATCAGGATTGACGCGATGATCAGCAGTGGGGTGAGCTTCGAGTCGATGAAGGCGCGAGCGAAAGCCCCCGCCAGACCTTGCGTGTGCGGCGTGGCTGGCTCACAACTTTTGGTCATGGCTGCACCTCGACCGGATCACGGTCTTCGAGCAGCGCAGGGGGATTGAGCACAACTCGTTCTCCACCCCGCAGGCCGGAGAGAATTTCAATTTTTCCGCTCGCTCGGCGACCGGTACGAATGAGCTTGAGCGATGCCAACCCACCTTCATCGACTACATACACCAGCTCGAGCTGTCCGCGTCGGACAACCGCCTCCTCGGGTAGCACAAGCTCATCGTTGCGACTGCCGGGGATTAGCAATCGGGCGACTTGTCCCGCATGCAACCGATCATCGCTTCCCAGGGAGAGTTTGGCAGTCAGCGACCGCGTCATCGGGTCGGCGCTGGGAGAGAGCTCTTCAACAATGGCGGGGATTGTCGCACCGCCACTCGCATGTCCAACGTGCAGGGTATCGCCAATCCGGAGATGTTCTCTCTGCGACTCGGCAACGGAAACTACAAGTTGCAGCGATGACTCGTCTTCAATGGTGAAGAGGGGGCGTCCGGGGACCGCCAGATCGCCCTCGTTAATATCCTTGCGCGTTATTGTACCGGAAAATGGGGCGGATATTCGGGCATACGTCAGCATGGCTTCGGCTTCCTGAAGCGCTGCTTCGGCAACAAGTTTCCGTGCTTTGACGCCGTCGTATTCTTGTTGTGTTGCGGCGCTCTGTGTAAGTAATATCTCAAACCTCTTGAGGTCCTGTGCTGTCTGCTCATGCATGGCCCGCGCTTGTTGAACTCGTGCCCCTGTTTCGCGGGTATCGAATTCAATGAGCAATTCTCCCTTTCGGACACGGCTGCCGATGCCAACGGGAATCCTCTCGACCCGCGCCTGAATCTTCGTCTGCACATCCGCACGTTGACGTGCAACGACTGTGCCGAGTAGCTCATTAAATGATTGGCCCTCACGGGACTCGACTTGAACTACGCTCACAGGTATCGGCGCTTTTGCATTCTTTGAATCAGAGTGCTGTTCACCGCCCCCGCAGCCAACGGCAAGTGCGAGCGCAGAAATCAGGACTAATAGACGTGGCACGTTTCTCATGATTGTGGGTCCCCCGTGATTGGTAGTGCCAGTGCACGCCGCAACGCGGCGATGGCGAGCAGGCGATCCGCCCTGGCTTGGGCGAGACCGAATTCCGCTTGAATAAGCGAATCTTCAGCATCAATGACATGTGATGAAAGTGCGAGCCCCTGGGCGAAGCGCTGGCGCGTGAGATCTGAGCTTTCACGGGCCAGCGTGACCGCGCGATTCATGACATCGACTCGCTGTGTGGCCTCGCGAACACTAAAGCCCGCGGATCTGAGTTCAACCGATGTTTGCAATCGCGATTGACGCACAGCCTCCTCTGCGGCTTTCAGGTTTGCACGTTTCTCACTCACGACACTTGGCGTGTAGAATCCGTCGAAGAGAGTCCATTCCAGTGATAGACCGGCCGACCAACTGCTCTTGTCGCCGTCATACTCCCAGCCCTGATACCTCTCAATGCTGGCGAATGCATTCACCGCCGGCAGGTATCCACTCTTGGCTGCACGCAATTGCGCGTGAGCGACTTCGGCGAAGGCGGACTGTGCCAGCACCTCCGGACGTTCGCGAGCTTCCGAATTCGTTGGTTCAGGAATCGATATACTCTCGAGCGATTCGAAGTCGGACGCTGGCAGTTCTTCAAGCCCCATTACGAGCCGCAGTCCTTCCTTGGCCAAAGCCTGGCTGTTCTGGGCCTGCAGCAGTCGTTCTTCAGCTCGAGCGAGTTGAACCTGGATGTTCAAGAGCTCAGTTTTCAGGGCCGTGCCCGCGTTGACACGGCTCGCCATTACCTTTTCGCTCTCACTGTATGCCGCGACCGTGGCCTCGGCGCTGCGTAAGAATTCCGCAGCCGTCAGCACCTGCAGATAGGAGCGTGTGACCTGCATCGTCAGCTCATTGACCGTAAGTGATCGGACATTGCTAAGACCTTTTGCAGCCGCGCTCGCAGCATTCCGATTGGCCCAGTCTCGCCCACCGCTGAACAGGCGGATGGCGGCTTGGCCCGAGACCAGCCAATTGTCTGCCGCCTCCGGATCGTTCAGATCCGGGGTCAGCTGAAACTGACCCTGGTTCAAGGCATACATGAATACATTGACCGGATTGTCACTCTGAGAATATGACGATGTGACTCGCACTACGGGATAGAACAGCGCGCGCGCTTGGCGCGATTTGGCTTCTGCCTCGGCCACTCGCTCCCGGGCCGCAACCGCGGTCGGCGAACTTCGTTCGGCAGTGGCCACCGCATCGCGCAATGTGAGGACCTGCGGGTGGGCCACTTCGGGCCAACCTATCCAGATCAGAATGAGCAGGGTAGCCAGTATGCTAACTCGAGTTGTCACCGTAACCTCCCGGTACACACTTGGCTCGATCCGACGATGCGCGTGTTGCTCTTCATCCTATTCGCTCCTAATGTGACGCCACGTTACTTTTCATCGCGTTCGATAGGAAGACCCGAGCCTCTCCACTCCGGAAAACCATCCTCGAGACGCCGTGCTGCAAATCCGGATTTCCGGAGTCGCTCAACGGCTTCGACAGAGAGTAGGCAATAGGGGCCGCGGCAGTACGCAACGACCTCTTTGTCCCGGGGCAATCCCTTCATCTTCTCTTCCAGTAATTCGAGAGGCATTGAGACGGCGTTAGGGATATGTCCGGCTCTAAACTCGCGCTCTGGCCGCACATCGATAACAGTGATTCGACCATGACGAACATGTTCGAGGAGTTCAGCCTGTTCGATCTGCTCAAGCTTGTCGCGATCGTCGACATATATCGCGAGCAACTCGCGCAGGTCTGAAGACAGCCCAACGGACAATCGCCGCATCGCCTGCCAGAAGACTGCTACCTGCTCACCGGACAAAGCGCAGTGCACAAATTGGCCGTCTTTGCGGGAGCTTACGAGGCCGGAACTGCGGAGGACTTGCAAATGCTGGGAGATGTTAGAAACGGTGGTCCCTACTTCAGCAGCGAGGTCTTCCACCGTCCGTTCGCCCTGAGCCAGAAGGTCTAAGATCTCCAGGCGACGCGGATTCGCAACCGCGCGTCCGACGCGGGCGAACTGCGAGTACAGCTCGGACTTGTAGGCCTTGAATCGTTTGGCGTCAGTTAACATAAGTAATTAAGTGATTACTTAATTATATTCACGAAGCTGATACGACTGTCGGCACATTCCGTTTGAGAATTGCACTGTCACTGAAGAATTCAATCATAACACATCGTGCGACAATGTGTTATCTCTGCGATCGTGCCGGGGGCACTCTTAATGTAGGACTGTCCCGAGCGACGAGGCTCTAAATATTGGAGCCAAAATCACCAATTGGCTTATATTGCGAAAGCTTGTTCTTTCTGGGGTTTCCACTGAAGAATACGGATCGGGTATCAAGGGGCATTCTCATTGAATAGCTGTCAGATTCGTCGAGATCGGTTGTTGCTCTTGTTTTCCGTCCGGGTGTTTACGCTCGGAATTCTCGTCGCGCTTGGCATCTTCTCGCCGACTCTTGTGTTCGCTCAGGCAGTTGACTGGTTGCCTGACATAATCATTCGCGAGTCTGACCTCTACAATAATGATATCGTAACAACTGTGTCTCCCGGACGAACGCATCTGAGATTCAATAATTCGACGGCCAATGTCGGACTGGGGCGACTTCACTTGATTGGTACCCTTCCGGCACTTCCCGACGGCTCCCAATTGGTCATGCAGCGGATCTTTCGCGACGATGGGACTTTTTGGGAGGATACATCCGGCGCTTTCCTGTATCACCCAACTCACAGCCACACTCACTTTGAAGATTGGTGCGCGTATCGTCTACGGGAAGTACTACCCGGAGATGGAGTCGGTGAAATCGTAGCTGAAGGCGCAAAAACCAGCTTCTGCATTCTAGATCTCGGGGTGTACAGCAGTTCTCTGCCCAACTACAATCCCAATCCCTTTTACCCCAGTTGCGGCTCGACTATTCAGGGACTCTCGGTTGGTTGGTTTGACCTGTACTCGAAGTCACTACCAGGGCAGAACATCGACATTACAGATGTCCCCGACGGCCTATATTGGCTTGAGGCCGAAGCTGATCCCGTGGACAATGTGCGAGAGTCAAATGAATCGAACAACATCACACGCATCAAGGTGTCGATCGGCGAGGGTCCAACCATCGCTCTGGATGCATTTGAACCAAACGACTCAATACCTCAGGTCCTCGGTCACTTAGAAGGCGCACAGAACAGCAGCAACATGGGGCCCGTCGGTCCTCGCACAGTCGTGACAGATCTGTCGCTTCATACAGAGGCGAACAAGGACTACTTTCGCTTCTACTGTGCCGGGCCAGGCACGTCGGCCGACACGGTCCGTATCGACTTCGTTCACGCCGAAGGCGACTTGGACATGCGCCTGCGCGATTCGAATGGAGTATCTTTGGTCCTTGCCGATGGAGCAACAAACAGGGAAATCATCCTTCTGACCAATCGGCCAGCGGGGTGGTACTATCTCGAGGTCTTCGGCTACCAAAATGCGCTCAACCCGGACTACACGCTGACGATCAATCCTCCAGCGAACACGGCACCCAGTATTACTGTGAGCAATCCGCCCGCGGGAATCAGCCAACGCGCTCACGGGTTCGAGAACTACATGGCGACTTGGGATGCTGTGGACGGCAATAACGATCCAACCTGGGTCACGGTGTACTTGAATACGGCCGCATCTCTTGATGGGAACGAGCTGATGCTCGAGGCATCTCATCACACATCAGGCGCCGATGGATACCACATCATTAACTCCGCAGCGGTCCCGCCGGGATTGTATTGGGTGTATTGCGAAGTCACCGACGGCGGCCATGTGAGCGGGGATTGGTCTGACGGCCAGATCGAGTTCCTGACCAGTTTCGACACCGATGCAGACGGTGTTTATGACTACGCCGACAATTGCATTGGATGGGCCAACCCGACACAGGAGCAGGGTTGTTCGTTCCACGGCGATCCACAGGGCGACGGTAAGGTCGACATACTTGATGCAATCGCAATAGTCAGCATCGCTTTTCGCGAAGGGGCACCGATCATTGATGCCGATTGTCCGCACGACCCAATCGGACGGTCAGATCTGAACTGTGATGGTGTGACCGATATCCTCGACGTCGGACTGGTCATCGATGCAGCGTTCCGGGGGGGAACGGAAGAGTTCTGCGATCCCTGCAGTTGCGCTTCGTACCCCGCCAGTTGTCCGTAGAGGCATTTCCACAGAGCACAAAGCAGTACTGCCCAATAGACGCCGAAAAACACGGCGCCGAAGCGCCGTTTACGTATTCGACTTACAATCTTTCGTCTAATGATCGTGGTGGTGAGCGCCAGGCTTGACGTGTAAACCGTTCGGTAGCAGTCCCACCTCTACCGAATCGGTAACCGTCAGTGAGCCGCCATCGCGACGGATCTCATAGACCCATCCCGGCACTCCTGCAGCCGTCCCATTGTTAGCCGTCGCGCAAATATACTTTTCATCCGATGTCGCCGTGATTCCGAAGGAGACATCGTGCTGGAAGACCGCTTCATCGTAGGAGCCGTCGGTGAGGTCAACCAACATTACGCTGTTGCCATCCTGCGTTGTGACTGCCAGGTAACGGTCGTCATCCAGAAGCATGCAAAGTCCAAGCTGGTAGTTCGTCGCGGCGCCCGAACGGTTCACGTAGGGGACGAATATCGTATCGATTGTTTCGCGATTGACCAAGTCGACCACAAAGATCGCCGACTGACCGGCCCATTTTGACTTGCGGCAGGTGACATACGCCAACGAATCGTCGCCAGCTATGGCAATGCAATACGGCGACAGAAGGGGTTGGCCGAGTTGAGCGGGGTCGTCCGGATCGAGCTTCACATTGAAAATGTTGTCTTCCGGGTTGCCGTTCGGATAATAATACGTCAGTTCATCGGATCCCGTGTTCACGAGGACAACAAGCTCGCCATCCGAGGTCTGGTTAATGAAGTGTGGTTGCGAGCCGCAAGTGATAGAGTCCACAACGTTTAGATTCTCCAAGTGAAGGATGTACATCTTGGTACGCTGGGTGATGTCCTGACCAAAATCGGTCACATAGACATGCTGGGCGTCGGGCGACGTCGATACACCCGTGAAGTAGTGAGCAATCGTGCTCGTGGCGAGATGGTCGTTGGTCGCCACATCGTACTTGTGCACGAACCCACCTTGAATTCGGCTAACGACAAAGTAGAAAATGTGTGACACATCGAAATGCAGGTGATGGGGCGCCGGGCTGGCCATCGCGATGTCCGGCTCGTGGCGATCCAAACCGGGGACCATATAGATCGATAGAGTGTTCGACTTTTCGTTAAGAATGTAGAGCTCTTCCTGCAGAATTTCTTCCGGTTCGTCGTCGGAGCAGCCGATCAGTCCGATTCCCCCGAGAACCAGGCACAGGACGACGGCAACAGCCTTCTTGATTCGATAGAGCATCATGGGTTCAGTCTCCTCACGCGTTGTCACGCCCATCGAAGATACGCTTAATTCTCCCACGTGTAAACCGGCACACCCCGGTCACGCACATGTTATAACGCTTCTGCGTCTCTAACAGTTCACTTTCACGAGTTGATCTGGTGGCTGTGGATTAGTTAAGCGTACGCGTATGCCGGCCTTTCGCTTGGGGCTGCCTCAAGAGAGTGCGGCCGCCCGGGTCTGTGATCCGGGCGGCGGATTCTCTCGGCTGGATGGGGCCAAATCAACTTTGTTCGAGGCTCTGGTACAGCATCAGCGTGTTGCCGTCAGGGTCATAGAATGTGGCGAGCTTGACCATACCCTCGTATGTGCGAGTAGGTCCGTCGAAGCGAACCTTCAATGACTCCAATTCCTTACGGGCGGCATCGATGTTCTGGACTCCCCAGACAAGCGTTGCGTTGCCACCCTCGTGATTCTTCTTCTCGACTTGTCCGAGCCCGACATTGACCCGTGCCACAGGCGAGGCGAGTTCACACCAGGCCATCGCATCGACCTTGTAAAGCAGTTTGAATCCTAAGATATCCTGGTACCACGCGATCGATGCGTCGAGATTGGAAACATCCAACGAGCAAGTCAACCCGCCGTCGTATCCAAGTGATGTTGCCATGTGGTTCTCCTTTCGATGGGCTTGGAATTTCTTCGTGCTCTGGTTGTATGGTACGGAAAGTATACTTGCTTTGTTTCTGTGTCAATCGCATATTCTTGCTGTGAAGTCTCATGGGTCCATCGCGGCTCTCTTTCATCATCGCTGGGCCGTGCCGATTCTGGCGGAGTTGCATCGCAGGCAAGGGGAGCGATATGCTTATCTCGCCCATCGATTTGGCATCAGCCGGGAGACACTCTCTCAGACTCTGGCATACTTGGTCAGGAAGGGATGGGTACGACGGAATCCCGGGTACGGCCATCCGCTTCGTCCCGAATACCTGCTGACTGCCAAGGGCGCAGCGCTTGGTCCGCAGTGCGAAAGGCTGGCTCACGCGCTGACTGATACGGGGGTTGATGATCTCGGATTGCGGAAGTGGACGTTGCCGATTCTCTACGCCATGGCACGTGGACCAAAGCCCTCGCGTTTCTCTGAAATACTGGCCACACTCGGTACGGTCACTCCGCGATCGTTGAGTGAGTCACTGAAGAGGATGGAAGATGCGGATTGGATCGTCCGTCAAGTGACCGACGAATTTCCGCCGTCGACCCGCTATGGGGTAACATCAACCGGCCGGCGTTACCAATTGCTTATCGGAGGTCTGGCAAGAGAGGCTGCCTAATGCGAGCTCAAAGTGGTTCGAAATGAGAAAAAGTGTTCTTTGTCTCTGAAAGAGACGAAAGCGGAACGAAATCCGCGAGTCGTGCAAATTCGCCCCAAATCGCTTGTACCTCCGGAGTGGACTCGGCACGGCGCGAGTGTTCGGCTGACTTCCATTCGAATGACTCGAGAAATGCCTCGTCCTTTACAGACCAGAGGAGAAGGGGAGCGCGATCAGTAATCAAGCCCGCCGCACGCAGTGCGGGCGTGTGGCGTTCGAAAAGCTTTCGCACTTCGTTGCGTTGCCCCGGCTTGGGGCGTACCGCATAAATCACTGCTATTATGGACACAGTAATCCTCGATTCCTACCCAAACAGTTCGGCCAATTTCTGACCCGCCTCACGGCAATCTTCAATGGAACACGTGTAAGCAAATCGGATGTAGTCAGTTGTACTCGGTCCGAAGTGATGTCCCGCCACACTGCCGATTCCATGCTCGAGCAGGTACTGTGACATCCATTCGCCCAATGGTAGCTGGTTGTTATCCGGAGGAACCTGATACCGTCCGCGCGCGTGCGCCGACAGCAACTCACGGTTAACTCGCGGATACCAGTAGAATGCTCCCTTGGGTTTCATCGAGAATTCAAATACACCGGCCTTGACCAGACCGTCGTGCAGCGCGTCGCCCCGTTCCTTGTAACCTTGGGCCATGTCTTTCAGTCTTAGATCATGCTTGGCGTCCAGCGCTTCCACCGCACCCCACTGTGCGACTGAATTGACACCGTTGGTTGTGTACAGCAGAGCTTTGCGATACCGATCCATGAGCCGTTGCACCGCGAGATGTGTGTAGCCGATACGCAATCCCGAAAAATTCTGCGATTTGCTCATGGAGAAAATCGGAATGAAGTGACGGTAGATCTCCGGATCGTTTGTCGCATGCGCTGCCCGGGTCAACAGCACGTACTCGGGGTCGTAGATGAGATCCTCATAGGCGAGATCTTCAATCACAAAGATCCCGTATTGCTTGACCAATTCCATCAGTCTGGCAACATCCGCCTTTGGAAAAATGCCTCCCGTGGGATTGCCGGGGTTGACGATGATCACTGCCCGTGGCCGGTGTTTCTCTACTGCCGCGGCGAAATCATCCATCCTCCAGTTGAACCCCAACTCCTCATGCACCTCAACATCGACCAATCGAGCGCCAGAAAGCCGCGTGACATGGATCATCGATTCCCACACCGGTGATGGCATGAGGACAGTATCGCCGGGGCTCAACACCGACGTCAGCACGCAGAAGAGCACACCCATCGCCCCTTGTCCCGTGAAGACATTTTCTTCACTGAGATCGTGGGTGATGCCATTCTTGCGTGCTAGTTTTTCGCAAATCTTGGCGCGCAACGAACGGATTCCTGTCGCCTCAGTGTAGTAAGTTTTGTTGTCGCGGATGGCCTTGACCATGGCCTCGGCGACTTCCGGAAAGATCGGGTAGGATGGAGTGCCCGACTCGAGACGATACACCTTGTCCCCGCGATTCTGCTTGTCGATGAGCGCGTCACGAATCTCGACAATGCGTGACAGCGTCACGCTGTCATAAATATTCTTGGAGAGATCCGGAGTGCCGGGATGGCGCGGTGTATGTTGGAGTGGCGCAATTGTGGTCATGAGTCTGGTGTCCTTGGTCAATTGTGGTGTTTGCAATCTACAACAATCGCGCGTCAAGTCGGGTATCGAGTCGATCCTTCACACGGGATATTTCTGAAAGATCAATTTCAATCAACTTCCAAGTCGTTGAGTTGGCTCCGCTGGCAGGGGCAAGCTCAAATACCGTTCTCCCATCCGGAGCGTAGGCGTAACTTCCGCCCCCTTCGTCGTCGCGCGCATCAACGCCGACAACAAAGCACTGGTTCTCAACCGCACGGGCACGCAAAAGCAACTTCCAGACATCATCTCGTACGCTCGGCCAGCGTGCCGGTACAATGAGCAGGTCAAGACCGTGCTTAAACCATGGCCGGACAATTTCCGGAAATCGCAGGTCATAGCACACAATGACTCCGGTTCGAACTGTCTCGCCGTGACATTCAAGTGCCAGTGGTGTCATCGGTGTACCGTGCGCGAAGAATTGGTCGTCGCCGAGGGGGCGGAACAGATGAGTCTTTGCCACCTCAGCGATCTTCTTGCCCTTTGAATACACCAACGATGTATTTCTCACTTTGCCGTCGGCATTTGTCCACACCACCGTCCCTGCAACGAAGTGCAGTTGATGATCGCACGATATCCGGGCAAACCTGTCTGCAAGTTGCGAGACCGATGAGGTCGGGCCCTTCTCGTGATGCAGTCGCTTATATCCACCATCGAACAGTTCGGGCAGTACAAGAATGTCGACTGATCCTGGCGCGCTCTCTCTCTCAAACGCGGTCAGTCCAGCATCATCAAAGGCACAAGCAAGTGTGATGCTCATGGAGGCGTACCTAGCCCACCTGGGCCGAATTATCCCATCTGTAGACGAGCTCGATTACGGCGGAAAAATCTGACCGCGCCGTGGAACGGGATTACAGAATACAACCCTGACGCGATTCCGATCAAGTCACTTCTGAGACCGCTGAAATTGCCAAAATTTGACAACTTTACCTGTAGATGGCCGTTACATTGAAAGTCCCCATCGAGGCACCTATTTTAATGGACTTATCCACACCACGAACGCGGAGGTCTCTCATGTTGAAGCGAATAGGATTCGCTTTATCGGCCTTGTTGTGTGTCCCGGCGCTGGTCGTTGCCGCCGAGGATGCCCGACTACTTCGTTTCCCCGACATTCACGGTGATCAGATCTCCTTCTCGCATGGCGGTGATCTGTGGACCGTGTCGTCCAGCGGCGGTCAGGCGCGTCGCCTGACCACCCATGACGGTCTCGAACTCTTCCCACGCTTCTCACCTGATGGGAAGCAAATCGCCTTCATGGGCGAGTATGATGGGGATCAGAATGTCTTTGTGGTGGACGCTGTCGGCGGTACTCCCAAACGCCTCACCTTTCATCCGGGTATCCGCTCGACATCCGAACGCATGGGACCGGAAAGCATTGTCATGGAGTGGACTAACGACGGAAAGCGGATACTCTATCGTTCCCGCGAAGAGACTCACTCGGCGTGGGAAGGCAAGCTTTACACCGTCAGCCCGGATGGCGGATTTCCCGTAGAGCTGCCGTTGCCTCGCGGTGGGTTCGCGTCGTTCTCGAAAGATGGAACCAAGATCGCGTATTGCCCGATCTTCCGCGACTTCCGCACCTGGAAGCGCTATATGGGTGGCACCGCTCAAGATGTCTGGATCTACGACTTGGTCAATGCCAAATCTGAGAAGTTGACCGACTGGGATGGCACCGACAATGTCCCGATGTGGGATCACGCTTCGGGGAAGATCTACTTCAACTCCGACCGCACCGGTACGCTCAATCTCTTTGTCTACGATCCCGCCGACAAGTCAACAAAAGCCGTAACCAGCTTCACCGAATACGATGTCCGTTGGCCGTCGATTGGACCGGGCGCGATTGTCTTCGAGAATGGCGGCTGGCTCTATGTGCTCGACCTGCCAGGCGGCACACCGCGCAAGTTGTCAGTCCAACTTGGCTCTGATAGACTTCCCGCTCGCGACCGTTGGGTTAACGTGAAGGACCGAGTCCAGGACTACTCACTCTCCCACGATGGCAAGCGCGCGCTCTTTGGTGCGCGTGGTGAAGTCTTCACAGTTCCCGCGAAGCATGGCAACACGCGCAATATCACCAACACGCCGGGCGCAAACG
>Ga0307505_10001109_pt1 | contig 23562 bp, 29 predicted proteins | sample 23_S_MG_FD_202183 | JGI IMG/M metagenome (GOLD analysis project Ga0307505, IMG submission 202183) | Soil microbial communities from Populus trichocarpa stands in riparian zone in the Pacific Northwest, United States - 23_S | ecosystem: Environmental > Terrestrial > Soil > Riparian zone > Trees...
CCGGCCACCGCGCCAGGGCCAGACCAACCCTTTCCGCAGCGCGCGACGCAGTGCGCACCAGGCAGGAACGCGTGCGCTGGCCGAGCTCCGACAGCATGGCGGCCAGCTCCGCGCGCACTGGCACAGCCATCTCGGCGGCGGCTGTCGGCGTCGGCGCGCGACGGTCAGCCGCGAAGTCGATCAGGGTAGTGTCGGTTTCATGGCCGACAGCGCTGATCAGCGGGATCGGGCAATCGGCGACGGCGCGCACCACCTCTTCCTCGTTGAACGCCCACAGGTCCTCGATCGAGCCGCCGCCGCGCGCGACGATCAAAAGATCCGGGCGCGGCTCTATAGCCGCAAAGCCGCGGATGGCGGCGGCGATCCTGGTGGATGCGCCCTCCCCCTGCACCGGCACCGGCCAGAGAAGGACGTGGGCCGGGCAGCGCTCCCGAAGCCGATGGAGGATGTCGCGGATGACGGCGCCAGTTGGCGAGGTGACGACGCCGATGATGCTCGGCAGGAAAGGCAGCGGCTGTTTGCGCTCGGTGTCGAACAGGCCTTCGGCGCCGAGCGCGCGGCGGCGCTGATCGAGCAGCGCCATGAGCGCGCCTTCGCCGGCGAGCTCAAGGCGGTCGACGACGATCTGGTATTTGGAGCGTCCTGCATAGGTTGTGAGCTTGCCGGTGGCGACGACCTCCAGCCCGTCGGCGGGCTGGAAAGCCAGCCCAGCGGCTTGGCCTCGCCAGATGACCGAATCGATGCAGGCGCTGTCGTCCTTCAGCGTGAAATAGCAGTGCCCGGAGGCATGCCGCTTCCAGCCGGAAACCTCGCCCCGCACGCGAACGAAACCGAACGCCGTTTCGACGGTCCGCTTTAAGGCGCCTGACAGCTCGGTCACGCTCAGCGGCGGTGAATTGTCGGTTGGCGACACCTTCGCTAACAGGCCGGGACGGTCGTCGTCGGAAGCGGGGTCAGTAACGTCCATGAACATCCTGCTGCTCGGTTCAGGCGGACGCGAGGATGCGCTCGCCTGGCGGCTGAAGCAATCGCCGTCATGCGATCGGCTGGTCGCGGCGCCCGGCAACCCGGGAATTGCCCGCTGGGCCGAATGCATTGCAATCGACCCCTGCGACAAGGCGGCGGTCATCGATCTCGCCAGGGCAGTCAAGGCCTCGCTGGTTGTTATCGGGCCGGAAGCGCCGCTGGTGGCCGGGGTCGCCGATGCCCTGCGCGACGCTGGCATCGCCGCCTTCGGGCCAGGCGCGGCAGCCGCCCGGCTCGAAGGGTCCAAGGGCTTCACCAAGGATTTATGCGCCCGTGCCGGCATCCCGACCGCCGACTATGTGCGGGCCGATTCGGTCGAGTCAGCACTGGCGGCGCTCGAGCGCTTCGCCATCCCCGTCGTCATCAAGGCCGACGGCCTGGCAGCCGGCAAGGGAGTCACGGTGGCCATGAGCCGGGACGAGGCGGACGCGGCGGTGCGCGCCGCCGGCGATGGGCCGATGGTCATCGAAGAGTTCCTGGAAGGCGAGGAAGCCAGCCTGTTCGCACTGGTCGACGGCCGGCGCGCGGCAGTGCTGGCCTCGGCGCAGGATCACAAAAGGGTCGGAGAGGGCGATACCGGACCCAACACCGGTGGCATGGGAGCCTATTCACCGGCGCCGATCTTGACGGAGGCGCTAGAGGCGAAGGCGATGGCGGAGATCATCCGGCCGACGGTGGAGGCGATGGCCGACGCCGGGACGCCCTTTTCAGGCGTGCTCTACGCCGGGCTGATGCTGACCGCCGACGGGCCCAAGCTGATCGAATATAATGCGCGCTTCGGCGACCCCGAATGCGAGGCGATCATGCCGAGGATTCGCGGCGACTTTGCCGCCCTTTTGCACGCAGTTGCCTCGGGCGCCGACTTTGGCACGCCCGCCTTGTCCCAGGATGCGAGCATGACGGTCGTGGTTGCGTCAAAAGGCTATCCGGCCAACCCGGCCCGAGGCGGAGCCATCGGCGGAATTGAGGATGCCGAAGCCGTGGACGGCGTCACCGTCTTTCATGCCGGAACGACGATCGCTGACGGTCGGTTGAGCGCCAGTGGCGGACGCGTGCTTGCAGTGACGGCAACCGGGGCCACTCTGGCCGAGGCGCGCGATCGGGTTTATCGGGCCGTCGACCGGATCGCGTTCGCCGACGGCTTCAGCCGCGGCGACATCGGCTGGAGGGAATTGGAGCGCCAGGCATGAACCGGACGACCATCTTAATGCTGGGTGTCGCCCTGGTGATCGGCGGGACCTGGCTGTGGCATGGGCCATTAGGCGCAGGCGAGCAGCTCGCTTCACGCATCGAGGCAAGAGCCCGAACCATGCTCGACGGTTTCGAGATGAACCACGTCAAGGCGAGGGTCGAGCGCGGACCGTTGACGCGGCGGGTAATGCTGTCCGGTCCAGCCGATGATTTCCAGCGGCGCGAGATCAAGCGGTTAGTCGAAGCGCAGCCCGGCGTCGCGGAAGCGCGTTGGAGCGCGGCGTCGCTGGATTCGGAGGCAGCTCGATGATGCCCTTGTTCGTGGAGGCGGCCCTGCTGTCGCTGGGCGGTTTTGCCGTCGGCCTGCTGATCGCCTATCTGATCGCCCGCCGCCGCCGGCGCGAATATTAGGAGGATTCATGGGCGAGCTGCTCGACGCCTATTGGCCGATCATTCTGGTCGCATTGCTGATCGGGCTGGTCATCGGTTTCCTGGTCTTTCGGCCGCGACAGAGCGTCCGGCTGACTGACAGCACGCCGGTTCGCCCGCATATGGCGGCGCAAGAGGAGACCGGTTTCGGCCATGAGGCCGCCGTTACCACCAAGCATGTGCTCGGCTCTAGCGACGTCGAGGGACCCGGCCCTGGCGACGAGTTGGAGCGCCTGAAAGGGGTTGGCCCCAAACTTGCCGCCATGCTGCGTGCCCACGGGATCTTGCGGTTCGAGCAGGTCGCAGGGCTGTCAGCCAGCGAGTTGGAGCGACTTGACCAGGACCTCGGCCCGTTCCGCGGACGCTTGCGGCGAGACCGCGTCGTCGAACAGGCAGATTACCTGGCCCGCGGCGACATTGATGGTTTCGAGCAACGGTTCGGGAAGCTTTAGCGCATCGCGCTAAGCCCCGACCAGGACCGGCGTACCGACCTCCGTCACCTTGAAGAGTTTGGCTGCAAACTCGCCAGGGAGTCGAATACACCCGTGCGAAGCGGGGTAGCCGGGCAGGTGCCCGCCGTGCAGGGCAATGCCGAACCGGTCGATGCGCTGCATGAACGGCATGGGCGCATTGTCATACTTGACCGAGTGGTGCATCCGCTTCTTCTCGAGGATCGGGAAAACCCCGGTCGGCGTGTCTTTACCTTGCTTGCCACTGGAAATGGTCGAGACCGCTACCAAGGCGCTTCCCTTATAAAGGAAAGCGAGCTGGTCGCCGAGGCTGACCACGACCCGCGCCTCGCCGTTGCCGGGTACGTTGCGCCACAGGTACCGGCCGGGCTTGAGGCTGGTTTCGCCAAACGCTTCGAGCATGTCCTGGCGGGCAACGGCGGCCGCGTCGCTGGCGGCTTCCTTGGCTTCGGCGGTTTCAAATGAGGCGGTCGCGGGGAACGTCGGTACGCACAGGGCGAACGCGCCCGTCACCGCCAGCGTTAACGCTAGCTTGTTCATTTCATTGCTCTTTTTTTGTTGCTTTTTCAAGAAACCCAATGCGCGACGCGCGACTCGGTTCCAGCGGATGCGGCGAACGCCCTCGCCCGCTAGTTATTCAGCGGCCGGAATAGTCTGGAAAAAGCGGTCAGACTTCGGCGAAAGGACGCCGGATCACGGCAGGGCTGACCGCCGATGCCTCAACCTCATAATGTTCTGCGAGCTCAGCCAAAATTGAGCGGCCTTCTTCTGTCAGGGCCGTTGCGGCGAGCTCCCGGCACTTTCGTGCCTTGTCGTGCAGATCGACGCCCTCGTGCAACTGCTGTCCCCTGGTCAGCATTCGCTCCCTCCATCCGCTGAGTCGCGACTCTCATTTACTGGGCGCGAGATGTCTGTGGCAGTGACGGCCAACGGAAAAGCGCCAGACCGGTTGTAACATAAGTTGCCCGGAAAATCCGCGGCCTGACGCTAAAAACAAAGCCCGCCGGATCAACGATCCGGCGGGCCAGTTTGCCCTTGGTGCGGGAGAGCTAGCTCGCCCGTCCAGGAGAAGTGATGCGCTTAACCGCGCTCCGGCTCCGGCGGAGGCGGCGGCGGCGGCGGCGGCGGCGGGCATGAGTCCGTCGCCAGGATCACCGTTCCGTCCGGGCACGTCTGCGTCGCCGGAGGCGGCGGCGGAGGCGGCGGGGGCGGCGGCGGAGGCGGCGGCGGGGCCGGCGTGTAGAAGTTGTACATCAGGCTCAGCATCAAGCTGTGCGAGCGGAAGCGGCCGTCGAACGATTCAGCGTCGAAGTCGGTGGGCTCATCGAAGTCGAGACCGCTGACATTGAAGAAGCGATACTTGAGGCCGAGGTCGATGTTCGGCGTGATCGCCTTGCGAATGCCGGCGAGGATCTGCCAAGCGACAGCGCCGTCGTTGTCGCTGACGCTGCCGAAGCCTGCGACATCGACGTCATAGTCGACGTTGGCCCAGCCGACACCGGCGCCGAGGAAGCCGCTCCAGCCGTCTTCGTCGCCGAAGTCGAACAGGACGTTGACCATTGCCGACCAGACGCTGACGTCGCCGTCCGCATCGAACGGCTCGGTCGGGCTCGGCGATCCGGTCAGATCGGTGTGGATCTGGACCTCGTCAATCGAAGCGCGCTTGTAGGCCAGCTCGACTTCACCGCGAACCAGGCCGAAGTCATAGCCGGCGACGAGGTCAACATCGAAGCCCAGGTTGTGGTCGATGGTGACGGCGTCGTCCACGTCGTAGGTGAATTCGGCGTCGTAGTCGTAGTTATAGTCGAGGTTCGTATCCTCGACGAGCATGACGCCGGCATTGACGCCGACATACACTGACTTATCCCGGGCCATTGCCGGCGACGTCAGCGCAGCGGCCGCGACTGCGGCGAGCAGATAATTACGCATGCGGACTCCCCTTTTGTGCACCGATTGGTGCGGATCCAGCGCGTCGTATAGCGCAAAGTTCAGCCGGGGAAACGTGGGCTTTGCGTTTTCACGGCACTCCGTTGCAGCACGGACACACATCGGCAGGAATCCGATAAACGGCCGATTAGTCAGGCTTCGACGGCTGCCGGCTCTTCGCGCCGCCGCCGCTTCGGCCGGCTTGCCAGCAACTTGTCGATCTTACGGCCGTCCATGTCGATGACTTCCAGCTTCCAACCGTCATGCATGAAGCTCTCGCCCGTTTCCGGAATATGCTTGAGGATCGACAGGGCGAAGCCGGCCACGGTCGAATAGTCGCGCTCAGCGGGAAGCTGAAGCCCGAGCCGATCGCTGAGAACGTCGGCGCTGGCGGCGCCGGAGACCAGCCAGCTGCCGTCGTCGCGCTCGATGCACGGGGGATCATGGTCGACGTCGAGGTCGTGGGCAAAGGCACCGCCCAAGGCCGACAGCAGCGACCCCGGAGTGACAATGCCGTCGAGGTGGCCATATTCATCATGCACGAGGGCGAGCGGCACGTCAGCGGCACGCAGGACGGCTAGGGCATCCATCGCATCCATCAGGTCCGGAATGACGGGCGCAGTCTTGATGATCTGCGCGAGGTTCAGCTCACGACCTTCAAGGGCGGCGAGCAAGAGATCGCGGGCGGACACCACGCCGACGATATCGTCGACCGAGCCGCGGGCGACCGGCAGTCGGCTGTGTGGCGTCGCGGCCAGCGCGGCGCGGATTTCCTCGCGATCGCAATTCACGTCGATCCAGTCGATTTCCATCCGGGGAGTCATCACCTCGCGCACCGGGCGATCGGCAAGCCGGACGATGCCCGATATGATTGCCCGCTCGCTTTCCTCCAGAACGCCTGCCGTCTGCGCCTCGGCGACGACCAGATGCAGCTCCTCCGCCGTGACATGGTTCTTGTTCTCGCGGCTGAGCCCGAGGGCCCGGAAGATGGCCGCGCTGGTGCGATCGAGCAGCCAGACGAAGGGCGCGGTCACTTTTGAAAGCATGATCATTGGCCGCGACATGAGCGCGGCGATCGGTTCCGGCGAGCGCAAGGCGAACTGCTTGGGCACCAGCTCGCCAATCACCAGGCTGACGAACGTCGTGACGACGATCACCAGCCCGAAGCCAAGCGTCTGGGCGGTTTCCGGGTCGATGCCGAGGAGCGCCAGGCGCTGGGCAACCGGAGTGCCAAGGCTGGCCCCCGAGAAGGCGCCGTTGAGAATGCTGATGAGCGTTATGCCGATCTGCACGGTCGACAGGAAACGGCCGGGCTCCGCGGCCAGATCCAAGGCAAGGCGGGCGCCCTTGCTGCCGCTCTTGGCCATGGCCTTCAGGCGCGCCTCGCGTGACGAGACGATCGCCAGCTCGCTCATCGACAGGACGCCGTTGACGGCGATCAGCGCGAGGATCAGTGCCAGGTCGAGCCAGGGAAAGGGGAGCAGTTGGTCGCTCATCGAGTGCGCTGTCCTAGCCGCTCCGCCCAGATTGCGGCAAGCGAGCGTTCATTCCGGCCCTAACGGCGGGCGGCGAAGAAAGCCTGCAACTGCTCGGCGGCCTCGGACTCGCCAATGCCGGAGAGGACCTCGGGCCGATGGTGGCAGGTCGGCTGGGCGAAGACCCGTGCGCCATGCAGGACGCCGCCGCCCTTGGGGTCATCGGCGGCGAAATTGAGCGTGGCGATGCGGGCAAGCGAAATCGCCGCGGCGCACATGGCGCAGGGCTCGAGCGTCACCCACAGCTCGCAACCGTCGAGGCGCGGGCTGGCGAGCCGCGTCGCGGCGAGGCGGATAGCGACGATCTCGGCATGGGCGGTGGGGTCGACCTGGCCGCGCATGGCGTTGCGGGCTTCGGCGATGATCTCGCCATCACGGGTGACGACGGCGCCGACCGGCACCTCGCCCGCTTCCGCGGCAACGGCGGCAAGGTCCAGCGCACGGCGCATTGGCGGCGGAAGGGGGAAACCGCGGTTCATCGCTTCCGCGCTAGCGCGGACGTGTGCGGAAGTCATTGGCGGCATCAGTTGGCGTTGGTGGTCGCCGCCTGATTCTGCTGCCGGCCCTGCACTTCGACGGTCGGCACCTGGACGGTGACGTTCTGCGGCCGCGTGCCGACGGCGACCTTGCCGGTCTCGACATCGAACGCCGGGGCCTGGCCGCCGGTGGCCGTGACCCCCGAAGCATTGGCGCTGATCTGCGGCGCCTCCGCACCGCGGGTCTGGCGGATATCCAGGAAACCCGTCTGGACGGCGATGATCAGCGCCACCACGGCGAGGATGAGGACCAGGATAATGGCTCGCATTCGGGACCCCTTTGCAACTTTTGTTAGCGGCGGTAACGCGCCTCCTGCGCTTCCGTTGCCTTGGAAACGCGGGCGAAGCGGTTGACGGACAAGCCACCCACGGCTATCGGGCGGCGCTTTCCGGGCCAGCTTGGGCCCGACCTTTAAATCAGGATCTAGCACATGTCGCGCGTTTGCGAACTGACCGGCAAGGGTCGGCAGGTGGGACACAATGTTTCCCACGCCAACAACAAGACCAAGCGGACTTTCCTGCCCAACCTGCAGAACGTCACCTTGATCTCCGATTCGCTGGGCCAGAGCGTCAAGCTGCGCGTGTCGACGCACGGGCTGCGCTCGGTCGAGCATGTCGGCGGCCTCGACAATTGGCTGATGAAGACCAGCGACGACAAGCTGAGCCCCAAGGTCCGCAAGCTCAAGCGCGAACTCGCCAAGAAAGCCGCCGAAGCAGCCTGACTGGGTCAGGCCGCCCGAGGCGGCTTCGCCCAGGCCGCCGCCTAAGGCAGGTCAAGCGCCACCAGATAGGTCGGCGCCCGGGCGCGAAAATCATTATCCGTCATCAGCCATAGCCGCGTGCCGCCAGCCCGCGGCTCGGCGGCGATCGCCTCGACATTGTCGAACCGGCCGAGCCCGAGGCCCGCGAGCCGGCGCAGGCGCATTGTGCCATCGCTTCGCGGCTCTGCCGTGACCAAATGCTTCGCCAAGCCCCCAAGGCCTGGCTGGCGAGTGACAAGCAGCGGCCGGCCGTCCGGCAAGAGGGTGGCGTCAGCGATATTGCCGAAGCGGTTGGCGAGCCGGTGAACGGACAAGGTCCGCCCACGCCATTCCAGCCACTCGCGTCCGCTTTCAGGGAACAGCAGCAAGGCGTCGGCCCGGGCGATCATCCCCTCCACGCCGCGATTGTGCCGCCAGCCGCTCCCGCCGAGGTCGATGCGCTTCGAGGCGGTGATAAATGCGTCGTCGTAAAGCCAAAGCTGGTCCCAATTCTCGAATGCCACCCACCAGCCGCGGCCGGCCGGGTCGCGCGCAAGTCCCTCGCTGTCGCGGCTCGACTTGAAGCGGCTGTTGGCCGGCCCGACGCCGAGGTCGTGGACGACGGCCGTGCCCAGATGGCCTGGCTTGGGCAGGCGAACGACCGTGCCCGAATCCGTCAGAGCGAGTAGCCTGCGGCCGTCCACCGCAAGCGCCGAAACGCCGCCGAACCGGTCATCGGCCACTTCGACCTCCCACACGCCAGCCAGCCGCAGCGGGGCGAAGCCGGCCGGATCGAATGCGGCGGGCACGAACCGAACCGGGACGAGCGCGTCCGGCATGTCCTGGCGGTTCGGCACTGTCCTGCCCCAGGCGTCGAAGCCGAAGATGGCCGCGACCAATAGCAAGTAATTGAAAAGGCTTGTTTTCCTGAACATTGGCTGTAAGGCCCGTTCAGCGTTGGTCGACCCCGAAGCAGGCATAAGCCTTTGTGTCGGCGGGGTTTTCCCCTTTTCCCCGTCTTTAGGGGTCACTGCGGGCAACCGTCAGGGCTCCCTGGCCGGCAACGGCCGAACAGATCCCTCGCGTCGCGTAACGAGGGGGGCCCGGGGTGCGTAATCGCCCCGGGCCCAATTTCTTTCAAAAGTCCCAAAGTTCGCACTGACGAGGCTGGAGCAGCGCGCCGGCTTGAAAGCCAGCGAGTCGCTGTCACACCTCCGAAACAGGGGGTTGTTACCCTCACTGTTACCCTCGACTTCGCTCGCGGCAGGGCCTGTTCATGTTCCAGCGAGCGACTCGCTGAACCGGGGGGCATCAACTTCAGAATCAACTTTGGCTTGAAAAAGCTGCCCCGAATCCATGCGGCGGACGCTGGCACGGATGCGGTGCTGTAGGACAGGACTTTCTGTCAGCGGACGCCGCAACCGGGTCTAGGGCACTGTCGCGCGACTCCGTCACCGTCGCAAAGCTGACGGTCTGCCATCCTCGTCCGGCTGACCGCCCCAGTGGCCGTCGCCACCGTGCGCGGCGATGAACATGGCGACGGCCGACCGGCAGTAGGATTCGATTTCGTTGTCGTCCTCTGCTCTTGCCTCATTAAAGCGTGCGATAATCAGAAGATCGGATCCCTTGAACAGCGCGGCAAACAAGCGGGCGGACCGAACGGGATCGGGCACGTTCAGAACCGCCTGCGCATGCAACTGACGCAAGAGGGCCTCGATTTGGGCGATGACACGGGCGGGGCCGGCTTCGTAATGGACCTTGCTTAACGACTTTTGATTCGTCTTGTCGGCCATGATCATGGCTTCGACGCTCCGCACGTCCGGGCTCAACAGCGTGCGAAGCAGGGATGATCCCACCGACATGAGCCGATCTTCGGCCGAACCTTCGGCGCCTTCAAAAAGGGCCTGTGGCACAAACTGGTGGCAACGGGCCGCGATGGCGGCGCTGAACAGCGCCTCTTTGTTCTCGAAGTGCCGATAGATGCTGAGCTTGGATACCTTCGCTCGCTGGGCGACCTTGTCCAACGTGGTCGCGTGAAAACCCAAATCCACAAACAGCTCGTACGCCGCGTCGACTATCCTTTGGCCAAGCGCTTCGTTGGCGGGCCGGCCGCGCCGGGCTTCGGTAATTTCGGTCACGGTGATTCCAGTACTTGACAGTATCCTAATTCTTGAATTACGATACCACGCAGTATTTAAAATGTGCAAGCCTGGTCCAGCCCAGCCACAAACCGGAGCCCCTCATGGATGACGTCATCATCATCGGCGGCAGCTTTGCCGGTCTAGCCGCCGCCCTGCAGCTCGGCCGTGCCCGCCGCAAGGTCACGGTTCTCGATACCGGCGCGCCACGCAACCGCTTCGCCGGCCATTCGCATGGCCTGCTCGGCCACGATCACAAGCCACCGCTCGACATCCTGGCCGAGGCGCGACAGCAGCTGGCGCGCTATCCCACGATCCGGCTGGTCAGCGCCCGGGCCGACAGCGTCTCCGGCGCCATCGACGATTTCTCCGTCCTCACCGGTGATGGCGAAAGCCTTGGAGCGCGCCGCCTGATCCTGAGCTATGGCGTCGTCGACCAGATGCCTGATGTTCCGGGCTTTGCCGAAGGCTGGGGCACGTCCATCGTGCCTTGCCCCTATTGCGACGGCTTTGAAGTCGCCGGCCAGCATTGGGGCCACGTCTGGTCCGGACCGCGATCGCACAATTCTGTCAGGCTGTTTCATGATTGGACCGACAGGCTCACGGTCTTCACCGAAGGTCACGACATTCCGCCCGATATCCGGGCCGATCTGGAGCGCCGCAACATAGCCGTCGTCGATGGCCGGATCATGGAGATCGCGCATCACAAGGGCCATATCGCTACCGTCAATCTCGATACCGGCCGCAATGTCGCGGTCGACGTCCTGTTCGCCTTTCCGCGCAACAAGCCGTCCGCAAGCCTCCATGAATCACTAGGCCTCGCCACGGTCGATACGCCCGACGGCATCGCCCTCAAGGTCGACGAGCGCCGCGAAACCAGCATGCCCGGCATCTACGCCGCCGGCGACCTCGCCAATCCCCTCATGCCCTCGGTCGCCACGGCATCATGGCAAGGCGCGATGGCGGGCATCTTCGCCCAGCAATCGATGTTGGTCTGAGAGCAGAGATTGGAAGATGAGCATGGTCGTTGAACCTGACAGCGCGGGCGTGCGCTTTCCACCGCCCTTCGTCTATCTGGGAGCACTGCTGTTGGGGCTGGCGGCGGAGCGCTTCGTCACCCTGCGCTCGTTCGGCATTGACTGGCGGTTGCTGGTCACGACGGGCGCGCTGCTGTTCGTTGCCGGCGCGGCGATGATGCTTGCGGCGGCGGGCCTGTTCCGGCGCCTGGGCACCAACGTTCCGCCGTCGCAGCCAACCACTCTCATCGCAACAACCGGTCCTTATCGGTGGACCCGCAATCCCATGTATCTCGGCATGGCGCTTATCTATGCCGGCCTTGCGATCGGCTTCGACGGGCCGATCGCCTTCGCCTTGCTCCCGTTGGTGCTGATCGCGATCCAGACGCAGGTGATCGCCCGCGAGGAGCGCTATCTCGAGGCGAAATTCGGCGACGACTACCGCCGCTACAAGGCGGAGGTTCGCCGCTGGCTTTGATTATTCCGGCGAAACCTGGCCCAATGCCTCAATGGCTGATGCCAGCACTGCCGCCTGCGGAACGTCACTTTTTCTCGAACAGGTCGGCCAATTGCTCGATCAGCGCCCCGCCCAATTGCTCGGCGTCCATGATGGTCACCGCCCGGCTGTAGTAGCGGGTGACGTCGTGGCCGATGCCGATGGCGGCGAGCTCGACGTTCGACTTCTCCTCGATCCAGCCGATGACCTGGCGCAAATGGCGCTCGAGATAGGTGCCGCCATTGGCCGAGGCGGTCGAATCGTCGACCGGCGCGCCATCGGAAATCACCATCAGGATGCGCCGCTCCTCCGGCCGCCCAAGCAGCCGCCGATGCGCCCAGAGCAGGGCCTCACCGTCGATATTTTCCTTCAATAGCCCCTCGCGCATCATCAGACCGAGGTTGCGGCGCGAATGGCGATAGGGCTCGTCGGCGCGCTTGTAGATGATGTGGCGCAAATCGTTGAGGCGGCCCGGCACCGGCGGCCGGCCTTCGGCAAGCCATTGCTCGCGGCTCTGCCCGCCTTTCCAGGCGCGGGTGGTGAAGCCGAGGATTTCCGAGGCGACGCCGCAGCGCTCCAGCGTGCGGACGAGGACGTCGGCGCACATGGCGGCGATGGAGATCGGCCGGCCGCGCATCGAGCCCGAATTGTCGATCAGCAGCGAGACGATGGTGTCCCGGAACTCGGTGTCCTTCTCGACCTTGTAGCTCAAGGAATGGCCGGGCGAGACGATGATCCGCGCCAGCCGCGCCGGGTCGAGCAAGCCCTCTTCCTGGTCGAAATCCCAGCTGCGCGCCTGCTGCGCCATCAGGCGCCGCTGCAACCGGTTGGCAAGCCGGGTGACGACGCCCTGCATCTGGCCCATCTGCTGGTCGAGGTAAGCGCGCAGGCGGCCAAGCTCGTCGGCGTCGCATAATTCCGCGGCCTCGACGATCTCGTCGAAGCGCGTGGTGAAGGCCTTGTAGTCGGTGGCTGGCTCGTCGGCCCAGTTGCGGCGCGCCGCGCGTGGCTGCGCGCTGTCGCTGCCATCTTCGCCGGCGGAGGTCTCGTCGCCCTCGGCCTCCTCCTCGCCGCTCGGCGAATCCTCCTCGCCCTCCTGCTCCTCGCGGCGCATCTCCATCTCGCCTTCGCCGGCGCTGGCTTCGTCTTCGCCGTCGTCGCTTTCGTCGGCGCCGGGTTCCTCGCCCTCGCCCTCGTCGCCGCCATCTTCCGGTTCCTCGTCGGCCTGCTCCGCGGCCGTCTCCAGCTCCAGATCCTCGAGCAAGCGGCGGGACAAATCGGCATAGGCCTGCTGGTCGTCGATGGTCAGCGCCAGCGCGTCCAGCTCGGCCCCGGCCTTCTCCTCGATCCAGTCGGCAATCAGCTTGAGCCCTTCGCGAGCCGCGGCGGGCGGCTCGGCGCCGGTCAGGCGCTGACGGGCGATGAGGCCGACAGCGGTCGCCAGCGGCACCTCCTCCGCCGTCCGTGCCCGGCCGATGGCGTCGGAGCGCAACCGTGCCTCGGCAAGCATGTCGAGATTGCCCTTGACCCCGGCCATGGCGCGGGCGCCGAGCGCTTCCACCCGGGCGGTCTCCAGCGCTTCGAACACGGCGCCGGCCTCGGCCTCGGCGGGGACCGAGGAGCGGTGGATGGCGGCATCATGGTAGCGCAGGCGAAGGGCCGCGGCGTCGGCGGCGCCGCGCGCCTCGGCGACCAATCGCGGCTCCAGTGCGTTTCCGGGCGACGGCACCCTGGCCGTCTTGCCGGTGGCCGGACCCGGCTCGGCGGCAAAGGCGATGTCGAGCTCCGGGTCCTGGGCGATTGCCCGCGAGGCCCCGGCAAGGACGCGGCGGAATTCGTCGAGGGGCGCCGGCCGGGTCATGGCCTTTCGCGTCAGACCTTGTGCGCGACGCTTTCGGGAAGGTCGGTCCCGAACACACGCTGGAAATATTCGGCGATCAGGGGCCGTTCCGATTCGTCGCACTTGTTGAGGAACGACACCCGGAAGGCGTAGCCGACGTCGCCGAAGATGAGCGCATTCTGCGCCCAGCTGATCACCGTGCGCGGGCTCATGACGGTCGAGATGTCGCCGTTGATGAAGCCCTGGCGGGTGAGGTCGGCGACCTTGACCATCTTTTCGACCTGCTGCTTGCCGTCGGGGCTGTCATATTCGCCCGACTTGGCGAGGACGATCTGGGCTTCGACGGCGGCAGGGAGATAATTGAGCGTCGAGACGATGTTCCAGCGGTCCATCTGTCCCTGATTGATCGCCTGGGTGCCGTGATAGAGGCCGGTGGTGTCGCCAAGGCCGATGGTGTTGGTGGTCGCGAACAGGCGGAACCAGGGGTTGGGGCGGATCACCCGGTTCTGGTCGAGCAGGGTCAGCTTGCCCTCGGTCTCCAGCACGCGCTGGATGACGAACATGACGTCGGGGCGACCGGCGTCATATTCGTCGAACACCAAAGCGACTGGATGCTGCAGCGCCCAGGGCAGGAGGCCCTCGCGGAATTCGGTGACCTGCAGGCCTTCGCGAAGGACGATGGCGTCGCGGCCGACGAGGTCGACGCGGCTGATGTGGGCGTCGAGGTTGATGCGGATCAGCGGCCAGTTCAGCCGCGCCGCCACCTGCTCGATATGGGTGGACTTGCCGGTGCCGTGATAGCCCTGGACCATCACTCGGCGGTTGCGGGCGAAGCCGGCGCAGATGGCCATGGTCGTGTCCGGATCGAAGACATAGGCCGGATCGAGATCGGGCACGCGCTCGTCGGCCTCGCTGAAGGCCGGCACTTCCATGTCGCTGTCGATGCCGAACGCCTCGCGGACCTTCACGGCGCGGTCCGGCGTGGCGAGGATCGTGTCCGACTGGGTGTCGAGGCTGACGTTGGGGATTTCAGTCATCGCCACGGCCTTACGCAGTTCGGCCACTGGCCTCAAGCAGCGGCCGGCGCCTTGTCGGGCATCGGGAAGCAGGACGGCAGGCGCCGGGCCAGCTCGAGGTCGCCGCTGGCGGCGATGCTGTCGAGGGGCGCGCCGACATAGATGAATGCGGCGATCTCGGATGGCGTCCCGGCGAGGGCCAGGTCGGCATCGTCGATTTCGCCGCGGCCGATGGCAATCGCGCCCGCCTTGCGGATCCAGAAGAAGGGCTCGTCATTCATCATCAGTTGGATGCGTGCTTCCAGCTCCGGCGCGGCGGCATCGCTGAACATGGTGCGCAGCGAGAGCATCAGCGACACCGGGCTGAACGGGCGGGTCGGGTCGTGGTGCGGCGATCGCACTGCCCAGCGCCCGAGCGCCTGGAAGATCGGCGCCGCTTCATAGCCCCAGGGCGTCAGCTCATAGACCTGCACCGACGCCGGCGGGGGCAGCTTGCGGCGGACGAGGACGCCGGCGCCTTCCAGCCCTTCGAGCCGCTGGGTGAGGACGTTGGCGCTGATCCCGCGCAGGCTGGCGCGCAAGTCCGAAAAGCGGCGCGGCCCGAGCAGCAGCTCTCGGATCAGCGGCATCGACCAGCGCTCGCCGATCAAATCCATGCCGTGGGCGGCCGCGCAAGCGTCGTCATAGCGACGTTTTGCCTCGCCTCGTCTCTTGTAAGTTACTTTTTCTAACTGCACGGTTGCAATTTATAACTTACGGCCGCAAAAAGCAAGCGAATCGAGTCGCTCAAGAGGGAGAGAGCGCATGAGCCAGATGATCTTCATCAACCTGCCCGTCACCGACCTTGGCCGGTCCATCGCCTTCTACGAGGGCATCGGCGCGCGCAAAGAGCCGAAGTTCTCCAACGAGTCCGCGGCGATGATGGTGTTTTCCGAGACGATCCACGTCATGCTGCTGACCAAGCCGTTCTATGCGACTTTCACCGGCAAGCCGATCGCCGACGCCCATTCGACAAGCCAGGTGCTGCTGTGCCTGTCGCAGGACAGCCCGGCAGCGGTCGACGAGATGACCGAGGCGGCGGCTTCATCCGGAGGCAAGGCCGACGTCGGTCCGAAGCAGGACATGGGTGGGATGATGTACGGCCGCAGCTTCGAGGATCCGGACGGCCACCATTGGGAAGTGATGTGGATGGACCCCGAGGCCGCGAAGCAAGGCGCCTCGGCGTTTGAGGAGGTCTGAGCCATGCCGGTCAATCCCGACGCAGCGATCGAGCTGACGGCCTTCCGCTGGGTCCCCGGCTTTGCCGAAGGCCTGGTCCGCGACCTGCGCATCCGCTGGGCGCTGGAGGAAATCGGCCGCGACTATCGCGTGCGGTTGCTGGACGCATTGACCCCCCGGCCTTCCGAATATTTCCAGGAGCAGCCGTTCGGCCAGGTGCCGGCGATCCGCGACGGTGACGTGCGGCTGTTCGAAAGCGGCGCCATCCTCATCCATTTGGGGCTCCAGGACGGACGCCTGCTGCCCGCCGACCATGCGCAGAAGATGCGGGCAATCGCCTGGCTGATCGCCGCGCTGAACAGCGTCGAGCTGATGATCTTCGAGCTGGTCAACATCGACATCTTCAATGCCGGCGAAAGCTGGACGAGGGAGCGCCGGCCGCAGGTGGTCGACAAGATCCAGGCGCGGCTGAAATTGCTGTCGGAAGCGCTCGGCGACAAGGACTGGCTGGAGGGCCGTTTCACCATCGGCGACCTGATGATGGTCTCGGTCCTGCGCAACCTTCGGCATACCGACCTAGTCGGGGAATGCGACAATTTGAAAGCCTATGTGAAGCGCGGCGAAGGGCGACCCGCCTTCCAGCGCGCCCATGCCGACCAGATCGCGGTGTTCGCCGCCAACCAACCCCAACCCGAACCAGAAGGAGAGGCAGCATGACCTATTTCGAAGGATTCCTCGTGCCGGTGCCGGAAGCCAGCAAGGAGGAATATCGCAAGATGGCCGCCGGCGGCGCCCCTTTGTTCCAGGAGTTCGGCGTGCGGCGGCACATCGAGGCCTGGGAAAGCGACGTGCCCGAAGGCAAGGTCACCGATTTCCATAAGGCGGTCGACGCCCAGCCCGGTGAGAAGGTGGTCTTTTCCTGGTTCGAATATCCCGACCGCCAGGCCCGCGACGGCGCCAACGCCAAGATCATGAGCGACCCGCGCATGAAGGAAATGGGCAACAACATGCCGTTCGACGGCAAGCGGATGGTCATGGGCGGCTTCGACGCGATCGTCGAGGAAGGGTCCGGGACCGGCGGCTATACCGACGGCTTCGTCGTGCCGGTGCCGGAAGGCAAACGCGAGGCCTATCGCGAACTGGCCTCAAAGATGGCCAAGGTGTTCCGCGAGCATGGCGCCACCCGCGTCGTCGAGGCGATCGCCGACGACGTCAAGCATGGGCAAGTGACCGACTTCTATCGTGCGGTGAAGGCCGAAGACGGCGAAACCATCGTCTTCAGCTTCATCGAATGGCCGGACAAGGCCAAGCGCGACGAGGCCTGGGGCAAGATCATGGCCGACGAGAGCCTGAAGCCGGAAGGCGACATGCCATTCTCAGGCCAGCGCATGTTCTGGGGCGGGTTCGAGCCGATCTTCGACACTGCCAGGCAGCGCGAGGCTGCGAACGCCTGATCAGGACAAGCTCTTAGGAAAGGAGACCATCATGCCCGATGTCACCGACGCGCCGCCTCGAGCGGCCGCGAACGAGGATTCCTGTGGGTCGGCCCACGGCAGCCATATCTGGTACGAGCTGATGACCCCCGATCCGGTCGGAGCCAAGGCCTTCTACGAGCCAGTCGTCCCTGGCTGGAGCATCGGCGAGCGCAACCCGGGCGACATCGACTATCGGATGATCGGCCGCAGCGACGGCGGAAATGCCGGCGGCATCCTCCGCATGGGCGACGACATGCGCGAACAGGACGCCAAGCCCGTTTGGCTGGGCTACATATCCGTCGGTGATGTGGATGCCACAGTTTCGCAGATCGAAGCCAAAGGGGGCACGGCGCACATGCCGCCGACCGACATCGAAGGTGTCGGCCGGATTGCCATGGTCGCCGACCCGCAAGGCAATGCCTTCTACGTCATGACCCCCGAGCCGCCCGCCGGGCAGGACAAGGCGGAGAGCGACGTCTTCTCCCCGGACGCGGAGCAACGGGTTTCGTGGAATGAACTGTCGACGGCCGCCCCGGCTGCCGCTCGGCAATTCTATGGCGACCTGTTCGGCTGGACGAGCGACGACTTCATGCCGATGGGCGAATATGGCGAATACCGCTTCTTCGACCATGACGGCACGCGGATCGGCGCCGTCTGCGGCGTCATGCCCGGCGGCTCAGGCGGCTGGCGCTATTACGTCCAGGTCCCCTCCATTGGGCGATCGGTCGAGGCGGTGAAGGCCAATAGCGGCACCATCACCGTCGAGCCGCACGAGGTGCCAGGTGGCGACTACATCATCATCGGCCGCGACCCGCAGGGCGCCGAATTCGCGCTGGTCGGCAAGCAATAGAGGAGGACATTATGGCCAATAAGCTCACCACCTGCCTGTGGTTCGACAAGGGCGAGGCGCGCAAGGCCGCGGAATTCTATGCCGCGACCTTCCCGGACAGCCGGATCGGCAGCGCCATGACCGCGCCGGGCGACTATCCTGGCGGCCAAAGCGGCGACGAATTGACAGTGGATTTCACCGTCCTCGGCCAGTCGTTCGTCGGCCTCAACGGCGGCCCGAACTTCACCCCCAACGAGGCCGTCAGCTTCATGGTCGTGACCGAAGACCAGGCGGAAACCGACCGTTACTGGAACGCGATCACAGGCAATGGCGGCCAGGAGAGCGAATGCGGCTGGTGCAAGGACCGCTGGGGCTTTTCCTGGCAGATCACGCCGCGCGTGCTGCTGGACGCCAACACCAATCCTGACCCGGCCGTTGCCAGGCGCGCCTTCGAGGCGATGATGACGATGCGCAAGATCGACGTTGCCAGGATCGAGGCCGCCGTGGCCGGAGAGCCCGCCGATGCGTAAGATCCGCGGCAGCATCTTCGTCTCGCTCGACGGCGTCATGCAGGCGCCGGGCGGGCCCAGCGAGGATCCCACCGGCGGGTTCGAGCATGGCGGCTGGCTGCCGCAATTCTTCGACGAGGATGTCGGCCAGGCGATCGATGCGTTTTTCGGCGCCGACTACGACTTGCTGCTCGGCCGCCGGACCTATGACATTTTCGCGGCCTACTGGCCCTATGTTGGCGGCGAAGCGACCGGCATTGGCGAAATCTTCGACCGCACGGGAAAGGACGAGGGTGAGGCGGCCGCGATCGCCATGGGCGAAGCGTTCACGAAGGCCAACAAATATGTCCTGACACGCGGGAATCCCGACCTTGGCTGGTCGAACAGCCACAGGGTCGGCAGCATCGAAGAATTGCGCGCGATCAGGGACGGCGACGGACCCGACCTGCTGATCCAGGGCAGCAGCACGATCTATCCCGAGCTGATGGCGGCCGGCCTGCTCGACCGGCTGACGTTGATGACCTTCCCGGTGGTGCTTGGCAGCGGCAAGCGGCCGTTTGGCGACGGAACGCCGGCCGAATCGCTGCGGATGGTCGAGCACCAGGTCACGCGTTCCGGCGCGGTGATTGCGACCTACGAGCCGACCGGCGAAGTCGAACATGGCTGGGCCGGGCCGCAATCGACCAGCCAGCGGGAAGAGACCCGGCAACGCGCCATGGCGGAGGGCAACTGGTGACGCTGGCCCTCTACGGACATCCATTCTCGTCCTATACCTGGAAGGCGCTGATCGCGCTTTACGCCAACGGCACGGACTTCGAGTTTCGCGAAATCGATCCGTCCGTGCCGAAATACGAAAGCTTCACCGGCAAGGCGCATCCATCCGGCCAGTTCCCCGTGCTGACCGACGGCGACGCGGTCATCGTCGAAACGAGCGCGATCATCGAGCATTTGGCGGTCCATCACCCCGGCCCCGCCCCGCTGATCCCCGCCGATCCGGCCGAGGCGGTCGTGGCGCGCATGATTGACCGGGTGTTCGACCAGTATGTGATGGGCAATTTGCAGCGCGTCATGGCGGCCTATTTCGTCGACAAGGACGACCCTGGCGCAGGCGGCTTGAGGGACGAACCGTTCGAGCCGGAGATGGCCGCCGGCAAGGCCGGGCTGCGGCGAGCTTATGCCTGGCTGGAGCGGTGGTTGTCCGCGAACCAGCTGCCGCCGCATGTCTCGCTGGTCACCTGCGCCGCTGCGCCGTCCTTATTCTATGCAGACTGGATTGAGCCGATCCCGGCGGACTGCCCGCGCCTCGCGGCGTTGCGCGCCGAGCTGCTGGCGCTGCCCGAGGTCGCCCGCTGCGTCGACGATGCGCGGCCCTGGCGCCCCTACTTCCCGCCGGGTGCTCCCGACCGCGATTGACCCCCGCTTGTAACATTGTATCATCGATCGTTCTCTGAGGAGATTGTTCGATGCGTACCCTTGCCTTGCCGCTGATTGCCGCGCTCGCCGCCTGCCAGCCGGCCGCGCCCGACCCGCGCGGCGTCGACCATGACGAGACCTTGCTGACCGTGACCGCATCCGGCCGTGCCGATGCAACGCCCGACGAAGCGCGCATCCAGCTCGGCGTGCAGTCGCTGGCCGGCAGCGCCGACGATGCCAGCCGCGCCAATCGTGAAAAGATGGAGAAGGTGACCGCGACCCTGGCGCGGCTCGGCGTCAAGCCGGCGGACGTGCAGACGCGCAACCTGACCCTCAACCGCATCGATTACGGCAAGGACCGCGGCCGCTTCCGCGCCGACAATGTGGTCGAGATCCGGATGCGCGACACGCGCCGCGTCGGCGAAGCGATTGCTGCCGCCACCGATGCCGGCGCCAATTTGCTGTCCGGGCCGGACCTGCGCATTTCGGACCGCGAGAAGGCGAACAAGTCGGCCTATGCCGCCGCCTACCGCGCCGCGCATTCGCGGGCGGAGGCCTATGCCGGCGCGGCCGGGCTGAAGATCTCACGCGTGCTGGCGATCCACGATGCCGGCGAAACCGGCGTGCCCATGCCCTATGGGCGAAGCGGCTACGGGGAGGCGAACATGAGCATACAGTCGGCGGCTCCGCCTCCGCCGCCGGTCTCGCCGCTGCCGTTCAGCCCCGGCACGACGACCACCGAGGTGCGCGTCCGAGTCGACTTTGCGCTGTCCGAATGATGCCTAGGCGAAGGCGCGCGCGACCTTCAATTTCTGCCAGGCGGCGATGACCTCGCCGAGCTTGCGCTCGTGACCGCGGTCGCCGCCGTTGCGGTCCGGATGGTAGCGGCGCACCAGCTCCGAATAGCGGCGGCGCACGGCGTGGAGATCGGTGTCGCCCTGCAGGCCGAGGATGCCGAGCGCATGCTGTTCCTCGGCGGAGAAGCGGGCGGCGTGGGCGCGCTCCCGCCCCGGCCGGAAGCGGGCGGCAATCGCATCGAGCGGATCGGCGAAGTCCGACCAGGCCGGCCCGCGGTCGGCGCCGGCGACGGAAAAAGCACGCGACTGCCGATCCCAGCCGGCGATCGGCGACTGCGCCGCCTCGATCTCGTCGGCCGTCATGCCGTCGAAGAAATTGTAGCGGGCATTATGCTCGCGGACATGTTCCAGGCACAGCCAGCGCCACGCGCCCGGGCCGTCGAAGTTGCCGGGGACGAGCGGCGCACGGAACTCGCCGGGCTCGCGGCAGCTCGATACCGCGCAGCGCGGCGCAGCGCCTTCGACCCGTCCATGGAGTTTGCCCGTCTTGCTCGCCATGCTTCCTCGTGCCTTCAACCCTTCTATATAAGGCCCATGAACGAGGCTTGCACCGGACCGGTTGCCACCGAAATGCGCCGCAGGCTCGAAGCCGCGCTCGATCCTTCGAAGCTCGAGCTGACCGACGACAGCGAGCGGCACCGCGGTCACGGCGGTTACAATCCAGCCGGCGAATCGCATTTCAGCCTGGAGATCGAAAGCGCCGCGTTCACAGGCAAGTCGCGCCTCGAGCGCCAGCGCATAGTCCATGCGGCGCTCGGCGACTTGCTCGATGAGCGGGTGCATGCGCTGTCGATCCGGGCGAGCGCGCCGACGGATAACCGATAGGGTCCTGACAGGGGATTGAAATGCACAAGCGACTGCTGACCGGAAGCCTGGCCTGCGCGATCCTGATCATGACAGGCTGCTCGCAACCGGTGGAAAGGGACGCCAGCGACCTGAAGACTTACGATGTCGAGGAGACCGCCAGCGACACGGCCGGGCGGGCGCCCCCCGGGATCGTGCCGACCGCTGCGCCGGGGGTGGCCTTCGCCTATCATTACGGCTTCCGGATGGCCGATACGGCAATCAGCGGGGCGCAGGAGGCGCATGCGGCAGCCTGCGAAAAGCTCGGCCTTGCCCGCTGTCGGATCACCGGCATGACCTACGAGCTCGACGACCGCGACCGGGTCGAAGGCACGCTGGCCATCGCCATCGATCCGCTGCTGGCGCGCGCGTTCGGGCGCGATGCCATCGCGACTGTCGAAAAGCAGGACGGCAAGCTGCGTTTCGCGCGCATCACCGGCGAGGACCAGAACCCGGTGCTGGACGATGCGGCTCGCCGCGAAGGCAGCGCCAACCGGACCATCGTCCAGCTCGAAGCCGACCTGGCCAAGGCCAGGAACGAGAATGAGCGCGTCCAGATACGGGAGCAAATTCGGCAGCTTCGCGCCGAGATCCAGGCCGCGCAGAGCACGACCGCCGACAGCGAGGCGAAAATCCGGCGGACGCCAATGACCTTCGAGTATTACGGCGGCAGCGTTTCCGGGCGGGGGTTCGCCGGCGAGAACCCGGTCGCCGATGCCTGGTATTTGTTCATTGACAGCGTCGCGACCATGGTCAGCCTGGCGCTGAAAGCCCTGGCGATCCTCCTGCCCTGGGCGGTGCTGCTGTTGCTGATCGTGCTCGCCTTGCGCTCGCGGTTCGGGACCGCCGTGGGGCGCTGGTGGACGCGCACGGCGCCGGGACGGGAAGGCAGCGAATGATTGCTGCCTGGATTCTCGGCCTACTGTTGGTCGTGGCCCTGCCGTTGCGAGCGCTCTGGAACAGCCGAAGTGGCAAGTCGCCACGGACCCGGACGCGTCGCTACCTGGCGACAATAGCTGAGATCTCTGCCTTGCTCACGGGTTTGCTGCTGGTCGTCCATTTAAACGGCATTGGTCCGGCCGCGCTCGGTCTCGCCTGGCCACCGCCGCCCGCGGGACAAGCCGGGCTCGTCGTTGCGGCCGTGCTCACGATCGGTTTCCTTGGGGCTGTGCTGTACGCCAAACCCAAGAGCGGATCCGCCCGCGAAGCGGCGGCGATCGCCGAGCTTCCCAAGTCTCGTGATGAGATGTTGGCCTATCTGGCGTTTACGCCTTTCGCCGGATTTGGCTGGGAAATCCTTTACCGCGGCTTCCTGCTCTGGTGGCTGACGCCTCTGGTCGGCCTTGTCGGCGCGGTCGTGATCGCAAGCTTCGCTTACGGCCTGGCGCATGGCTGGAAGAACCGGACACAGGGCCTAGGTTCCATCCTGTCGGCATTCCTCTTCACCATCGGTTATGCGATCACGGGCTCCTTGTGGTGGCTGATCGCGGTGCATTCGGCGCTTCCACTGATTGGCTTGCTCGCAGGCTGGCGGTCACGCACCACCCAGGCGGAGGTTCATCCAGCATGACAAATACCAGCCCAATCCAGCAAATCGTCACCCCCGTTACCCATGACCTCGGCGCCTTCAAGGTCCGCCGCGCGCTGCCGGCGCGGGAGCGGACGATGGTCGGGCCGTTCATCTTCGTCGACCAGTTCGGCCCGGCGCAGATGATGCCGGGCGACGGCATGGACGTGCGGCCGCACCCGCACATCAACCTGGCGACGGTCACTTATCTGTTCGACGGCGCCATCCAGCACAAGGACAGCCTGGGCAGCGACAAGAGGATCGAGCCGGGGGCGATCAACCTGATGACGGCCGGCAAGGGCATCGTCCATTCGGAGCGCTCTCCGGACGACATGCGGGCAAGAGGGCCGAGCTTTTACGGAATGCAGACCTGGCTGGCGCTGCCCGACGGCAAGGAAGAAATCGACCCGGCCTTCGAGCATGTGCCTGGGGATGGCCTCCCTTTGGTCGAGGGCGAGGGCGTTTCGGCGCGGGTGCTGATGGGGACATTGT
>Ga0307505_10001110_pt1 | contig 23554 bp, 25 predicted proteins | sample 23_S_MG_FD_202183 | JGI IMG/M metagenome (GOLD analysis project Ga0307505, IMG submission 202183) | Soil microbial communities from Populus trichocarpa stands in riparian zone in the Pacific Northwest, United States - 23_S | ecosystem: Environmental > Terrestrial > Soil > Riparian zone > Trees...
TAGCACGTCGGAGACGGCTCCATTCGAGTCAACGATCGCGCGGAGAATCACACTGCCCTGAACCTTGGCCTTAAAAGCGTCTGGCGTGTAGCCAGCGTGGGCCGACCGGACAAGAGTTGGTGGTGACACGCCCGCCTCACCGACCCTATACACGCCATCGGGAACAGGGACGGCCGCATCGAAAGCTGCCTCCTCGGCGCGCGCTGCCTGGGCCTTCTGCGTGTCGACTCCTTTGGTCGAGCACTGAGCTACCAATAGCAACCCGAAGAGCACGCCGATAAGTCGGAAAGTCATGGTACCGTTCGCCTGGATCTGACGACCGGGTCAAGCCGCGCCACCTCACCTCACTCGGGAGCCGCAAGGCTCCGAAGCAGCGCTTCACTCGCTGCCTTCAACCTGGGAACGTCGCGCTCAACCGCGCGATACACCAGCTCGAGATCGACGCCAAGGTAGTCGTGGACCAACACGTTCCGGAACCCAGCCAGTCCTTTCCAGTCCACGGCCGGTTGGGACACCTTCAGATCCTCATCTAGGCGCTGACTCGATTCGGCCAGCGTCTGGAGGTTCCGAATCACGCCGTCCTGGATGAGGTGCGACTCCATAAACGCTGCCCGACCACCCACCGCGTACTCCTCGATCCGCGACACACAGCGCAGGATGTGCTTGAGGTATACCCGGTCGTCCTTCACAGGGGCACGGCCTCGGCAAGCACACGCTCCCGCAGCAAGTCATCCAAACCACGTTCTGTCACGACTTGCACCCGGCGCCCGAGCAACTCCTCCAACTCGGCGACCAGTCCGCCCGGAAACCAGGCACTGACGTCAGGCCCGACATCAATCAGAAGATCGACATCGCTCTTCGGTCCGGCATCTCCACGGGCCATCGAACCAAACACCCGCACGCCCGTGACCCCATGCCGATGGGCCAGCCGAAGTATCTGCTCTCGCTTTGCCTTGACCGCGTCTACCACTTGGGCACCCCAATCACTCGAGTGTACTCACTACTGTCCCGCCCGAGGGACCCCATAAGAAGTCATTCTGGCTCGATGTCCCCTTTCCCGAGATTGCAGTCTGCGCACGTCGTCCGCAAATTGGCCAGCTCCGTTCGTCCGCCCTTAGAGAACGGAATTACATGATCGAGATGCAACGTGAGCCCCGCATGAGTAGCCGGTGAGCGGCCACAGGTCACACACCTAAACGCGTCGCGTTGTATTACCTGAAACCGGAGTCGAAGAGAAGGAAAGCGGATGTTCGCGATGACGTCCGCAGGTTCCCCCGGCAGGTTGACCGAACTCCCTTGGCTATTCACGAACGCCCGCATCGCACCTAGCCAGCTCCCGAAACGTCGGATGTAAGGCTCCCTCCCAAAACGACTAGCCGGGGGGCCCATTTCTGCCTTGCGGGGCTGGCGTCCGAGTTTGATCCAAGCCCCCCGGAGATTGTCGAACAATTCCTCGTCGGGAATATTGCGCCGCGACTTGTCGACCTCAAGACCGGCAACCTCAAGTGCCCCATTCCACGAACCGAACCGCTTCTTGACCAACGTACTAGAGAACCGCCCTCGGTCACGATACCTGTTCTGCGGTAGCACTCGACCGCCAAGTTCCGACGCTACCGTCCGCAGGTCGTCCAGAATCATCTCGTCCGTGATGATCGGCCGTGTATCCTCGAACAGGAACGCCATCAAGTGCCTGGAAGTCCAGCCCAACGCCCGCGTTCAGCCGCGCCACGTGGCGACGCGATGGTACCGCCGCGTGGCGTCGGCTCAAACGCGCTGTTGGCCAGCTCAGTCACTACTTGGGCGCGGCGCCGGTTGCACTGGACCTCGCGACTCGCTCGAGCAGCCGCACGACCAGATCCGGATCGGCGTGATGAACCATGTGCCCGACATGGCTGGCCGCGAGGAACATGCCCTTCGGCGACCCTGTGGTCCACTCCAGTTGATGCTTGATCTGTAGGCGGACCATCACGCCCACAAGTCCCTGGAGGCGCCCTGGAGGGGTAGCCACCACCACGCCCGTCGGGATACTCGTCGGTGGCCGCAACGACCGAGCCTCGGGGTACTCGCGGGTCATCTCACTGGAGATGACTTGCATCTCGGCGCGAAGACCTGCTGGCGTATCCGGCGGAATCGGCGGCATCGTGGGTGGCGCCGTGACCCGCGCACGGTCGGCGGGTGATACGGCCGCCGCTCGTTCTTCATTCGTGGTTTCGAAATCCGTGACGTCCAAGAAGAGCAGCCCAGACACGTCCGTGGGATACTGCTCAGCGAAAGCCCGAACAAAGAGGCCTCCCCACGAGTGACCGACCAGCAGGTATGGCGGCGCCACGCGCATGCTCGTCAATAGAGCGCGGAGCGACCTAGCGACGCGGCGCAACGTCGGCGTCTCCGAATCCGCAACTGACTGGCCAATGCCGCGCCGATCATAGGCAAGCACCGGGAACCGCCCTGCGATCTGTGCGAATACAGGCCGCCAGTTCTCAAGACCTGCGCCGGCGCCGGCCTCCAGCACTACGACAGGCTGACCTGCGTCGCGTCGGTCAAGGCCGGCAGCCCACACGCGCATGGCACCACCTTCAACGGTGACCAGACGAGGTGTGGCGTCGGCAGTCTGGGCACCGGCCGGAGCGGTCGTCATCAACCCCAGCACCACTGCGAAAGCACCGAGCGCGGTCATCCGAACTTGCATGTGGCCTCCAAGTCGTCTGTCGGAAACCCGCCCATTACGCGCATTTGTGAGGACAGGCCTATTGGACCAGGTCGTTCGGCTTAGGGCTTGTCAGGAAATTATCGATCGACTGGCCGGTGACAGCGCAGGGTGAATGGTGTAGTTCCAGTCGCCGTGAAAGCGATGCCGCTCCAAGCGTATCGTGGCCATCTGCGCGTCGGTGACGGTGACACCAGCCGGGTATTGGCCGCGGTCGAGTTCGGAGCGTACGCGCAACCCCGACTGGCTCCGCGTCGATCCAATGAGACTCACGATGGTGGCGAGGTCGACGAGCGGCGTCCCGCGCCAGTTCATGGCAATGTGCGAGAAGAGCCGATGCTCGATCTTGTTCCACTTGCTCGTGCCAGGTGGGAAGTGACACACGGTGATGGCCAGGCCCGTGCGATTCGCCAGCTGCTGCAGCTCCCATTTCCAGAGGCGGAGGCGGGCGCCGTTGCTCCCGCCCGCATCCGCCGTGATCAACAGGGCCGTGGCCTCGCGATACACCGGGCGGCCCATGCGCTGCCACCACCGCCGGATGGACTGGACCGCGAAGGTCGCGGTGTCGTGATCGATCCCGACACTGACCCAGCCTTCGTTGCGGTGCAGGTCGTAGACGCCGTACGGAATCGCCTTGCCACCGGCCGGGCCCTTGATCAGGAAGTCATGGACCCGCACCCGGTGCGGCGACCGCGGCGGGCGCCATGTGCGGCCCGCGTTCTTGAAGTCCCCGACGAGTTCTTTTTTCTTCGTATCGACCGAAATCGTCGGCTGCTGCGCGCGGTGTGCCGCGCGCACCCGGCGGGCGATGTAGCGGAACTGCGCATCCCGGTCGGCGTGTTGGCCCCCTTCGCGTGTCTTGATGTTGCCTTGGAGGCTATAGCCCAGGCCGTGCAGCAACTCGGCGACCACGGTGTGGCTGACGTGGTGGCCCAAGCCGTCGAGCGCCACGGCCAAGGTGCGCGCGCTCAGGCACGTCCACCGCAGCGGCGAGTCGGGATCGCCGGGCGCGGTCGGCTCGACCAAGGCATCCAAGTCCCGGAGCAAGGTCGCATCGAGGGCCGTGGCGCGCTTCCGACCCCCACCAGCCCTGCGCGTCCGCGTAGCGTCCAGTACCTCGCCGGACGCCAAGTCGCGCAGGCCCCGCTGAATAGTCGATGCGGCCATGCCGGTGGCCCGCACCACCTGCGCGATCCCCCCGTAGCCGATCGCCTGCGCTTCGGTCGCGGCCCACAGCCGCCGCGCCCGCTCCGTCAGCACCGGCAACAGGGCCGCATGCTTGGCCCGCAGCGTGGCCTGATCCACGCCCGCACCGTACCACGCGCGGATCAGGAGTACAAGCTGTTATTTCCTGACAAGCCCTTAGTTCCCCTGTCTGGCTAACGTTCCATAGGGCGCAGGCGCCTTTTGGTACTAAACAGCCGAATCCAACGACTCGACACCAACATCGCCGCCAGCGCGCGCGCCGCAATTATCCCCACAGGCTGAATCGTGTCAAAGCCTTCTCTCCGCGCGGGATCCAGGCTGCCGACAAGGCCGATTGCCCCCAAAACCGCGAGCACACTAGCCAGGCACGGCAGCGTCAAGCGGCGTGCGCCAAGTGGTGATTGGCTCTGCAGGAATCAAGAAGCCCCGCACGTAGTCCGCTCGACCTCCACGGGCGTAGTCTCTCCGGCAGAAGTGTTGACTTCGAAACACTGTCGCGCCTGACGCCGATCACCGGCGCGCCGTGCGGCATAGTCGGAGTCGGAGGCGCGCATGAGATCAGAACAGACGCACGTCACGAAACTGCAGACGCTGGACGACCGCTTGGCGCGGCTACGCGCCGAGCGTGGTCGTGTGGTGGCCAGAGCCAGCCATGCCGCCCGCACGCTCGATACCCGTCGAAAGATCCTGGTCGGCGCGGCGGTCCTCGCGGCGCTCGATCTCGGCAATGAAGTGCCCGGCTTCTCGTCGCCCGCGGATCTCACGAGTTGGCTGGACGGGCGCCTGACGCGGCCTCACGATCGCGCCGTCTTCGATCTCTCGCTCCCAGCGCACAGCGCAGCGGCGGCCCGATGACGGACCGGACGCTGGGAGGGGCGCCGGATGCTACACATCGGCTGCGAGGTGGCGGCGACGGGGCAGGTCCGGTGGACGGCGAAGAGAGGCGCGCGAACGCGTCCTTCTGCAGCGCGGGCCGGTGCAACCCACGAAGGAGGTGCCCCTACTCGAACACTTCGCGACCCGGTTCATCGAGGCTGACGCGGTGGCCAATCGGCAGAAGCCGAGCGAAGTAGCCACCAAGCGCTCGATTCTCAACGCGCATCTGATCCCGACCTTCGGCGGCAAGCGGCTGGACGCCATCACGAACGCCGACGTGCAGGATCTGAAGCACCTACTCCGCGACAGGGCACCGAAGACGGTCAACAACGTCCTGACCGTGCTGAGTGTCTTGCTGAAGCGGGCGGTCGAGTGGAACATCGTCGACCGCGTGCCGTGCACGATCCGTCTCTTGAAGGTCACGAAGCCCACGATGGGCTTCTGGGACTTCGATGAGTACGAACGGCTCCTGTCGGCCGCGACGACGATCGGCCCAAACGGGGGCGCGATCGTGTTGCTCAGGGGCGAGGCGGGACTGCGGTGAGGCGAGATGCTGGCCTGGATTGGACCGACGTGGACTTCGCGAAGCGACGCCTGTGCGTGCAACGGTCCCAGTGGCATGGACACGTGACCGCGCCGAAAGGAGGGCGGCTGCGGTATGTGCCTATGACCCACACGGCTGGCGACCGCGTTACGGGCCCCGCTGCGTTACACGTTCTGCTCGCATCTGGCAATGCGGGAGCGCCGACGGGAGTATGAAGGAGTGGTGGGAACGGCTCGGGTGGTGAGGGGACTCGTGCCCATTCGCGGTCGGCGGAGCTGACCGCGATGTGCCGGAGTACGTCGACTCCGACACACAAGCGAGCGTAGCGAGCTTGGGTGGCGGGGTCGACGGGACTCGAACCCGCGGCCTCCGGCGTGACAGGCCGGCGTTCTAACCAACTGAACTACGACCCCAAGCGGTGGTGCTTTCTGTGGTGGGCGGTACAGGGCTCGAACCTGTGACACCCGGCGTGTAAAGCCGGTGCTCTACCAACTGAGCTAACCGCCCAACCCGCCAGGGCACGCCCGTGCGCGACCCCACAAAGGATACATCATAGGTTGAAGGCGAGCCGCAGCGCAAGAATCAGGAAGCCCCCGACCACTCCACTCGCCGCGCGATACTCGCGATTGCGCACCACGCGCGCCATGCTGAACGCGCGCGCAACGCGCGGTCCCTGGGCGCGCGCGTAGCTGTCGTAGGCGTCGCCAAACGCCCTCCGGAGTCTGGCTTCTTCGGTGGTCACCGCCGCGGAGATCGTCATGGACATATACAGCGCGGCCAATACCGCCACCACGGGGCTGCATGTCGCAATGACGACGCCGAGCGCCAGCACGCTCGACCCCACGTAGAGCGGATGCCGCATCCACTGGTAGGGACCCGACGTCGTCACTTCCCGATCCTTCTCGATGTGGCCCGCGGCCCAGATCCGAATGCCTTCTCCCACGCAGGCCACCACCAGGCCCACGCCCCACGACGTCCACGAGGGCCGCGCCAGCGCCAGCGCGGCCACAGCGGTCACAAACCCGAGCGTCACCCGGCGGCGCGCGAGGAATGCCTGCGCATCGGCCCACACGCTAGCCACCCGCGCCCTCGAGTCGCTGCGCGACGGCCGCGGCCACTTCATCCACCGAGATGCCGTCGATGCACGGCGTCGCCAGGCGGCACCGACGCTGATAGAGACACTGGCACTGCGCGGTCCGAGCGACCGTCAGGTCGCGAGGGGCCCATGGCCCGTTGCGCTCGGTGATGGTGGGGCCAAAGATCGCCACAAGAGGCGTGCCCACGGCACCCGCGATGTGCAGGGGCCCTGTGTCTCCGGACACGACCACGCGGGCGGCTTTCGCCAAGCCAAAGAGGTCGGCGATGCCTGTCTGCGGCGACAGCTCGGCCGCGCCGCCAGACACCGCCACGACCTGGTCGGCGCGCGGCTGCTCCCCAGGCCCCCAGATCACGACGGACGGCAGCCCATGGTCAGCCCGAATCCTCGACGCCAGCGCGCCAAAGCGCTCCGCGGGCCACTGCTTGTTGGGCCAGGCCGCGCCGGGGTTGAGCAGCGCAAACCCGGCGCCGTATCGCGCGGTCACCTGACTAGCGGCCTCTGAAACCGGGATCGTCAGAGGAAATGATGGCTCGCCCGGCCGCACGCCGGCCGCCGCCACCATCGCCAGCGCCTTGTGTACCACGTGCACGGCGGTCCCGAGGTCGGGTGTGTCGGTGTAGAGCACACGGGCCAGTGGCTCGCGCAGGTGCGAGCGCGAGAAACCGAATGTTCGTCTGGCGCCAGCCAACCGCGCCAGCACCGCGGACTTGATCAGCCCTTGGACATCGAATGCCGCGTCGTACCTGGCGCGGCGCAGTGTCCGGATCGTCGACCAGAGCTGCGTCTTCGATCCGCGCGGATTGACGTCGAGCACGGCGTCCACACCGCGCACCATCCGCACGACGCCCGCGTAACGCGGGTCCACCAGCCAGTCGATCCGCGCGTCCGGTGCGTGGGCCCGCAAAGCCGCCGCGGCGGGAATGGCGTGGATCACATCGCCAAGCGAGCCCAGGCGCACCAGCAGATAGCGAGGGCCCCGACGCGCGGCCGGTTCCGCGCTCACCTGCCCTGGTCCGCCACGCGGGCAATCAGGTCGCGAGTGGAGTGGTCCTTGGGATCGCCCACGATGGCCGTGCGCCCGCCGTACGCGGCCACGATGGCGCGCTCGGGCACGGTCTCCACGGTGTAATCGGTGCCCTTGCAGTGCACGTCAGGTCGCAGCGCCTCGAGGAGCGGTTCCACGGTGGGCTCCGGAAACACCACCACGTAGTCCACGCATCGCAGCGCCGCAATCAGCTCCGCGCGGCTGGCATCGTCGAGGATGGGCCGCCCTTCGCCCTTGAGCATGCGCACCGACGCGTCGTCGTTCAACGCCACCACCAGCACGTCGCCTTCCCGCGCCGCGCCTTCGAGGTAGCGCACGTGCCCCACGTGCAGCAGGTCGAAGCAGCCGTTGGCAAAGGCCACGGTGCGCCCCTGGCGGCGCTCCGCGGCAACCGCCTCCACCAGCGCCTCGCGCGTCAGCACCGTGCCCACGCCGTCCATTCCTTAGGCGCGTCGCGCCGCATCGGCCTGCACGGCGCCTCGAAGCTCGCGCGACGACACGGTGGCCGTGCCGCGCTTCATCACCACCAGCCCGCCGGCATAGTTGGCCAGGCGCGCCGCCATCTCGAACCCCGCCCCGGCCGCCAGCGCCAAGGTCATCGTGGCCATCACCGTATCGCCCGCGCCGGTGACGTCTGCGATCTCGTCGCTGCCGAAGATCGGGATGTGCACGGTCGGCGTGCCTTTCTGGAAGAGCGCCATGCCTCGGCCGCCACGTGTGATCAGGACGGCGTGGTTGCGCGTGGTGTCCAGCACGGTACGACCCGCGCGTTCCAGGACCCGCAGGTCGTCGTCGATGCGCAGGCCCAGCGCCTGCTCCACCTCGGACTCGTTCGGTGTGCACGCGGTCAGCCCCCGGTACTGCAGCAAGCGGTGGCGTGTGTCCACCAGAAGGGGCGTCGACCGACCGTCGCGCTTCAAATACGCGCGGATCTCGGCCACCAGACGCGGCGTCACCAGGCCCGAGCCGTAGTCGGACACCAGCACGGCGTCGACGCCCGCGCACGCACGTATCGCACGCTGGCCGAACGCGGCGCGGCCCGCGGCGTCGATCTCGTCCCCCACGCCGCGATCGATGCGCACGACCTGCTGCTTGGCCGAGTGCACACCGCCGGCCAGGATGCGCGTCTTCACGGTGGTCGTGGCCTTGGCGGCCCGCACCACGTGCCGTCGATCGACGCGCGGATGCAGCGCACGCAGCACACGGGTGGCCGGTTCGTCCCGGCCGACGCGCGTGGCCAAGGTGACGTGGCCGCCCAACGCCGCCACGTTGTTGGCCGCATTGCCGCCGGCGCCCGGCACCACGTCGGTGGAGTCGTACTCCAGGATCAACACCGGCGCCTCGCGAGACACACGGGCCACGCGCCCATAGACGAACTCGTCGGCGACCACGTCGCCAATCACGGCGACGCGGCGGCCCTTGAGCGCGCCCACTAGCGCGAGGAGCTGCGCAGAATCCACGCCACGGCCTCCATCAAATTGTTGAGGATAGCATCCGCCCGCACGTCGGCGGGTGCCGCATCGGCCTCGCGCCCGCCGTGCCCCGTGCGCACCAGCACCGAGCGCACGCCGGCCGCCCTGGCACACCGCACGTCGCCCCAGCGGTCTCCCACCATCACGGACCGCGAGAGGTCCAGGCCCAGATCGCGCGCGGCATCCTCGATCATGCCGGGCCGCGGCTTCCGGCACCGACACGCCTGGCGGTACGGGGACTCGGGGCCGTCCTCCAGATGCGGGCAGTAGTAGTAGCGATCGATGTGCGCGCTTCCACGCGCCAGGCGCGCGTCGATCTCGTCGTGCACGGCGCGCAGGAACGGCTCGTCGATGAGCCCGCGCGCCACGGCCGCCTGATTGGTCACGACCACCGTGCAAAACCCCGCGCGGTTGAGCAACCGCACGGCGTCGGTCGTCCACGGATAGAGCGCCAGCATGTCCAGGCGATCCAGGTACCCGCGCTCTTCGTTCAGCGTGCCGTCACGGTCCAGGAACACGGCCGGCTTCACGCGTTCCTCCGGTGAAGCGTGACCTCACGCACGGCGCCGTGCACCTCCGCGGGCAGGAGCCGCGACATGCACCGATGGTCGATGGGACACTCCCGCAGCATACAGGGCCGGCAATCGACGGCGTGCGTCAGGACACGCGCGGGGCGCTCGATCCGTGCGAGCGGCGACGTCTCGTACTCCCGTGTCGGCCCGAACAGCGCCACCACGGAGACGCCCAGAGCTGCGGCGACGTGCATGGCGCCCGAGTCATTGGACACGCACACGTCGGCCAGGCTCAGGACGCCGATCAGGCCGTGGAGCGTGGTGGCCCCGGCGGCATCGATCACGTGCGGCTGTAGCGCCGGCGGCAGGGACGCCCGCACCGAGGCCGTGGTGGCGGCGTCGCCTTGGCCGCCAACCAGCACGCACGTCGCGGCGTCGTCGCCGACCAGGTCGCCCACCAGCGTCGTGAAGTACTCCGGCAACCACTGCTTCGCGGTGCCGTAGGCCGCGCCCGGCGCCAGGGCCACGAGGCGGCGACGTCCGTCCCACCCATGCCGACGCAGGAGGTCGCGCGCCGCGGCCTGATCCGATTCCCACGCGTGGAGCACCGGCACCAGCGGCCCGTTCGCCACGCCGAGCTCCCGCACCAGACGCTGGTAGTAGGCGCCTTGATGCAGGCTCCCTCGTGGCTTGTCCGCGGCGAGTGTCAGCAGCCACGACCGCATGTCTCCTCGATAGCCCCACCGCTGCGAGACCCCGGCGCGTCGCACCACCCACGCGGCGGCGAAGGAGTTGGGCAGGAGTAAAGCCGTGTCGCACGCCGCGGCTCGCAGACGGTGCACATCGCCCAGGAACGCGGGCCGGTCCCCGCGCTTCCCTGTCCACGTCAGCGTCAGCACTTCGTCCACGCCCGGTGCGCGCTCGAACATCGCGGCCACGCTGGCCCGCGCCGCCACCACCACGTGCGCGGTAGGCCACGCCCGCCGCAGGTCGGCTATCGACGGCAGCGCCATCACGGCGTCGCCCAGCCAGTTGGGCGACATCACCAGCAGCCGGCGCGGCTCACGCATCCGGCGTGTCCTCGTCCAGCTGCAGATCCTCTCCCGCCAACGCCGGCACGGGATCCCGCCACCGCCGGTGCATCCACAGCCACAGCTCCGGGTGGCGCCGCACGTACATCTCCAGCACGTCGGTGCAGCGCTGCGTGAACTGCGTCACCGCGTCCGCGGCGTCCGATTCGGGGGGCGGCACAGGATGCTCGTAGACGAAGCGATACCGCCCACCGGGGAGCGGCAACGCGAAGACGGGCACCACCGGCGCACCCGTGCGCAGCGCCAGGGCCGCCAGGGCCGAGGTGGTGGCCGCGCGACGCCCGAAGTAGTCCACGTAGACCACGTCCGGGGAGTGGAGATGCTGGTCGATGAGGAGCGCCACGCCGCGGCCAGCGGCCAACTGACGGAGCACCTTCCGAATGGCGCCCTGGCGATAGATGACGGTGTTGCCCGTGCTGGTCCGGATGCGCTCCAGCCACGCGTGCAGGCGCGGGTTGTCCAGTGGACGCGCCAGCACCGACACGGGATAGGCCACTAGCGGCTGCGCGATGGCCTGCATCTCCCAGTAGCCGAAGTGGCCCGTGAAGAACAGCACGCCGCGCCCCTGGGCGTAGGCGTGGGCCACGCGGTCGTCGCCCTCGAACTCCACCAGGCGCAGCAACTCCGCCTGCGACAACGTGCCCACCTTCAGCAGCTCGAAGAGCAGCGACCCGAAGTGCGCGAACATGTCGCGCGTCAGCGCGCGGCGTTCGGCGTCGGACCGCCCCGGAAACGCGTGGGCCAGGTTCTCGCGCGCGATGTCGCGGTGAAACGCGTCCGCGGCGTGGGCCGCCAGCCCAAGCCGGGCGCCCCAGCTGCGCGCCGTCTCCATCGACACCTTGGACAGCACCGCCGACAAGCCCGCCACGATGGCCGACTCCAGCGCGAAGCGTGCGGCCTTGAGCGGTGCGGCCATCAGGGGTGCGTCACTCGCTCCAGCAGCCAGTCGGCGAAATCACCGGCCGGCTCCACCACCACGTGGATCGGCATCGAGAACCACGGCACGCGCGGCCTGGCACCGGCCGCGGCCAGACGCACAGCGTCCTTCTCCGTGGTCACGACGCACGTGGCGCCGGCGGTGGTTGCGGCTGCGTCGATGCGCGCCAGATCCGCCGCGGTGAACCAGTGGTGATCGCGAAAGGCCAGGTAATCCGCCACGCGCCAGCCTTGTTGTTCGAGAGACGTCAGAAACCGTTCGGGGCGGGCAACGCCCGACACGGCAAATACGCGGTCCCCTGGCACGGGCAAGCCCACGGGCACATCTGTGCCGCCGAGAGGAGCCGCCACGGCGCGAGGCGCGCCCATGTGCGTCGACGCCGTGAACCGGCGCGCCACGCCGAGCCGCGTGGCCACCTGGGCCGCGTCCTCCGCCGACCCGGGCACGATCACGGCGTGCGCCGCCGCCGCCGCGCCAAGCGGCTCGCGCAGTCGCCCGGTGGGCAGCACGTCTTCCTCCAGGTCCGCCGGGCCGACGAGCAGCAAGTCCACGTCGCGCGCCAACTGCAGGTGCTGGAAGCCGTCGTCCAGGACCGACACGGTGGCGTGGAACCGATGGGCCGCCAACTGCCCGGCCAAATAGCGATCCTCGGAGACCAGCACCGGGACGCCGGGCAGCGCGTGCGCCAGCATGAAGGGTTCGTCGCCCGCATGCTCCACCGACTCCAACACGCTGCGGCCGTCGCTGACCACCACCACGCCATCCTGCGGCTGGCGGCGCGCGTAGCCCCGGCTCAGCACCACGGGCCGCTGGCCGCGCTCCAGGAGGATCCGCGCGACCAGCGCCACCACCGGCGTCTTGCCGCTGCCGCCCACTACCAAATTGCCGACGCTGATGACCGGATGCGGCAGGCGCCGCACGGTCTGATGACGGCGCCGGTACCAGGCGCGGCGCGCGCTGGCCACACGCCCGTAGAGGGCGCTGAGCGTGCTCAATGGACCACGCGGAATGGGCGCACCACGGCGGAGCGCGGTTCGTCCGGCGGCAGCACGTCGGCGATGGCCGCCATCGTTTTGTCCTTCGCGCCCCGGTTGGCCACCACCAGCGCACGGGCGGCCGCACCCAGCCGCGCGCGTCGAACGGGATCGGCCATCAGGCTCAGCAGCGCCTCTTCCAGCTCCCCCTCCGACTGCACGCGCACCGCCGCGCCGTTGGTCAGGAACGTCTCGGCGATCTCGCTGAAGTTGTGCATGTGCGGCCCGAAGACGATAGCCTTGCCGTGGGCCGCCGGCTCCAGGATGTTGTGTCCGCCGGCCGGCACGATGCTGCCGCCCACGAACACGGCCGTCGCGATTTGATAGAGATGCGCCAGTTCCCCGATGGTGTCGAGGATCACGGCATCCACGCGCGGCTCGGCGTCGATCGGCAGCTCCGTCCGGCGGATGGTGGACAGGCCTTCCTGCCGGCACAGCCGCTCTACCTCCGCGAAGCGCTCCGGGTGCCGCGCCGCGATCACGAGCAGCGCGCCCTGCCCGCCCTGCGTCGTTCGCAGCCGGTTGAACGCGCGCACCACCGGCTCTTCTTCGCCCTTGAGCGTGCTGCCGGCCATCAAGACGGGACGCCCCGCGCGCACGCGGAAGAACCGCAACACGCGTTGGGGGCCGCGCCCCGGCACCGGCACCGTTTGCAGCGCGTCGAACTTCAGGCTGCCCGTGATGACGATGCGAGAAGGGTCAGCGCCCAAGGCCAGGAGACGACGCGACGTCTCGTCCCCCTGCACGCAGAAGCGGTCTACGTTGGCCAGCACGCGACGGAACCAGCCCTTCACCAGGCGGTAGCGCGGAAAGGATCGATGCGAGATGCGGCCGTTGATGACGACGGTCTTCACCCCGCGAGCGCGACACTCGCGCAGCAGGTTCGGCCAGATCTCGCTTTCCACCATCACGAAGAGCCGCGGGCGCACACGACGCAGCGTGCGGCGCACGGTGAACGTCCAGTCGAACGGCAAGTAGAACGTACCGTCCACGTCCGACACGCTTTGCCGCGCCAGCGTCTGGCCCGTGCGAGTAGTGGTGGAGAGGAACAGCCGAAGCGTCGGGTACAGCTTTTTCAGTTCGGCGATGACGGGGCGGGCCGCCAGCACCTCCCCTACCGACACGGCGTGGACCCAGATTGACGGCTCAGCGTCCAAGTTGAGAGACACCGGCAGGTAGCCCAGCCGCTGGCGCAGGCTGCCGATGTACTTGCTGTGCCGGAGCGCCTGATACAGGAAATAGGGCGCGCAGGCAGCCAACACGAGGGCCGTGGCTATGCTGTAGAGAACGTACACGGTGAGCCCGAATAAAGGATCGTAGTGGCTGCCGCCGCTAAGTAGTGAAATTTTCGGCGGTTACGCGCCGCTGGCAGTATATCGGCGGCCCGGAACGGCTTCAAGGACGCTACAATCGAGTGTTTGTCGGTTTGGCAGATTCACTGTCTGGGAGGACGACGGCGATGGCAGTACGCGTAGGCATCAACGGGTTCGGGCGCATCGGACGCAACATCATGCGAGCCGCCATGGCCAACAAAGACATCGACTTTGTGGCAATCAACGACCTGACGACCACTGCCACGCTGGCGCATCTGCTGAAATACGACTCGGTCCTGGGCAACCTGAGCGCCGACGTGAAGGCCACCGCCGACGGCATCAGCGTGGACGGCGACGAGTTCAAGGTGTTCGCCCAGAAGGATCCGGCGCAGCTCCCCTGGAAGGATCTGGGCGTGGACGTGGTGTTCGAGTCCACCGGCATCTTCACCAACCGCGAGGGCGCGTCCAAGCACATCGAAGCCGGCGCCAAGAAGGTGGTCATCACGGCCCCGGCGAAGGGTCCGGACGTCACCGTGGTCCTCGGCGTGAACGACGACGTCTACGACCCGGCCAAGCACCACATCATCTCGAACGCGTCGTGCACGACGAACTGCCTGGCGCCGCTGGCCAAGGTGATTCACGCGCACTTCGGCATCCGCAAGGGTTGGATGACCACCATCCACTCCTACACCAACGACCAGAACCTGCTGGATCTACCCCACAAGGACCTGCGGCGTGCACGTGCTGCCGCTCTGTCGATCATCCCCACCACCACAGGCGCCGCAACCGCGGTGGGGGAAGTGCTGCCGCAGCTCAAGGGCAAGCTGGACGGCTTCTCGATGCGCGTGCCTACGCCGAACGTTTCAGTCGTGGACCTGAACGTCCTGGTGGACAAGAAGACCACCGGCCAGGAGGTGAACGACGCGTTGCGCGCGGCGGCCGCGGGCCCGCTGAAGGACATCCTGGCCGTCTCGGACGCCGAGCTCGTGTCGATCGACTTCAAAGGCAACCCCCACTCGTCGATCGTGGACGCCGCCTACACCAAGGTGATGGACGGGGATTTCCTGAAGCTGGTGTCGTGGTACGACAATGAGTGGGGCTACGCCAACCGCTGCGTGGACCTGCTGACGAAGCTCGTCGCCAAAGGCCTCTAACACCCCGTGGCGAAACGAACGATTCGCAACCTGAGCTTGCAAGGCCGGCGTGTGTTCATCCGCGTGGACTTCAACGTCCCGCTGAAGAACGGCGTGATTGGCGACGACACGCGCGTGCGGGCCTCGTTGCCCACCATCCAGCACGCGTTGTCTGCAGGGGCCTCCTGCGTGGTCCTCGCGTCGCACTTGGGACGACCCAAGGGCAAGCCGAACGCCGACATGAGCCTGCGGCCCGTGGCCACGCGCCTGGCCGAACTGCTTGGCAAGCCCGTGATCTTCGCCGAGGATTGCGTGGGCCCCGCGGCTCAGGACGCGGTGAAGCAGGCGCCCCCCGGCGGGGTGGTGCTGCTCGAGAACCTCCGCTTTCATCCTGAGGAAGAAAAAAACGACCCCGTGTTCGCGCAGCAGTTGGCGAGCCTGGCGGACGTGTACGTGAACGACGCCTTCGGCGCGGCCCACCGCGCCCACGCCAGCGTGGAAGCGCTGGTGCGCCTGATGCCCGACGCGGGCGCCGGCCTGCTGATGGACACCGAGCTACGCTATTTGATCGATGCGCTGGCGGAGCCGCGACGGCCGTTCGTGGCCGTGCTGGGCGGCGCGAAAGTGTCGGACAAGATCGAGATCATCGACAACCTGGTGACGCGCGTCGATCGCCTGCTGATCGGTGGCGCCATGGCCTACACGTTCTTCAAGGCGATGGGAAAGCCCGTCGGCAAATCGCTGGTCGAAAACGACAAACTGGACGCCGCCCGCGCCATCCTGGCCCAGGCCGAGGCGCGCAACCTGAAACTGCTGTTGCCCGTGGACCACGTGGTGGCACGGGCGCCCGAAGCCGACGCGCCCACCGAAACCCTCAGCGTAGACGATGCCGCCATTGGCGACCGCATGGGCCTGGACATCGGACGACGCACGACGTGCGCCTTCGCCGAGGCCCTTCGCGACGCCCACACCGTGGTGTGGAACGGGCCGATGGGCGTCTTCGAGATCGACGCGTTCGCGCAGGGCACCATGGCCGTGGCGCAAGCCGTGGCCAGCGTCATCGGCACCAGCATCATCGGCGGAGGCGACTCCATCGCCGCCGTGAACAAGGCCCGGCTGGCTGAGCACATCTCCCACATCTCCACCGGCGGCGGGGCGTCGCTGGAGCTACTGGGCGGCATGACGCTGCCGGGCGTAGCCGCGCTGCCGGAAGCGTCGTAGGATCTCTAGCGAGGCTGCGCCTCAGACCGCCGAGAACACGAAGGCTTCGCCTCGCTAGTGCAGCGTCTTTTTGCCCCGCTCCGCGGGGCGGAGAAAACTTGACTCAGTCGGGTTGGGATTTCAACTAGTCAAGTTTTCTAGAGGGATCACCTACATGCGCACGCCCATCATCGCCGGCAACTGGAAGATGTACAAGACGGTGGCCGACGCCGTGAAGTACGTCAAGGAGTTCCGCGGCCTGGTCAAGGACGTGACCGGCGTGGAGATCGTGGTGGCACCCGGCTTCACCGCGCTCCATGCCGTGGCCGAGGCCGCGCGCAACAGCAACGTGATCGTAGCGGCGCAGGACATGCACTGGGAACGCGACGGCGCCTTTACGGGCGCGGTCAGCGCGCCGATGATCCGCGAGGCCGGCGCGGCGTACGTGATCATCGGCCACTCCGAGCGCCGCACGCTCTTCGGGGAGACCGACGACAGCGTCAACCGCAAGACGCACGCGGCGTTCGCGGCCGGGCTGACGCCCATCGTGTGCGTGGGCGAGACGCTGGACCAGCGCGAGCGCAACGAGACAATGGACGTGCTGGACCGGCAGGTGAACAAGGGGCTGGACGGCCTGACCTCCGACCAGTTGACCCAACTGGTGATCGCCTACGAGCCCGTGTGGGCCATCGGTACCGGCCGGACCGCCACGCCGGAGCAGGCCCAGGAGGCGCACCACCACATCCGGCGGCGGCTGCAGCAGTGGTTCGGGACCGCGCCGGCCGAGGCCTGCCACGTCATCTACGGAGGCAGCGTGAAGCCCGAGAACACCCGGGATCTGATGGGCCAGGCCGACGTGGACGGAGCGCTGGTGGGCGGAGCCAGCCTGGATGTGGCCTCTTTCTGGGAGATCGTTTCGCGAAGCCGGCCCGGGACGGTATAATTCGTCCTTTGGTGGCCAGAGCCTAGAGATGCTGTACTACCTAGTCGCGACCTTATACGTCCTCGCCTGCTTTCTGCTGATCCTCGTCGTGCTGCTGCAGCAGGGCAAGGGGGGCGATATCGCCAACGCCTTCGGCGGGGGCGCCAGCCAGGCGGCTTTCGGCGCGCGCAGCGGGGCCACGGTGCTTTCGCGCGCCACCACCGTGCTGGCCGCGCTGTTCGTGGTGGGGGCCGTGGTGCTCGGCATCATGGGCCAACGCGGACCCGGGTCGGTGCTCGGCGGACGCCAGCAGAGCGGCGCACCTACCGCTCCGCCGGCTGGAGCCACCATCCCACCCGGTTCGACGGTACCAGCACCAGCAACACCTGCTTCGGCTGCCCCGGCCCCGGCAACACCGGCCCCAGCACCAGCGCAGTAGCGGGCTCGGACGCCCCTCAACTTGAGGGGCTCAACAACGTCATCAATCCGCGTGCAGGTTTTTTGCTCGGGAGCCGTACTTGTCGGCCCGGTCCGACGTCTGCGCTGTAATATGCAGTTGTGTGCAGTTACGTGTCACGACTTGTGAGGTGTTGATGCCCGATCATATTTCTACGAAAGCCGTGTCCGATCCCACGCGGGCAGTTCCGTCCACCGGAGCTCTCAAACACGTGAGAGCTGCAGCCTTGGCAGCGACGCTCGTCCCCCTCGCGCAAGTTGTTGCGACTCCGGTGACCCTCTCCGCCAACCAGTCCGGTTGCACCTCGGCAGCCCCTTGCCCGGTTCCCGAGCCCGGCTCGATACTGTCGATGGCCGGTATCGCGGCCTTCTTCATCAGGAACCAGCTCAGGAAAGAGTAAGATCGGCTGGCAGTCTGAGCAGCAGGGCAGCCCGATCCGGACGTCGTGCGATTCCTCCTGATCAACAACCACTGCATCAGTGACCCGACGACCGGCGTCACGCAGAGCCTGCGCACCATCATGACGTGGCTCGCGGATGCGGGCCACGCGTGCCACATCCTGACGACCGCCCGCTTCGAAAGCGAGCGGTTCACCATCGAGGAGCACCTGCGCAACCTGGGCGTGGCGATGCCAGTCGTGCCCGGTGCCTCGGACCGCGCGGTCGTGCGCTATGACACAGGTGGTGTGCCGGTCACACTCCTGGCGACCCGGCACAACGACGAAACCTCGCCTGATCCGGGCGAGATGCAGCAATTCCTCGGGCTCGTCGCGGATCTGCTGGCCGACTTTGCACCCGATCAGGTGATCGCCTGCAACGGGCATCCCATGATTCAAGCCGCGCTCGCAGGTGCCCGCATGCGCGGCGCGGTGACGGCGTTTGCCATCCGCAGCTACGGTTACAGCCGGGCCCACCTCGCGCACGTGGATCACGCCTTTACCTGTAGTCAGTACCTCAGCGACAGCTACCGTTCGGCCACCGGCCTGATCAGCACGCCGCTCGAGCCGCCCATCGACTGGGCCACGGTGGTGGCGCCGGTGGAATCGAGAGCCTTCGTCACCCTCGTCCATCCGGCGCCCCACAAGGGGCTGTTCCTCTTCGCGCGGCTCGCCGACATGCTCGGGGCGCGGCGGCCGGACATTCCGATGCTCATCGTGCAGTCCGGTCAGAGCGCCGGTTCCCTGCACGCGATCCCAAGCATCGACCTGCGACGCTACCCGCAGATCACGGCGGCGCCCCCCGTGCCCGCGCCCGCCGACTACCTCGCGTTGACGCGCGTCCTGCTGGTGCCGTCGGTCTGGGACGAACCGTTCGGGCGTGTCGCCGCCGAGGCGATGATCAACGGCATTCCCGCGCTGGTCAGCAATCGCGGCGCGCTGCCGCACGTCGTCGGCGGCGACGCTCGCGACGGCGGCGGCGGATACGTGCTGCCGGTGCCCAGTTGGATGACGCCGGACACCTTGAGGCTTCCGAGCGAAGCGGAGGTCGAGCCGTGGTACGAGGCGGTGTGCACGCTCTGGGATGATGCGGCATCGTATCGCGCCGTGACGGATCGCGCGAAGGAGATCGCCTTGGAACGCTACAGCGAGGACGTCTCGCGCCAGCGGCACGTCGACTACTTCACGTCATTGAAGCCGGGAGCGACTCCGTTTTAGGAGAAAGCGCCGGGTCAGCGTGCTCCCTGACGGCCCTGTTGGTGCCGGTCGGCTTCCGCCATATACTGAGACAGTCCCGACAGCGGTCCCGCCGTTGTCAAGTGTTGTCCAAACGCGGCGACACATTTAGGACCCACGCGGAAGTGGCGGAATTGGCAGACGCACCAGCTTGAGGGGCTGGCGGTAGCAATATCGTAGGGGTTCGAGTCCCCTCTTCCGCACCAGACTTCGCTCGCCTCACAGGTGAGCGAGCTTCGTCTAGGCAAGCCAGACGAAGGCTGTCTCGCCGAGGCGCCAGTTCACGGAACAACGACGGATGTTCCCCGCTGCTCCCCGCTGGCGCCAATCATGAGCTGCGGCGCGTAGTTGTTCCCCTGGCAGATGTACTCGAACAGCTCCGTCCCCTTCTCCCAGCGCTTGGTGTAGCCACTCGTCCATGGCGCGGTATACGCACCGGGATCGTCGAAGGTGACCGTGTAGTCCAGGGTGTCGAAATCGCGGCGCGTCAACCGCTCGACGGTGTGTAGCCGGTCGGTGTGCGGCATGGCAGAGCGGTCCATCCACGCAGCCTCGTTGAAGCCGACGGTATCGACCACCAGTGTGTCGCCATCCCACCAGCCGATCGAATGGCCGAAGTACGTGGCATCGGGACGAGCCGGGTGGTTTCGTCCGTCCATGTAGATCACGCGGAACGTGTGCGGACCGCCGATCACGAACAGGTAGTACTTGGTGCTGCCGGGCAGGTTCAGCACCTCGACTCCGTAGGCCGTGCCGAGGGAGCGAGGCCCCGGTGACGGCTTGCAGCGCGTGTAGGGCTCATCGGCCAGCGAGCGGTCGTGGCGCGTCTTCAAGATAGCCCGCGCCCACGGCTGCAGCGGCACGTCGTCGACGTGCACCCGCGACGGCCGCAGCCGCCCGCCGTTTCGCGCTTCGTAGTGGTTCGGATCGGTGGCCAGCGGCTCCTGGCCCTCCCACACGCCGGTCTCGCCAAGGGGAGCGCCGAAATTGATCGTGCCGTCGGGCCAGCGCGGGGCGGGGCGGGCGGGACCGGCCTTACCGCTGGCCTCGCTCTGCGCCAGGACGCTGGCGGCCAGGACGAGAGCCTGGGCGGCGAACGCGAGCACCGAAGCACACCGCCGCGCGACTGACCGGGAACGGAGCATGGCTCGTTGACTCGCGACTACTGTCGACGCCGATTCGTGATCGCCGCTTGTTCGTCGGACTACTTGCTTACATTGGGTCCCAGCAAACGCTGGGAATCCTTCTCGTTCTCGAGACAGAACTCTTCAATCATCTGGGTGTCGATCATGATCTTCATGTTCATGTCGACAGTCCACGGCTTCGTATACGCCTTGGGATCGTCGACGGTGATCACGATGTTGAGCGTCCCGTAGTTCGGCCGCGTGATCCGTTCGGTCATCGATGCGGCACTCGTCATCGGATGGCCCGGCGTGTCCACCCACTCGCTTTCACGGAAGCCCTTCGTGGTGATCACGAACGTGTCGCCCTCCCACTTCCCAATCGAATAGCCGCTATAGATGGGGTGCATATCCTCGGGAAACGGTCGGCCGTCCGTGTAGATTTGCCGGAACTGGGCGTTCCATTCGTTGAGCATCAGCAGTAATCCAGGGACATGAAAGATCTTCGTGTAGTGCGGCAGCCAATATACACGCGGGTAGTTATCCGGTTGGCAGCGGGCGTGCGGATCGTCTTTGGCGAGATCCGCCGTTCGTTGTTTGACGAGGTCCGCAGCCCACGGCTGGAGCGGCATGCCGCCCGGCACCGACGCGGGACCGAGCGGCACGGTCACCTTTTCGCCGGGCTTGCACGGTTGAGTCAAACGCACCCGTGACGCCAGATCCGGCGTGCAATCCCGCACGCGGTCCGGCTGCCAGAAGCCGACGAAGTCGGGCTTGCCGTCTGGCTGTCGCGGCGCCGGTGCGTTCAGGTTCGGCTTGCCGTCGGCCAGCCGGGGTACGTTCGGAGTCGGGTATGTCACCCACTGGCCGAACGCGACGTGCGCCGAGGACGCCAGTACGAACGCGGTGAGTACGAGCCAACCCTTCATGGGTTCGAACCCTGGCTCGAGCCCGCAAACAGCTTCTGCCCCGTGCTTGCCAAGACCATCGACCGGGCGTTGGCATGCAAGCTGCCGTCCCTCGCGCGGCTTCCCTCGACGGTGACCGTGTCACCTTGCTTCAGCGAGTTGCGCGTCCAGCCCAGTCGCAGGAGCGCGTTGGGGTTGCCCATCTCGAAACCCCAGTTCTCGGTCTTGCCCGACGCCTCGTTCTTCACGTCGACGTAGAAGAAGCAGTGGGGGTTGGTCCACTCGATCTTCGTCACCGTTCCAGTGAGCTTGATAGGCTTCTCGGCGTCGTACTCGGCCGCGAACGAATGATGTGCCACCACAGGCACGGCGGCCAGCAGGCCAACGATACTGACAACCGCAACGGTCAACTTGGTTCTCATCGAACTAACCTCCCTATAGAAACCGCCGCGGGGGCGTCGAGCGTAGAAAGTGAGCAGATTCTAGCCCGAATCCGTGCTGGCACGCGCCGAGCCCGTAACGCGGGCTTTTTGACCTGGCCGCGCCTGGGGTATAGCGTAGTGGGCCGTCCCAGGAGGGAGAACATGAAAGGCACGACGAGGCCCGAATTCTCGCGTCGCGAGTTCCTGGCCGGCGCATCCGCGCTCGGAGGCATGACGATGGTGTCCGCCGCTGCAGCGGCGCAGGTCACTACCATGGCGCCGTTCGAGAAGCTGCCGCCGTACGGCAACAACACGCTCCCCGCCGGGGTCAAGCCGCGGCTCGTCCCGAACGTCAACGGCCTCACCGTGAACATGCTCGAGGCAGGAACGCAGGGGCGGCCGCTCGTCCTGCTGCTCCATGGGTTTCCGAACCTCGGCTACAGCTGGCGCAAGGTGATGCCGGCGATCGCCGACGCCGGCTACTACGTCGTGGCGCCGGATTGCCGCGGGTTCGGCCGCACGGTTGGCTGGGACAAGTCATGGGACGCGAACCCGACGGCGTTCACGACACTGAACATGGTTCGTGACCAGATCGCCCTCGTCTACGCCCTGGGCTACCGCAAGGTGGACATGATCGTCGGCCACGATCAGGGCCAGTTGATGGCGTCGTATGCCGCAATCATCCGGCCCGACATGTTTCTCCGGCTGACGACGGTCTCTGGCGCGGCTGCCGTACCGCCGTCGCTCCCCTTCGCCGGAACGGTACGGGGAGGCGGCTATACCGCTGCGGATCTCGACGCGGAGTTCGCGAAGCTCAATCCGCCCCGCCGGGACTATCAGGAGTATTGGGCCAGCCGGCAGGCCGACGACGACATGAAGCACATGCCGCAGAGCATGAGTGATTTCTTCCGCGCGTTCTATTACACGAAGGGCGGCGAGTTTCCCGCCAACCAGAACCTGACGCCGCTGCGGCCAATGCCGACTGCCAGAGAAGCCGCCGCAGAAAACGCGCGGATGCCGGAGTACTACGTGATGCGACGGGACCGGGGCATGCCGGCCACCATGGTCGCGTTCATGCCGTCGAAGGACTACATCGCGAACTGCAAGTGGTTTACGCAGGCGGAATGCGATGTCTACGGCCAGGAGTACGCAGCCTCGGGGTGGACCGGCGCCCTGCACAACTATCGGCACCGGCGCACGGCGTTTGCCCCAAACATCGCCGAGCAACTCGTCTTCTCTGGTAGAACCGTCGACGTTCCCGCGTGGTTCATCGCCGGCAAACAGGATTGGGGCGCGAACCGGATCGCGGGCGGACCCGAGGCAGTTGGACGGAACGGCTACACGAAGTTCATGGGAACGCAGCTGGTGGATCGTGCCGGCCACTGGCCTCAGGAAGAACAGCCGGAAATCGTGAGCAAGCAGATGGTCGGCTTCCTCCAAGCCACCTGACCGCTCATAATTCTCCTATCCTCACAGCGTAGGAGAAATCGACATGACTTCAGAACAAGCGAAAGCCGCTGCCGACCTGATGGCCACCGTCTGGGAAGCCGAGTTCCCGGCCACGTGTCAGGTGCTTGCGGCAGTGAAGGACGACAACCGCCACTACAAGCCAGACGCCAAGTCACGCACCGCGTGGGAGCTGGCGACGCATCTGGCCCACGCCGACATCTGGTTCATGGACAGCGTCTTGAACGGTGCCTTCGCGTGGGACCCCGAGGCGGTGAAGCAGGCCGAGTCGGAGTTCAAGACGGTCGGCGATATCGTGACGTTCTACAAGAAGGCCTTCCCCGAGAAGCTGAACGCGCTGCGTGCGCTGCCGGGTGACAAGCTGATGTCGAACATCGACTTCTTTGGCAACTTCAACTGGCCGGCTGTGCGGTACA
>Ga0307505_10001111_pt1 | contig 23550 bp, 18 predicted proteins | sample 23_S_MG_FD_202183 | JGI IMG/M metagenome (GOLD analysis project Ga0307505, IMG submission 202183) | Soil microbial communities from Populus trichocarpa stands in riparian zone in the Pacific Northwest, United States - 23_S | ecosystem: Environmental > Terrestrial > Soil > Riparian zone > Trees...
CCTTGGTCGTATTGACTGAAGTCGAACCCCGATGCGTCGATCTTGTCTAGCACCTCTGCCGTCAAGTGGCCGAATCCCCTTGCTTGCGGTGGACACGTCGCCCCAGCACCGGCGCATTGCCGGAGATCCACGTTATAGTAGTCCGCCTCATCGAGGTCGGTAACGATCACGTAAGGATAGACATCCCCATAGAACGTTAGCGCCGTACTGTTGGACTGTAAGGACTGCTGGTAGAAGTAGCGCGTAAGTGTTGAGTCACTAAGAGAGCCGACCGAAGCTGTCGTATCCAAAAGCCCGAAGGAAAAACTGGGGGAGCTTGTTGCTCCGACCGGCCATCCGGTGAAGTTCAGAGTGTCATTTACCGTGTCATCGCGAAACCGCACAAGCACGACGAGCGCGCGATACGTACCGTAGGGGCCCACGTTAGGTACGAGAGTTTGTTCGTGCTCTGATTCCTGACTGCCCGCTTCATGTGGGCAAACCGGGTCAGAGGGAAGCTGCGCTTGGGCCGTTCCTACCAATAGAGCGGCTAGACTAGGTATCCAGTGGCGGGGCATGACGAGACCGGTTGACCGACCAACCGCCACGCTAACGGGCGATTGTAATCAGTCTTACTCCAACAGGGTATCCAGCAACAAACACGCTTAGAACATAGACGCCAGGCGGAACCGCTTCTAAATCAAGGTGCACCGAAATTGGCCCCATCGAATAGTATCCGAGGTCGAACGCAAGGTTACTACGCCCGACCAGGTCGCTGAGCTCGACGCGAACAAGTCCTTCCCTTGGGAGGAACAGTGACACGCGTGCGCGACCGCTACCCGGATTAGGTGCGACCGTGATCACGTCCTCCCAACTGGACGTGGGTACCTCAGATACGTCGGTAACCGGCGGAAACGAGAACGCCTGTGTTCCATACTCTGCTTCACCAATACGCGCCCAGATCATCCGTTCGCTCGCGAACGGGGGGCTCTTGGTGTACTGGCGTGATACGATCCCGACTCCCGCGACCGCTCCCATCACGACCGGGAGTGCCTCGAATTGTTTGTACGTCACCCCGCGAATCGTATCCGGCGGCATGACGAGCTCATAACCCGGACCACCTGTGACCAGGTAGACCCACTCAGTCGTCCCAGGCCGACTACACATCGTGAAGGAGTCAAAGGGCGCGTCGAGCGCACACGGCGTTTCCCGCCACCAACGATCCGCGGGTGGCCCGCTCGTCGGTTGAACCCACTCGAGCACGACGGGAAAGTCGGTATCGTATCGTAAGTCGAGGTTGGGATTTGTTGGGCTTCCCTCGAAGCAGAAAGTGGGAGTGCAGTACCGAGCGGAGACGTACTGCCGCCCCTCGATGGTCGTGTCATGTGTGACTTGGTAGCCGTAGTGCCCTGATCCGATCTCGTCGGTGACTAGGTACTGCCAGGCGTTTCCTACCTCCAACGGCACATAGCTCCGCCAGTCCGTTGTGTCGGGTGTCTGGGCGCCGACGACCGCCGGGGCCAGAAGACATCCAAGCACAACGACCTGCCCGCGCATGCGATCCGCGCTTGTCCCACAGATAGCCTAAGGGCACGCCCGCCGCATTCGCAAGCGTTATCCGTAAACCTACCACTTTGCCAAGGAAAGGTCGGCGGTCGCGCAACCGGGCAGCCTACGCGGCCCCGTTTGTGCGAGGATTGCGTTGGGTGGTAGAGGCTAAAGCCCACGTGCCAGGGGCAATGACCTCGACGATGGGCCGCCGCGAGCCGGCCGCGTCGTGGATGCCGGTAGGTGCCATAGTGATCACCGATGAACGATAACCCCGACCGATCACCCGACCACCCGATCATCCGATTCCCCTACATGTTCCTCCGGTACTGGCCACCAACCTCGAAGAGCGCCTCCGTGATCTGGCCCAGCGAGCACACGCGGACGGTTTCCAGCAGCTCGTCGAACAGGTTGCCGCCGGCGCGGGCCGTCTCCTGCAGTCGTGCCAGAGCGGCCGGCGCGGCGTCGGCGTGACGCTGCCGGAAGGAGCGAACGCCTTCGAGCTGCCGGCGCTTCTCCTCCTCGGTGCCGCGCATGAGCTCCACTTGCGGCGGGCCGGCCTCGTCGTCCGACGCCCGGAAGGTGTTCACGCCAATGATCGGTAGCTCGCCCGTGTGCTTGCGGTGCTCGTAGAGGAGACTCTCCTCCTGGATACGGCCGCGCTGGTACATCGTCTCCATCGCGCCCAGCACGCCGCCGCGGTCGGATAGCCGCTCGAACTCCAGCAGGACGGCCTCCTCGACCAGGTCCGTCAGTTCGTCCACGACGAACGCGCCCTGCAGCGGGTTCTCGTTCTTCGCCAGCCCCAGCTCGCGGTTGATGATGAGCTGGATCGCCATCGCGCGGCGCACGCTCTCCTCGGTGGGCGTCGTGATGGCCTCGTCGTAGGCGTTCGTGTGGAGGCTGTTGGCGTTGTCGTAGATCGCCAGCAGCGCCTGCAGCGTCGTGCGGATGTCGTTGAACTGGATCTCCTGCGCGTGCAGGCTCCGGCCGGAGGTCTGCACGTGGTACTTGAGCTTCTGCGCGCGCTCGTCGGCGCCGTAGAGGTCGCGCATCGCGACCGCCCAGATCCGCCGCGCGACCCGGCCGAGCACGGTGTACTCGGCGTCCATCCCGTTCGAGAAGAAGAACGAGAGGTTCGGCGCGAAGCCGTTCACGTCCATCCCCCGCCCGCGGTAGTACTCGACGTACGTGAACCCGTTGGCCAGCGTGAAGGCCAGCTGCGAGATCGGGTTCGCGCCGGCCTCCGCGATGTGGTAGCCGGAGATGGATACCGAGTAGAAGTTGCGGACGCCGTTGTCGATGAACGACTGCTGCACGTCGCCCATCACGCGGAGCGCGAACTCGGTCGAGAAGATGCAGGTGTTCTGGGCCTGGTCCTCCTTCAGGATGTCGGCCTGGACGGTGCCGCGGACGCTGGTGAGGGCCTTCTTCCGCACGCCGGCCGCCTCCTCGGCGCTCAGCACGCCCCACCCGACCAGTTCGCCCGTCGTCGTTCCGAGGAGGCCGAGCCCGAAGCCGTCGTTGCCCTCGGGGAGGCTGTCGCCCAGGTAGGGCACGTACGCCGGCCGGCCGTCGCCCTGCCGGCGCGCGATCTCGGCCTCGGCGGCCTCCCAGCGGGCGTCGGACTTGAGCAGCGCCTCCGCCTGCTGATCGATCGCCGTGTTCATGAACATGGCCAGGATCATCGGCGCCGGCCCGTTGATCGTCATCGAGACGCTAGTGCGGGGGTCGCACAGGTCGAAGCCCGAGTAGAGCTTCTTCATGTCGTCCAGCGTGCAGATGCTCACGCCGGAGGTGCCGACCTTCCCGTAGATGTCCGGCCGCTCGTCGGGGTCGCGGCCGTAGAGCGTCACCGAGTCAAACGCCGTCGATAGCCGCTTGGCGGGCAATCCCAGGCTGACCAGGTGGAAGCGCCGGTTCGTCCGCTCCGGCGTGCCCTCGCCGGCGAACATGCGCGTCGGGTCCTCACCCTCGCGCTTCAGCGGGAAGACGCCGGCCGTGAAGGGGAAGTAGCCCGGGAGGTTCTCCGTCAGCGCGAAGCGCAGGCGCTCGGCGGGGTCCTCGGTGCGTGGCAGCGCCACCCTGGGGACACGAGTGCCGGAGAGCGTCTCGTAGACCAGCGGCTGCCGGACCTCCGTGCCGCGGACCATGTAACCGAGCGAATCGCCGCCGTAGCGCGCCGCCGTGTCGTCCCATCCCTCGAGGATCGCGCGGCACCGCGGGTCGAGCCGGCCCCACCAGTGGCCGGCCATCTCGCCGAGCCGGCCGGCGAGGTGCTCGCGGTCCTCCGGCGCCCACTTCTCGACCTGCTCCCGCGCGCCGGCCGCCTGGCCCCACCTGCGGGCTAGAGTGACCTGCTCCTCTGCCCACGCGCGGTACCCGCGGCCGGCCTCCGCGATCTCCGCGAGGTAGCGCTGGCGATCGCCCGGGATCAGCGCCTGGCCGGTAGGGTCCGGCTCCGGAAGATCGACGCCGTCGAAAAGGCTCGACTGCCGGCCGAACTCGAAGCGATCGTTCAGCTGATCCAGCAGTGCCAGGTACAGGCGCGAGACGCCCGGGTCGTTGAAGTGCGAGGCCATCGTCGGGTAGACAGGCATCGCGTCCGGGCTCTCCGAGAAGGCGGCGCGGTTGCGCTGGACCTGCTTCCGGATGTCCCGAAGCGCGTCCAGGCTGCCGCGCTTCTCGAACTTGTTCAGCGCGACGAGGTCGGCCGTGTCGAGCATCCCGATCTTCTCTAGCTGCGTGGGCGCCCCGAAGTCCTGCGTCATGACGTAGAGCGAGACGTCCACCAGGTCGGCCACCTCCGTGTCGCTCTGGCCGATGCCGGCCGTCTCGACCACGATCAGGTCGAAGCCGGCCGCGCGGCAAACGTCCACCGCATCGGCAAGGGCGCGGGACGTCGCCCTGTTCGCCTGACGCGTCGCGAACGAGCGCATGAATACGCGCTCGGCGTGCTCGCCGTAGATCGAGTTCATCCGGATCCGGTCTCCCAGGAGAGCCCCGCCGGTCTTCTTCCGCGTCGGGTCCACGGATAGCACCGCGAGGTGCATGTCCGGGAAGTCGTTGAGGAAGCGGCGGACGATCTCGTCCGTGAGCGTGCTCTTGCCGGCGCCGCCGGTGCCGGTGATGCCGACTACCGGTTGACGGTGGACAGCGGACAGTGGACTGTGGACGCTGTGCTCGGCACGGGCGCCGTCGCCGGCGTGGCCGGCCACCTCTCTTTCGACGCGCGTAAGGGCGCGCGCCACAGACCGGACCTCCCTGGTTATGGGGACAGCGACGGCAGCCACGCCGCCTCCGTCTACCGTCCACTGTCCACCGTCCACCGGCTCAGCCGTCCACTGTCCACCGTCCACCGGATCGAAGTCGCACTCGCGGATTATCTGCTCGATCATGCCCTCGAGACCGAGCTTGAGGCCGTCCTCGGGCGAGAAGATCCTTGCGACGCCGTACGCCTCCAGCTTCTCGATCTCGTCCGGGACGATGACGCCGCCGCCGCCGCCGTAGACCCGGATGTGGCCGGCGCCGCGCTCGCGCAGCAGGTCGACCATGTAGGAGAAGTACTCCACGTGGCCGCCCTGGTAGCTCGAGACGGCGATGCCCTGTGCGTCCTCCTCGATCGCCGTCTCCACCACGTCGATCACCGAGCGGTCGTGCCCCAGGTGGATGACCTCAGCGCCCTGCGCCTGGAGGATCCGGCGCATGATGTTGATTGCCGCGTCGTGCCCGTCGAAGAGGGAGGCCGCGGTGACGATGCGGACGGGGTGGGTCGGACGGTAGGGCATCGGCGGAGCGGTGGTCGCTTGAAGCTAGGGATTCGGGTCTCAGCTTTGCAGTTCGCGGTTTGCTGGTTCGCGTTCGCCGTTGGGCGAGGTGCAAGCGGCGAGCGACGAGCTCCCCTACCTCCACGCCACGGCCAGCCAGAACGGGCCGGCGCGGTCGAACCGGACGGTCCACTCATCGGCGCCGTCGTGGGCGGCCACCACGCCGGCCGCGCGCGGCTCGAGGACCACGCTCCGTGCGCCGCGCCGCAGGCCGGTCCCCAGCCCCTTCAGCACGGCCTCCTTCAGCGCCCACACGAGCGCCGGCGCGTCGGCGGGCGACGTGCCGAGGGCGCCGGCGATCCCCGATTCGCCGGGACCGAGGATGCGGGCGAGCAGGTCCACGTGGCGCGGCCCGGCCGTCTCGAGGTCCACCCCAACCGGGCGCCCGCCTACGGCCGCAGCGGCCGCGAGGCCAGCTCCGCGGCCGGCGTGGGAGATCGACAGGTACAGGGCGTGGCCGGGGACCTCCGGCGCGCCGGCCGTCGCGACCCCCAGCGGCACCTCCTGCGCCGGCGCGCCCAGGGCGTCGGCGAGGAGGGTCCGCGCGGCCAGCCGGCCCAGCGCGAACGAGCGCCGACGGTCGGCGTGACCGAACGTGCCCATGCGAGCCCTCTCCTCCTCCGAGAGCGCGGCGAGGGCGTCCGCCTCCGCGCCGGCGCGCGCTAGTCCGACGCGAACGTCGTCCGGCAGGCCTTCGAAATCGACCGAAAGGGCCGTCACAGGCACGCGGCGGGGAAGAGAACGTGAGTCTGTGACAAACTAACGGGGGCCCGGGGCCGAGGGTCGTAGCTTGCTCCACCCCCTCCGGTTTCCTCTTGAGCCCTCCGCTTCGCGACCGCCTTCCCGATGCTCCACCGGAGCCGGGCGCCATGATTCGCGCGCGTCAGGGCATCGCGGAGGCCCGCACCGGCATCGCCGAGGCGAAGCAGTCGTTCGCGGAGTTCATGGATCGCTACCGCGAGAAGCTGCGGTTGGTGTTCTCCGTGCGCGGAACCGCGGACGAGATCAACCAGCACCGGGGACTGCCGCCGTTCGTGATGACGCACCTGCGCGAGCAGGACCCCCTGTCTGTGTACATCCCGGAGGCGCACGGCGGGCGCGGTGGCAAGCTCCACGAGGGCCTGGCCGTCCTTGAGGCCACCGGCTACGAGAGCCTTCCGCTTACGCTCACGATGGGCATCAACGGCGGGCTCTTCCTGCAGCCCATCGCCAAGTACGGATCCGAGGAGTCGAAGCGCCAGGTCTTCGCCGATTTCATCCGCAAGCGGCGGATGGGCGGGCTGATGATCACCGAACCGGACCATGGCTCCGACGCGCTCAACATGCGCACCGGCTGGGAAGCGAACGACCGCGGCTACCACGTTAAGGGCACGAAGCATTGGGCCGGCCTCACGTCCTGGGCCGACTACTGGCTCATCACGGCGCGCCCGCGCACCGGCGACGGCCACCTCCGCCGCGATGTCGACTTCTTCATCTGCGACACGAACGACCCGGACCAGCACGTGGTTGTCGAGGAGCTCTACCCTAACCTGGGCCTCCTGACGATCCCCTACGGCCGCAACCGCGTCGATATCCAGGTGCCGGAGCACCAGCGCCTGCGGCCCGAGTCGACGGGCGTCAAAATGCTGCTCGACCTGCTGCACCGCAGCCGGCTCCAGTTCCCCGGGATGGGGATGGGGTACCTGCGCCGGCTCCTCGACGAGACCGTCCAGCACGCCCGCGAGCGCTTTGTCGGCGGCCGCCCGCTGGCCGCCTACGACCAGGTCCAGTCGCGCCTCGCGCGTATGCAGGCTGCCGTCACCGCCTGCCAGGCGATGTGCCTCCGCTCGGCGGAATACGCCGGCACCGACCGCGACCTCTCCGACGCCGGCCTCTGGGCGAACGCGGTCAAGACGACCGTTACCGACTTCATGCAGGAGTCGGCGCAGTCGTTCCTGCAGCTCGTCGGCGCCAAGGGTTACCGGACGGACCACCTCGCGGGTCGCTCGACCATCGACAGCCGCCCGTTCCAGATCTTCGAGGGTTCGAACGACATCCTCTACCAGCAGGTCGCCGAGGCGGTCGCTAAGGGGATGCGCCGGCTGAAGTCGGCCAACCTGGCGGCGTACCTCGCGCAGGAGCCCCTGACGGCTCGCGCGGCGACGTTCTTCCGCGAGGGCCTCGACTTCGACGTCGACTCGAGCCTGCCCCAGCGGAAGCTGGTCGAGCTCGGCCGTGCGATCAGCCGCATCCTGACGATGGAGATGACCATCGAGCTCGGTGAGCGCGGCTACAACGCCGACATGGTCCGCAACGCGCTCGAGGAGCTCCGCGCCGAGGTGCGGTCGATGGTCGAGACGTTCCGCAGCGGCGGGATCACGGCCCTCGTCGAGGACTACCGCGACGGGCGCGACTGGCTGGCGCTCGCGCGCGTGCCGGCCTAGACGGTCCGCGCCGGCGCGACCTCGCACGCCGCACGCGCCACGTGCGGCAGCACGCGGTGGAGCAGGTCGGCCCGCCCGCACAGCGTGGGAGCGACGACCGCGATGCGGGCTCCCGTGTCCTCGTTGAGTAGCAGAACGGCACAGGGATAACGCTCCGCGCGGGGCCCGGTGATCAAGGGATCTGCCCGCTCGGTGAACGCCAGGGGATGGAAGGTCCACGGCCGGCGCACCGTCCAGTCGGTGTACACCACCTCGACCGGCTGCTCGCCGTCGACGACTGCACCCTCTACGTCGAACACGCCGCGGCAGCGAGCCTCGAACCCGAAGAGCCCGTGCCGGTGCTCCCACGCGTGGAAAAGCGGGCCGTCGCCCCAGTAGACGGCGCCGGCGGCGTGGTCGCGATCGACCCAGCGCCCGTCCTTCTTCTCCTTCCACCAGAACATGCCGGCGCGGCCGCCCATCTGCGCCGGCTCGCGATGGTCGGCGCGCGGGTCGATCGGCGGGAAGCGCGGCCCCAGGAATAGCATCGCCCCGCCGGCGTCGAGGTGCGCGTCGAGAAGCGGCGCCACCAGCAGGCCCGATTCCGTCGTGTGGGGAAGCTCGTTGCCGACGACGATGACGAGCCCCGGCGCGCCGGCGCCGTCGCCGCCGGCGGTCAGCCCCGGCAGCTCCGCCGGCGCGACGTGGCGCACGGTTCCGAAGTAGGCGACGGCATTGGAAACGAACGACTGGAGGACGTCGGCGAAGAGTCGGGGCTCGTCCATGAGCGCCGGCGCACCGGCAGCTAGCGGCTCCGGGAGCGACTCGGGCCGCGCGAGCATCGCCCGATCCGCTGGCGCGCGCTCGAGGGCCAGTTCGACCACCCCCGTGCCGCCGTTCGGGACGGCCACGCGGACATACACCGACGCGCCGACCTCGACTCGCTCCATAGACGCCGGCGCGCCGTCCGCCGTGACGGCACTCAGCGAGAGCCTCGGCGGCACGCGCACTTCCACACACTCCACGCGCGTCCCCGCGAACGTCAGGCGCATGGCCGCCGGTGACTGCGCGACCTGCACCTGTCCCTGCTCGAGGGCGACGTCGGCCTCCCACGTGGTCCAGTCCCTCGGCACCGACGGCGCGATTCGCAGCTCGCGCTCGCCGGGCTTGCGGTGCGTGAGACCCACCAGTCCGGTTAGCAGGGCATCCAGGGTCGCGCCGGCGCCGGTGATGAACGCGTGGCCGACGACGTCGTCCTGCGCGCCGGTGTCGGGGTGGAGATACTCCTCGCACAGCCCGGGCAGGGTCGGCCGCTCCAGCGTGTCGAGGATCTTGCGGACGACCGTCAGCGCGCCCCCGGCGTCGCCGTTCAGGAAGCGGGCCTTCGCCTCGTGTGCCATCCACCAGGGCCAGACGCGCACGTTGTGATCGTTGTCGGGCGACACGTAGCGCATCGGGACGTCGCACGTCACCGACCCGAAGGCGCGCCAGCAACGGTCGTGGATAGCGTCCAGCGCACGGAATCGCTCGTTACGGCTCGCCACCTCCTCGACGACGGCCAGCGCGTTGTCGGCGAGCATAAGCGCCGTGTCGCGCACGCCCCACGCGACGGCGTTGTCGAAGTAGCCGGCGTCGTTCCAGAAGCCCTCGTGGATGGCCCGGCGGGTGCGGATCGAGAGGTCCCGGTACCGCTGCGCGCGATCGTCATCTCCCAGCGCTTCGTTGATGAGCCGGAAACGACGCAGCGCGGCGTAATACAGAACGTTCGAGTACAGGGTCCGCTGGCCTTCTGGCAGCCGGAGGAAGCGCGAGTGGTCCATCCATTCCGTCACGTCGGCGACGAGGCCGTCCTCATCCGCGTCGCGCGCCAGCCAAGTCTGCATCCAGGGCTCGAAAACGTCCCGCGTCCGGCGCAGCCATTCGTCGTCGCCGGAGTACTTGTAGACCCGCCAGACGAGCTTCATCAGCCAGCCCAGGCTCTCGGCGGAGCCGCCCTGCGAGGCGTCGGCCGACACCTTGAGCCCGTCGGGCGGGTGCGAGCTGTATCGGGCGACTTCGTAGTCCAGCGTCCGTCGCACGGCGTCGAACATGCCGGCGGCCAAGGCGCCGGGGCCGACACCGCTTCCGAAGTCGCGGCTCCACACGTCACGCCAGCGGAAGACGTCGCACACCAGCTTCTCGGGCCAGTCGTACCCGAGCTGCAGGTGGTACTTCATGAAGTCGACCGCCAGGTCGAGGCGGGTGTCGGGCGTGCGGAGGCGCAGCCCCCGCTCGCGGTAGGCGGCCTCCCACCGCGCCGGCGCGCCGGCGGGGTCGTCCGCGGCGCCGGCAGTGACGGCGCCGGCCTCGCCGACCAGGAAGACGGCGCGACCGGCGGCGGGCAACGTCACCTCCAGGCGTCCTACCCCCCCGAGCACGCCGGCGCGGCCGGTGGCCCCGCCCACGGCCACGCGACCGGCGCCGGCAGCGAGGGTGCCGGCGCGTGCGCGAATGGCGTCCGCCGAGGCCTCGAGCACCCACGTACCTCCCGCCTCGCTCTCGACGACAATCGCGTGGAGCATCGCGTCGGGAGCCGACCCATGCGTGACCGTCGCTACGCCCGGCAGCGTGTACACGCTCCGCCCCGGCCGCGCGAGCGTGTCCACCGCCCGATCATCAACGGGGGTGCCGTCCAGCAGCAGGCGTACCGACCGAAAGGCGCCTCCGAAGGCGTAGTCCGCCGCGCCGGCGCGCACCCGCGCTATCAGCCGGCCATTTCCGACGACGGTTTCTACATTCTGAGCGGGAAACGAAAAGCCGTCCATCTAGCGGGCGCGGGGGGCGCGCAAGTTAGCCCGCCCCCGGCGCCGGCTCAGCCCCTGGCCTCCTGGTAGCGGCGATTGGCCGCGTCCCAGTCGACCACGTTGAACCACGCCGCGACATAGTCGGGCCGGCGGTTCTGGTACTTCAGGTAGTAGGCGTGCTCCCAGACGTCGACCCCCAGGATCGGGTAGGCGCCGTGCATGACGGGGCTGTCCTGGTTGGGGTGGCCATGGACGTCCAGGTTTCCCGACTCGTCGACCTCCAGCCACGCCCAACCGCTGCCGAACTGGGCCGTGGCCGCCTTCGTGAACGCCTCCTTGAAGGCGTCGAACGAGCCCCACTTCTGCTGGATAGCGTCACCGAGCTCTCCCGACGGCTCGCCGCCGCCATTGGGGCTCATCGTGCTCCAGAAGATGGAGTGGTTGAGGGAGCCTCCGCCGTTGTTGCGCACCGCCGTCCGGCGGTCGTCGGGCAGCGAGCCGAGGTTCGCCAGGATCTCCTCGACGTCCTGCTCCTGGAAGGTGGTGCCCTCCAGTGCCTTGTTCAGGTTGTCGGTGTAGGCCTGGTGGTGCTTGGTGTGGTGGATACGCATCGTCTGCTCGTCGATGTGCGGCTCGAGAGCGTCGTAAGCGTAGGGCAGTTCGGGCAGCTGGAAGGGCATGGGGTATGCTTGAAGGGGTTGCTGGAACGGCACTCAGCGCGCGACGTTTCGGAGCAGTAGCTACCGCTCCGCGGAGATCTTGCGCAGAAGCCCGCCCCATGCACGACGAGACCCCAGTTGATCCCGACGGCGTCCCCATTCCTCGCGGTGGCGCGCTCGGCCTGATGGCCCTCGGATACCGGGGGATCGAGGCGTGGCGGGAGGCTCGCGGCACCGATTGGGTGGCGCTCCGGCGGAGCGAGTGGGAGGTGGGGCGCGCGCGCCAGGCAGCGCGCCTGGCAGCCGCCCGGGAGGAGCGTGGGGAGTCCGGCGGGAACGGGGGTGGCGCGCCGTGATCGTTATCGTCTCGGGGCTTCCCCGCGCGGGAACGTCCCTCGTCATGCAAATGCTCAGCGCCGGCGGTGTCCCACCGTTCACGGATAGCCGCCGTGCGCCCGATGATTCGAATCCCCGCGGCTATTTCGAGAGCGAGCGCGTGATGAACCTCGCGCGTGAGTCCGCATGGGTGCGAGAGGCCGAAGGGCATGCATTGAAGGTGATCGCTCCTCTGATCGGACACCTTCCGCACGGGCCGGACTATCGCGTCGTGTTTGTGCTGCGGCACATGGACGAGGTCCTCGCGTCGCAGGCCACCATGCTGGCGGCCGCGGGCCGCGGTGCAGGCAGATCGGAGGTGCTGCGGACTGTATTCGAACGGCATCTGTCGGACGCACGACGCTGGGCACGCACTGGGGCGGAGCGCACTCTGGAGATCGAGCACGCCGACCTGCTGGCGCAGCCCACCGACGGGGCCAGGCGGCTCGCCGAGTTCGTGGGTGGCGAGATGGACGTGGAAGCGATGGTGACGACCGTCGAGCCTTCCCTCTCCGTCGACACACACCAGCGGGCCACTATGCGAAGCGCTACAAATCCGAGCGATGCGAAATCCAGGTTGACCGCCTGGTACGCGGCCACCGCCGCCGGTGTGCTCGGCGTTGCCTCCAATGCAGAGGCCCAGATCGTCTACACCGACCTGGAGCCCGATGGGATCAACGAGGACACCGAGGACATCAACATCGGGCTGGGCGCCGGCCCCAAGGTGGATTTCGACGGCGACGGCGACTTCGAGATAGTGTTCGGAGAGGACCTCGACCGCAATTACACGATCATGGCCAGGGACACCGAGGCGCCGGACTCGCTCCTCGGCGTCATGGCCACGCTCGTCCCGTTCGGTGGAGCTCTCTACGCGTACCCCATTCCGATGAACGCGGGTGCGGTGGTGCAGGACGGCCCTGACCTGATCACGGGTTACTCGTTCTTCACTTTCACCTTCACTGGCTCGGATCCGAACCTGTGGATAGGCGCCGGCGATGCTTATGTCGGTGTCAAGTTCCAGCTCGACGACGGACCGCACTTCGGTTGGGTTCGTGTCGAAATGACCCAGGCAGGACGCATCCTGGTCAAGGACTGGGCCTACGAAACGGCGATCAACACGCCCATCACCGCCGGGGATGTGGGCACGGCTGTCGAGCCCGGCGCGCTTCCCGAGGGGTACGTGTTCAGCAACGTGGCGCCCCACCCCGTGGCCGGGGCCTCGACGTTCGAGGTCGCGGTGGCCGTGTCCGAGAACGTCCGCGTCGACCTGGTCGACGTCCGCGGCCGCGTCGTCGCGACGCTCCACGACGGCCTGATTCCCGCCAACCAGCGCCGGCAGCTGGTCGTGGACTCCGACGGCCTTGCCGGCGGCGTGTACCTCCTGCGCGTGACCGGAGAGTCCTTCGTCTCGACGCGGCGCATCGCGGTCGTCCGATAGACGACTCGAACTGGAGATCCCGGCGGCCCGGCGTGCCAACGCCGGGCCGCTCTTTGCTTAACCCCGGCGCCCGTCGCCGCCCAGCGCGGCGATCATCCTGTCGCGGTCGGCAGCGTTGAGGCGGCCATCGGCCACGAGCCGCTCCAGCGCCGCGGCCACGGCGGCCGCGTCGGTAGCCTCGCCGGCCGGCGACGGTGCAGCCAGGAGCGTGTGCTCCAGGAAACGCTCGACGTGTTCGGCGGCGGCGCCGTGGACGCTGAAGTCGAGAGTCTCGGTGACCGTCGTGCGCCCGCGGCCGAGCTCCACCGCGACCTGCGAGCCGCCGAGAAGGCGGCGGCGCCGGCGCGCGCCTACGACCTCCGCGTAGCGGATCGTGCGCGGCGCCTCGAGGTCGCTGGCCTGCGCGACGAGGCGGTCGGCGAGGAAGAGGATCCCGTCCCTGGCGGAGCCGAACCGCGTCCCGTCGAACAGCGCGAGCACCTCTCCCGGCGCCACGCCGCGGGCGTAGTCGCCGATCGCGGCGCGGAGCTTGTCGGGCGGGATATCCGGCGCGAGCCACAGGCCCATGCCGGGCGCGTTGCGGCAGGAACGAGCGGATGAGCTCGGCGGACACCGGCTACGGCGCCACGGCCGCCGTCGCCGCGTCGGCCGGCGCGAACGAGGCGGTGGCGGCGTCCATCGCCGGTCCGGGGAGGATGCCGAAGAGCAGCAGACCTACGGCGCAGGCGATGAGCACGATGGCCGTCGCCCGGGGAACCTCGAAGGCGGAGGCCTGAACAGGCTCCGGCGCATCGCCGGGCTGGCGCATCCACAGGGCCACCAGCACGCGCAGGTAGTAGTACGCCGAGATCGCGCTGGTGAGGACGCCCACGACGGCCAGCCACACGAGTCCTCCCTTGATGGCCGCGCCGAACACGAGGTACTTCCCGATGAAGCCCGCCAGCGGGGGGAAGCCCGCAAGGGCGAACATGAACACGCCCATCAGGACACCCGGAAGCGGTCGCCGGTAGCCCAGGCCGGCCAGCGAGTCGACCGTCTGCTCGGCGCCCTGCTCGCCATCCCACTCCAGCAGCGCCATCACGCCGAAGGCGCCGACGTTCATCAGCGTGTACGCCAGCAGGTAGTAGAGTGCGCCGGCGAAGCCCTCGACGCTCCCTGTAGCGAGGCCGGCGAGCAGGTAGCCGACGTGCGCGATCGACGAATAGGCGAGCATGCGCTTGACGTTGCGCTGGGCTACGGCGATCACGTTGCCCACGATCATCGTGACCGCAGCCACCACGGCGAGAAGGGTCCGCACCTCCGGACCCACCGCCTCGATAGGCATCACTGTCGCAAGCACGACGATCAGCGCGGCAAACGCCGACGTCTTGGCCGTGGTCGACATGTAGCCGGTCAGCGGCGTCGGCGCGGCCTGGTAGACGTCGGGCGTCCACATGTGGAACGGCACGGCCCCGACCTTGAACAGGAAGCCGACCAGCAGCAGGCCCACGCCGGCCAGGAACAGCCCCTCGCGCCCGGGAGCCTGCGCGCCGGCGCCGATGCCGTAGAGCAGCATCGTGCCGGTCGCTCCATAGAGGAGCGCGATGCCGTAGAGGAAGAATCCGGTCGCGAAGGAGCCCAGCAGGAAGTACTTCAGGGCGGCCTCGTTGCCGCGCGTCTCCTCGCGCACGAGCCCCGTGAGCACGTAGAGGCAAATCGACATCGTCTCCAGTCCGACAAAGAGCGTCACGAGGCTCCCCGCCGAGGCGAGGGTCATCATGCCGGCGGTGCCGAAGAGCATGAGCGCGTACACCTCACCGAATGCGTGGCCGGTGCGCCGGAGGTAAGGGACGGCCAGCGCGACGCTCAGCACGGCACCACCGAGGATCACGACGTCGGCAAAGGCCGCTGCCGCGCCGGCGTACACGTGCCCGCCGAAGGCGACCATCACGGCGTCGAGGCGCGTGAGCTCCCACAACATCGCGCCGGCCATCGCGAGGCCCGCGATCCGTGGGATCGACGCGTCGTCGTTGCGAAACACGTCTACCAGGACGACCGCGATGCCAGCCGCCGCCACCAGGAGGATGGGCCCGGTGGCGACGAGGTCGGCGGAGAGGTTCTCGTACATGCCGGAGGCCGAGGGCCGGGCGGTCAGGCGGTGAGGGCTTCGATGCGGCGCGCCAGCTCGAGGTCCATCTCGGTGACGCGGTCGCCGGCGTCGTGCGTGGAGAGCTGCACCGCGACGCGGTCGTACATGATGGTCAGCTCGGGGTGGTGGTCGAGCGACTCGGCCTCGAAGGCGACGCGCACCACGAAGCCAATCGCCTCGCGGAAGTCGGTGAAGCGGTACTTCCGGGCGATGGTGTCGCCGGCGCGTTCCCAGCCGCCGATCTCGGCGATCGCGGCGTCGACGGCGGCATGGTCGAGTGGGGTGCGGGAGGGCATCAGGGCGAGGGCGCGAAGAAGACGGCGTAGACGAACCAGACGACGACGTAAATCGGAACCAGCACGGGGATTGAGTAGCGCCCGATGTACCCCAGGAAGCTCGGGCACTCGACGTTCCGGGACTCGGCGATGGCCTTGACCATGAAGTTGGGGCCATTCCCGATGTACGTCATCGCGCCCCAGAGCACGGCGCCCAGGGAGATGGCCTGCAGGTGGAGCCAGCCGCCGGCGCCGCCGAAGTCGGAGAAGGCCACGACGTCGGCCGGCACGCCCACGTCGAGACCCGCACTGCCCATCGCCGCCGACAGGAAGGCCACGTAAGTGGGTGCGTTGTCGAGAACGCTCGAGAGCACGCCCGTGCCGAAGTAGAACGTCGTGGGCGTCAGGGCGGCCGCGTGCTGGCGAGAGAGCTCCGCGATGAGCTCGAGCGCGGGTTGCATCGTCAGGAAGATGCCGACGAACAGCCACGCTACCTCCTTGATCGGCCCGAAGCTGAAGTCGTTGCCCGTCATCGCCTCCGGCGCCGCCGTCCGATAGGCGCCGTACGCGGCGATTAGCATGATGATCTCCCGGATGCCCAGCGGACTCCCCAGCGCGTGGAGGTCCGGCACCGCGGGCACAACTGCCGGGTCGAGGAAGACGGCGCCGACGACAACGGCGAGCCACCACAGTCCCCGCCGGCCGACTATCGAGATGTGCCTGCTCGTGTGCTCCACGGGCACTTCCGTGTACTCGCCAGGTTCGATGTCGGGGTCGCCCAGCACGGCGGCGCGCTCCCGCACGCTCTCGGCCGCGTTGCGCCGGTCGACGACGTAGTACACGGCGAGAATGGCGCCGATAGCCGGCAGCCAGAGGTACCAGAGGTGCTCCAGTGTCCAGAAGAACGGGATGCCGCGCAGGAACCCGAGGAACAGCGGCGGGTCGCCGATCGGCGTAAGCAGGCCTCCGACGTTCGAGACCGTGAAGATGAAGAAAACGACGTGGTAGGGACGGGCGCGGCCGCGGTTCATCCGGAGGTAGGGCCGGATGAGCAGCATCGACGCCCCGGTAGTCCCGATCAGGTTGGCTAGCACCGACCCGACCAACAGCAGACCCGTGTTGGCGCGTGGGGTCCCGGGCAGGTCCGTCTTGATCAGGATCGTCCCGCTCGCGACGAAGAGCGCGACCAGCAGGGCCATGAACGAGGCATATTCTTCAACGGCATGCAAGACGACTACGCTCGGGAGAGGGCCCAGCAGGTACACGGCCGCCACCAGAAGTCCTAGCCCTACGGCGTACTTCGGGTAGTGCGCATGCCAGTGGTGCGGGTACAGCAGCGGGCCGGTCGCGATCATCGCGAGGAGCGCCGCGAAGGGCAGGACGAGCCAGACCGGGGGCATCAGCTTCCCCCTGCGGGCGCGCCGGCCGGCGCGGCGGTCGGCGCCGGCGTCGCCGCCGGCCAGTGCAGCGGCACGTGGACGGCCTCGTAGGGCGTGCGCGCCGACACGGCGGCCTTCGCGCGCGTGGTGGCCACAATGGAGCGCACGGCGGCCTCGCTTCGCTCGAGGAACGGCCCCGGCGCGACGCCCATCCACACCATTAGCACGGCGAGGGGCACCAACAGGGCGATCTCCCGCCTGTTCAGGTCCACCATCGACCGGTTCTCCTCACGCGTAATCTCGCCGAAGAACGTGCTGTACACCAGCCAGAGCAGGTAAACCGCGGCGAGGATCACGCCCGTGGCGGCCACGGGGACCAGGTACCGACCCCACACCGTCTCGCTACCGAAGGAGCCGACCAGCACCAGGAACTCGCCGACGAATCCGTTGAGCCCGGGCAGCCCGGCCGATGCGAGCACCGAGAGCATCATGAAGAAGGTCAGCACCGGCACCACCTTCGCAATTCCGCCAAACTCGGCCATCTCGCGAGTGTGCCGACGCTCATAGAGCATGCCCACCAGGAGGAAGAGCGCCCCCGTGGAGATGCCGTGGTTGATCGACTGGATCACGGCGCCCTGCCCCGCTTCGACCGTCAGTGCGAAGATGCCCAGCACGACGAACCCCAGGTGGCTGACCGACGAGTAGGCGATCAGCTTCTTCGCGTCCGTCTGCGCGAACGCCACGAGTGCTCCATAGACGATCCCGATCACCGCGAGAATGGCCACGTAGGGCGCGAGGGCCATCGCGGCGGAGGGAAAGAAAGGCAGCACGAATCGCAGCAAGCCGTAGGTGCCCATCTTCAGCAACACGCCGGCCAGCACCACGCTACCGCCCGTCGGGGCCTGTACGTGCGCGTCGGGCAGCCAGGTGTGGAACGGGAATAGGGGGACCTTGATCGCGAAGGCCAGGAAGAACACCGCGAAAAGGCCCCATTGGAGCCCGACCGGCGCGCCGTAGGCCACGAGCCTGTACCAGTCCGTCGTGAAGCCGACGCCGGCGGCCTCGCCGGCCGCATAGCCGAGCCACAGGATGCCGACCAGCATCAGCAGCGACCCTGCCAGGGTGTAGAGCACGAACTTGATCGCCGCGTACACCCTGCGTTCACCGCCCCAGATGCCGATAACGAAATACATCGGGATCAGGGTGATCTCGAAGAACACGTAGAACAGGAACAGGTCGAAGGCACAGAACACGCCGAGAACACCTGTCTGTAGCAGAAGCATCAGCACGTAGTAGCCGCGCACCTGCTTCTCGATGTAGGTCCACGACGCGAGCACGACGATGGGCCCGAGGAGCGTCGTCAGCAGGACCAGCAGGAGGTTCAGTCCGTCGATGCCAACGAAGTACGACGTGTCCATCCCGGGCAGCCAGTTGCCACTGCGCTCGGCGAGCTGGGGTCCGAGGGCGGTGGAGAGCGCCGGGTCGAACCCGGCCCACAGGCCGAGCGACATCAGGAATGTCATCGTCGTCACGCCTAGCGCCACGTACCGCACGGCGCTGTCCGAGGGGACCAGCATCGCCGCCGCGGCCCCGACCGCCGGCAGGAAGATCACCCACGAGACGAGGTGTGGGATCGATGCGAGAAAGTCCATTCGGGGCCGAAGGCTGGGCGTTAACGCTCAGATGAAGAGCATGAGCGCGACCACGAGCACGACGCCGAAGACGATCGCGAGCGCGTAGGCGTGGACCACACCGGTCTGAGCGAGCCTCATCACGCCGGCCGCGCGCTGTATGACCGCCGCCGTGCCGTTTACCGCGCCGTCGACAACCCGCTCGTCGAAGGGCGCGAGGCCCTGCCGCGCGCCGCCGACGAGCGGCTGGACGATCGCCGCGTCGTAAGCCTCATCCCAGTACCACTTGCGACTGGCCCAGCGGTAGAGCGCGCCGGAGCGCTGGCGCAGACGTGCGTCGAACTCGAGCCCGCGCCGGCCCCACCACCACCACGCCAGCGCGAGGCCGCCGAATGCAATGCCCGCCCCGAGCGCGAGCAGCCCCCACTCCGTCGCAGGCGACACGGCTAGCTCGAGCTCGGGCTCCGCGACCGGCCCGCCGTACTCCGCGCCCAGCCAGTGGTGGATCCAGCTCTGCCCGAGTACGTGCGGAAGGCCCAGGAATCCCCCGAGCGCCGACAGGACCGCGAGCACGACGAGCGGGATCGTCATCGTTCGCGGGCTCTCGTGCGGCCGCACGTCCATATTCGCCGGCCACCGCGGGCTGCCTTCGAATGTCAGCAGATAGCAGCGGCCCATGTAGACGGCCGTGAGCACAGCGGTGATGAGACCGACGATCCAGACGAAGTAGGCCCACGAGTGGTCGTTCAGGCCGTAGAGGAAGGCGCTGTAGAGGATCTCGTCTTTGGAGAAGAAGCCGGCAAGCGGCGGCAGGCCGGCTATGGCGAGCGTGGCGACGAGGAACGTGATGGCCGTCAGTGGCATGAAGCGGCGGAGGCCACCCATGGTTCGCACGTCCTGCGCGTCGAAAGGGCCGTCATACGGCAGGCGCTCGGCGCGCAAGCCGTGCGGGCCCTCGCTCTCGTGCCCCGGCAGCAGGCCGCGGTGCTCCAGGTCATGCTCAACGTGGTGCATCGCGTGGATGACGCTCCCCGAACCGAGGAAGAGGCAGGCCTTGAAGAAGGCGTGCGTCATCACGTGGAAAATGGCGACGAAGAAAGCGCCCACGCCTGCCGACATGAACATGAAGCCTAGCTGGCTCACGGTGGAGTAAGCCAGGATGCGCTTGATGTCGTTCTGGGTGATCGCGATCGTGGCCGCCATCAGCGCGGTGGCCGCGCCGACGACAGCGACCACCGCCATCGCTTCCGGCGCCATGAGCATCAGCGGGCTGAGCCGCGCGAGCAGGTAGAGCCCGCTCGTGACCATCGTCGCCGCGTGTATCAGCGCCGACACCGGCGTCGGGCCGGCCATGGCGTCGGGAAGCCAGATGAAGAGCGGGATCTGCGCGCTCTTGCCCGTGGCCGCCAGGAAGAACAGGAGCGCGACGGCGAGGGCTGTGCCGCCGCCCAGGAGGCTTAACGTTTCGGGCGCCAGCAGCGTCGCGTAGTCGAACCCGAAGGGCCCGTCCAGCGCCGGCCCGAGCGCGTGAAAGAGGACGAACAGGCCGATCAGGAAGGCGAAGTCGCCGATACGGTTGACGATGAACGCCTTGTTCGCCGCGACCGCGTTCTTCCGATCGGTGTACCAGAACCCGATGAGCAGGTAGGAGCATAGGCCGACCCCCTCCCATCCGAGGAACAGCACGATCAAGTTCTCCGCGAGAACCAGGTTCAGCATCGCGAAGATGAACAGGTTCATGTACGCGAAAAAGCGCCAGAACCCGGAGTCGCCCTTCATGTACCCGATCGAGTACAGGTGGATGAGCGCGCCGACGCCGGTAACGATCAGCGTCATGATCAGCGAGAGCTGATCCACGCGATAGGCGAAATCGATCGAAAGGTCGCCGGTGGCCATCCACGTGAAGTAGCGCACCACCTCGCCGGGCGGTCCGTGGCCGGCGAGGTAACCCGCGTCGAAGCCGACGAAGAGCGCCACCGCCGCGGCAAACGGCACGGCGACGGCCAATGTGCCGAGCGTCCCGATCAGGAGCTCGCGGCCGCGCCACGCCGGGACGAAGAGCCCCACCAACCCGTTGAACGCCGACACCGCGATGGGCGGCAGCAGGATCAGTCCGACGAGAAGCGAGGCGTCCATTCGCGAGAGGGCCGGCGTCGCACCGGGGGGCGTTGGGGGGCGGCGGCGTTAGCCGCGAAGCAGGCTGATGTCGTCGATGTTGACCGTCTCGCGGTTGCGGAAAAGCGCGATCACGATAGCTAGCCCGACTGCCGCTTCCGCGGCCGCAACGGCCATCACGAAGAAGACCAGCACCTGGCCGTCGACGTCGCCGAAGGCCTGGCTGAAGGCCACAAGCGAAAGGTTGACGGCGTTGAGCATGAGCTCGATCGACAGGAAGACGACGATGGCGTTCCGCCGCAGGAGCACGCCGAGGACGCCGAGCGTGAAGAGCACGGCGCTGAGCGAGAGATACCAGTTCAGGTCGACGGGCATGGTAGCCGGGACTACACGAAGCGACGCTTGGCGAGCAGGACCGCGCCGATCGTAGCGGCGAGTAGCAAGACGCCTATCATCTCCAGCGAGAAGGCGTGGTCGGTGAACAGCGCGATCCCGAGCGCCTCGGTGGAGGTGGCCTCCACGGGCACATCGGCGGTGGGCAGCGCCGGCGCGCCCGTGAACCGAATGGCGACGACGGCCAGGAGCTGCGCGAGCACGACGACCGTGAGGGCGGCCGAGACCAGCCGGCGAGGCGTTAGCCCGCCCAGCGCCGGAAGCGCGCCCAGGTTCAGGAGCATGATCACGAACAGGAACAGCACCATGATGGCGCCGGCGTACACCAGGATCTGCGCCACGCCGATGAACGCGGCGTTCAGCGTCAGGTAGAGGGACGCGATCGCGAACAGGCACAGCACCATCCAGAGGGCGCCCGACACTGGGTTTCGCGATGTCACCAGCCCCAGGCCCCCCGCCACCGCCAGCACGGCGAACAGGAAGAAGAGGAAGGTTTCCAGCATCGGATGGGACGGGCGGCCGGGGGAGGGGACCGGCTCGAGCCGGCGCCGCCGAAGTTAACCCGCCGCGCCGCGCCGGCCCCGCGAGTTCGCCCGCCCGCGGCCCTCGACTAGGCCGCGCCGGCGTCCTCGACGCTCGTCACCACGGCCGCCGCCGGCGTGTGCGACCCCGGCAGCGAGAATCGAATCGTCGTGCCCCCGCCGGCCTCCGACTCGGCCCAGATCATGCCACCGTGACCCTCGACGATCTGCCGGCAGAGCGCCAGCCCGAGCCCGCTGCCGGGGTACTGCTGCGGGTCATGGCCGCGCTGGAACAGGCCGAACACTCGGTCGAGGTCGGCGGTACCCATGCCGATGCCGTCGTCGGACACACTGAAGGACCACCCGCCCGTACCGTCCGCCGCCGACTCCACGCGCACGTGGGGTGGGTCGTGTTGGCGCCGGTACTTCAGTGCGTTGGCCAGCAGATTGGCAAACAGCTGGCGCAGCTTCGTTTTGTCGCCGGGGATGGTCGGCATCGGTCCTACGCTGATCTGCGCACCGGTCACGAGGATGTCGGGTTCGAGCTCGTCGATCGCCTCCTGGAGAACAGGCCCCAGGTGGATGGGCTCGCTGCCGGCCTCCACCACGCCGAAGCGCAGCAGGTCGGCGATAAGGGCGGTCGTCCGGACGACCATATCCTCCGCGCGCTCGAGGTGGACGAGCGCATGCGCCGGCCCGCCGGCGTCCTCTACTACTCCCCGCGCCAGGTCGATCTGCAGCCGCGCGGCCGCCAGCGGCGACTTGATCTCATGGGCCACGGCGTGGGCAAAAAGCGTCATCACCGTGCGGCTCTGCTCGGCGGCCGCGCTGTGACGCTTGCGCTCGATGGCGTAGCGCAGGGCGCGGACGAGGCCATCAGCGTTGAGCTCCGACTTTACCAGGTAGTCCTGGGCACCCTGGTTTACCGCGTCGAGGGCAAGATCGAGGTCATTCAGAGAGGTGAGGACCAGGATTGGAAGGCGCGGCGCAGCCTCGACGACACGCGGGACCGTCTCCCAGAAGTCGCTGTCCGGCAGCTTCTGGTCGAGGAGTACCGCGTCGGCGCGGTTGGCGGCCAGCATCGACAGGGCCTGGGCCAGCGAGCGCGCGCGAACCGCGTTGACGCGCGGCCGGCGCACGTCCTCGAGCAGCCCCAATACGATTTCGGCGTGGTCGTCGTCGTCCTCGACGACGAGCACTCTGAGCTGCGGCGGTGACACGACCTGATGCGACGGAATGCCCAATGGTATGCGCTGCCGATCAACCGCGCAACGAAACCGCTAGGCTCCGAGGTTCCACTGCCCCCAGTAACCGCCGATGTCACGCAACAGCGCCTCGAAAGCCCGGAATCCGGAGGGCTTAACGACGTAACTATTGGCGTGCGCAGCGAGCGCTCTCTCTCGGTCGCTGTCCGTGGCACTCGTCGTCAGGACCACCACGGGGATGGTGCGGAGCTGGGTGTCCCGCTTGACGAATTCGAGCACGTCGATCCCACCGACCCGGGGCAGGTTCAGGTCGAGGAGCACGAGCTCTGGACGGGTGCCCCGGTTCTGGTCCAGGTACGCAATGGCGGCCGCGCCGTCGGAGACCCGCTCCACCCGGTGACCCTGGTGGTGCTCTCCCAAGACGTGCAGAATCAACTCGGCGTGGTCATCGTCGTCCTCGACGACGAGTATCCGGAGCGGTCTAATCGATGGGGGACTCGAGTTCATGCGGGGTTGCCGGCGGCGGCAGTGCGCCGGCGCCGTCGGCGGCGACCAGCGCAGTCCGGGGAAAGGCGAGATAGAAGCGCGATCCGTGTCCGGGCTCCGACTCAACCCACGCCCGGCCACTGTGTACCTCCATGATGCGAGAGACTATCGCGAGCCCCATTCCGGTTCCCTCGGTCTCCGATCCGCCGAGTCGCTGGAACAGGTCGAAGATGGTGCGGTGGTACTCCGGCGCGATGCCCGGACCATCGTCCTCCACAACGTAGCGCACTTCGTCGTCCGTCACTTCGGACCATACCTCGACGGCGGTCGCGCCGGCGGGGCACGCGTACTTCAGGGCGTTGTTGAGGAGATTCTCGAACGCCTCGCCGATCCGCCGCGCGTCGGC
>Ga0307505_10001112_pt1 | contig 23546 bp, 24 predicted proteins | sample 23_S_MG_FD_202183 | JGI IMG/M metagenome (GOLD analysis project Ga0307505, IMG submission 202183) | Soil microbial communities from Populus trichocarpa stands in riparian zone in the Pacific Northwest, United States - 23_S | ecosystem: Environmental > Terrestrial > Soil > Riparian zone > Trees...
GGGCAGCCGTGCTTGCGGGCGCGCGCGCGCAGCTCGAACAGGCGGGTCTCGATGCGGTCGAGCTCGGCGGGCTCGAACGTCAGCGCCTCGGCCGCTTTTTCCAGCTTCTCCTCGGCCTCGCCGGCCTCGATCACCGCGCGGTCGAGCGCGGCGAGCGCTTCGGCCAGCAGTGCGTGCTCGCCGCCGATCCGGTCGAGCCGCCGCGCGGCGGCGCGAAGCTGCGCGAGTGCCGAATCCGACCCGTCCCACACCGGCCGCAGCGCCTCGAGGTCGCCCGACAGCTTCTCGCCCTTCTGCATGTCGGCCCGAGCCAGCGCGAGGCGTTCCTCCTCGCCTTCCTCCGGCTGCAACGCGGTCAGCTCGGCGAGGTAGGCGAGCAGCAGGTCCTGGTCGGCCTTGCTTTGCGCGATCCCGGCGCGCGCGGCGTCGAGCGCCGCCTCGGCCGCGCGCCACTTGGCCCAGGCGTCCTCGACGCCGGATACGTCCCCTACGGCATAACGGTCGAGCAGCGTCCGGTGCCCTCGCGGGTTGACCAGGCCGCGGTCGTCGTGCTGGCCGTGCAGCTCGACCAGAGCCGGGGCGATGTCGCGCAGCAGCGCCGCCCCGACCGGCTGGTCGTTGATCCACGCCTTGGAGGCCCCATCCCTCCGCACGCGTCGCCGCAGGATCAGCGGCTCGCCGGGTTCGAGCGCGACCTCGGCTTCAGCGAGCGTCTCGCGGATCGTTTCGGGAAGCTCGCCGAACTCGAACGTGGCGGTCACGCTCGCCTGCTCCTCGCCGGCGCGGACCAGCGCCGTCTCGGCGCGGTTGCCGAGCACCAGGCCCAGGGCATCGAGCAGGATCGACTTGCCCGCCCCGGTCTCGCCGGTCAGCACCCCGAGCCCTGGCCCGAAGGCGAGGTCGAGCGCCTCGATCAGGACGACGTTGCGGATCGCGAGCGTGGTGAGCATGGCGCGCGCTCAGGCATACGGGAGGGCTCCGTCCCGCGCAACGCCGCTGCCCGGGCTGCCCACCATGCGGCTGTTTTGACTGCCACAATCGGGTCTGTGGAAGACTTTGTTAACAAACCTGTGACTTATTGGGATTCAAGGGGACGCGGAAGGGTTGGGGTGCGATGGCCGTGCTGACGATCAGGGCACACAAGCGCTACGCCGTGCGGCAAGCGGTGCGGCTGTGCAAGGCGGGCGCGAAGCCGGTCAGCGGCCTGATGATCGAACTGTCGTCCGAAGGGATCAGGATCAGCAACCTCGGCCGCCCGGGCTTCGTCATCGGCGAGCCGGTGACTGTCGAGATCGACGAGCGCAAGTACACCGGCAGGATCCGCTGGTGCCACGACGGGATCGCGGGCGTGCGGCTCGACATCGCACTGTACCCCGGCGAACTCGGCGAACTCATCGCGCGGGGCCGGGGCGAGAGTCCGTGCGCCGAATTCCGCCGCTACGGGACGTAACCCTCAGCCGCCGACCTGCTCGGGAGCTTCCTCGCTCATCAGCTCGAAAGCCCGCTCGTACCACTCGCTGCCCGGATAGTTGGCGCCGAGCACGGCGGCGTACTTGCGCGCCTCGGCCGGAATGCCGAGCGCCAGGTTGGTCTCGGTCAGGCGATACAGCGCTTCGGGCGTATGGCTGGTGGTCTGGAAGCCTTCGACCACGTTCTGGAAGCGAATCTGTGCCGCGAGCCACTGGCCGGTGCGTTCGTAGAAGCGCCCGATCTCCATTTCCTTGCCGGCCAGGTGATCGTTGACGAGGTCCGCCTTGAGCCGCGCGTCCGCCGCGTACTGCGTTTCCGGGTAGCGCCGCTGCACTTCGTTGAGCGCGGTCAGCGCCTGCTCGCTGATCTTCTGGTCGCGCGTGACGTCGCTGATCTGCTCGTAATAGCTGAGCGCGATCAGGTAGTAGGCGTAAGGCGCGTCCTTGTTGCCCGGGTGGATCGAGAGGAACCGCTGCGCGGTCTCGATCGACTTCGTATAGTCCTTCTGCAGGTAGTAGCTGAACGCGCTCATCAGCTGCGCGCGGCGCGCCCATGGCGAATAGGGATGCTGCCGCTCGACCTCGTCGAACAGCGCCGCCGCGACGCGGGCGTTGCCGCTGTCGAGATTGTCCTTGGCCGCCGCGTAGAGGGATTCGGCGTCGCGAGCGACGTAGCCGGTATCGCTCGGGCTCCGTCCTCCGCCGAGCATGCTGCAGCCAGCGGTGAGCGGAAGAGCGGCTACCGCTGCTGCGGCGAGTGCGATCTTGGCGGGGGCGATCCGGGCGCGGGAGCGGGCGTTCATGCGCCGCCTATAGCCAGCGGGCGCGTGAACGCCAAGTGAAGTGACGGCTCGGTAGTGGGTCACTTTGAAAATAGGCACCCGCCAGCCGAGCGGCGCTAATCGGATTTGGCGATTAGCTCAGGCGCTTCCGGAAATGATCCGTCAGGACGCCGACGATTAAGCCTCCCGTAAGTAGGCCCTGCAAATCGTCAAGCTGGTCAGCCGATAGCCAGTGCCAGCCGGCCGGCGTCACAAGGTGGAATAGCCAAGCCATGCCGATGACGATCAGGCCAAAGCCAAGGCCATACAGGAAGCCTAACGCGATGCGCTCGAAATGCTGTCTGAACTTCTCAGTGCGGTCGTGTTCGGCAACCTCAGCCTCGCGCGCCAGCTGATCCTTCGATTTGCCGCTAGAGAGTTGCTTAGATTCAAGAGCCGCGCGGCTGTCATCGGAATCCGCAGCGGCCGTCTCACTAGGAGGAACGACCACCGAGGATTTGTCAGCCTCGTCAGCCAGCTTGGCGCTCCGCCAATCGCCTGTAGTGGTCTTCGATGAGATCGACGGGGATCACCTTCCCGAAGGAACCAGGCTCATAAGTCATCGCCCACGGCGTGCCGTCAGCGTGAGTCATGCGGGACAGCTGCATGCCTGTGAAGCGCTTATAGGCCTCGTAGACCTGATCTATGATGTTCTCTTCGCCATCATCCAAGGTGCCCTTGTCGAAGATGGACCTGATCTTCCTCCCGATGGGCGCACCTCGGTAATCGCGGATGTAGGAGTACAGGCCGGGAATCACCGGCCCATACTGCCACGCTTCAACCCTCTCGTTGATAAGGGGGCGACCGTGCAGCCCAAGCATCCACCCATGCGCAATGTAGACCAGCTTCAAGAGCTGCATCGGGGTGAGGGGGTCGCCATTCTCCAGAGCGCGCTCAATGAAGCGGTTGGCGACAGCCACGCTGCTAGCCATATGCTCGCTCCTTTCTGTGAACATATGGGGAATCGGCGGTCCGGGGTCAATTCGTTTCGCCTACAAGCCCCGGATTCTCGCATGTCAGGCGGCACGCTTCTTGTAAGGCCCACGCGGCTTCGGGGGCGGCGCCATCGCGTCGATCTTCGCCACGATATCCTCAAGCGACCACAGCCGGTCAGTGATGCCAGCGGCCATCGCAGGGGTGACGCGGAGCGATTTGTGGATGCGGCAGAAGTTGTAGAACGAGAAGTAGAGCGCCAGCGCGTGAATGTGGTTGTCGAGCTTCTTGCTGAAAGCGTTGGTCAGCCGCGTGAAGCGGCGGTTCTGCATCCGGATGGACAGGTTCATACGTTCAACGTGCGACGTGCTGACATGCGAGGGATCGGGGCGGCCCGTGACGCGGCGCTTAAGAGCGCCAGTGCAATGGGCCGGGCTGTAGCGACGTTCGGGGGTCAGGCCGCCATGCTCGCTATAGAGCTTCACGAGCTGCGCAAAGTCCACGTCATCGCCAAACGCGCCCTCCACGGCGTCCAGATAAGGGCGGTGGCCATCGGCGGTAAGCTGGACGCGATCGGCGAGGCGGCTAGCAAGGTCATCCATCAGGATCATCGCGCTTTCGGCGCCACGGTCGCCGACGAAGTAGCTCACCATCAGCTTCGTATCGGGATCGAGCGCAGTCCACGTCCACACATCGCCCGAGCCTTCCGGAGCGGCTTTCGCGGCGCTGACGTTCTTCGCCTTGGCGTAGCAGAACGACCAAATCTCGTCACACTGGATACGGCTCGCCTTCACGCCGCGCACATGCTCGTCGTGGATGGCAAGAGCTGCCTCGCCAGCCTCAACCAGAAGCTTGCTGACCGTGTTGATCGACACGTCGGCAACGCGGCTGATCGACCGCATGGATGATCCCTCGCAGAGCATGGCGAGGATTTGGGCGCGCTTGGGGAGAGGGAGCTTGTTCATGCACATTGGATATGAACTTTTATGCTTAGTGTCAAGTAGAATGCGCACGACAAAAAGGCCCGCACTCTGCAAGTGCGGGCCTAGTGATTGCCAGAGTGCTGAGGCTTAGCCGCAGCTTGATTTTAGCTGATACTCGGGCTCGTCATCATCGTTGCTCGCACGAACAATTGGTGTGCGAGAGAATCGGAACACAAGCTCATCATCGGGGTCATGGACGCCAATCGGCGCGTCATCGAACACCCGGTCCAGGAACCCCTCAATCTTGGCTTTCGCCTCACTGTCCTTGATTTTGTGGTGCTTGATGGCGGTCTTGAGCAAATAAATCCTCAGCAACTTCTCACTGTTTGCGGACATGGAAAGCTTGCCCGCTTCACACTTCGAGAGATGCTCCACGGTAAGCTCAATGCTCTTGGCAACGTCCTTTTGCATTACTCCGACCGCCTTCCGGAGAAACTTCATCTCCGGACCCGACAGCCTACGCCGCTCAAGGATACGCGAAAGAACGACCATCCGAAGAAGGCCATCCGGATCAGGAATCGTATAGCTAAGTGTCTCGCCTGTATCGTCGTCAGTGACCACCTTGACGCAATCGTGCAGAAAGACCTTGAAGGGTGCCCCAAGGTCCTTTGCTTCAAACTGATCGACAACATGGGCGGTGCTACCATGCGTCTTGGTCATGACTTCACCTCTTCTCCTTCACTAACAAAATCTCGAGCAGCTCCACGTCGAATTCGACGGAAACGATCGCCACCGTGAGCTCAAGGCTCACGCCATCAACCGTCTCGCCGCGCACGTCCCACAGGCCGCGCCGGTCCAACATGTCACTCCGAATGACGTGGCCGTGCATAAGCACATAGGTCACGTCCGGAATCGTAACTTGCAGGCGACGCATGGCCGCCGCGCCGGTACGGGAGACGGTCAGACTGTAAACGCCCGACCCGAACACCCCGTTGATAAACTCGGTCTCAAACGCGAATTGCTTCTCGGCTGCCATCGCCCAATCCTCATTGTTCACCCTGGCAAGCCCGCCCTGAGCCAAACTTGGCATAATGTCAAGTCTTTTTCTGCCAGCGTCGTCGTGCTGCCTCGCGTGCGATTTCCTTCCGCCGCTCGGGCGTCATGTTCTCGGCGCGCTTCTTGCCGCCCTTCCGGCCAAGCTCGGCGGCGGCGCTGGACAGCGCCTCGCGATCGTCCTCAACCTCCCCGGTAGCGATCCGCCCAATCAGGACAGCGCGCCCGATGGCATCGGCTGGTCGCTTCTCTCCGCGTGGTCCCTTAGGCATCGCCATTCTCCTTCTCTGCCATGATGCGATGCTTCAAATCGTAATACCGGTTCCACTGCCGGTTCGAGTCGTAGCGGCCCGCCGCGTAAGCGGCGATGATCCCCACGATGCCCGCCAACAGGTAAGGGATACCGGACGAGACCAGACCAGCATTCACAAGCAGGGCGATTCCCGCGTATGCCAAGGCGCCAAGTCCCGCGCTGTGGGGGTGAGGAGCCTCAGGCAGCATATGCGCCGCCTCTCGCTCAGCCTCTGCGATTTGCTGAATGGTGACCACGTTAGCGCCTCCATGCTTTGCGCTAAGCATAACATGGGGACTCGGGCGGCTGGCGTCAAATCGGAATTATGCGCTGGACTTGCGACTCGCCCTCGTGTCGGTTTCCGTCAGATTTGAAACTGAGACACTACCGACGGCTCGCCGAGCGGCAGGGTGAATCCACGTTAATCCCCTTAGGCGGCCTTTCATTCAGGGTCAGGCTCTAGCTGGCATGGCTTCCCGAGTATCATGGGAATCCGGGGATATGCCGAACAAGGCTGGACGCCTGGCCGAGCTGGAGGCCCGCAACGCGGTTCTCGAAGAACAGCTGGCCCTTCATCGCGACGCGATCGAGCACATGCATCAGGCACTGTGCGTGTTCGACGACGAGGGCCGCATCGCGCTCTTCAACAGCGGCTATCCCAAGGTGCTCGACCTGCCGGAAGAAGCCGTAAGGACCGGCGCGACGATTCGCGGAGTGATCGCGCGTGGGATCGAAGCCGGCCATTATCCGGAGGGCAAGACGCTCGACCAACTGGAGCGGGATCTGTGGGCCAGCCTGGACGAGGCCTGCGAAGGGCGTGCGATCATGTCCCGCGGGAACCGGACCTACGCGGTGCTGCCCCGACGGACGGCCGCGGGCAGAATCGTCGGTACTTTCGAGGACATCACGGCCCGGCGCGACGCCGAAGAAGCGCTGCGCAGCGGTGAGGCGCGGCTGCGGGCGATCCTCGACGCGATGCCCGACTGCGTGAAGATCTTCGCCGAATCCGGTGAGCTGACCTACATCAACCCCAAGGGACTCGATCTGCTCCAGGCGCCCGATCTCGCCAGCCTTTCCTCGGCACCGGGATACGTACCCGTCCCGCCGGAGTATCTTGAGGGCTGCCTCGACGTGCACCGGCGCGTAATCGCCGGGGAGAGCGTCGTGTGGACCTACGAGGTAATAGGCCTCCACGGCCGCCGCCGCCACGTCGAGGCGCATGCCGTCCCCTTCCGCACCCCCGACGGCGCGCGGGCGCACATGTGCATTTCGCGCGACGTCAACGACCGGCTGGAAAACCACGAAGCGCTCCGCCGCAGCGAGGAACGCCTGCGCCTGGTGCAGGAGGCGACCGGCCTCGCCGACTTCGAATCGACTCCCGGCAAGATCTCGCGGCTTTCGGACAGATTCGTCGAACAGTCCGGTCTGCCGCCCGGCACCACATCGCTTAGCTTCGAGGAATGGCTTGCGATCGTTCATCCGCAGGACCGCGCGAAATTCGAAGCCGACATCCGCGACACCATCGGCCGCGACGACACCGTGGAGAGTGAATTCCGGATCGTCCGCCCGAGCGACGGCGAAACGCGCTGGATCTACAGCCGCACCCGGGTGAGGCGCGACGCCGCCGGAAAGGCTGTCGCGAGCATCGGCGCCCATCTCGACATCACCGAACGCAAGCAGGCGGAGGAAGCCTTGCGCGAAAGCGAAGAGCGCTTCCGCCTCGCCGCCGAAGCGGCGGGATTGGGCGTGTGGGACTACGATCTCGCGCTCGACCGGCGCGAATGGTCGGGCCGGCTGCGCGACATCTTCGGCATCGATCGGGAAACCGAAGCAAGCCTGGCGGCGGCGGAAGCCTGCGTCAATCCGGCCGACCGCGCGGAGTTCATGCGCACGCTGCACCATGCCCGCGCGCACGACGTAGGGCGCTTCGAGGTCACCGTCCGCATCCGCCGCGCCAACGACGGCGCCGAGCGGTGGATCACGCTGAACGGCTGGCGGACCCACCGCGCCGAAACCCGGCTGCGCCGCATCATCATGACGGTGCGCGACGTGACCGAGGAGAAGACCGCCGAGGAGCGCGTGCGCTGGAGCGCCAGCCACGATCCGCTGACCCGGCTCGCCAACCGCGCGCTGTTCGGCGAGAAGCTCGACGCCGCGTTCGAGAAGGCCGGCGAAAGCGGACGCGCGGTCGGCCTGCTGCTGCTCGACATGGACCACTTCAAGCAGATCAACGATTCGCTCGGCCATGACGCCGGCGACATGCTGCTCAAGATGATCGCCGAGCGGCTGCGCGGAGTCGTCCGCCCGGGCGACACCGTGGCGCGGCTCGGGGGCGACGAGTTTGCCGTGGTGCTTCCGGAAATCGACGGCCAGCCGGAGCTGCTGCGAGTCTCTCGCGCGTTGCAGCAGCGGCTGCGCGAGCCTTTCCTCCATGGGGGGCGCATCCTCGACTGCCGGGCCAGCGTCGGCGCCAGCCTTTATCCCGATCTCGGCCGGACTCCTGAAGAGCTGCGCAAGAATGCCGACATTGCGCTCTATGCCGCCAAGGCCGGCGGGCGCGGCATCGTCACCCTGTACGAGCCGAGCATGCGCGACGACATGCAGCGCCGGAGCGCGATGGTGCAGCTGGCGCGCGACGCGATTCTCGACGATCGCATCCTTCCCTACTATCAGCCCAAGCTCGACCTGGCCGGGCGTTCGCTGGTCGGCTTCGAGGCGCTGCTGCGCTGGCGCACTCCGCAAGGCCGGATCGGCTCGCCCGCGGCGCTCGAGGCGGCGTTCGAGGACCTCGACGTCGCGGCGCAGATTAGCGACCGGATGATCGAGCGCGTGATCGCCGACATGCGCGGCTGGCTCGATCGCGCGATCGACTTCAAGTCGGTCGCGGTCAACGCCTCGGCCGCCGAGTTTCGCCGCGACAACTTCGCCGAACGGGTGCTCGAACGGCTGCGCCGCGCCGAGATACCCACGCGCTGCTTCCAGCTCGAGGTGACCGAAACGGTGTTCCTCGGTCGCGGCGCCGAATACGTGCACCGCGCGCTCGCGCTGCTCAACATGCGCGGGGTCAAGATCGCGCTCGACGATTTTGGCACCGGCTACGCCTCGCTGCGCCACCTCAAGCAATTCCCGGTCGACATCATCAAGATCGACCAGAGTTTCGTCCGCGACATGGCGGCCGACCCGGGCGACGAGGCGATCATCCGCGCGGTCATCGACCTCGGCCGCAACCTCGGCATCAGGATCGTCGCCGAAGGCATCGAGACCGCGGAGCAGGAGCGCCGTCTCGTCGAGCTCGACTGCGATTTCGGCCAGGGATTCCTGTTTTCGCGCGCGGTGCCGGCAAGCCGGGTGCCGCGGCTGATCGAGCGCTGGCCGGCGCGGCCGTTGCGCGCGGAGCGGCTCCCCCAGGTCATCGCGCCGCGCGACCTGCGGCTCGTCGCCAACCGCGACTGAGCGTCAGCCTTCCGCGTCGAGCGCGGCCTCGACCATGGCGCGCCAGATCTCGACCTCGCCGGCCGCGGCCATCGCCCGATCGGGCTCGCGCAGCGTGTGCAGCACTGCCTTCGCCTGCTCCAGGTGCTCGCGCCACGAATCGTCGACCACGTCGCCGGCCGAAGCGAGATAGCCGGCGGCGTTGGCGCTGGCCCGCTCCGCCGCGAGCACGCGGGCGATCCGTTCGACGGCGGTGAGTTCGGAAACGGGCATGGTCAGGTTCTCCGACGGCAATCGTCGCTGGTGAAATGGCGCGGCCGGGATCGGGTTCCGCCGGAACCTCGGCGCGTGCTGCGCGGTTTTCGCACCATGGCCACGCCGGCAGAGATCGTCCGCAGCGCCCGCCCCGGCGGCACCGTCGTCGGCTGGAAGCTCGAACGCGGCCAGCGTGCCGCGCTCCTGGCGCGCTTCGAGCCACGATACGGGCAGGTGGTCGCCGATCACGTCACGCTCGCCGCGGGCGTCGCGGCGGGAACGGCGCTGCCGGGCGAGGTGGAGGCGCAAGTCGTCGGACACGTCGACGACGACCGCGGCGTGGAAGCGCTGGTGGTCGCGCTCGGCGGGACCACCGATCGCCCCGACGGGAGCATCTATCACGTCACCTGGTCGCTCGGCCCCGGCCGCCGCGCGAAGGAAAGCAACGACGTCCTTGCGGACGGCTCGTGGCGGCCGCTGCCCGAACCGGTCGCGCTCGCGCTCGAACCGGCGCAATGGCCGTGAGGCAGCTCTACCTCGATTGCGACGGCGTGCTCGCCGATTTCGACAAGGGCGCCACCGCCGTGCTCGGCCTGCCGCCGCGCGCGTTCGAGAAGCGTCACGGCCTCGGCCGGTTCTGGCAGAAGATCGCGCAGGCGCCGGACTTCTATTTCTCGCTGCCGCTCATGGACGACGCGATGGAGCTGTTCGAAGCGGTGCGGCACGTCGAACCGGTGATCCTGACGGGCGTGCCGCAGGGCAACTGGGCGGCCGACCAGAAGGTTCGCTGGGCCGCCGAGCATTTCCCCGGCACGCGGATCATCACCACCATGGCCCGCGACAAGCGCGATCACGCGAAGGAAGGAGACGTGCTGGTCGACGACCAGGTCCGGCACCGCCACTTGTGGGAGGAAGTCGGCGGTGTGTTCGTCCATCACACCAGCGCGCGGCGATCGATCGACGAGCTTCGCCTGTACTTCGAGCTTTAGATCAGACCCCCGACCGTTCGCCGCAGGCCTCGTCGAGCGCCTTGATCAGGTGGTCGAACTTGTCGTCCTCCGGAATGGGAAACACCTGCCGCAGGCTGCTCCCCAGCATCCGGATATTGGTCTCGGTCAGCAGACCGATCGCCACGATGGGTTCTTCTTCATTCACACCAAGTAACCTCGACCGAACAACAGTGTTTGTCGGCTGTTTGTTCCGCGATTTCGCTACGGCACGACGCGAATTTCGTTCGCTTAGGCGGACTCAGCTTGTCGAGCGGATCATGAAAATGCTCCCGCCGATGGTGACGATCAGCAGGTTGCCGGCCTGATCCTCGCCGAAGCCGACGATCCGGGTCAGCGTGCCGGCGTCGGGCGTGAAGGCGGCGTTGCGGTTGGCGAGGACGCTGCTCGGGGCGGTCGATCCAGGCGGCAGATTCGCGATCGGCACCGACCAGATGTTGTCGCTGATGAAGTCGGCGAAGATGTAGAGCCCCTGCAGCGCCTCGACCGGGCCGCGGTAGACGAACCCGCCTATCACCGTGGAGCCCTGCAGCGGCCCGGTGCCGTGCGAATACTCGATCACCGGCATGGTCAGGCCCGCGGTGCCGGTGCCGAACAGCGGCCGCGTCCCTTCGTAGAGCGGCCAGCCCAGGTTGAGCCCCGACTGCGTGACCTGGACCCGGTTTACCTCCTCGATGGCGCCCTGCCCGACGTCGCCGATCCACAGCTCGCCGGTGACGCGGTCGAAACTCGCGCGGAACGGGTTGCGCAGGCCGTAGAGCCACACTTCCGGCGCGCCGCCCCCGCCGACGAACGGGTTGGCCGCCGGAATGCCGTAGTCGCGCAGCGGATCGGCCGGGAAGTCGTCGCGCGAAACGTCGAGCCGCAGCATCTTGCCGAGCAGGGTGCCGGTGTTCTGCCCGTTCATCAGCGTGTCGTTGCCGCCGCCGCCGTCGCCGGTTGCCATGTACAGCAGGCCGTCGGGCCCGAACCCCAGCCAGCCGCCGTTGTGGTTGTTGAACTGGCCGTGGGGAATGCTGATCAGCACGTCGCCGCTCGCGGCGTCGAGCGCGTCGCGATTGCCCGGCGGCGAGGTGTAGCGGCGGATCTGCAGCGCCCCGTCGGGCGCGGTCAGGAACACGTAGGCGAGTCCGCCGGCCGCGTAGTCGGGCGCCAGCGCCACGGCCAGCAGGCCGCGCTCTCCGTCGGTCGAAACCTGGCTGGATATGTCGAGGAACGGCGCCGCGGCGACCGCACCGCTTGCCGGGTCGAGAATGCGGATGCGGCCGGCGCGCTCGACGATGAGCACGCGGCCGCTGTCGTCGGGCAGCGCGGCGGCGAATACCGGCGATGCGAAGCCGGTCCCGACCCGCCGCACCTGGAACGCGCCTCCAGCCACGTTGGTGACTGTGATCCTGAGCGCAAGGGTGGTGCTGGCCTGCCCGTCGGCGGCCGAAAGCGTGACTTCGTAGACGTTGTCGCGGTTGGCGTCGGCGGGGGCTTCGAAATCGGGAGGCGCGCGGAAGGACAGCGCCCCGGCGCCGGTGATCTGGAACAGCGCCGCGTCGGCGCCGCCCGAAATCGCGAAAGTGACCGGATCGCCGTTCGCATCGCTCGCCGCTGCGGTGTAGACCGTGCCGGCGGAATTCTCCGCGACCGTCGCCGTGGCCGGCGAGGTGAAGGCCGGCGCCGAATTTACGCCTCCTCCTCCTCCTCCTCCTCCTCCAGCGCCGCCCCCGCCGCTCCCGCAGGCGGCCAGCGACGCCGCCAGAATGGCCAGCACGGCGCGTGTGACGGCGTCCCTCATCCGAACCTCCGGCCGGAGCCTCCGGTCAAGCTCCTCGCGGAGCTTACGCTCCCGGCGCCGCCGGGTTCCCGTGGGCGGCTAGGCAGGTGTTCCACCCTACTCCCAGAACGCCACGGACCTCGCCTCGATGCTCTCGCGGATGTTGGCATTGGGGAACGACGGATCGTGGAACGCGGTGTGCGGGCAGCGCCAGGTCCGCGAATGGTCACTGTCGTGGAACTTGAACAGCAGGACGTCGTCGGCCTGCATGTTGGAGAAATACCACCACCGCATCGCCGGGCTGTGGCTGAAGATCGAGGCGGCGAGCATCGCCTCCTCGCCTTCGACCGGCGCGGTCAGCGCGTCGCCTTCGGGAAACTCGTCGACGATGAACAGCGAGTTCGCCTTCTCCTCGCCGGAGAAGCTGGTGCGGCCGTCGCACAGCGCCAGCGGCACGTCCTGCGGCGGCGGCGAGAACGTACGCCAGTAGCTGGTGATCAGGAAGCGCTTGAAGCCCGGCCCGTCGGGGAAATGCTTCCTGTAGGTCCCCTCGGCCATGCGCCTCGCGGTCGGGGTGTTGAGGTCGACGTGCGCTTCACCCGCCGTGGGCTGGATGCCCCCCGCGTGCTGGTAGCCTTCGACCCTCTCCTGTGCCCGATCGCTGAGGTCCGCGCTGGTACGCAGCATCCAGCCGCGCGTGACGACCTTGTCGGCCCCCGTCAACGCCTGGACGTGGCGCTCGACCTCGGCTTCGTAAAGGCGGTCGACCTCGGCCTTGTCGTGGAAATCGCGTACCGCGGTCGGCTGCCTGGCGATGCGGAAGCCGTGAACGTCGAGCTCGAAATGGCCACGGATCGGCATGCCGTCGCGCACGATGACGCGATGATCGGAATAGGTCCCGGTGTTGATCTCCGCACCCGCGCGAACATAGCGTCGGGTGACGAAATCGCCCGGGTCGACGAAGCGGATCGTGGTCTCGATCTGGCGGGCGGACTCTTCGACGGCGTCGAATGCCGGCGCGCCAAGGGTATCGGGGGCGGTGGCCATGGATGCTCTCCGGTCGATTCTATCGTTCGTTACGGTTGTGCCACGCGGGCGGCTCGCCCGGCAAGGGCCGCGCCTCCTCCGGACAATTGCGGATGCCGCATGGCGCGCTCGTGCAGCAAACCGCCCGGAGACGGTTTGAGGCGCGTCAAGGCACCGGCCTTTCGCTTGCGCCATCTCTCCGAACGACCCGCCGCGGGAGGTTCCCCGGCCCATGGGAGGATGACGATGATGAAGCGTACCCTGTTCACGGCGTCGGCGCTCATGCTGCTGGCCGCCTGCGGCTCGTCCGCCGATACCGACGCCGTGCTCGAAACCGTCCGGGCCACCGAGGAGGCGCAGCTTCAGGCGATCGCCGCCAGGGACTTGCGCGGCGCGGTGCGCAACTACGCCGACGGCGCCCTGCTCGTCACGCCGGGCCAGCCGCCGGCCACCGGCGGCGAGGCGATCGCCGCCGCGTTCGACGGCATGCTCGCCGATCCCAACCTCAAGGTCGAGGTCCAGCCCGGCCCCGGCTGGGTTTCCGAAGCCGGCGACATGGCGGTCACGACCTCCACGGCCCGCTACACCACCACCGAACCGGGGATCGAAAAGCCGGTCGAGATGACGGTCGGCAACCAGACAGTGTGGCTCAAGCCGACCGGCAAGCCGTGGCAGATCGTCTCCGACTATAACGTCGAGCTGCCCTCGACGCAGCCGCCGGCTGCTCCGGCGGAGTGATGTAACGCCGGTGTTACGCGGCGATTACCGTAATTAACTTACCCGCGCGGGCGCGGCCCGCTCTAGGCCGCGCATGACAAACGCATTCCCGCTCCGCCGCTCGCTTGCCTGCGGCGCCTCCGCCCTCGTCCTGCTCGCCCCCCTGCCCGCGGCGGCGCAGGACGCCCCCGCGCCCGATGCCGGGGCGGCGGATGCGGAGGAAGAGGGCCCGGTCATCATCGTCTACGGCCGCGGCGAGCGACGCATCGGCGAGGCGATCGCGGCAAGCGAAGGCGGCGTCGCCGGGGCCGACCTCGAAGTGCGCCCCCTGCTGCGCCCGGGCGAGCTGCTCGAGGCCACTCCGGGCCTGATCGCCACCCAGCATTCGGGCGGCGGCAAGGCCAACCAGTTCTTCCTGCGCGGCTTCAACCTCGACCACGGCACCGACTACGCGCTCTACATCGACGATTTCCCGGTCAACTTCCGCACCCACGGCCATGGCCAGGGCTACCTCGACGTGCAGGGTCTGATCCCCGAGACGGTGCGGCGCATCGACTACCGCAAGGGCCCGTACCGCGCCGACACCGGCGACTTCAGCTTCGTCGGCGCGAGCATGATCACCACCCACGACCGGATGGAGCCGTTCGCGCTGATGGAAGTCGGCCAGTACGGCTATCGCCGCTTCGTCGCGGGCGGTTCCGCCAGGCTCGGCGGCGGCGACCTGCTCGCGGTCGCCCAGGCCAAGTTCAACGACGGCCCGTGGCAGCTGCCCGAGGATTTCGACGCCTTCAGCGCCCTGCTCAAGTATTCGGTGCCGCTCGGCACCGGCAAGCTGCAGGCCTCGCTCAGCATCTACGATTCGAGCTGGGCGCCGACCGAGCAGATCCCCGAGCGCGCGATCGGCACGGCCCTGTGCGCCGACATCTACTGCAGCCTCGATCCGACGCTGCGCGGCGAGACCGAACGCCAGGTGCTCACCGTGGGCTATCAGTCCGACGCCTGGCGGGTGACCGGCTACCTCCAGCACTACGACTGGAGCCTGCTCAACAACTTCACCTTCTTCCTCGACGATCCGGTCAACGGCGACCAGCGGCGCCAATACGAGGAGCGCTGGACCTACGGCGGGCGGATCGAGCGGACTTTCGATGTGCTCGACACCCTCACCTTCCGCGTCGGTACCGAAATGCGCGTCGACGACATCGGCCCGGTCGGGCTCGACGCCACCAGCGGGGGGGCGTTCCTCTACACTTATGGCGCGTTCGACGTGAAGGAGAGCTCGGTCGGCGTTTACGGCGAGGCGATCTGGCGGCCCGTCGAACGGCTGATGGTGATCGCCGGCCTGCGCGGCGACTGGTACCGCTTCCGCACCGCGGCGCTGGCCGGCGCCACGAGCTGGAGCGGGATCGCCAGGGACCACGGCCTGGCCCCGAAGATCGGCCTCAACTACGAACTCGCCGACGGCGTCGCGCTCTATGCCAACTGGGGCGAGGGCTTTCACTCGAACGACGCGCGCGGCGTCACCAACCCGGTCGATCCGGCCCCCGGCGTGGTCGAGGGAACGTTCAAGGAACTGGGCGCCCGCTTCGAGCGCGCCGGGCTGATCCTGACCGGCGTCTACTGGTGGTCGACGATCGAGAGCGAGCTGATCTACGTCGGCGATTCGGGGGCGGTCGAGCCGAGTGATCCGGGCAAGCGGCACGGCTACGAGCTGACCGGGTTCTGGAAGCCCAACGGCTGGCTCGCGCTCGATGCTGTGTGGACCGGCTCGAAAGCGCACTACGACGGGCTGCCTGCCGGCCAGGACTTCGTGCCCGGCGCGCTCGAAAGCTCGGGCGAGCTCGGAATCTCGGCGATCTTCCCCGACTTCAACGCCGCCGCCCGCGCCCGCTACCTCGGCCCGCACCCGCTGATCGAGGACAATACGGTGCGCGGGGAATCGACCCTGCTGGTCAACCTGCGCGCCGCCTGGACGCCGCGGCGTCTCGAAGGGATTGAGGTCTACGGTGAGCTGCTCAACGTGTTCGACAGCGAGGCGCACGACATCGACTACGTCTACGCCACCCGCTTCGCCGGCGAACCCGCCGAGGGCATCGAAGGCCGCGTCAGCCGCGTGGTCGAGCCGCGGCAGTTCAGGGTCGGCCTGAAAAAGACGTTTTGATCCGGACGGTCCTTCGAGACGGGCGTTCTGCCTCCGGAAGTGCTTCGCAACCGACAAGCTCGGTCCCTCCCCAGGACGAGCGGATTCTCGCATGCCCCGCTCATCCTGAGGAGCGACTGAGTAGCTCGCGCAGCGGGCGTATCGAAGGCGCGTCTCGAAGGACCGCCGCACCTCACCCGCCGCCGTCGCCTTCCTCGAGCTCCTCGGCGCTCAGCGACTCGATCCGCCCGGCGCGCGAGGCGGTGATGTAGTTGCGCACCTGCACGTTGCCCTCGTGGCAGGCGTATTCGAAGAAGTCGTAGCTGTCGTCGCGGGTCCAGTCGAAGCGCAGCGTCCACGGCGCGGTGAACACCTCGGGGTCGGAATAGGTCATCTCGTAGGTGATGGTGTCCGGCCCGGTCATCGTCAGCCGCTCGACGACCCCGGCCCTGGCGCTGGTCGGGATCGTGTTCCACGGCGGGATGCCGCGCGTCGCCATGTTGAGCGGGCTGCCGTTGCGCGCGTACATGTCGTGCGTGGCGCTGTCGCCGTGCTTGAGGTTCGTGGTCTCGATCACCAGCGTGCTGCCTTCCCAGCGCCCGCGGCTGCTTCCGAGCCAGGCTTCGACCGGCGCAGGCCAGGGGTCGAGCTGGCCGGTCACCGGGATGACCCGCGTGCCCAGCATCTCGAGGTTGATCGTGACGTAGCCGGGCGCCTGGTAGATGCGGATGCCGTTGTTGTAGCGGAACGGCAGCATCGAGGCGGGAAAGCCGCGGCTGATGCAGCGATCCCAGCTGTCGAAATCGGTCACCCAGTCGAACTGCGTGTTGGGCGTCCAGCTCGAGCGCCCGGCGCGGTAGACCGCTTCGGCATGCGGGGTCATCGGCGGCAGCTTGCCGCTGACCGGATCGACCACCATCGAGGTGCGGTTCGCGCCGCCGAGGTACTCGATCCAGTGGCCGGAGCCGATCGTCTCCTCCTCCTCTTCCTTCTTGTAGCCGGTCTCGAGCTGCTCGACGCGGGCCTGCTCCGCAGCAAGCTCCTCCGCCGTCTTGAAGAAGCGGTTGCCGTACTGGTCGGGACGGTTGACCGGCATCTCGGCGACGTCGTTGATCGGCCAGGTGCCGCGCAGGTCGGGATCGCCCCACGCGGTGCGCTGCGGCTGGTAGTCCGTGCGGACCGGCGGCATGACCGTGAGGTCCGCCGGAGCTTCCTGCGCGGCAAGCGGCGCGGCAGCGGCGACGGCGAGCGCCGCGCAGGCGGCGAACAGGCGAAAGGCTGGGCGGCGATGGTTCATGGCGATGCTCCCGCTGGCCGCGGCGCACGCGCGGCGAGTGATTTCGCCCCGCGCCATGTCGCACCTCGGCCGCCAAATAAATCATCAAATTGTCGCAGCCGTTCCGGGAGGCTATGACGGGCGTCATCCAAGGGGAGGATCGCGATGAAGAAGCTTCTGCCGCTGGCCGCTCTGCTGGCCGTCCCGGCCCACGCCCAGGACGCGCAGGTCTACTACGCCTCCGACACCTGGCCGGTCCACGTCTCCGGCCGCACCTGCACGATGGCGATGGCCGCACCGACCGCCGACGGCACGCTGAGCGTCAGCTTCGACGGCACCCGGGTCACCCTCGCCAGCACCAGCGAAGTCGAGTCCGAGCTGCCGGCGGCGGGCAAGGTCAACCTGGCGATCGTGTTCCTCAACAACGGCCGCACCGAATTCGACGACGGCTGGGGCTCGCGCGAGTTCACCTATTCGCGCGACAACGGCGCCTACCGCTTCGCCACCCGCTTCACGGGCGACAACAACGTGCGCCAGATCCTCGACGATCTTGCCGCCAGCAAGACCCTCGGCCTTCTGCAGCGTGGCCAGACGGTGGTCGCCTACGATCTCGCCGACGCCTCGCGTTCGGTGGCGCGGCTGCGCGATTGCGCCGGGCGGCAGGTCGCGGCGAACTGACGGCTAGGCCGGGCGCGCCGGGTCCGGTATCGGAGGCAGCATGAAGCCGCTGACAATCCTGCTCGGCGCGGCCGGGCTGGCCCTTGCCGCGCCGGCCCCCGCCGCCGCTCCGGACCTGAGCGAGGCGCAGGCCCGCGCCATCCTCGACGGCACGCAGACGATCCGCCTCGCGCCGGACCTCTCACACCTGACCGCGGGCGAACGCATCGCGGTCGACAGGCTGCTCGAGGTCGGGGCGATCTTCCAGGATCTCTACGAGCACCAGACCCACCACCAGGCGCGCGAGGCCAGGGCGAAGCTGCGCCCCGGCTCGGACGACGCGACGCTCTACCGCCTGTTCAAGGGCCCGGTCGCCACCACGCTCGGCAACGAGCGCGCGCCGTTCCTGGGCGTGGCCGAGCCACCACCGGGCAGGAACGTCTACCCGCTCGACCTGACCCGCGCCGAGTACGAGGCCTACCTCGCCGCCCACCCGCAGCAGGCGCGCGAGCTGGCGCACGTCCGCTCGATGGTGCGCCGCGCCGATGCGGCCAGCCTCGCCGCCGATCTCGCGACGCTGCGCCGGTTCCCGGTGATCGACGCGCTCCACCCCGGTCTCGGCACCCGGCTCGAAGCGCTCGCCGCCAGCCCCGACCGCGCGCGGCTCTACGCCCTGCCCTATTCGGTCGCCTACGCCGCCGAGACGACCCGCGCCTTCGCCCTGCTCAACGAGGCGGCCGACGCTGTCGAGCCCGACGACGAGCAGTTCGCCCGCTACTTGCGCAACCGCGCCCGCGACCTGCTGACCGACGATTACGAATCCGGCGACGCCGCCTGGCTCAAGGGCAGGTTCGAGAACCTCAACGCCCAGATCGGCGCCTACGAGACCTACGACGACGAGCTCGCCGCCACCCGCGCGTTCTACTCGCTCTCCCTCCTCGCCACCCGCCGCGAGGAATCGGCCGCGCTGCGCGAGGCGATGAGCGGCATCCAGGCGCTCGAGGATTCGCTGCCCTACGACAACCGCCGCAAGGTCGCCGAGGACATCCCGGTCGGGGTCTACGATATCGTCGCCGACTTCGCCCAGTCGCGCGGCGGCAACACCGCCACCAACCTCCCCAACGAGGCCTACCTGACCGAGCGCTACGGCAGCATCATCCTGCTGCGCGCCAACATAATGCGCAATCCGGACCTGTTCGAAGGCTCGGGCGACATCTACGGCGCCGCGGTCGTGCCCGAGCAGGCCGGCGACCTCAAGCAGGACGGCAATTTCTACCGCACGCTGTGGCACGAGGTCGGCCACTACCTCGGCCCCGACTACACGGCCGATGGCCGGACGTTCGACGCGATCGGCGCCGACGGCGGCCTGCTCGAGGAGCTCAAGGCCGACCTCGTCTCGCTCTACGTCGCGCCCGAGTTGCACCGCCGCGGCTACTACGACGACGAGGGCCTGCGCTCGGTCTATGCCAGCGGCATCCTGCGCGTGCTGCAGAACAACCGCCCGCGCCGCGAGCAGCCGTACAACATGATGCAGCTGATGCAGTGGAACTGGTTCCTCGGGCGCGGCGTGCTTGCGTTCGATCCCGCCACGGCGAAGCTCACCGTCGACTACGCCCGCTATCACGATGCCGTCGCCGGCCTGCTGCGCGAGGTGATCGCGCTCCAGGAAGCCGGCGACCCGGCCCGCGCCGCCGCCTTCATCGAGCAATGGGGCACCTGGGACGAAGCGCTCCACGGCCGCATCGCCGCGAACATCCGAGACCGGCAGACCTGGCGCTACCGCCTGTTCACCTACGGCGCGCTCGGGGAGTAGGCGGCCCCGTCGACAACGCCGCGCCCGGCGCTATGGTCGCGCGCAAATCGACAACAGGGAGACTTCGATGCCGGGCCACTTGCCGCCGACCAACGACGATCGGGTGATCTGGGACATGTGGGAATCGCAGTTCCGCCTGCCGGCGTGCACGGTGGCCGACGAGCTCGGGATCTTCCGTGCGCTTTCCGACGCCGCGCTGACCACCGACCAGCTCGCCGGTGGGCTCGGGCTCGATTCCCATGCGCTGTCGATCCTGCTCGCCGCGCTCGCCTCGTCCGAGCTGCTCGAGATACGCGAACGCAAGTGGCGCGCGCTGCCGCCGGCACGGACCTGGTTGCATCCCGATGGCGAAGGCTACTGGGGCGGGTTCCTGGTCGGCTACCGCGAGCGCAACCCGCTCCACGCCCAGCTGCTCGAGGCGATGAAGACCGGCAAGCGGCCGGAGAGCTTCAATTCGGGCGCGCCCGAATGGGAGCGCGGCGAGATGAGCGCCGAAGCGGCCGAGCGCATCGCCTGGTTCATGCACGCGCACTCGATGGCCCCGGCGCGCGGCGCGGCGGCGCAGGCGGTGTTCGGGGAGGTGACGCACCTGATGGACGTCGGTTGCGGCTCGGGCGTCTACGGCATCGAGATCGCCAGAGCGCATCCGGGGCTCAAGGTCACGCTGCTCGACCTCGAAGCGATGGCGAACGAGGCCGGTAATTACGTGACGCGCGCCGGAATGGAGCAACGCGTCGGCACCGCCGCCTGCAACATGTTCACCGAGGACTGGCCGACCGGCCCCGACGCGCACTTCTTCGCCAACGTGTTCCACGACTGGTCGGTCGAGACCAACACGCTGCTAGCCCGCAAGAGCTTCGAGGCGCTGCCCAGCGGCGGGCGCATCTTCCTGTCCGAAGTGCTGATGGACGACGGCGGCGCCGGCCCGTGGCACGCCGCCGCGTTCAGCCTGCTGATGCTGATCGGCACGCTCGGCAAGCAGTACTCGCTGGGCGAATTCCGCGCCATCCTCGAAAGCGCCGGCTTCACCGACGTCGACGCGGTGCGGACCGGCGGCGGGTATTACTCGCTGGTGAGCGCGCGCAAGCCCTGAGGACGCCGCCGGCCCCTCCGTCACCGGCCTAGCGGCCGGCGCCACCGGCGCGTGACGGAGGGCCCGTGGCGTCGCAGACAAGCAAGCGCACCGCTCGCATCGCACGCGAACCGCGGCGCGAGATGTCGTTGCCCGAAGTCCTGCTGTGGGGGGCGATCCTAGGCCGGCGCCGCGCCTTCGACGCAGATCCGGCAGCGCAGTCCCTCGGGCCGGAAGTCGACCTCGACGGACTTGAGCCCGCGCTGGCGGCGCAGCAGCTGGGTGCCCATTCCGGTGCGGCCCGGCCTTTCGGGCACCGGCGGCCCGCCGCTCTCGCGCCAGTCGAGCGTCAGCAGGCCGGCCTCGTCGCAGTTCCACTCGAGCGTGACCTTGCCTTCGGGCATCTTCAGCGCGCCGTGCTTGGCGGCGTTGGTGCACAGCTCGTGCAGCGCCAGGCTGAGCGGCACGCAGGCGTCGCGCGGCAGCGCGCAGGACGGGCCGGAGAGCGCGAAGTTGCCGTCGGTGCGGAACGGCTCGGTCACGCCTTCCACCAGAGCGCCCACCTCGCACGGCGCGTCGTGGCCGGCGCCGAGCAGCGCGGTCGCCCGGTCGAGCGCGCGCACCCGCCCGGCGAAAGCCTGGCTGAACTGCCCGGGCTCGGAATGGCGCGCGGTCATCACCGCCATCGCGTTGACCGTGGCGAGCATGTTGCGCAGCCGGTGCATCAGCTCGGCGTTGAGCAGGCTCTCGCGCGCCTTGGCCGCCTCGAGCGCGCGGACCATCCGGCGCGCGGTCTCGCCGGTCGCCACCAGCACCGCGCAGGACAGCAGGAACAGCGCCACCAGCAGCGCGTCGGCGGGCTCGTCCGGCACCAGCGGTTCGTGCGCGAACAGCCGGTTGGCGACAATCCCCGAGGCCAGCGCCACCACCGCCCCCCAGCGCCAGCCGAGCAGCAGCGCGGCCAGCACCACGCTGGGGAAGAAGGTGACGAACGGCACCCCGGCCTCGCCCTTGTCGATCGCCCAGCGCAGCGCGGTCGGCACCGCCACGGCCAGCGCCGCCCACAGCGCGCCGGAAAGCGGCGAGCGCTCGGCAAGGATGGCCCGCCTCACGGCAGGTATGCGATCCACGGCTTCTGCCCTTCCGCCCTGTAAACGCCTGCAACATAAGCCGGTTTTGGCGGTCGCTCCATTGTCTTTAGTTAGGAATCTGCGCGAAAGTTAAGTTTGCCCGGTGGCCGCCCCTGCGCGCCGCGCGAAAAAAGCACTTTCCTACAGACCCGCACCTGTTGCAGTTGGCCGAGTCCCCGCCCCCGGAGGACTCCGCGATGACCGACCAGCCCCGCTCCCTGCCGCCCGACTTCGCCCCGGCCCCGCGCCGGCCTCGGCCAGGACATTTTCATGCAGCGCGCCTTTCCGCTTCATCCTGGCCGGCTCGCCCCGGCCGTGAAGGAGCACGCCGATGACCCGCCGGAGGACCCCGCCGAAACCCGCACCCCCGCCGCCGAGCTCGAGCGGCAGGGCCAGTCCCTCCCCACGTTCGAGCCCGTACCGCGCAAGTACCGCCACGACGGCTGGACGCCCGAGCGGCAGCGCGCGTTCATCCGCGCGCTGGCCGACACCGGTTCGGTCAGCCGCGCCGCGCGCGCCGTCAACATGAGCCCGGAAGGCGCCTACTACCTGCGCCGCCAGCCCGGCTCCGAAGGCTTCCGCCGCGCGTGGGAGGCGGCGCTCGATTTCGGCGTCCAGCGCCTCAAGGACATCGCCTACGAACGCGCGATCGACGGCCAGCTCGTGCCGGTGTTCGTCGCCGGCAAGCTCAAGGGCTTCCGCCGCATCCGCAACGACCGGCTGCTGATGTTCTGCCTGCGCATGAACGCGCGCGACGAGCACGGCCGCCGCCTCTCCGCGAGTTACTTCAGCCCCGGCGCCGGGCGGCTGAGCGGCTCGGCCGAAAGCCCCTCCCCTTCAGGAGAGGGGTTGGGGAGGGGAATGTCCCTCGTCGGCGGTTCGGTCACCCTCCCCGCCCTGTCGCGCGCCGAGAAGGACGACATGAACGCCGCGATCATCGAGAACTTCGATCCGGTGCGCATGACCCTGCCCAAGATCGAGGCGATGCAGGCCATGCTCGCCGAAGCCGCCGCCCGCCGCCGCGCCGAGGAAGAGGGTCCGCCCGAAGGCGACCCCGGCCCCGACTTCATCGAGCTGCGCACCGCCGAATGGAAAGCCGCCGGCGAGCTCGAGGAGCTGGTCGAGGTCGAGGACGAGCTGGAGCCGTACAAGCCGGACGAGGACCACTGGCGGGATCTGGATTTGGAAGACCCGGGCGACGGCGACTGACCTTTCGATCATTTGTCACCCCGGACTTGATCCGGGGCCCAGCTTCAATGCTTGAAGCAATGCTCCCGATGCCAACCGAGAAACGCCGGATGCGGCTGCATCGCGGATAGCTCGGGCACCAGCGCCTTGCCGGTCTTGTTGAGGATCGCCTCCACGCTCGGGCGGTCGTTGACCTGGCGCGAGATCAGGATGTCGAGATCATCCGACAGGCCGATCAATCCGCGGTCGAACATCCAGTGCGCGGTGCCCGACAGCGCCAGCCCGTTGCGGACCGAGTCCGGCCCGCCATGCTCGACCGGGCGAATATGCGCCGCCTCGGCCTCAGCCCTGCCCCCGCCATTGATGAGCTTCCACCCGGTGACCGCGCAGCGCGCGTCATAGGCGTGCAGCACCGCGCGCCGGAACGCCCGGTCGCGGAACGGGCGATTGAGCAGCGTCTGCACGATAGGTCGCTCGGTTTCGAACGGCATCTGTGGATCGTGCACGCGGTCGAGCGGTTCAATCTTGCCCACGCGCGGCAGCGTGTCGTCTTCCGGCAGGCCCAAAGCGATGATGCGCG
>Ga0307505_10001113_pt1 | contig 23532 bp, 17 predicted proteins | sample 23_S_MG_FD_202183 | JGI IMG/M metagenome (GOLD analysis project Ga0307505, IMG submission 202183) | Soil microbial communities from Populus trichocarpa stands in riparian zone in the Pacific Northwest, United States - 23_S | ecosystem: Environmental > Terrestrial > Soil > Riparian zone > Trees...
CTTCTTGGGGGGAGATGGTGGCCATCGGCCGGATGAGGGGGGCGATGCAGCCTCCGATGAGTGTGCATTTTGATCCTGCAAACATTGGGAGTTTCTTGGAAGCGTCGCTCGACGCTCGGGATGACAGGCCAACTCAGCGTTGGGATGACGGGCGAAGCCCGCGCTGTACCGCTGTGGTGAACCGTCCCTTGCGCGCATCGGTGTGGCGTCCTGTCTTACACTGCGCGCCGTAACATGGACGCACCGACCCTCGCCGCTGTTCTCCAGGCTCGCGCCACGGACACACCGGATGCACTGGCGTTCACGTTTGGTGCGGAGTCGCTGACTTTCGGCGGGTTGCGCGACGATGCTGGCGCGCTCGCGGGGGCGTTGCTTCGGGACGGAATCCGCGCCGGCGATCGGGTGGCGCTGGTGATGCCCGCGGGACTCGACCTGATCCGCCTCTTCTACGCGATCCAGAGAATCGGCGCGACACCGGCGATCTTCGACCCCTCCGTTCCTGCCGCGACCACGGAGCGGCGGGTCGCTCGGATTCGTCCGCGCCTCGTGCTCACGAGCGCCGCCTTTGCGAAAGAGGCCGCTCCACTTCCGCCGATTCCGTCGGATGCCGAGGCGCTCGCGTTTCTGCAGCCCACGTCGGGGACCTCCGGCGAGCCGCGCGCGGTGATGATCCGGCAGCGGCACCTGCTCGCTTTTCAGGAGGGCACGCGCGAATGGCTCGATCCCGTGCCCGGCGACGTGCTCGTCGGGTGGGTTCCACCCTGGCACGACCTCGGTCTCGTCCGTTTCGTCACCGGCCCGGTCTGCCTCGGCCTGCCCTGTCACCTCATCGCACCCTCCGTGCGTACCATCCCGCAATGGTTCGCGACCATCACCGAGCAGCGAGGCACGATCACGGGGGCGCCGGACTTCGCGTGGCGTCTCGCGACGCGGCTCGTCGATCCGCGCGCGGTGGACCTGTCGTCGCTGCGCTTCGCCACCAACGGCGGCGAGCCCGTGCGCGCCAGCACCATCGCCGCGTTCGAACAACGCTTCGCCATCTCCGGCGCGATCCGTCCCGGCTATGGGCTGGCCGAGGCGACGCTGGGCGTGTCCGCGATGCTCCCGGGCCAGCCGTTGCGCGTCGATGCGCGTGGCAACGTTTCCTGCGGACACCCCCATCCCGGAGTGACGGTGCGCATCGACGCGGAAACGAGCGAGATCCTGGTGAGCAGTCCCTCCGTCTTCGCCGGCTATTTCGAAGCCGAGGAGGCCACGGCGCGCACGCTGCGAGACGGCTGGCTCTACACGGGCGACACAGGCTATCTCGACGAGGACGGCTACCTATACGTCCTCGGCCGCGAGCGGGCGATGCTCAAACGGGGAGGAGCAGCTCTCGCACCACGTGAGCTCGAAGAGGCCGCACAATCCGTCGACGGAGTACGCATCGCCGCCGCGGTGAGCTTGCCTGCCGCGTTCACCGAGGAGATCGTCGTCGTGATCGAAGCGGAGCCCGGCGCGCAAGATCTCGAGTCCCTCGTCGCCGCCGCCATCGAACGCGCACTCGGCTTCGTCCCCGACCGCGTCCTCGTCCAGGAGCCCCGCACGATCCCCCGCACCAGCAACGGCAAGATCCAGCACGCCGCTCTTCGCTCTTTGCTGCTCTGAGCGTTTCTCGCGAGAACGAGTGTCCAGCCGGTTGGGTTGTCAGTTGTCGGTGATCGGTTGTCTGCGCCTTTTGGCCCGGACGGGATCACCCCGGAACAGAGAACCGACAACTGACAACAGAGTCGGGCGGACACTGACAATCACAAGTACAAAAGCGACCTCACCAGCCCGAGCGTGATCTCGGACGGTGACGCGAGCAGGTAGCTCTCCAGCCATGCGGCCGTGGCTTCGGGGGTGGGTTGCGGGAGGGACTCGCCGGAGAGCATAGAGATCCCGGTGCGCGTCCATTGCGCGACGATGGGGATCATCGGCGCGCGCGTCGCTTTCGCCAGAGCGAAGGCTCCCGGCGCGAGACGCAGCGTGTGGCCGAGGCAGGGCATGGGGATCGAAGGCCCCTCGGTGACGTCGAGGGGAATCACGACGATGCCGCCGTCGCGCAAGTGCAGCAATGCGCGATGAAAGGCCATCGCGCGCTGCTGTTCCCCGCCCTCCGTCGACTGCACCACCAGCGCTCCCGTGGGCGTGAAGAGAGCACCGTGACGAAAGGACAGCACGGGTGTTTCGAACTGCTCCAGCGCCGCGCCCAGCGCGTGCAGCGCGCCGACGTGGAACGTGATCAGGATGCACGGGCCGCGCAGCGAGAGCAGCGAAGCGGGTGCGGACACGAGGCCTCGCACAGGCTCGATGCCGTCGCGCCGGATCGAGCGCACCAGTACGCGATTGCGCTCCTCGAGCGCGCCGATCGCGCTCGCTACGTGGCGCGTCGCGGCACGGGTCAAAAGCGGGAAGAGAGCGTGCACTTCCGCCGTCGACGGCCAGCGTCGCGTGACGCGATTGCGAAACGCGCCCACGGCACTGGCCAGCGGATAAGCGATCCGTGGCCGCGTCGCCGCCAGACGGGCCAGCACCTTGCCGGGCGCGTCGTAAGACCGCTCGGCGCTGCGCTTCTTCATGTTTCCACGAGCACCCGTACGCGTTCCAGCAACGCGTCCACGGTGAGGTTCGGTGAGGAGAGTAGTTCCGCCGCGAGCACGACCCCGAAACGCTCCTCACACTCGAGCAGCACTTCCACAATGGCGATCGAATCCAGGCCCAGCCCCTCGGCACCGAGGGGCATGCCGGGAGTGAGCGTGATGCGCGGATTGCGGGCCTGCAGGATGGCGGCGACGTCGTGATGGATGGTGGCCCGGGAAAGCATCAATGCTGAGTCTAACTCCTGACGCCGCCGCCACAATGGGCAACCGTTCCCACCGTGCTACTGCTGGAACGGGATCTCCCCGCGATCCACGCGGGCCTGCTCCTCGGCGCTGGGACACTGCACCGCGAAGGTTCCGCGCTGTCCCCTCACCGAGGCATCCAGGCGCTGGCGCCACTCCTCCAGATCGCCGGGCGCCGGCACCTGGATGAGCCACGTCACGCCGGTGAGCGGATAGTGCACGAGCTCATTGCGCTCGATGGCACCCTGCCCATACTCGATGTCCGTCTCCGGAACGGGAGTGTAGGTAACCCGAAGAATCACGATCGCAGCCATGATGAACGTTCGAATCGGCATCTCATTGTTGGTGCCGAAGAAGAGAGACGCGGGGCGGGGAGGTGGCAGTGTGGATGCCCGGAAGCACTATAACAGTTCTCGCTCCGCCTCTGTGTTCTTCGCGCGGCACGCACCACTTACTGTCATCCTGAGCGGGCGGCGGGTGGGCGCGAAGGATCCCCTGCCGACGGAGCGAGTGTCGTGCATCGGCAGGGGATCCTTCGCCCCCCACTCCACCACCCGCTCAGGATGACAGGCAAAAATCAGCGTCCGGTTGTCGCGCAGCCCGCTCGATCGCTTCGGGTGTTGAAAAAGTTCACCCCGCACGCAGCGCGCGAACGCGAGCATCCAACCCTGGCTTCTCCGCACACATCCGCTCATGAATGTGCGTACGAAACGCCATCCAGTCCGAGAACCCCTCGGGCTCGATCGTCCCCAGAGGCAGATACCCGACGACATTGTCGCGCTGCTGCTCCTGAAACGAAGCCAGCCCCGACTTGAGCACGACGAAAACGGGGATGCGATGCTCGAAGGCGAGCTTGAGCATCCCCTTGCGCAAAGGCCGGATCGTCTCGCCATAGGAGTTGCCACCCTCGGGATAGACGATGTAAGAGCGCAGCGGCAGCGCCGCCAGGAGGGCGTGCACCGACCGCGCGATCGTCCGCGACTGCCGCTGGTCGAACACTTGCGAGCCCATGCCCCGCATCCACCAGTACGCGAACAACGTCCGCTTGATGGTCTCGTTCGCGAGATAAGGCTTGCGCAACACCAGACAGTCGAACGCGAAATCCAGCTCATTCACGTGATTGAGCAGGATCAGATGCCCGGCCGGCGGACACTCCACCGTACCGAACTGATGCACCCGCGTCCGCGTGAACCGCTGCACCCGCTCCCCCCAGAGCACCGCCCCATCCAGAAAGTGCTCGATCCTCCGCTCCCGCCTTCCCATCACCGCGGCAAACAGTCCCTTGACCAGATGATGCAGCGCCGGCCCCAGAATCAGCGGCGCCACCGCCGCATACGCCCGCACCACCAGCCTCCGATACCCATCCGACTGATTCGGAATGGCCCGCTCCAGAAAGCGCCGGATCATGACCACGAGTGTAGCGGGTTGCGGGTTGCATGCGCTCCGCGTGTGGAGCGGTGGGCTTGAGCCCACCGGGCTCTCGCGCAGCATTCGCCTCTGCCGTCGCGGCTCTCGGCAAGCGCGTCCCGAGAGCACGACGCGAGCTTCGGCACATTCGTCGCGAGTGCCCGGAGGGCTGAAGCCCACCGCTCCATGGGCAACCAGCAAAGCCGAACCGTGATACACATCGGGCGACGTCAGTTATCCAGGAGCCTGCTTGATCGCATCCTTCATCGAACGGATCACCCGATTCTTACTGCGACGACCGTGGACGGTGCTCATGATCGCGCTGGCCGTGGTCGTGGCTTCGGGCCTCGTGGCCACGCGCCTTCGGCTCGATCCCGATCTGCTGAACCTCATCCCGCAGAATAATCAAGAGGTCAATGAGTTCCGGTCGCTGCTCAAGGAGACCGGGACGCTCGACTTCCACGTGGTCGTTCTCGAGTTTCCCAAGGGGTCCGACCCGGCCACGTATGGGCCGATCCTCGATCGCATCGGGGAACAGCTCCAGGCCTCGAAGAACATCGAGAACGTGACCTGGCGCATCCCGGACCCGTTCTCGGTCATCGACAAGGTGCTGCCGTACTCGCTGCTGGTGCTCAGCCCGGAGCAGCTCGATGCCGTGGCCGGGAAGCTGACGGATGAGTCGATCCGCGGAGCGGTGGAGCGCAATCGCGCGCTGCTGCAGACGCCGCAGTCCAGCATGATCAAGCAGTTCGTGCGCGTCGATCCGTTCAATCTGCTCCCGCTGTATGTGGAGAAGCTCAAGCGCGCTGGCGGTGGGCTGAACGTGGACTTCTCGAGCGGCTACTATGTCTCGGGCGATCAGAGCGCTGCCATCCTCATCGCCAAGCCGCGCCGGGCCGCGCAGGAGTTGCCCTTCAGCCGCGCGGTGATGGACGAGACGCGGGCCATCGTGGCCAAGGCCGAGGCCGAGTTCAAGGCCGCGAATCCAACCGTGCCGCTTCCGGCCATTGGCTACACGGGCGGGTACGCCATCGCCGCCGGCGACGAGAAGATCATCCGCCGCGACATGACCATCAACAGCATCACGTCCATGCTGGGCGTGCTGCTCGTCTACCTCTACGCCTACCGCCGCCCCTCGGCACTGCTCTACGCGGCCGTGCCCATGACCGCGGCCATCATCATCACCTTTGCCATCGGCGCCCTGACCTTCAAGACTCTGTCGGCGGCCAGCACCGGGTTCGCGGCGCTCCTGGCCGGTCTGGGCGTGGACTTCCTGACCGTGCTCTACGAGCGCTACATCGATGAGCGCAACCGCGGCGCGGACGTGATCTCCGCCGTACGCGTGCTCATGCGCCACGGTCTGCCCGGCGTCATCGTTGGCGCGCTCACCACCGCGGCCACGTTCTACGCGTTCCTGGCCACCGAGTTCCGCGGCATGACCGAGCTCGGTTTCCTGACCGGCAGCGGGATCATGGTCTTTCTCCTCTGCGTCGTGTTCGTGTTCCCGGCGCTGCTTGTGGTCGTGGAGCGCCGCCGCAAGGATTCGCGCAAGCTGCACGTTCACGCGTTCGGCTCCGGCAAGATCGTGACCTGGAGCCTGGCCCGGCCGCGGCTGGTGGTGGTCTCGTGGATCATCATCGTCGTGGTGGCAGGCATCGCCGCCACGCAGGTGCGTTTCAGCGACAGCGTGCAAAACCTCCGCTCCAAGGGGAACGAGGGCATCAAGCTGCAGGAAGTGGTCACGGAGAAGTTCGGACAGTCGTTCGAGTTCATGATGTACGGCGTCCGCGGCGCCACCGCGGCGGAGGCCATTCAGAAGACCGAGGCCGCGATGCCGGACCTGGAGCGGATCGCGCAGAAGGGCGTGATCGGCTCGTTCCAGTCGATCTCGACGTTCCTCCCGAGCGAAGCGCATCAGCAACAGGTCATCGACCGGCTGCAGGCGGGCTCTCAGAATGAGTTCTCCGCCACGCGCGTGGAGGCGTCGTTCCGCAAGGCACTGGGCGAGAGCGGATTCCGTCCGGAGGTGTACGACCCGTTCCTCCCGCTGTTCGCGCAGGCACTGCAACAGAAGGAGCCACTGACGATGGAGACGCTGGAGCGCCTCGGCCTCGGCGAGAGCGTGCAGCGTTTCATGAAGAAGACGCCGACGGGCTACATGTCGATCGTGTATCTCTATCCCACGACGGGCACGTGGCCGCGATTCCTGCCGGACGAGTTGCAGCAGTTCCGCAAGGACCATCCCGAGGGCGTGCTCACGGGAGTCAATCTCGTGTCGCAGACCCTGCGGACGATCACGCGCGACGACGCCATCCGGGCCAGCCTGCTCGGTTTCGCGCTCGTGTTCGGTCTGCTGTGGGGCGGCTTCCGCTCGTTCACGCGGGCCTGCTTCGTGTTCGTGCCCTTCATCGCCGGCTGCACGTGCATGCTCGGCTTCATGGCCACATTCAACCTCGAGTTCAATTTCATGAACGTCTTCGTCGGGCTGATGCTCGTAGGCACGGCCACGGACTACGCGGTTTACATGCTCCAGCGCTACGACGAGTCGCCGGAGAACTTCCCCCACAACGCCACGGAGACGGGACGCGCGGTGGTGCTGGCCGCGCTGATGTCCATCGTCGGCTTCGCCTCATTCGCCATCTCGCACTACCCCGGCGTACGGTCGATCGGCCTGGCGGCGGTGGTCGGCATCGCCCTGAGCTGCCTGGCCTCGATCACACTACTCCCAGCCATGCTCAACTCCGGCAAGTTCCGCCACAGGAACGCATCCATGCTCGGCGAGCCCGCACCAGACGAGGAGTGACGCGTGCTCCGGACGACGGCGACGATGCTCGCCGCCGTCCGGACCGCCAGCGTCAGTAGCCGGTCGTGAAGTGATAGACGAGTGATTGTGTGGTGAATCCGTAGGCGTTCTGCGCTCTCGCCACGATCTTCCAGTTGTAGGGAACTTGCGGATCGAGCGTGACGGGCAGTACCCATTGGCAGCGGCCGCTCGCGTCGGGATTGCAGGGGAGGCCGGACGTCTGCAGGAGCAGGGGCGCAGCGAAGCCACTGGCGTAGATGTCATAGACGATGTTGGTGTAGGTCCGCCACGAGTCGGAGCTCGACGTCCACTTCATGGTCTGCACGAGACCCACGTTGGTGGAATTCGGTGCGGGATTGACGGCCACAGGCGTCAGCGGGCTTGGATACAGGGAGGCGGAGTACGAGATCCCGAAGTTCTTGCAGTTGCCGAACTGGTCTCGCGACTGGCAAGCATTCGACGAGTGAATCGGAATCGAGCTGCTTCCCCAGCGGCCCGTGCGGCCGCCCTGCGGGGAGTCGGTGTATGGGAAGAAGTAGAGCCGTGCGTTGTCGCCGACGCCCCAGTTGCTGTACTGGTAGTACCCCTGGGCGTTGGTGGTAGGGGCGATGCAGGAGCCGGTCCCGTCGGGAGTGGTGCAGATCTTGACCGAGGCACCGTAGACGTAACCGTTATACGAGTTGGCGTAGAGTACATAGCCGCTGATCTGGGGAATGGTCACGGCCATGGCGGAAGTGGTCACAAGGAACGAGAAGAGAACGAGGGCGAGATTGAGCTTGATCGATTTCACGGGATTCCTTTTGGAAGTGAGTGGATGAGAATCGGCTGAGGCCAGCCATTGCTGGAGACCACGCCGTGCGGATGAAGTCATTCATCGCGTAAGGACGCACGGAATGCGGTCGATATTGGCAGCGAGAAATAACCAGGCAAGAAAATGCGCGAGATTCTGACCCGGAACCGGCCCCGCTGGCGGCAGGCGACCTCGAGCGCCGTCTGTGAGACCCTTGCGTCGTGATTCTTACAGTCGAGGGGCGGCCTTGGCGTCGTGCGATGGGGTGGCTCGTGTTTCTGGGGCCGTTCTTTTTTGCGAGCTATGGGTTTGCGAACTGGCTGGCCAGCACGCGTGCGAACGTGGGCGCGATCGTCTATGAGTGGGAGCGGGCCATTCCGTTCGTGCCGTGGACGATCGTCCCGTATTGGTCGATCGATCTGCTGTACATCGTGTCGATCTTCATCGCCACGACGCGTCGCGAGTTGGACCGGCACGCGCAGCGGCTTCTGGCCGTGCAACTCGTGTCGGTGGCGTGCTTCATCGCGTTTCCGTTGCGGTTCACGTTCGACCGTCCGGTGGCGGAGGGTCTGTTCGGTGCGCTGTTCGCGGCGCTGGGGAGCTTCGACAAGCCGTTCAATCAGGCGCCGTCGCTGCACATCAGCCTCCTGGTCGTGATCTGGGTGCGACTGGCGGCGCATCTCGCGCCGCGGTGGAAGTGGGTGCTGCACGGTTGGATGACGCTGATCGCGGTCTCGATCCTGACCACGTTCCAGCATCACTTCATCGACCTGCCCACGGGCCTCGCCGTAGGCTTCGCTGCGCTTTGGGCGTTGCCCGACGAAGGTCCGTCGCCGCTGCGCGCGCTGGCATGGGCGACCGATCCCGCGCGCCGCCGGCTGGCTGCGCTCTACGGCACCGGGGCTCTCGCGTTCGGCGCCGCGGCGTGTTGGGGAGGCGCGTGGCTCTGGCTGTTCTGGCCGGCGCTCTCATTGCTGCTCGTGTCGATGAGCTATGCCTTCATCGGTGCGCGCGGGTTTCAGAAGGGCAGCGACGGACGTTTGAGCATCGGCGCGTTCTGGCTGCTCGCGCCCTATCTCGTCGCGGCCTGGATCAACTCGCGCATATGGACACGTCGTCATCCGGAACCGTCGGAGATCGTCGCCGGCGTGTTCATCGGTCGCGTGCCGTTGCGCCCTGAAGCGAAGTCCGTGGTCGACCTCTGCGCGGAGCTGCCGTGTCGCGCCGGCGGGTTCTATCGCTCCATCCCCGTGCTCGATCTGACCGTCCCCGATCGCGCTTCGCTGCAGGCCGCGGCGATTGCGATCGAGGAGGCGCGCGCTCGGGGGCCGGTCCTGGTCTGTTGCGCCCTCGGCTATTCGCGCAGTGCGGCCGCCGTCGTGGCCTGGCTGCTCGAGACCCGTCGTGCGGAGTCCGTCGACGCGGCCATGGCCCTCGTGCGCGCGGCGCGCCCGGCCATCGTCCTGAAGCGCGAGCATCGCGCGGTGCTGGAGGTGTTCGCATGACCGCGGAGGATCGCGGTCTGGTCCTCGTGACTGCACGAATGCTCGAGGCTGCGATGAAGGTGGACCTGCTCACCACCGGCCTCACGCTCATCGCCACGGCTTCATTGCTCGTCGCCTCCCCGCATCGCATTGAGGCGATCGTCGCTATCGCGCTGGGCCTCGCCGCAAAGTTCTATGCGGTGCGTATTGCCTTTGACGCCCGCCTCCTCGACGACATCGCCACCGGGAGTCTCTTCTCCTCCGATCTCGACACCGCGTTTCCCACCAAGGCCGGCCGCAGTTGGGACGCGCGCTGCCGCGGAGCGAGACGGCTGGTGGTCGTGTTCGTCGTGCTGGTCGTCGCGCAATGCGTGTCGCTCGGCGCCGCGTTGCTCGTGTGATCGGTGCGCGGAGCACAGAGGACACGGCGCACGCTGCGCCCGTCAACCGATCGCAACGTTGGCTGTCATCCTGAGCCGCGTAGACGGCGAAGGATCTCGTGCGAAGAACGACCAGCGTGCGGATACGAGAACCGCGGTCTTCTGTTGTCTGTGAGAGCATCGATTACCGCAGGGGATCCTTCGCACCCACCCGCCACCCTCTCAGGATGACAGGGCTCGCGAGCAAGTGGTCCGATCGCCAAGAGAGTCACGCTATGCTTGCGTGCGGAGGGATTCCCCACATGCGGATGAAGTTGCTGGCGCTGCTGCTCCTGCTCGTTCCCGTCGCGTTGGTCGCCGAGGATGCGAAGCTCGGGATCGAGCGGTACTTCGATTGGGAGATGGTCAGCTCTCCGCAGATTTCGCCCGATGGAACGCAGGTCGTGTACGGCCGGCGCTATCCCGACAAGGTCAACGACAAGTTCGAGAGCGATCTCTGGATCGTGGGCAGCGACGGCTCGCGCAACCGCTTTCTGGGCAAGGGCTCGGATCCGGTGTGGTCGCCGGATGGCAAACGCCTGGCGTACATCGCGGCGGGACAGCCGTCCGGGCCGCAGATTTTCGTGCGCTGGCTCGACGCGCCGGGCGAGACGCAGGTCACGCGCCTGGATCGGTCGCCGTCGAATCTCTCCTGGTCGCCAGACGGAATGAAGCTCGCCTTCAACATGCTCGTGCCGCCGGCGGAGAAGATGCTCACGGTCAAGTTGCCGGAGAAGCCCACGGGCGCGAAGTGGATCGACGCGCCCCGCGTGATCGGGAGGCTCAACTACCGCAGCGACGGCAGCGGCTGGAATCCTGACGGATTCCGGCACATCTTCGTCGTGTCCGGCGAGGGTGGGACGGCGAAGCAGGTCACCAGCGGGGACTTTCAGCATGACGCGCCGGAGTGGCTCGACGCGAAGACGCTGGTGTTCAGCGGACAGCGTCGCGAAGACGCGGAGTACCTGGTGCGCGAGTCGGACCTCTACACGGCCACGATCGGCTCTCCGGAGATCCGCGCGCTGACGGACCGACGCGGTCCGGACAACAACCCGGTGGTCTCGCCGGACGGCAAGCGCATCGCGTACACGGGCTACGACTACACGACAAACACGTACGAAGTGACGCGGCTGTACGTCATGAACGCGGACGGAAGTGACCGCCGCCTGCTCGCGGGAGACCTCGACCGCACGCCCGCGCAGGTGAAGTGGGCGGCGGACGGCAACGGTCTCTATTTCGTCGCCGAGGATCGCGGGTCGAACAACGTGTGGTTCGTGCCGGCGGGTGGAGGGGCCGTGCGCGCGATCACCTCCGGCGTGCAGCAACTCAGTCTGGAGTCCGTGAGTCGCGGCGGAATGCTGGCCGGCATGATGACCACTCCGCATCGTCCCGCGGACGTGATGGTGCTCGACCCGCGCAAGTCGCCGTCCCCGCGTTTTCTCACCGCGGTGCACGACGATGTCCTCGAAGGCGTCACCCTCGGCGAGGTGGAAGAGCTCTGGTACGACTCCGTCGGCGGGATGAAGGTGCAGGGCTGGCTGGTCAAGCCTCCCGGTTTCGATCCCGCGAGGAAGTATCCGCTGATCCTTTACATCCACGGCGGCCCGCACACGATGTACGGCGTGGGCTTCAATTTCGAGTTCCAGAACCACGCCGCGAATGATTACGTCGTGCTCTACACGAACCCGCGCGGCTCGACCGGCTACGGTGCCGCGTTCGGCAACGCCATCAACAACAATTACCCCGGTCAGGACTACGACGATCTCGTGAACGGCGTGGACGCGGCGTTGAAGCGCGGGTACATCGACGAGAAGAATCTCTTCGTCTGCGGCGGCAGCGGCGGCGGCGTGCTGACGGCGTGGATCATCGGACACACGGACCGCTTCGCGGCGGCGGTGGTGATGAAGCCGGTGATCAACTGGTACAGCTTCGTCGGCACGACCGACGGCGCGGGCTGGTACGCGAACTTCAAGAAGCTGCCCTGGGAGGACCCGGAGGAGCACCTGCGCCGCTCGCCGATCACGCACGTGGGGAAGGTGAAGACGCCGACGATGCTCCTCACCGGAGAGCTCGACCTGCGCACGCCGATGGAACAGACCGAGCAGTACTACCGCGCCCTCAAGATGCAGCGAGTGCCCACGGTGATGGTCCGCCTGGCCGACGAATACCACGGCTTCAACGCCGACGGAGCGGTCCGCCACCCCTCGAACCGCGTGCAGCAGATCCTGTATTTGCGGGAGTGGTTCGGGAAGTACCGGAGGTAGTCGTCGTCGCTCGGGTCTTTCGGGCCTTCTTCGGGCCTTCTTCGGGTCTTCTTCGGTCGTCGAGTCGTCGAGTCGTCGAGTCTCCACCGCGTCTCATAGGTTCATAGGATCACAGTCTCATAGGGGCGAGGGGAGAGTGGTCTGTATAGCGGAATGGGACTCAATGGGTCGAATGGGCCGCTATGAGACTGTGAGACTGTGAGACTCCAGCTCGACGACTCGACGACTCGACGACTCGACGACTCGAAGACCCGAAGACACCGCGAAAAATCAGCGCGACAGAATCATCGACATACAGCGCGCTCCTCCTCGACCTCTCACCAACTCGCTTCCCTGGATGGAGAGCACTTCCACTCCGGCTTCCTCGAGGGCGCGGATGGTGCGGTCGTTGCGGCTGTAGGCGATGACTTGGCCGGGCTTGACGGTGACCACGTTCGCTCCGTCGTTCCACTGTTCGCGTAATGCCTCGATGGCGTGGTCCTCGGCGGTGGGAAACGACTCCTGCGGTCCGGCCACGGTGATCGTTCGCGCGGCGTCGATGACGCCATAGTCGGCGAGGCCGCGCATCTCGTCGTCGTAGCGCTTCTGCATTCCGTCGGGCGTCCAGACCTCGAGGGACGTGGCCTTCTCGAAGGACATCGGGTCGGGGCCGCGGTAGGGGAAGCCCAGTTTCGCGCACTGCTGCTGCGCCCGTGCGGCGATGCGCGCGTAGACGTCCGGGCGGTCCCACAAGTACGGCATCGTCAGGACCTGCCCGTGATCGACGAAAGTCATGATCGTGTCGAGGTGCATGAACTCGCGTTTGGCGGGGATGCTCAGCTTGAACACGCGGCGCACGGTGGTGTGCTCGAAGAGGTAGCGGGCCAGGTGATCGGCGCCGGCGTGATTGGTGCGCTCTCCGATGCCGACGATGACGTTCTCGGCATCGGCCACCAGCACGTCGCCACCTTCGAGCGAGGCCGAGGGATCGTGCAGGATGCCGTCGTAGATGGTCGCGCCCGCGAAGTGGGGATGGCGCTTCAGCACCGCGGCCACGATGCGCGACTCGCGCTGCCGCGCCGGCCAATACGGCCGCGAGATCACGAGCCCGCCCGGCACGGCGAACGCGGGATCGCGCATGAAGTACAGGTTCGGCAGCGGCTCCCAGCCTGCATCTCCGTCCTGCCACGCCCGAGGATAGCCGCTGATCAGATCGTAGGGCTGGATGTCCGCAGGGATCGGGACGTCCTGCAGGACCTCGCGATAGATCTCCGCGCGTGTCGCTGCATCGCGGCAGAGGTCTTTGAGGAGGTCTCCCACGAAGAGCACATCCACGCCGTGACTGGTGAAGGTGTGCGAGAGCTCTTTGTGTTGAGGCCGAGCCTCTTCGAGATCGAGCAGGTCGTCGAACAGCAACGCGTCTTTGTTCCAGGGAAGAACGCGCCGGTGCTCCCACCCCGGCTGATGAAGGAGCACGCTCTTCAATCGTCCCACCTCTGAGGTCGCGCCGAAGGTCATCTGGTTCTCCTTTTCTGTCGAGTCTCAGAGTCTCACAGCGCGGGCTGCGCCCGACACCCCAACGCAACATTGTCCTGTCATCCCGAGCCGGCACGGCCGGCGGCGCTGGTTGGCCAAGCCTTGGGCACGCCTTTCGAGCGAAATTGCCGGCCACGCTGAAGGGGATGACATCGATGTCATTGGAAGCGTCGAGCGAGGGACCTGGGTGGGAGGGGCACGAGGCACATGATTGGCGCCTCGCCGAAACTCGAGAGTTGGTAGGCGTCTCTGTGGAGCGGTGGGCTTGAGCCCACCGGGCTCTCGCGAGAAGCCTCCCCTCTGCCGGCGTGGCTCTCGGCACGAGTGTCCCGAGAGCCTCACGCGGCTTCGGCAAGTGTTCCGCGAGTGCCCGGAGGGCTAAAGCCCACCGCTCCACAGCGCGGGCTGCGCCGACAACCGAACACCGAGTTAGCCTGTCATCCTGAGCGGGTGGTGGATGGGTGCGAAGGATCCCCTGCGGTAAACGTTGCCCGTGTGTGGCGAAGAAGTGACCCCCGACACGCTCGCGAACGCGCATCCGTGCTGCAATGCTCCCGTGTTCATTCGCGCACTCCTCACGATCCTCATCGCCACGACGGCCGTCGCGCAGGAGTGGCCGCTGCATTATGCGGAGGTCACGATCGAGGTCGTGAAGGGCTCGGGGTTGGAGCCTGAGGATCCGCATTGGATGCACCTGCACAATGGACATCACAGTGCGGCGGAGTCGGAGTCCGTGCAGTTGCAGGTGAAGATCTTTCGGGGGAGCCGGTCCGCGGCGGAGACGCTCACTCCCGCGCAGAGCGGCGTGGAGATCCGATACACCGTACACGGCGTGCCCGTATCCGACTGGCTCGCGCCTTCCTCGAACTTCGACTTCACGCTGCGCATCGACAATCCCGCGATCGATACATTGAGTGACGGTTTCCACGACGTCAGCATTGAGGCGCGCGGCGCCAATCGCATGAACGTCAAGCCGCACCGCGCGTTTCTGCACATGACCCGAGGCCGCACGGTGAGCACGCTCGTGCCGCTCATCAACAGTGTCACCAGCTACAACGGCGAGGGTGATTTCGGTCCGGCCGTCGTGTACGTCGACTCGCGGCAGCGACGCATGACCGGCCATCCCGCCAGTCCGCTCGTCACGCCTTGGACCGCGCCGCCTCAGGATGCCGATCTGTATCTCGAGCAGCTCGCGCCGAATGGCGACTACGCGCAGGGCGCGCAGATGTGGTGGGAGGACCCGCCGCATCCGGGAGTTCCGTTCGCGCGCGCCCTCGGGCCCAACAACAGTCAGGATCACCGCAGCCTTCGCGTGGACGCGCAGCACCAGAAGTTCCCCTTCCGCGACGGACCGCGCGGCGTCGGCTGGATGAGTCCGTACATCTCCGGCCAGATCGACTCGCGCGGTGGCTTCGCCTTCGTGGAGACCGGCGGGCCCGCGCGCTACATGAAGGCGGACGGCGAGATCATCACCGTGGCGGGCTGGCGCGTGCAACCGGGGCGCGATCCGATCTGGAGCTCGAAACCACTGGCCACCATCCGAGGAGTGATGGAGAAGCGCGGACAGTGGAGCGAGGGTCGCGGCGAGTTCTTCACTCCTCTCGATGTGGCCATCGATCCGCAGAACGAGAACGTCTGGTATGTCGTCGGCTACGAAGACCATTGCGTGTGGAAGATCGAGATCCGCGACCTGGCCGCCAATGACGTGCGCGTCAGCGTCTTCGCGGGCTCACCCGAACACTCACCCGGGTTCGCGGATGGGAACGGTCACGCGGCGCGCTTTCGCGGACCGGCCTCACTCGTGTTCGATCCGGTGGCGGATGTGCTGTACGTCGCGGATCAGGACAATGACGCCATCCGCCGCATTACGCGCGCGGGCGCGGTCACGACGCTCTTCGGCAGCCCCGGCATGGCCGATCGTCTGCGCGGAAGAGGCGCGTCGGACGTGTTCGATCAAGACGCCAATCGTGCCTTGAGCCGCTTCGCCGTCACCTCGGCGCCGGACATCTACAGGCCGCAATGCATTCGCGTCGACAGTGACGGCAAGCTGATTCTCCTCGAGCTCGGCTACGGCTCGATCCGCCGCATCGATCCGGCCACAGGCAACGCGATCCTTCTCGGCGACGTACACCAGATTTTCGGCGAAGGGGGAGCGGACACGTATCGCGGCTGGGCATGGCTCGACGTGGACCGCTGGGGCAACAGCGGTCCACGGAACGGCGTCTATTGGTGCAAGTCCGTCGGCGACGAGGTCGCGGGAGACACGGGCTCGCACTTCAACGAAGTCTACGCATGGATTCCGCCGGAGGGCGGCGGAAGCCGGTTCTTCTTCGGCGATGACTGGAATCCGTACCCGGAAGGCTGGGGCGGACGGGAAGAGGTCAACCCTCCGCACTATCCGTGGCTGGTGGCGGTCGACCCGCGCGGCGCGGTGCTGGTCGGCGGCTTCGGAGCGCACGGTGTGTCGCGCCTGCGCGCGCGGCGTTCCGACGATCCCGTTCCCGAGGTGTATCACCCCGCCGGCCACGAGGACGGCCGCGCCGTGTGGGCCTCGGGGGCGCCGTGGATCTGGCCCGGCCCTCCCGGCGCCACGCGTTTCGCGAGCCGTTCCGCCTCGCTTCGCTACGGCTGGAACGCGCACAACTACCTCGGTTTCGCGGACGCCTGGGAGCTGCGCGGAGACGAATCCGACGCGCAACTCCTGAACTATTTCGAGGCCCCGGCCCCCGTCCGCGATGATGCAGAAGCGCGTGCGCTCTGGCTCGAGTTCGTCCGCGCCAATCAAGGTCCGTCTGTGCCCGACTGCGCGAAGCCCGCGATCACGACCCACCCTCGCAGCCAGTCCATCGCCGCCGGCCAATCCGCCACACTGACCGTCTCCGCGACGGGCGTGCAGCCGCTGACCTACGACTGGTTCGAAGGCGACAGCGGCGTCACCGCCACGCCAACCGGCGAAGCCGCCACACTCCTCGTCCCCTCCGCCAGCCGCACCTACTGGGTCCGCGTCTCGAACCGCTGCGGATCAGCCTTGAGCAACGCCGCCACGATCACCACCGGCACCACCGTGCGTCGTCGCGCGACGCGGCATTAGTGCGTAGCTCGGAGCCGCGAGAGCTCGGAGCGCCGGCGTCCCGCCGGCTGGCCCAGCGGCGTCTCGCCGCTGGTTGTATCAGCGCCCGAACACGATCCCCCCGCCCCGGGGGCGAGACGCCCCCGGGCCAGCCGGCGGGACGCCGGCGCTCCGACTGCACACGGATCGGAGGCTGCGTCCCCGCCCTCATCCGACTTGGCCTCGCGAAGAGGCGCTATAGTGAATGCGAGCGAAACGGTGAGCGCGGACGTTGCGGTGCCCGAGGGTGGGCGAGTGTCGACTTATCTGCTGTGGTCCCTGGGTGTGGGGGTGGCTTTCTTCACCATCTACCCGACCTTGAACTGGGTGACCTCTTTGCGGCCGGATCGAATGCAGCTCTACTTTGCGGCGGAGCTGCGCATCCCGTTCGTGCCGGAGTGGGTGTGGGTGTATGTGTCGCTGTATGCGCTGTTCCTGATGCCGCTGTTCTTTGTGCCTGCGTCGCGGATGCCGGGGCTGGGAAGGCAGCTCATCATGGGAACGGCGGTGAGTGGAGCGTGTTTTTTCCTCTTGCCCGCGGAGCTGGGCTTCGTCCGCGAGATCCCTTCGCACGCGCCATACCGTGAGCTGTTCACGTCGATGTTCGGCATCGATCATCCCCACAATCTCGTGCCGTCCCTGCACGTGATCTACTCCGCGGCCATCGCGCTGGCCTGTGCCGATTTTGCGCGACCTCCTGCGCGCGTGCTGTTCCAGGCGTGGCTTGCGCTGATTGCAGTCTCCACTCTGTTGATCCATCAGCATCATCTGCTGGATCTGGTCGTCGCGTTTGCGATCGTTGGTCTTCTTCGGCGTCACGATCGTCCAACCTGCGCGGGCTTCGCTCACCGCACGAGATCCTTCGCACCCACCCGCCACCAATGACATAGGAGATGTCATTCCCTTCAGCGTGGCCGGCAATTTTGCTCGAAAGGCGTGCCCAAGGCTTGGCCAACCAGCGCCGCCGGCCGTGCCGGCTCAGGATGACAGATTGGGAAAGCGCGCCGATTTCTGCACACACTCTCAAGGATGACAGGCCAATTGGCGTTGGATTGCGGGCGAGCCGCCGACAACCGACAACCGACAACTGACAACCGGTCGTACCGGCTCAATCGCAATGAGGCAGGAGGCGTGGCCCGAGACACTCGTGTCGCGAGTGCATCGTGGCGCGGACGACGCTCATCGCGTCCGCATAGTCGTCGTAACTCTCGATGGCTTGGCCCGACGCCACGCGCCGGGCCACTTCCACGGCGAGGGCACCCTCCGCGGACAGTTCGCCGCGCAGGCGGTCGAAGAGCTCGAGGAGGTAGCGGTTCATCACGCGCGTGCGGGACACGAGGCCGGTGAGACCGGCATCGTGCAGGTGCCATTCGGCGAGGACGTCGTCGACGGACCAGATCCGCGCGTCGCGGTCGGCCAGTCGCAGCCAGGCCGACCAATCGTCGAAGTGGGCAGAGCGGCCATCGAAACCGCCCGCGCGTCGCAGGAGCTCTGTGCGCACGAGGACGGCGTTGATGTGTGGCGCGCAGGTGAGAAGGTCGCAGAGTCCGGCCAGGCCCTGCGTGATGCGGTGCGTGGGCACGTTGCCCGCGTCCGCTCCATCGGCCGCCACGCGGCGCGTCATGCCGTAGCAGAGGTCCGCATGCTGAGTCTTGGCGGTGCGGAGCAGGGTCGAGATGCGAGACGGAAGCGCGAGGTCATCGTCGTCGAGGAAGATGGAGAACGTCCCGCTCGCCGAGCCCAACCCGAGGTTCCGGGCGGCGGCCACACCGAGACTGTGGCCACGAATGAGCCGCGCCCCGGGATGCCATTCGCGGAGCCGATCGGGGTCGATGCTCTCTCCATCGTCGACGACGAGGCACTCGAAGTCGCGGTGAGTTTCCTGCGCGAGCGATCGCAGGGCGTTGCGCACGTGCTCGGGGCGCTGGTGCGTGGTGACGATCGCGGTGACTTCGGGACTCACGTGACGCGGAGCGTAGCATCCGCCGGGCGACAACCAGCCGTTGGCCGGTCGCAGGCGCACTACAATGATCGCGGCCCCATGGTGCTCTCTTCGCTCACCCGCTCTCCCGAACAGCTCGACGCCGTCCTTCGCGCGGGAGCGGGCAGTCTGCAGGACACGCCATACCCGATCCTCCTGCTGGCGCTCGCGTTGCGCGAGAAGAGCGCGGTGCTGTCTCTGCATCGCCATCCACTGCACAAGGAAGTCCTCTTCGACGGCGGCTCGCCCGTCGACTGTCAGTCGAACATCGCCACGGAGACGCTGGCGCGGTTCCTGGTCAGTTCGGGCAAGCTCTCCGAGCCCGACGTGCAGGTCGCGCTCGCGCAATCCGCGTCGCGCGGCGTTACGCTGGAGGAGGTGCTGATCGAGCGCAAGCTCCTGCCGCAAGCCGAGCTCGATCGGGTCCAGCAACAGAGTCTCGGGCGAAAATTGCTCGAGCCGTTCAGTTGGAAGAGCGGTACGTTCGAGATCTCGTACGACGTGCCGCCGTCCGCCTCGCCAGCGTTGCGCGTGAAGGTTCCGCAGCTCATTCTCACCGGCATCGCGAAAGTGGAGACGCAGGAGTCGGTCGATCAGGAGTTGGCGTTCGCACGGGATCGCTACCTGACCCTCGCGGAAGAGCCGCTCTTCGATCCGGAGGACATTCGCCTGAGCGCGGAGCAGCAGCGGATACTCGAGGCGGCACGCGCGGGCCGACCGCTGTCCGAGGTGATCGCGGAATCGGGCTCGGATCCGGACGATGTCCTTCGGATCGTGTACGCGATGCTGCTCCTGGGCGTCCTGGCCGTGACGGAGACGCCCGTGCGCGCGGCGCCGCGCTTCGAGCTCGAGAATCCATTCTCGCGGCGCACCACGGAGGGGCCGTTACCGCCGGTGGTGCCTGCACCAACATCAACACCGGAGGCCGCGCCGGCGCCTTCCGCCATCGCGGCTGCGACCGCCGCGGAAGTGCTGGCCGCGCATCTCTCGTACCGGCAGAAGGACGCGTTCGAGTTGCTCGAAGTCGCGGAGAAAGACGGCCCGCTGCAGTTCATCCGCGCGTTTCTGCGCATGGCTGAACGATTTCTCCCTTCGCGATTCGACGAACGTGCGCCGAACAATTTGCGGGAGAAGGCGCAAGACGTGTTCCTGGCCGCGGCCCGGGCCTACGCGGAACTGGCCGACCCGCTGAGGCGCGACGCGCTCGCCACTGCTCGCGTGCGAAGGAATGAGGCGCAGTCCGACGAGACGACGCTGATCGTCCCCGCGCCGCTGGCGCCTGCGCCGCCCGCGGAGAAGGTGGAGGTCCGGCCGCCGGAGCGCCGCCCGATGCAGGCCACCATCATCGATCCGGAGCTCCTTTGCCGCAGCGGACGCGAGCTGGCCGAGGCGGGGAAGCTGCGCGAAGCGCTGTCGTCGTTCGAGATGGCGGCCGAGTGCGACGCCCAGAACGGAACGTACGCCGCCGAGGTGGCGTGGTGCCGCTTCCGGCTGCAAGTGTCCCCCGCCACCGCCACACTGAAGATGCTCAGGAACGCCATCCGCATCGACCCCCGCTCCGGCCTGGCCCATCTCTACGCCGGCAAAGTGGCCACGGCCCTCGGCAATCGCAACGAAGCGGGCGAGCTCCTCAACCGCGCCGCCATGCTCATGCCCCGCGACCTCCGCGTCGTCGAAGCACTCAAAGCGCTGCGGTGAGGGTTGGTTTGGTCATTCAGGCCGGATTGCGCGCGATGCCGCCTGTGCGCGACGTCCAACTCGCGCAAGGGCCTCGTCAACGGCCTTGTCTGTCTCCCGGTCGAGCCAGGTGCGTCTCGCCGGCGAGATCTGATGGACCGTCGCAGCGTCGGCGCTGGTTGCGAACCTACCTCTGATTTTAGTTTTCGCCACGGAGAAAATGGTACACGGCCGCGCTTCCAAGCAACAATGTTTGCAGTGTCAGAATGCAATTTTCGGAGGCTGCATCGCCCCCCTCATCCGGCCGCTGGCCACCTTCTCCCCCCAAGAAGCCGGGGGGAGAAGGCTCTCGATTGATCACTCTCGCGATGAACCTTCTGCAGCTCGCGATGAGCACACACCGAGAGCCTTCTCCCCGCGCTACTACGATCGCGAGGCCGTCGCGAAACGGAAGGCCTCATTCGGCGAGCCCGCCAAGGCGGAGGCAGACCACTCGCACCACGGTCACAAGCACTGACGCGCAAGTTTTCGCGTAGGATCGCGACATGCGCATTTTTGCTCACGCCGTGCTCGCGTTCTTCGCTGTTGCCGTTCATGCTCAGATCCTCACGACCGAGGTTTGGGTGGGGAAGCTGGAGATGGGCGAGAAGCTCGTCGTGACCGAGTTGCGCAATGTGTCGGAGCATGCGGGTTACGACAATCAGCCGGCGTTTTTTCCTGACGGGCGGACGATGGTCTACACCTCGGAGGTGGCCAGTCTCGCGGACAACGGCCTCGGGTTGCACGCGTTTTTCGTCGATCTGAACACGTGGGCGCGCACGCCGCTGATCGGGGCGCGAGGGTTCAGTCCCACGCCCACCGCGGACGGCCGCAATCTGATGATGCTGCGCGAGGGGCGTGTCTGGCTGCATGAGTTGGACGGCCGCGAAGTGCGCGCGCTGACGGAGACGAAGGACGCGGGCTATTACGCCCGCTTCGACGACCGTACGTACGCACTGTTCATGAATGACAAGGACCGGCGCATCGTGATCTACGACGCCAGGGCGAAGTCGCTGGACACGAGGGCCATCGGCGCGAACACGGCGCCGTATCGGATCCCCGGACAGCAAGCGGTGACGTTCGTGGCCGAGGAGCCGTTTCCGCGTCCGGAGAACGCGGGAGTTGTGGCGCGTACGCAGTTCCTTCGGCGTCTCGATCTGAAGACGCGCGAGGTGACCACGCTGGCCACGATCCCTTTCAAGACCGGTGGGCAGCACGTGTGGACGTCGCGCGGCACGATCCTCATCGCCTCGGGGCCGACGATCTATGAATGGTCGCCGGCGCGGAGCGAGGAGTGGAAGCCGGTCTACCAGGCCGAGCATCCGGATCTGCAGGGGATTTCGCGCGTTGCGCTCAGCCCGAAGGGAGACCGCATCGCACTCGTGTCGACGCCACGTGCAGAGACGGTTCTCCGCGAATCGCGCACAGCATCGAATCGCGCGCTGGCCGCGCGTGACGCGGGCGGAGCGGCCTCGCTGTTCTCGAGCGACGGGAAGGTCACCGCGTCGAGTGGACGGACGTTCGAGGGACGCGAGGGCATCGAGAAGGCGTTGGCCGAGCAGTTCGCGCAACATCCCGACATCGTCTTCGAGCGCACACCGGAGACGCTCGCCATCAGCGGAACCGACAACGCGGCCTCGGAACGCGGAACGTGGACCGGCAATTGGACGAATGCCGCCGGCCCCGTGAGTGTGCACGGCGAGTACATGGCCGTGTGGCGACGGACGATCGGCGACAATGGCATCCCGTCGTGGACCACGCAGAGCGAGCTCTTCGCCGCACTCGCGTGTGCCGGTGCCGGCTGCGCGTCGCGCTGAGCCGGCACGGCCGGCAGCGCTGGTTGGCATAGCCTTAGGCACGTGCGGTCGCTCCGAGGCCAACGCGGGCTACCTCGTTGGAGTGAGTCGAAAACCACTCCTTTCCGGGAGGCGCCGCGTTTGTGCGGAGCGCATGCTACTCATCGTGGTGATGGGACTATGAGACGAATGAGACGAATGGGACGAATGGGACCTTCCGTTCGGTCTCGTCGGTCACATGCGTCCCACGCATCGCGAGATCCAGAGAAGGAAGGAATTGCATGAGCACATTCACGACGAAAGACGGTACGGAGATCTACTACAAGGACTGGGGCACGGGACGGCCCGTGGTGTTCTCGCATGGCTGGCCGCTGAATGCCGACGCGTGGGAAGACCAGATGGTGTTTCTGGGCGAGCGCGGTTACCGCGTGATCGCGCATGACCGTCGCGGTCACGGTCGTTCGAGCCAGCCGTGGGATGGCAACGAGATGAACACCTACGCCGGCGATCTGGCGCAACTGATGGACAAGCTCGACCTCGAGGGTGCGACGATGGTCGGCCACTCGACCGGCGGCGGAGAAGTGACGCGCTATATCGGACGGCACGGCACGAAGCGTGTGGCCAAGGCCGTGCTGATCAGCGCCGTGCCGCCGCTGATGCTGAAGACGGATGCCAATCCGGGCGGACTCCCGATCGAAGTCTTCGACGGAATCCGTGCAGGCGTGGCGGCGGATCGCTCGCAGTTCTTCATGGATCTGACCCTGCCGTTCTACGGCGGCAACCGGCCGGGCTCGAAGTTGTCGCAGGGTGTGCGCGAGGTGTTCCGCGCCCAGGGGATGCAGGGCTCGCTCAAGTGCGAGCTCGATTGCATCAAGGCCTTCTCGGAAACGGACTTCACCGAGGACCTGAAAAAGTTCGACGTGCCGACGCTGCTGCTCCACGGCGACGACGACCAGATCGTCCCCATCGGCGCGGCCGCCCTGAGCTCGGTGAAACTGATTCCGAACGCCACTCTCAAGATCTATCCAGGCTCGGGACACGGCATCTGCACGGTGGAGAAGGATCGCGTCAACGCTGACCTCCTGGAGTTCCTCTCCCAGTAGAGACGCACGCACGCCGCCCGGAAACGGGCGGCGTGCAGGAAGGCATCGACACAGGTCTCACCGAAGCCGACCGCACGTTCTTCGTCAAGCTGGGGTATGCGTGGTTGTTCTGACCGGTTGACGTTCAGCACAGAGACACGGAGACATAGCGGAACCTCTACGAGCCTGCAGCTTCTTGGGCGCGGCGCAGTGTCGTGCGGTCAGCGGAACGGTTGCTGTGGAGCGGTGGGCTTTAGCCCTCCGGGCTCTCGCGAAGCGCGTCCCCTCTGCCGTTTCGGCTC
>Ga0307505_10001114_pt1 | contig 23515 bp, 18 predicted proteins | sample 23_S_MG_FD_202183 | JGI IMG/M metagenome (GOLD analysis project Ga0307505, IMG submission 202183) | Soil microbial communities from Populus trichocarpa stands in riparian zone in the Pacific Northwest, United States - 23_S | ecosystem: Environmental > Terrestrial > Soil > Riparian zone > Trees...
TGCTGGATGATGCCCACGCAGTGGGCGTAATAGGCCCCGGCGGCCGCGGATCGGCCGCCCTGTTCGGGCTGAGTGACCGGGTGGACCTGACGACCGGCACGTTCTCGAAGAGCTTCGGGTCCGTCGGCGGCTTCGTCGTCGGTACCCGCGCCGCCACCGAGTACATCCGGCACAAGGCCTCCACGCACATCTTCTCGGCGTCGATGCCGCCGGCGAACGTGGCGACCGTCCTCGCCGCCCTGGACGTGCTCGAGGAGGAGCCTGAGCGGTTGGACCGGCTAGCGCAGATCTCGGACTACATGCGCGAGGGGTTCAAGAACCTCGGTTTCGACGTGTGGACCAGTCAGACGCCGATCATACCGGTCGTCGTTGGCGACATGTACACGTGCTTCCAGTTCTGGGCCGACCTCATCGAGGAGGGCGTGTACGTCAACGCGGTCGTGCCGCCGGCCGTGCCGCGCGGGCAGAGCCTGATGCGCACGAGCTACATGGCGACGCACACCGACGCGGACCTGGACCAGATCCTGGACGCCTTCCGGAAGGTCGGCCTCAAGCACGGCGTGATAGAGCCCGGCGGCCGGCCCGGCCAGCTCGTCGGCCGCAACAGCCACGGCGACGCGCCGGGCAACGCGATGCCGCCGGAGCTGGAGCGCTCCGAGCTGGACGACGAGGACGAGTAGGGCCTGCTGACGATCTGCTGACCCCTGCGCGCGCAACCGCCCCCGCTCGCGGGCCACGAGGGCGTCGCAGTCCGGCATGGGTGACCGGTCATGGGCCAAAATGCCCCAATAGTGTCATCCCGAGCCGCCGTAGCGAAGCGAAGGCGGTGTCGAGAGCCTGCCCTGAGTCCTCGATGGGGACCTCTACCGTATCAGCGAGAACATTGTGACGGCCGCCACACCGGCGCCGGCCGCGCGCACCACGTACACCCCGGTCGGCCATGCGCGGGCGTCGAAAGGCAGTCGCGTTGCGCCGACGTGCATCGGTCCTTCGTATAGAACAGCGAGCTCCCGCCCGAGGACGTCGTACACCGCGACCCGCGCGCCCGGGACCGATGCCGGCAGCGTGAGCGTCACCGCGCCGGCGCCGGCGACCGGGTTCGGCGACACGGCGAGCGACGCGCCGGCTTGCCCGGCGCCCGGCTCGTTGCCCGGCGTGGCCTCCTCCACCACCAGCGTCAGCGGCACCGACGCCAGAACGGTTCCGGCGGTGTCCTCCACTACTAGCGTGCTCCGGTATTCCCCCGGCGCGCGCTGGCCGGCGCTGAAGGTGAGCGTCAGCTCCGTACTGCCGCCGGCGGGGATCTCGCCCATCCAGTGCGATAGCGTCAGCCAGGACGGCGACAACGGCACCGGCCGGAAGGCCATCAGCCCGCGGATCAGGACGTGGTTCTCGTCTCGGCCCTCGATCCCGCCGTACATCACGCCATTCGGGTCAACCCGGCTCCGCAGCGCCTTGCCGGACAGGTTGGCGTCCACCCACGGAAGCGGCGGCAGCATCGTCTCCAGACCCAGGTGGCTTCCGTGACGGTCCGTCACCACCACGCGCCGCCAGATGGGCTCTCCGGGCAGATACACGGGCAATTCGAGGCGGACCTCATACGGGTCACCATCCTCGCCGCCATGGACGTCCAAGCCATTGATGAAGCCCGCGTTCGGGTACTGCGCTATCCGGAGCGGATAACCCGGCAGTGCAGCCCCGAGCGTGTCGGCCGCCCAGAGTGAATCGTGCAGGACGTCGATAAAATAGTAGCGCTGCTCAGCTCGATCGTAGCTGGCGCTCACCGGGAGTCCGTTCGTGTGGGATCCGGGCGGATCGGCCGGTGAAACAGGAAGCTGGATGCGTCGGCCAGTGGGTGTACCATCCAGGCCTCCTTCTAGGAGAAGGACACGCCGCGTGGTCTGCTGGGATATCTCGTGGTTTAACCACCAGAGCGTGCCGGTGTCATCGTTGAATGTGAGACCGTACGTGGTGGAGTGGGTTGCAAGCTCCTCAACTACGGGATGCTCGAACAGCGTTATGAAATCGAGTTCGGACGTGTAGACATACGTATGCTCGTTGCCTCGGTCCGCCACGTATAGCGTACCGTCTGGCGTCATCGCAAGCGACATCGGGGCAGGCGCAAGTGGCCATGCGGCCCCTACGCTGCGCCTGAGCAGGAGAAGCTCCCCCGGTAGACCACACCCAGCACCCAGGCTCCCAGCGGGGTGGTGAGACTGTCCGTATCGGATCACGTCAAGGCAATACGCCGCTGCGCCGTCACTCCCAATCGTCATTGACGCCAAGGCTTCCTCACCCTGCTGCAGCGTGACCTGCAGGCTGTCCGCGGACACGGTAATCTGGCCACTCGTGTCCGCGGACGCCAGCGCGCCCGCTACCAGCAGCAGGCTGGTGCGGAGGCGACGCATGCAGCTACCCGCTCACGGTGAAACGAGTGGTCAGCGTTCGCGCGAGACCCGTACCGAACACGTCGGCACGCACCAGGTACACACCCGGAGGCAGGCCGACCGGTGACATCTCAACGAGGTGCAGCCCCGCCCTGAGCCCGCCATAGATCAGCACGCCGACCTGGCGTCCCATCACGTCGAAGACGGCCATATGCACCTGCGCGTCGTCTAGCAGTGTCAGCGACACGCGCCCGGCCCCACGGACCGGGTTCGGTACGACCATCAGCACATCACCGCTGGCCGCGGTGTGGGCGGATGCCACTGTTTCATCGGGCTCAACCCGGGGCTCGGGGGCGCGCCCTGCGCGTACAGAGTAGACATCCGCCACGGCCATCAGTTCGGCCGCCAGCACCTCGTCCGGCGTGCCGGCCGCGACCTCGTTGAGCCATTCGGCCGCATCGGCGAAGTCGCCGGCAAGCGCCGCGAGCAGCGCTTCAACGGAGCGAAGCCTTCCAGTCGTGCCGGCTCCCTCCACGCGCGTGCTCCACGAGGCGATCAGTGATCGGACCGCGTCATACTCGTCGCCCGCGAGCGCGGCCGAGACCTCCGCCTCTAACGCCGCCTCCGCCACGGCACGCCTCCCGGGCGGCATCGTTTCAGATCCCAAGCTCTCACGGAGCGAGGCGAAAAGCGTGAACGTGGCGGCCCGCTCACCCGTGGCGTCTTCCCTGTCGCGCCGGTGCAGCGCCTCCAGCCGGCGGACGAGCCCCACGCCGCGTGCGCCGCTTGCGCCTTCCGACAGCTCCGCGCGATGCGCTCGAATCTCATCGCCCATCGCCTCCGTGACGCTCGGGCCGCCGCCGAACCCGTCGGGGTTGCATGCTGGTGACTCTGCGAAGGGAGCCGCGATGTGGGGTGAACCGTCCACAGCGCCTTCGTACCGGCTCGGGTGTAGACCAGTCGATACGCCCCAGTAGTTGCACTCAGCGTCCATCACATCTACCAACTCCTCTCCGTCCGCATGATAGAAGACGAATGCGCCCGAGCGATAGTCGTGGATGTCGTTCCGACCGCTCTGGACACCGGAGCCTGCGGACGCCTGGGCACCCACCGGCACGTACAGCTCGTAGCCGGCGTTGTCCACGAGCCGATTCCTGCCGTGAGCAGTCGGTGGGCTGAGCTCCAAGTTGGCGCCAGCTAACGAACTCGCTCCGTGGCCCCCGTTGCTTGTGATCTCATTTCGCTCGAACATTACCAGTTCACTGTTGACCAAGCGGAGACCCACGTCTCCATTGCTCCAGATCACAGCGTCGGTGATGTCGGGCTCCGAGTTGAGGGCATTGATTCCCACGCCGTCGTTCAGCGTCACGTAGCTCGGACCCCCGTCCACGGGGTTCGCCTGCATCGTGAAGCTACTCCGGCAGCCGGCGAAGCAAGGAGTTCCCGAACCGTAGTCGTCGATCCAATCCGCAAGCAGGCCCGTTTCGTTCTCGTCGAGGCCCACGCCGGAGAGCGTTACGCCGGTGTTGCTCAATACAAGCAAGCCGACCCCGTTGTGCTTCAGCCGGGTGCCGGCGTGAGAGGCATCCCCCTCCAGTGTGACATCGGAGCCCAGATACGCCGTGAGTCCTACAGTCGCGTGCGTCACCTCGCCTCCGACCATCGTGAGCGAACCGTCTGCCGCGGCGACGCCGGCCCACGGATCAGAGGTGCTGAATGCGGTGAAAGACACGCCCTGCGTTGTGAGGTTGCCGAGAACCACAAGACTACGATTTTCGTGGAAACGCAGCGTCAATCCCGGCACCGCCCACGTCGTGGTGACACCCGATGTAATCGTGACGTCGGGATCCTCCGCGAACGTGAACACACGGCCTGATGTACCGACCGGAACCGCCGCGATCGGCGCCAGAAAGGCAGTCGACGGATTCCCGCATGAGACGCCGGTCAGCCCGCAGTAGTGATCCCAGTTGTATGGCATCACCCAGGACGAGTCGCCCAGCTCCTCATTGACGTAGCCGCTTGCGGCGGCCGGACGGGCATGGGTGACCCCCGATGGTTGCAGCATCAAGCGAAGGTCCGGACCAATGTTGACGCCGCCGTCCGGATACAAGAACGACACCGGCTCCTGCGCATTCGCCGGCGTGGTCGCGAACGCGTACCGCGTGTACGTACGCTGTGCCGGATACTTCTCTGCCGTTGAGACCTCGATGATAACGGGCGCGTTGGCATATCGAACCGCGTTGTCGGCCCCGCCGTCCGTTCCGAAGTCGATGAAGAGGTCGCAGCCGTTCCGTGGTGCGACCCACAGTGTATCCGTCACCCCGTCCTGATTAGGAGGCGGATCTCCGGTACCGCCCAGTTGCGTCGGCACCAAGGGCGTGCCCGACATGTCGTAGACAGTCACGAATCCGCCCGCTGAACCCGTCTCTATCCCCACTTCGTTGCTCGCCCAGCCAACACAGTTGCCATCAACCTGAGCGCCACTCGACCGCGCGACCGCGAACAGCCCAAGGAGAGAGAGAGAGAGAGAGAGAGAGAGAGAGTCGTGCCATGATGCAGTCGGGTTAGTGGACCTCACAAGGGTGTCCTTCGCCCGAATCGACAGCACCTTCTGCCGTGGGCGGATGACAGCCGAAGCCACCCGACTGAAACCTCATCGGCATACGCCGACAATGCTCAACGTAGGGTTTCCCTGGAGCGATTCCTAATCCGGTGCGCGCGGCGGCCCGCGGCGGGAAGGCCGGCGACGCCCGCTTCGACCGGTATTCGGAGCAGCATGGGAACACCGCCCGTCCGCGGGCGACGTGGTCACCACTGGACGCCCGCTCGGGCCCCTGTGGGCGTCCCGGCGGACCTGCTGCCGGCCCGCACCTCATGTGGCCGGCCAGGAACCGGGCGCCGTGTAGGCTACGGTATGGCGACCACGGCAGGCCGGCGGCGTGAGACCGGACCCATGCGGACCGTCTCGCTGCCCACCTACCGTCGCTCCCCGGCCGGCGCGGGCCTGCTAGCTTCGGAGGCCCCGGTCGAACCCAGATGCCTGGACCCGTAACCGTCCGTCCCGTCACCTCGCGCGGCGATCGCGCGCGCTTTCTGGACCTGCCGTACAGCCACTACGCCGGCGAGCGGCACTTCGTCCCGCCGCTGCGGATGGACCAGAACAACGCCGTCACGCCGGGTAAGAACCCGCTGTTCGAGCACGGCAAGATGCAGCTCTTCCTCGCCGAGCGCGCCGGCGAGGTGGTGGGCCGCATCGCGGGCATCGTCAACGGGATGCACCTCGAGAAGTACAGGGACGCGACCGGCTTCTTCGGCTTCTTCGAGAGCATCGACGACGACGAGGTGGCCGGCGCGCTTGTCAACGCGGCGGCGGAGTGGCTTCGCGGCGAGGGACTCACCGAAATGCGAGGGCCGACTAACCCGACGATGAACGATGTCGCCGGCCTCCTCGTGAATGGCTTCGACCGCGAGCCGTTCGTCCTGATGGCATACAACAAGCCCTACTACGAGCGGCTGCTGGCCGCGCAGGGGTTCACGCGCGCGATGACGATGTGGGCCTTCTACATCCACGAGGCCTACATGAACAAGGACCGCCTTCGCCGCGGTACTGAGCTGGTAAAGGCGCGCAACCCGGGAATGACCGTCCGTTCGCTGGACCGGTCACGTTTCTGGGAGGACGTCGACGCCGCGATGGACATCTACAACGTCGCGTGGGCCGACAACTGGGGACACGTCCCCTACACCCGGAAGGAGGCTGCGCACCTCGCGAAGGAGCTGAAACCGGTCCTGGACGACCGGCTCTTTCAGTTCCTAGAGCTCGATGGTCGGCCGGTGGCGTTCTCGGTGACGCTCCCCAACTTCAACCGCGCTCTGCGACACCTCAAGAACGGCCGGCTTCTCCCTACGGGACTGCCCCGCCTGCTCGCCTATCAGAAGTTCGGAGCCATCTACGAGGTGCGCATGGCGCTGATGGGCATCCTGCCCGAGTACCGCAGCCGCGGATTCGACGCGGTGCTCATCGAAGAGACCGTCCGCGTCGGCCGCGGACTCGGCTACCAGGCCTGCGAGATGAGCTGGGTGCTGGACTCGAACACGCGCCTGATCAACTCACTGGAGCACCTGGGCGCGGTGAGGGACAAGGAATACGCGATGTTCGAGAGGTCCATTTAGCGATTGAGCGATTCATCGATTCGGCGATTGTAGAGCCAGGTCGCCACAGTGGGCCGGCGCATTCCAATCGCTCAATCGCTCAATCGCCCGATCGCTCAATTCCCATGTCCCACGCGCGTCCCCTGCACGACGGCCCAGACCCCGACGCCCGCGCGCGCCGGCCGGAGGGGGAGGCTACCCACCTCATCTCGCGACGCAAGCCGGTCTATGCGCCGTCCGACGAACTGCTGGCGTACTGCGAGCGCTACGAGCGCATCGTCGCCACGGGGGCCGACTACGCGAGCATGCTCCGCTACGCCGGCGCGACGGCGCACTACGACGAGCACGGCGAGGACACGCTCTGGATCACGGTTTTCTACGGTCCGGCGGAGCAGCGCGAGATCCACGACGCGTTGCGGGTCACGTACGCCCTGCTGAAGTCGGGCGGAGACATGGAGAACCTCGAGCACCTGTACGTCGATCGCGTCGATCTCTGCCTCTACGGCAACACCCTGCCCTTCCGGGTCAGGATCGTCAACGCGCTGAACGAGAACTTCGACTACTTCTACGTCAAGCGCGTCGATGCAAACAGGATCTACGGGCTGGAGCTGGAGCACGTCCTCTCGCCCAATCGAATCAACTACCTGGTGCACGGCGAGACGCTCATCGAGGAGCACATAGTGGGCATCCCGGCGGACATGTTCATCCGGGATATGATGCCGACGAACCGGTTCGACGAGGTCCGCCTCGCCAAGGAGTTCGTCAAGTTCAACGAGCGCTGCCTGGTGCGGCTTCTCGGCGACATGCATTCGGGCAATTACGTGGTGGACCTGACGCCGGACTTCGAGAAGATGCAGTACCGCCTGCGTCCGATCGACTTCGACCAGCAGAGCCACCACTGGAAGCGGCAGGTCTATCAGCCCCAGTTCTACCCGCAGAACAAGGCGATCATCGCGCTCGGCATGCTGCACATGAACTCCACCACTTTCACGCAGTACCGCCGGGAGGAGCGCGCTCTGATCGCCGGCCGCATCCGCTCGAGCGAGGGTCGCTTCGGCGCCCTGATGGACGTGTTCCGCGAGGACCTCATTGCGCCGCGCGCCTTCGTGCGCCGGCTCGGCGAGCAGCTCGCCGACTACTACGGCGCGGGCCTCTTCCAGCGCGCCCACACCATGGGCGAGCTCGTCGAGATCTCGCTCGACCGCGCGCTGCGCCGGCAGGACGCCGAAGCGCCCCGCCGGTAGCAGCGCCGGCAAATCAACGCACGCGCGTCAGCCGGCCGGTCACGGTCTCGCCACCTGCGGTCACGCGGTAGACGTACGACCCGGCGGCCCACGCGCGCCCGTCGAGCACGACGTCGTTCACGCCGGCCGCGCCGGCGCTCTCCGCACGCACGACGCGGTGGCCGAGGGTGGAGAACACCTCCACCACGAAATCCGACGCCGCAGGCAGCTCGATCCGGAGCGTCGCCTCGGAGCGGAACGGGTTCGGGCCGGCGCCGGCGCGAAGCCGCGCCGACGAACCGCCCGGCTCGCTCGCCGTCGCACCCTCGATGCGGAACAGCCACAGGCCCGCGCCGGCGTCGGCGACCGCGACCAGCGATCCCTCCACGTCAATCCCGGTGGCACGGTCCGCGGTCGTCACCGACGGCAGCGACGTGACGTCGGCAGGGTTGGTCACGTCGAACGGGTAGAACCCGACGAAGTCGACCGACACGAACGCGCGATCGGCGCCATACGCGACGTCCGACGGGCTACCACCAGCGATCGCCGTGCCCGTGTCGAGCAACTGCGGCGTCGCGGGGTTGCTAACGTCGATCACCGACATGCCGCGACTGCCGCCGATGTCGTTGTCGGACATATACACGACGTTCCCGTTCACCTCGACCGACGTCGCAAACGCGCCGATCGTGTTCAGGCTTAGAGGCGTGATGTCGGCAGGATCGGACACGTCGAGGATCGACAGCCCGCTGCCGAAAGTGGGCACGTAAGCCCGTCCGCCGTCGACGCGCACGTCGAGGGCCTGGTTGCCAGTAGCGCCGTCGTCCAGGAACGCGAGTGCGCCCGTGTCCTGGTACGCTCGGACGCTCCCGTCGGCCGTCCCGTTGAAGCCGGTGGCGACGAACACGGTCGACCCGGATACGTCGACGCCGTAAGCCCAGGACGGCGTCACGACCTGGTCGATCAGCGCCGGCGCGGCCGGATTGGAAATATCCACGCGGCTCAACATCCCCGTCGGGGGGTCGAAGGTGCCCCGATGCACCACGTACGCGGTCGATCCGATCACGTCCACCCCGTCCGCGTTGGAGAGCCCCCCGAGGCGACCGATCTCCACCGGAGCTTCGGGCGTCGAAACGTCGATTAGCCGGAGCTGACCCAGCAGGTCGGCGATGTAGGCGACGTTGCCGATGAGGTTGACCTTGAACGAGAAGCCGCCGTTGTGGACGAGCGCCAGCTCCGACATGGCGGCCGGATTGGCGACATCCAGCACCCGCACCCCGTGATAGCGATTACCCACGAAGGCAGTCGGGCCGTCGAGCAGGATGTACTGCGACGCGCCACTGCTGCCGAAGATCAGAGAGTCGAGTAGCGCCGGCGAAGCAGGGTTCGCGACGTTTATCGAGAGGATGCCGTCGTCCTTACCCAGGTAGGCTGTCGTCCCGGCCACGGCTACGGAGCGGATCTGGAAGGCCGCGTCGCCGGCGACCAGGTAGCGTCCGAGCTCGGTCGGCGCTGCCGGGTTGGTCACGTCGACCACAACCAGTCCGACATCCTGCACGGAGACGTATGCCTTGCCGGCGTCGTAGACCACGCGCGTGGCGAAACCGCCGAGTGCCGGCAGGCTGCCGGCGGCGACCGGGGTGTCGGGGTTGCTGACGTCCACCACGCGCAGGCCGGCATTGCCCGCGGCCAGGAAGGCAGTGGTGCCGTTGAGGGCCACGCTTAGAACGGAGCCACCGCTCACGGTGACGAAGCCCTGTGCGGCCGGCGCGGCGGGATTGCTCACGTCGTACAGGCGCAGGCCGCCGCCGCCAGTCGCGAGGTACGCAGTGGTGCCGGCTACGCGCACGTCGAACACCGTGCGGCCGGGGATCTGGCCCACAAGGCTCATGCCGGCGGGATTGCTCACGTCCACGATATCGAGTGAGCCGCGCGAGGCGTACGGAGTGCCCCGCGACACAGCGACGTACGCGAGAGCGGCCTGGACGTGCGCGCCCTGGACGATGCCCTGGGGCGTCAGATACCGGCCGAGCACGGACGGTGACGCCGGCGCGGTCACGTCTAGCGCCTCGAAATAGCCGCCGTTCGAACGGTAGAGAACATCGTCCACGAGGTCGAGGCCACGGGTCTCCCCGGCCGCGAGGCGGCCGACAAGCGTGATGTCGCCGCCGAGACCGTCCGGCGGTGCCGGCGCACCTACGATTGCGGAAGCATCCGACAGGGCGCCGGGGACGAACTCAGCGGTGGTGGCGTCGAGGCGGACATCCTGCGCGCCGGCCGCGCCGGCGTAGACGAGCGAGGCGACGATCGCGGGGGCATACTTCTTCCAGGAGATCATGTCGGCAGGGTTGGGCGGGGGGCCGTCGAACATAGCACGAACCTGCACGCAGCCTCCGGGCGTCCGCCGGGCCACGGCAGCGTCGCGCGGATCAGGACCCCGGTGGAGGCCAGGCTGGCGCGACGGTTGCCAGGAACGGGTTCGTCGCCCGCTCACGCCCGATCGTGGTGGCGGGTCCGTGCCCCGGGTAGACGATCGCTTCGTCGTCGAGCACGAGCAGCCGTTCACGAATGGACGACAGTAGGGTCGACTCCGAGCCTTCCCAGAGGTCCGTCCGCCCGATCGAACCGGCAAACAGCACGTCCCCGCCGATGACGATTGCCCCGGCGGCGTCGTGGAAGCAGACCGACCCGGGCGAATGACCCGGCGTATGCAGGACGCGTAGCGCGCGGCCTCCGAGTTCTATCGCCTCATCGTCGGTGAGGGCATGCGCCGGCGCCGGCGGCTCGTCGATCCGTAGGCCGAACATCTCGGCCTGGACGTGCGCGTGTGCGAGGAGAGGCCAGTCGGCGGCGTGTAGCTGCCATCCGCCGTGCGCCGCGTCGGCGCCCCACCGGGCTGCGAAGTGACGGCACCCCATAACGTGGTCGATGTGCGCGTGCGTCAGCAGAAGGTGGCGAACGCTCAGGCCAGCCGCCTCCACGTAGTCCTCCACGGCCTTCCGTTCAATGTCCGTAGCCGTGCCCGGGTCCACGAGCGCCGCTTCCGCGCCGTCGTGCAGCACGTAGCAGTTCTCCGCGAAGGGTCCGACGGTGAAAGAGCGGATGGTCACGTGGTGGCGGGGGTGGGGACGCGGGGCGCAGGGCACAGGGCACAGGGCACGGGCACAGGGCACAGGGCACAGGGCACAGGGCACAGTGCAGGTTATGGCAGACCGCCATCTCGGTGGGCAGATACCGGCTGGCGGACAGGGGCGTGCAGCCGGCGGGCCCCGACTGCGGACCGCGAACCGCGAACGGCAAACCGCGAACGGCAAGCCGCAAACGGCAAACCACGAACTGCGAACTGCTTACCTCCATCTGCCAGCTTCCAGCCGCAACCCACCCGCTACCTTCGACCCGCCTCCCCGCCGCCACCCTGAAACGCCTCCACCGCGCGTTGCTGAAGTCGCTGCCGCTTCCGTTTGCGGCGGCGTTCGGGACGTTGATGTTCCTGCTGCTGCTGCAGTTCCTCATCCGCTACCTCCCGGAGCTGGCGGGGCGCGGACTGCCGGCCGGGGCCCTGGTGGAGCTCGTTGCCTACAGCCTGGCCTACATGGTCACGCTCGCCGTGCCGATGGCCTGGCTCATCGCGCTGCTGGCGGCATTTGGCGGGCTGGCGGAGAGCCGCGCCTACGCGGTCGTACGCTCCGCAGGTGTGTCCCTTGCCAGCCTGGCGTGGCCCGTCGTCATCGCCGGCGCGGTCCTCGCCGGCGGGATGGGGTACTTCAACAACGTCCTGCTCCCCGAGGCGAACTACCGCATGGCCGGCCTGTGGCGGGACATCCGGCTGGCACGGCCCGCGTTCGAGCTCGAGCCCGGCGTGTACTACACCGGCCTTGAGGGCTACGCCGTGCGCGCGGAGGCCATCGCAACCGACTCGTCAGGCTGGCTCGACGGAGTGACCGTCTTCGACGAGGGCCGCGCCGGCGGCGCACCGGCCCTCGCGATCGCCGCCCGCGCGCGCGTCGGCACCGACGCAGGCGGACGGCGCCTCGTGCTCCATCTCGTCGACGGCGAGCTCCACCGGCGCGTGCCCGGCGGCGAACGGTACGAGCGGCTCGCGTTCCGCCGGCATCGGCTGGCGCTCGACCTATCCGGACTGGGCTTCGAGCGGCGCGAGGGCGACGGCGGCCTCCGCGGCGACCGCACCATGCGCTCGTCGGCCATGCTCGCCATAGTTGACTCTATCGAGGCCGACCTCAACGCGCGGTCCGACACGCTGGCGACGCACTTCGCCTGGATGGCCCGCGATGTACCCGCCGATACGACGGAGCAGGCCGGCGCGCGGGCCGGCTCCAGTGCCGCGCCGGCCGCCCGGGATTCCGGCCGCGCGGCCCTTCGCGGTCTCGACGCGCCGGCGCGGGCGGCGGCCTATGCGCTCGCACACGCGCGGGCACGCACGCTGCGGCAGGAATCCTCGTCCGCCTCGTCCTTCGCTCGCTGGGAGCGCCAGCGCATCGACCGCTATCTCGTGGAGGTATACAAGAAGAACTCCATCGCGCTCGCGTGCCTCGTGCTGGTCTTCATCGGAATACCGCTGGGGCTCGCCGTCTCACGCGCCGGCGTCGGCCTCGTCGCGACGATGGCGGTCGGCACGTTCCTCTTCTACTGGGTGACGATCGTCCAGGGCGAGAAACTGGCCGACCGTGGGCTACTCTCGCCGGAGGCGGGAACGTGGGCCGCGAACGTCATTGTCGGGCTCCTGGGCGCCTACCTCACCCTCCGCGAGGCCCGCGACCCCGCCTGGCGCGACCCGCTGCGTGCGGCGAGGCGGCGCTGAGGGCTGCTCGTGGCTCGTGGCTCGTGGCTCGTGGCTCGTGGCTCGTGGCTCGTGGCTCGTGGCTCGTGGATGATCTTGCTGATAGGCGATAGCCGATAGCCGATAGCCGATAGCCGACAACTGATAGCTACCCCATGCTTTACCTCGTCCCCACCCCGCTCGGCAACCTCGAAGACATCACGAGGCGGGCGCTGCGGATCCTCGCCGAGGCCGACGTGGTCGCGTGCGAGGACACGCGCACCTCGGGCGTGCTACTGCAGCACTACGGCATCGACACGCCGAAGACCAGCTTCCACGCGCACAACGAACACGGCAAGGTGGGTTCGCTGGTGCGGCGGATGCTCGACGGCGAGACGGTGGCCCTCATCACGGACGCCGGTACGCCCGGCATCTCGGACCCGGGCTACCTCCTCGTTCGCGAGGCGATCACCGCCGGCATCACCGTCGTGCCCCTTCCAGGCGCTACGGCATTCGTTCCGGCGCTGGTCGCCAGCGGTCTACCCACCGACCGGTTCGTTTTCGAAGGGTTCCTCCCGCAGAAGAAGGGGCGCCAGACTCGCCTCCGCGAACTCGCCTCGGAGGCCCGCACTATCGTGATCTACGAGAGTCCGCACCGCGTCGCGCGCCTGCTCCGCGAGTTGGAGGAGCACCTGGGCTCCGACCGCCCGGCGGCCGTCGCGCGCGAGTTGACCAAGATCCACGAGGAGATCGCCCGGGGAACGCTGGGCGAGCTCGCCGCGGACTTCGAGGCGCGCGAGCGGGTGCGCGGGGAGATCGTCGTCGTCGTGGCCGGCGCCTGACCCGCGCCGGCTCGCGCACACCTGCCGGCGCCGGCCGGCCTAAGTTGCCTGCCCGCCCGCTATCGATGCGCACGTCACTCCTCGCCCTGCCGCTCCTCCTCGCCGCGTGCGTCACCGTAGCGCCCGCGCCGGCGCAGCAGTCACAATCGGTGCCGCCGGCCACGCCGGGCGCGCTGGCGCAGAACGACGCCGAGCGAGCGGTGCACGCACTCATCGCGCGGGACGGGATCACCGTCGTGCACTTCTGGGCGCCGTGGTGCGACAACTCGGTCAACGAGTTGCGGGAGGGGTGGTACGCGGTGGTCGAGGAGAACCCCGATGTCGAGTTCGCCTTCGTGACCGTGTGGAACGACGGCGGCGACGGGCGTGATGCCCTCCAGAGGTACGCCATCCCGGACCGCGTACGCGTGCTGACGCAGCCCGACGGCCGCGCGGAAGCGTTGCGCCGTCGCGAGTTCCTCGGGATGCCGGTCACCTGGATACCCACCACGTGGGTCTTCCGCGAAGGAGGCGAACTCGCTTTCGCGTTCAACTACGGCGAGCTCACCATGCCCCAGTTGCAGGCCGCTATCCAGAGCGCCGCCGGCGCCTGGTAGCGCCGGCCGGCGCTCCGGTGGCCCCGCTACCCGCGGTTAACTTCCGACACTCCGCGCGCGGGGCGCGGCGACCGACCCCTTCTGCATGAAAGGCAAGCTGATAGACCGGCTGGTGGCCGCCGGCGTGTTCCTCCTCTCGCTCGTCGTCTACCTGCGGACGATGGCCGAGACGCTGCCGTTCTGGGACTCCGGCGAGTTTATCGCGTCCGTGCTGCACCTGGAGGTGATGCACCCGCCGGGCGCTCCGTTCTACATCCTGGTCGGAAGGTTCTTCACCTTCTTCGCGCCACTGTTCGCCGCGGTTACCGACGAGCCTGCGGCCTTCGCGGTCAACCTCGTCTCGGCATTGGTCAGTGCCGCCACGGTGCTGCTGACACACCTGACGATCGTCCGCCTCGTCCGCGTGTGGAAGGGCGTGCCCGCAGGATGGAGCGCCGGCGACCGGATCGCCGCTAACGCAGGCGGGGCGGTCGGCGCCCTGGCTTTTGCCTTCACGGACAGCTTCTGGTTCAACGCCGTCGAGGCCGAGGTCTACGCCTTCTCGATGCTCTTCACGGCGGCCGTGGTCTGGCTCGCCTTGGTATGGCGCGAGGCGACCATCGAGGAGGAGGCGGAACTGCGCGCCCGCGGCGAGCACCCTTTCGGGCTGAGGGCGGACCGCTACCTGCTGATCATCGCGTACCTGTTCGGACTGGCGATCGGAGTCCACCTCCTGAACCTGCTGGCCGTCTTCTTCGTCGCGCTGATCGTCTTCTTTACGAAGTTCGACCGCGAGGATTTCACGCCCGTGCAGCGCGGCGTGCGGATCCTGGCCACGGGGGTGGCCGGCGCGCTGGCGTTCTTCGTCGTATACCCGGGCGTCATCCAGTGGCTGCCGTCGATGGCCGGCGCGAGCGGCGTACCCGGCCTGTTCGTTATCGCTGTCATCGCGGCCGTGGCCGGCGCCGTGTGGTGGACGCAGCGCGCGCGCAAGCCCATCGCCAACCTGTTCGCGCTGGCGCTCATGCTCGTGGTCGTGGGCTACTCGACGTACGGCGTCATCTTCCTTCGCGCGGCTGCGGACCCGCCCATCGAGCTCAACGACCCCGAGACGGCCGATCGCTTCGTCTCCTACCTCAAGCGCGAGCAGTACGGCTCGACGCCGCTCCTTCGCGGGCCGAACCTCGGCACGGGCTACCGAACCGACGTCACGTTCCCGCGCCGGTGGTCGATGGAGGGCAGCCACATCGACGTCTACCGCCGCTACGACTCGGACCTCGAGTTCTTCCTGCAGTACCAGCTTGGTCACATGTACTGGAGGTACTTCTTCTGGAACTTCGCCGGCCGGGCCGGCGACGCCCAGGACGCGCCCTGGATCACGGGGCTGGCCGGCGAAAGCGAGACTTCGGGGACGACGTACGAGAGCATCAGCGAGCGGATGGCGCGCAACGTCTATTTCGGCCTCCCGCTGCTGCTCGGCCTCCTGGGAATGGCGTTCCATTTCTCCCGCGACTGGCGGCGCGCACTCGCAGTGCTGGCCCTGTTCCTGATCATGGGCGTCGGCATCGTCATCTACCTGAACCAGACACCCAACCAGCCGCGCGAACGCGACTACTCGTACGTCGCCAGCTTCTTCGCATTCACGCTGTGGGTCGGGATCGGGGCTACAGGGCTCGTGGAGGCGGTGGAGTCCGCGCTGGCCAAGCGCCGGCCGGCGCTCGTTCGCGCCGCGGCGCTCGGCGTCGCCGGCGTGACCCTTCTCGCAGCGCCCGCGATACTGCTCGCTCAGAATTACGACGACCACGACCGGTCCGGGAACCGCCTCCCGACGGACTTCGCCTGGAACCTCCTGCAGAGCACCGACCCGAATGCGATCCTATTCACGAACGGGGACAACGACACCTATCCCCTCTGGTACCTGCAGGAGGTGATGCACATCCGGCGCGACGTGCGAGTGGTAAACCTGTCGCTCTTGAATACCGACTGGTACGTGCTCCAGCTGAGAAACCAGTGGTCGCGAGACAGCGCGCCGCTCCCCATGGCGATGACGGATGCACAGATCGGGCAACTGGTGCCCATGCTTGAGTACCAGCCGCGCGAGTTCAGCCTTCCAACTCCCGACGGAGGCGCGATCCGCTGGACCCTCAGCGGCCAGCCGAGCCCGTACGGGGGAAATATCCGGGCGCTGTTCATCGCCGACCTGGCCGTGCTCGACATCCTCAGCGCCAACGCCGCCGACGGATGGAGCCGGCCGATCTACTTCTCATCGACCGTCGCGGAGTCGTCGGAGCTCGGCCTGCAGCCCTTCTTCCGCAACGACGGCCTCGCGCGGCGCGTGATGCCGTACGAGACCGGCGGAGGCGTCGACGGCGCCGTCGACCCGGCGGTGTTCCGCGAGCGACTGGAGCGCTATCGCTTCCGAGGCCTAGCGGACCGAGGTGTCTACTACGACGAGAATGCCCGCGGCCTGGCAGACGTTTACAATCGCACACTGGCCACGGTGGCATCACACCTCGCGGCCGAGGGCGACTCCGCACTCGCAGCGGCGACGCTCAGGAGGCTCACGACGGAGATCGACCCGGAGGTGATCCCGCCCAGCTTCTACTCGTCGGTCGTGGTGGCGCAGGCCCTCGGCGCAAGTGGCGACGAAGCTGCGATGACCGCCATGATCGCGCCGGCGGAACGCGAGGCGATATCCCTGCTCTCGTCGGCGACCACCGAGCAGCAGCAATCGCGCGCCCTCCAGTACATCCGCATCCTGCAAGCGGCCTACCTGCAGGCCGGCGCCTTCGATGCGGCGTCTGCCTTCTACGACCGGCTCGCGACTGCCGTTGGCGACCCGACGATCCGGATGTCATCCGATGCCATCCGCGCGCAGGCCGAGTCCATGAGCGTCCCGGTCGCAGCCGACTCCCAGTAGCGCCGGCCGGGGGTCGCGCGTCGCGCGGGCCGTACCTTGCCGCCCACCTCGCACACCCGATGGAGCCACCCGCCCCTTTCGCCTTCACCGACGCGGATTTCGAGCGGATCGGTGGCGCCCTTGCCGGTACGCCGGCGCGGGAGGGCGCGCTGGTGCGCTTCGCGCTGCTCGACGAGGAGAGCGGCCGGCGCCTCGCCCTGGAGATCCTGCCCACCGTCTCCCTGCCCGAGGCCGCGCGGGGGGACGACGGCCCCACTACCGCCGTGGTGTCGACGTACGGCCCCGGGGCGTTCCTCCAACTCCACGGGTGCACCGGCTACCTGGCATCGGAGGAGCTCGGTGAGGTCATTTTCTTCGCCCGCGCCGGCCGGCGCGTCGCCGGGCTGGTCGTGGAACGCGCGGCCGGCGCGTCGCTCTACGCCAACGTCGGCGAGGCCCTGCTCTCGGCCGACTTCACCCAGCTGCCGCCCGAGGTGATGATGGCGGCGGTCGCCCTGTCGATGAGCGAGCCTCTGTTCGATTCCGACGAGTGAGCTCGTAAGGGACCCGGACCGAGCGCGCGAGCGAGCATCCCGGCGTGAGCGACGTCCTCGAGATCCACCAGGCGCACCCCACGCTGTCGCTCAACGAGGCGCTGGTACGAGGGACGATCGAGCGGGCCGCCAGCGGCGAGGGGCGTTCGATCATCTCGTTGTCGATCGTCCTGGCCGACCACGAAGCAGTGCACGCCCTGAACCGCGACTGGCTGGGGCACGACTTCGAGACCGACGTGGTCTCCTTCCCGCTCGACGACGACGCGGTGGCGCGCAGGGAGATCGACGGCGAGGTGTATGTCGACCTGGACACTGCCGCCGAGCGTGCGCCCGACTACGGCGCCACGTTCGAGCGGGAGGCGGTCCGCTACGCGCTGCACGGCGTGCTCCACCTGATGGGCTACGACGACGCGGAGGAGACCCAGCGCGCGCGCATGCGAGAGCTGGAAGACCGGTACCTGCCGCCGCCCGCCTGAGCGGGGGTTGCTACGGAGCGGGCGACCGCCGATCTTGCCGGCGGGGTCCGGCCCCGCCCTCCTCTGGTTCAACCTGGAGCAAGCATGCAGACCCGGATCACTGCTCGCCATTTCGAGGCGCCCGCCGCCCTGCGGTCGCACGTCACCCGCTCGCTCGGCCGGCTGGAGCGGTATGTCGAGCGCGCCGGCGAGGCGCACGTCATACTCACCGACGGAGGGCCCGACGCTGAAAAGCGGGCCGAGATCGCCCTATCGGCGCCCCGCCAGTCGTTCAGGGCCGCGTCCGAGAAACCAAGCCTGGAGTCCGCCGTCGACGACTGCGTGCGCCAGCTGCGGCGGCAGGCCCTGCGCCTGAAGGAACGTCGCCTGGGCCGGCGCGCCTCGTCGACCGGGGATGCCTTGGACGAAACGGCGGAACGGGAGTTCGTCGAAGACGAGTAGGCCGAAGGCCCTCGGGAAAGCCACTCAGGCCAGCTTGCGCAGCGGCTCGACCACGCGCCGCACGTGCGACGCGGTGGACATGATGTAGAAGTGGATGCCGGGTGCGCCGGCCTCCACGAGGCCCTCGGCCTGCTGGCGCGCCCACTCCACCCCCACGTCCGGCACTTGCTCGGGCCTCGCCGCCTCGACCTCCGCCGCCAGGGCCTCGGGGATCTCGGCGTGGAACGTCCTGGGAAGCGACGAGAGGTGGCCCTTCGTGGTGAGCACCTTGATGCCCGGCACGATCGGGACGGTGATGCCCACCTCGCGGCAGCGCGCCACGAACTCGATGTAGTGCCGGTTCTCGAAGAACATCTGGGTCACCACGTACTCCGCACCGGCGTCGACCTTGCGCTTGAGGTTGAGGACGTCCCACGTCATGTTCGGGGCGTCGACGTGCTTCTCCGGGTAGCCGGCGACGCCGATGCAGAAGTCCGTGGGAGCCGCATCTACAAGGTCCTCCAGGAAGCGTCCGCGGTTCATGTCCGCCACCTGGGCGACCAGGTCGCAGGCGTACTCGTTGCGGGAGCGGTCGCTGCGCTCCGGCATCGGCCGGCCAGTGTCGTCGCCGCGCAGCAGCAGCACATTGCGGATGCCCAGGTAATGCAGCTCGATCAGCGCGTCCTCCGTTTCCTCGCGCGTGAAGCCGCGGCACAGCAGGTGCGGGACCGCGTCGATGCCGTATCGATACTGGATGGCCGCGCAGAGGCCGATGGTACCCGGGCGCTTCCGCTTGACGTGCCGGCGGATGGTGCCATCCGCCATCTCCTCGTAGTACGACTCCGCGGAGTGGCCCGTGACGTCGATGAAGGGCGGCTCGAAGGGGAGCAGCGTTTCGACGATCTCCAGGACGCTGTCGATTGAGCCCCCGCGGCGTGGCGGGATGATCTCGTACGACAGCAGCGGCCCCGTCGCACGGGCGTAGTGCTCAATGACTTTCAAGGAGACGGGGCGATGGAGGCTGAGCCTTTCAGCGATTGAGCGGTTGCCGTGTGTCGCTCATTTCGCGTTACGTGTTCTGACTGTGCGCAAGGCTGCAAGCTGCCAGCTTCACGCAGCGCGCCGCACTGCCGACTGCGAACAGGTCCGTCCCCCTCCCTACGGCACCGGCATTCCCTGCTGCGCGCCCGGAAGCAGCAGCGTGTCAACCGGCGCGACCAGCGTCGCAGGGTTGGTGCTCGACTGGTAGAGCGAGTCGCGCGCCTGTGCCTCCGCCGATTGCGCCCGCTGGACATCGAGCGGTACCGCGGAGCTCGCGTCGAAGGTGTCGCGGAAAAGCGTATCGAGGAACGTGAATGAAAGGAAGATGATCAGGAAGACGACTCCGCCGACGAAGGCGAGCGCGTTCGTGCGATTGTCGTACTTCAGGCCCATGAAGAACATCGCCACGAGCGTGCCCTTCATGCCGGCGATGGCAAGCGCGACCGGGACGCTCAGGTCCCCCAGCGGGATGACGTCCGCGCGCTCGAGTAGCGCGAGCCCGACGGTCAGGACCGTTAGCGCGCACAGCGCGCCGAACGTGCGTAGCAGCGTCGGCCGCGAGAGGACGTGGTGCGCCCCGTGTCCGGTGTGCTCCGCGTGCGTCGCGGCGTGCGGGTCATCCGTCATGGCAGAGATTGCGGTCGCGGGGGAGTCGGTGGAGACGACGGAGACGAGGAGACGAGGGAGACGAGGGAGACGAGGGAAAGGACGACGAGACGGCCACGGCGACCGCGAATCAACACCCAACACGCAACACGGTCTACTGCCTACTTAATACCGACTACCGTTCATCCGCTCACCATATACCATATACCATATACCATATACCATATACCATATACTCAACGAATCGTCAAATCAAATACATTAACGGGAACAGGAAGATCCAGATGATGTCGACCACGTGCCAGTAGAGGCCCACGTTCTCTACCGGCGTGTAGTAGACGCTCGAGTATCTACCGCGGCGGGCGTTCCACGCGAGGATGGAGATGGCGACCATCCCGATCAGCACGTGGAGGCCGTGGATGCCCGTCATCACGTAGTAGATCGAGAAGAAGACGCCGGCGCGCGGGTTGCTGAAGATGGGCCCTTCGCGACCGTGACCCTCTTCGGCGTGCTCACCTCCGGCGGCCCCTTCGACGGCGAGCTCGGCCACTGGCCGCGTGCCGGTCACCTCCGCCCCGGTCACGTCGATCGTACCCGGAGCCAGCTCGAAGTGCTCGCCGGGGAAGATGCCCAGCTCGAACTTGTGCGTGTACTCGAAATACTTGACCACCATGAAGGTCCCGGCGAGCAGGACGGTGGCCACGAGGTTCCAGAGGAGCACCTTCTGGTTGTCGCGCTGTGCGCCGCGGATGGCCCAGGCGACGGTGAGCGACGACGCGAGCAGCACGACCGTGTTGATGGCGCCCATCACGGTGTCGAGCTGCAGGCTCGCGGACTCGAACAGCTCGGGGTACCACGCCCTGTAGATCGCGTAGGCGACGAACATCCCGCCGAAAAGCAGGATCTCCGTCACCAGGAAGATCCACATACCCAGCTTCGACGCCTCGAACTGTTGCTGCGCCGAGACGAAGTGATGCTGGAGGTTTGCCGGGTGGAGCTTCCCGTCGTGCCCCTCCAGCATCAGGTCGCCGTGGGCGTCGCCGTGGCCGGCCGCGTGGTCGACGGCTATCGCTTGCGTGGCATCCATGGGTCGGTCCTGACTCAGTGGGGTTGTTGTGTGCCGTCGTCGAACGAATCATCCGGCTGCTGAGGCGCGCCGACCTCCACGTCGGGCACCGGCGCCGGCGCGTTGCCCGAGTGGCCATCACCGCTGGCTTCGCCGAACAGGACGGCGTAGTCGTACGGCCCGTGCGTGACCAACGGCGTGCGGTGGAAGTTGTGCATGTCCGGCGGCGACGTTGTGTGCGTCCACTCGAGGGTCGCACCGCCCCACGGATTGCCCGGTGCGAACCGGCCTCGGCGCATCGACCACAGCCCGTTCACCAGCACGATCAGAAGGCCCAGCGCCAGCATCCACGATCCCACGGTCGAGGCCTGGTGCAGCGGCTGCAGCCACGGCATGTCCGGGTAGTCGTAGTACCGGCGCGGCATGCCCTGGCTGCCCAGGATCAGCTGCGTGCCGAACGTCAGGTTGAACCCGAAGAAGACCAGGATCGCCGAGGCGATGCCCATTTTCTCGTGGTAGAGACGCCCCGTGATCTTCGGCCACCAGTAGTGCAGTCCGCCGATCATCGCGACCACCGTGCCGCCCATCATCACGTAGTGGAAGTGGGCCACGACGTAATACGTGTCGTGCAGGTGGATGTCGGCCGCGAGTGCGCCCACCATGATCCCGGTGACGCCGCCGATGGTGAACAGGAACAGGAATGAGAGCGCGTAGAGCATCGGCGTGAGGAGCCACACGCTGCCCTTGTACATCGTCCAGACCCAGTTGAAGACCTTGATGCCCGACGGAATGCCGATCAGGAAGGTGATCATCGAGAACACCACCGACGACACCGGGCTCTGGCCGCTGGTGAACATGTGGTGGCCCCAGACCATGAAGCCCAGCAGGGCGATCGCGACAGACGACAGCGCGACGGCCCGGTACCCGTAGACGCGCTGCCGGCTGAACGTCCCCATGATCTCCGAGATGATCCCGAACGCCGGGAGGATCATGATGTAGACCGCCGGGTGGCTGTAGAACCAGAAGAAGTGCTGGAACAGCACCGGGTCGCCACCGAGCGCCGGGTCGAAAATGCCGATTCCGAGCACGATCTCCAGGGCTAGCAGGAGCATCGTGATGCCGATCACCGGGGTGGCCAGGACCTGGACGATGCTCGTCGAGTAGACCGACCACAGGAAGAGCGGAAGCCGGTTCCAGGTCATCCCCGGCGCACGCATCTTGTGGATCGTCACGATGAAGTTGAGCCCCGTCAGGATCGACGAGAAGCCGGCGATGAACACGCCGAGGCCCATCGCCAGCACGAACGTGCCGGTGGACGACGAGTAGGGGGTGTAGAAGGTCCATCCCGTGTCGACTCCGCCCGTGTAGATCGACGCGATGGCGAACGCCATCCCCAACACGTAGAGGTACCAGGACAGCAGGTTCAGCCGCGGGAAGGCGACGTCCTTCGCGCCGATCATGATCGGCAGGAGGAAGTTGCCCAGCGTCGCCATCACGCTCGGGATAATGAACGCGAAGACCATCACGATGCCGTGCATCGTGAACACCCGGTTGTATGTCTCGGCGTCCATGATGGTCGGCCCCACCGTGAACAGCTCGAGGCGCACAGCGATTGCCAGTATGCCGCCGATCGAGAAGGCGATCGCGACGGCCACCAGGTACATCACGCCGATCCGCTTGTGGTCGACGGTGAGGCCCCACAGCTTGATCCAGGCCCACCAGCGTGCCAGGCCGCGAACGTCGTCGGGCGGGCGCGGCTCGCGGAGGTAATTGTGTACCGGCTCGTGCCCCGACGGATAGCCGTCGGTTGCCTGAGTCGTCACCTTGAGGGTCGCAGAGTCCATGTCGGGGGGCACCGGGCTGTTAGATGGCCGGCGCGGCCGTCGAGTCGGCGTTGGCCAGTGTCGTGTCGGCCTCCGTGGCGGCGTCGTTGATCAGGCGGATGTACGCCGCCAGGGCGTTCACCTGGGTCGAGTCGAGTATTCCCGCGAACGACGGCATGACGTTCTGGAACCCCGGGGCCAGGTAGTCGCCCGGCGCGAGTACGGCGCTGTGGATGTACTCGTCGTTGACGACGCCCTCGGCGCTGCCGGGTCGCGGCTGGCCCCAGATGCCGAGCCAACTCGGGCCGGTGCTGACCGATCCGTCGACCGAGTGGCAGGCGTTGCAGGCGCGGCCGGCGTAGAGCTGCTGGCCGAGCTCGGCGGGAGGAAGGTTCAGGTCCTGACCGCCTCCGGTGCGCACGTACTCCACGAAGTCCGCGCGGCTGACCACGCGGATGTGCGCACCCATGTTGGAGTGGTCCTTCCCGCAGTATTCCGTGCACACCACCTGGTAGATGCCCTCGCGCGGCGCCTCGAACCAGACTGTCGTGTACCGGTTGGGAATCACGTCCATCTTGATCCTGAACTCCGGGACGAAGAAGGAGTGCAGCACGTCCTGGCTGGTCATGGTCAGCCTCACGGGCTGACCCGCTGGCACGACGAGCTCGCCCTGGGTGACG
>Ga0307505_10001115_pt1 | contig 23490 bp, 19 predicted proteins | sample 23_S_MG_FD_202183 | JGI IMG/M metagenome (GOLD analysis project Ga0307505, IMG submission 202183) | Soil microbial communities from Populus trichocarpa stands in riparian zone in the Pacific Northwest, United States - 23_S | ecosystem: Environmental > Terrestrial > Soil > Riparian zone > Trees...
CGTGCTGGGGGTGCTGCGGCCCGCCGAATCTGCCGTCCGCCGCCTTATTGTGATTGCAGCCCGGAATGTCGTGGTGAAGCTTGCCCCTTCGCGGCCCATGCCGGCAGGGAAAGTCATCGGCAAAGGGGGCGGGAGTTCACTTCCCTCTTTCCAGCTCTGCGATACGCGGAAAGATTTCCCGGAGCTGCGCCAGCCCCGCGTGAAGTACGCGAAGCATCCCCCGCGCCTCCTTTTCTTCGGAAACGATTCCCGGGTCGACGACCTCTGGCCGGCACCCCCGCCCGTAACTGCTCTCCTGCCGCCCGACGGCCTCGTCAATGCGGCACGGATTACCCGCAGGCTCCAGGCCCTCAAGCTGGCGCTCGACGACCTGCCGCGCCAGGCCCGGCGTCTCGCCCGCTGGCGGCAGAGGCGGGAGATCATGAAAAGCCCGAAGTTCAAATCACCGCTCAGGCCCGGCCCGCCTCCGGGCCACCGCAAGAGGCACATTCACCCCATCGATGAAATCCTCGCCGACTGCCACTGGCTCGCCTGGGATGCGATGAAGCCCGACACAAGCTGAAGCGCAAGTGCGAGTGCATTGAAAACTTAATCACGTCCAACCTGTCATCCCGGCGAAAGCCGGGACCCAGACTCATGGCCAATACACATTCAGAAAGTCTGGGCCCCGACTTGCGTCGGGGTGACAGAAGTTAAGAGAGCATTCGCTCGCCTGACAAATGGCCGGGAACCTTTCGCCCGCTCCCGCGTTACTGTGAACCTATATCTCGCAAACAGGAGCCCATCATGGACAACACGACCCTTCTCATCCTCATCATCGTGCTGTTTTTTCTCTTTGGCGGCGGCTGGTACGGCCGCGGCCGCTGGTACTGAGTTCACTGCAGTTTTCTAGCGTCGAAAGGAACCTCCGATGGTCAGTCTTTCAGCCATAAAGGAACACGCCGAAGTCATTGGCGCCGACGGCGTCCATGTCGGCACGGTCGACCGGGTCGAGGGCGACCGGATCAAGCTCACCAAAGCCGATAGCGGCCAGGGCAGCCACAAGGGGCATCATCACTATGTCTCGCACGCCCTCGTCGCCGGCATCGAAGGCGGCAAGGTCCGCCTCTCCGCCAACGCCGATGTCGCCGTCACCTTCGAAGAAGAGCAATAGGCGCCTTGCGTCGACATTACATCTCTCCATGGCCGCCCTTCGAGGCGGCCATCCAGTCTGGTTGGTCGGGTCAAGCCCGACCATGGAGAGTGTGGGTGTAAGGCAGCTTAAACATCAATCCGTGTCTGTCTCAGCCGCAGCGCGTTGCCGATCACGCTCACCGATGACAGCGCCATCGCCGCCGCGGCGATCATCGGCGAGAGCAGCAGGCCGAAGGCGGGATAGAGCACGCCCGCCGCAATGGGAACGCCCGCCGCATTGTAGATGAAGGCGAAGAAAAGATTCTGCCTGATATTGCCCATCACCGCCCGCGACAGAAGCCTGGCCCGCACGATGCCCATGAGATCGCCGCGCAGCAGCGTCACCCCGGCGCTCTCCATGGCAACATCGGTGCCCGTGCCCATGGCAATGCCCACGTCGGCTGCCGCCAGGGCCGGCGCGTCATTCACCCCGTCGCCCGCCATCGCCACGATGCGCCCCTCGCCCTTGAGCCGCGCCACCACATCGGCCTTCCGGTCGGGCAGCACATCGGCCTCCACTTCGGTTATGCCAAGCCGCCTGGCCACGGCCTCCGCCGTGGTCGCATTATCGCCAGTGAGCATCACGATGCGCAGCCCCGCGTCGCGCAAGGCCGCTAAGGCCTGCGGCGTTGAAGCCTTCACCGCATCCGCAATGCCGATGGCGCCCGCCAGCTTGCCGTTGACGGCAACAAAAATCGCCGTCGCCCCGTCGCGCCGCATGGCTTCCGCCTCGCTGGCAAGGGTCTCCGTGGCAATCTTCAGCTCACCCAAAAATTTTGCATTGCCGATGACGACGCGCTTGCGCTCCACCATGCCGATGGCGCCCTTGCCCAAGGGCGAGTCAAAGCCCATGACCTTGGCCAGCTCAAGTCCCCGCGCCTGCGCCGCCGCCACGATCGCCGCCGCCAGCGGATGCTCGCTCAGCTTTTCAACCGAGGCCGCCAGGCGCAGCAGTTCATCTTCATCCCCGCCCTTCACCGTGGCAATCGCCGTCACTGATGGCTTGCCTTCCGTCAGCGTGCCCGTCTTGTCGACCACGATGGTGTCGACTTTTTCCATGCGCTCCAGCGCTTCCGCATCGCGGATCAGCACGCCGGCCTGCGCGCCGCGCCCCACCCCCACCATGATCGACATCGGCGTTGCCAGCCCCAGCGCGCAGGGGCAGGCGATGATGAGCACCGCCACCGCCGCCACCAGCCCATAGGCATAGCGCGGCTCCGGCCCCCACATCGCCCAGGCTGCAAAGGCCAGGGCTGCAATGAAAATCACCGCCGGCACGAACCAGCCTGAAACCTGGTCTGCCAGCCGCTGGATCGGCGCGCGGCTGCGCTGCGCATGCGCCACCATTTCGACGATGCGCGCCAGCATCGTCTCGCTGCCGATTTTTTCCGCCCGCATCACAAGTGCGCCGCTGGCGTTCAGCGTGCCGCCGATCACCTTGCCGCCCGCTTCCTTGGTCACAGGCATGGATTCGCCGGTGACCATCGATTCATCAAGCGCCGAGCGGCCTTCGGTGATCTCGCCGTCCACCGGCACCTTTTCGCCGGGCCGCACCCGCAGCAGATCGCCCACCGCGATGTGTTCGAGGCTCACATCCTCGTCATGGCCATCGGCGCCGATGCGCCGCGCCGTCTTTGGCGCAAGTCCCAGCAGTGCCTTGATCGCCCCCGAGGTCCGATCGCGCGCCCGCAGTTCCAGAACCTGCCCCAGCAGCACCAGCACGGTGATCACCGCCGCCGCTTCAAAATAAACCGCAACTGCGCCATGCGTCTCACGGAAGGCGTGCGGAAAAATTTGTGGTGCCAAGGTTGCAATCACGCTGTAGCTCCAGGCAACCCCGGTGCCGAGTGCGATCAGCGTGAACATGTTGAGATTGCGCGTAAGCAGCGATTGCCAGCCCCGCACGAAGAACGGCCAGCCCGCCCACAGCACCACCGGCGTGGCCAGCGCCAGTTGCAGCCAGTTGGAAAGCTGCTGGCCCAGCAGCATGGTGAGCCCCGTGAGGTGCCCGCCCATTTCCAGGATGAAAACCGGAACCGTCAGCAGAAGGCCGATCCAGAAGCGCCGCGTCATGTCGGTCAGTTCGTGGTTGGGGCCGCTGTCGGCGCTCACCGTCAGGGGTTCCAGCGCCATGCCGCAGATCGGGCAGGACCCCGGCCCAACCTGGCGGATTTCCGGATGCATCGGGCAGGTGTAGATGGCGCCGGCAACAACCGGCTCTTCAGCCTTGTCCAGGTATTTCGCCGGCGCGGCCACGAATTTTGTCCGGCAACCCGCCGAACAGAAGTAATAGGTCCGGCCCTGGTGCTCCGCCTTATGTTTGGCCGTCGCGGGGTCAACCGTCATCCCGCAAACCGGATCGGTCTCTCCGCCCGCCGCGGCATCGTGTGCAACAGTGTTGTGCTGGTGTTTCAGGTGAATCTAGCCCGCAACCCCGGTGCCGATCTGGCAGACAACGCCCGTGCCGCCGATCCCGCAATAGCCATGCGGATTCTTGGCGAGATATTGCTGGTGATGGGCCTCGGCGAAATAAAACGGCCCGGCCTCGGCAATCTCGGTGGTGATGGCGCCATAGCCCTGCGCCGTCAGCGCCTTCTGGTAGGCCGCCTTCGAAGCCAGCGCCGCATCACGCTGCGCCGGCGAGTTCCAGTAGATCGCCGAACGGTATTGCGTGCCCGTGTCGTTGCCCTGGCGCATTCCCTGGGTGGGGTCGTGGGCTTCCCAGAACACTTTCAAAACGTCATTGAGGCTTACCTTGCTGGGCTCGAACACCACCAGCACCGCTTCCGTATGGCCCGTGAGCCCGGAGCAAAGCTCTTCATAGGTGGGATTGGGCGTAAAGCCTCCGGCATTGCCCACCGCCGTCACCCAGACGCCGGGAAGCTCCCAGAATTTGCGTTCAGCCCCCCAATAGCAGCCCATGGCCACGATGATCTGTTCGGAACCGGCGGGGTATGGCCCCTTCAGCGGGTTTCCGTTGACGAAATGGCTGGCAGCCGTGGCAATGGCGCTGGCGCGGCCGGGCAGGGCCCGGGCCGCATCGGTCATTTCAGCTTTCTTGCGGGCGAAAATCATGGATTTCAGTCTCCTTTGCTTGAGACCCATGTAGTGTGGCAGAGCACTCACGTCCACTCAAGAACGCTTGAACCGCAAAGTTTCATCGCTATAGTGCGCCGCAATTCAACGGGGGCGCTTGGCCCCCGAATTACTGCGGAAGGGTGGCCGAGTGGCTTAAGGCGCACGCCTGGAAAGCGTGTTTGCGTTAATAGCGTAACGGGGGTTCGAATCCCCCCCCTTCCGCCACCCTACGCCAAGGCTTCGGGTGGCTGGCCACCCGGAGACTTGGCGTAGGGTGACCTCCCGAAGCTTTAGCGCAGGGAGGCTCGTTGGCCTTGGGGACCAAGATCTTAATATCTATGATCGTCTCCCGAAGCTTAGCGCAGGGAGGCTGGGTCAACTATGTGGTACGTCTACTTCCTCGAACTCAGCAATGGCGACATCTACATAGGCTCAACGCCGGATCTCAAGCGCCGTTTCGCGTCCCACCAAAAGGGCCAGGTGCAATCCACCAAAGCCTATTGCCCTGTCACTTTGCGATCCTACGTTGCCGTGGAAACAGAGCCCAAGGCGAGGGAACTGGAAAAATACTTCAAATCTGGCTCAGGCAAGGCAATTGCGCGCAAGCGGTTCCTCTGAAATCACCAAGCCCCATGGGCCCTGCCTCCCGAAGCTTCAGCGCAGGGAGGCTCAAACCCCTGATTTGGAACGGATTTAATAATCTGGTAAGGTATGAGCGCCGGGTTCACGGGCGGTTCATCTGCTTCGTGACAAACCATTAAGCATGAGACGCTAAAACTTGAATGGCATTGAAACTATCGAAGTGTTCGGGGGTTATTGAATTCGCGTACAGGATTTGAGCAACAAGAGATGACAATGGCCGAGAAAATCGCAGTGCTGGTCGTGGAAGACGAACCGATAACACGCATGGACGTTGTCGATCAGCTTGAGGAAGGCGGCTTCAAGGTTTTCGAGGCGCCTGATGCCGACCGGGCCATCAAAATTCTCGAGGCCAATCCGGCCATACGTGTCCTCTTCACCGATGTCGATATGCCGGGCAGCATGGATGGCCTGAAGCTCGCCGCCGCCGTGCGTGACCGCTGGCCGCCCATTCGGATCGTCGTTGCCTCGGGGCTCCGGAAAGTCAATTTGGATGCTTTGCCCGATGATTCCCGCTTCTTTTCCAAGCCCTATAATGTGAATGAAATTGCCGCCACCATGCGTTCCATGGTGCACGCCTCGCTAGGTTGAGGATTTCGGCAGGGGAAACCGCATCTCGAATTTTGTGCCGTTTTCAAAATGATACCCGCTCTCGCCGTGGATTTGCGCCGCCAGCCCGTTGATCAGCTTGCTTCCCGTGCCTTTTGACGATGTCTCGGGGTCAAACCCGATGCCGTTGTCATGGATCGCCAGAACGCCCATGCGCCCGTCTTCCGATTTCTTCAGGGTAACGGCCAGCACGCCATCCCGGTTGTCCGGAAACGCATATTTCATCGCGTTGGAAACCACTTCATTCGCCACCAGCCCCAGCGGCAGGGCATGTTCGCGGTCGACCTCCATGGGTTCCAGGTCATACGTCACCTTCACCTCGCGCCCATAGGATTCAACCAGTTTCCCGATAATGGCGGGAATATAGGCCGAGGCATCCACCAGCCCGAACTGGTCGTTGCGGTAGATCTGCTCATGCACCGCCACCATGGCCTGGATGCGGTGCGTCATTTCCTGTTTTGCGTGGGGATCGATCTTTTGCAGGTTGACGAGCGAACTCACCGCCTGCAGGTTGTTTTTGACCCGGTGATGAATCTCCCGGAAAAGCATCTGGTTGGCCTCAAGCGCCGTCGCCAGTTGCTCCCTCTGCCGGGCGTCCCTTGTCAGCCACTGGAACGTGATCCAGGCAAGCACCGCGAGAAACAGCGCAAGCGGCACCGCCACGGCGAGGCTCAAAACAGAAAAATTGTAGAAAGGCGCAAAGGCCACGTCATGCCCTATCGAGGCGATGGCGATGAGCTTTGAGCCTTCGACCCGGCGGTAGGCCACAATGCGCTTCACGCCGTCCGCGACCGAAACCGCTTCATAGGTTCCATCCGGCGCTTGCGGCAGGTAAGTCGTGAACAGCACGGAACTGCTGATATCTATGGGGCCGTCCAGCCGGGGATAGCGCGCCACGATCTGGCCGTCGTCGCGCACCACCAAAACCGCCGATGTCGGATCAAAACGAAGCGAGTTCCACACTTTCTCGATAAGCTGCGAGTTGAATGAAACAATGGCCGCGCCCATGAAAACGCCGTTTCGCTCAACCCTCTTGCTGATGACGAATATCTGCTCGCCATTGAGCCGGCTCACCAGCATGGGCGAGATGTAGGTCGCGGCGCCGTGGGCCACGGCCTGGAAATAATCCCGGTCACGGATGTCGATGGGCTTGAAATCCGGATCGGTCGTAAGCCGGGTGTTTCCGTCGGCACCCACAAGATAGATGCGGGGCGAACCGGGAAGCGTTGAAACGGACTCCTTGAGGAATCCCGGGGCATTTTCGGGCAGCGTGTCCAGGCTTGGGCCGACAAAGTTGTCAACCCGCTGCAGCAGCTGCTGCGACGTCTCGGCTACCCATTCGAAATTGGCCGCAACCACTTCGGCCGATGAAATGGCCCGTATGCGCGCGATTTCATCGGCCGACTGGTAGGCGTTCCGCAGGACAAAGGCCGTGCCGCCAATGAGGAAAACCAGAAAAGCAAGAATAAGTGCCGTTGCCAGGGTTTCGGAGCGAAACAGAGCACGGCGTAGTGGGGGTGCCATTAGGTCACATTATTTCCAGAATTTTGAGTTCCCCGGACAGTCCGGTGTTGTACAGAAAGGCGGCGCATCGCTGCTGATTTACGCAGCAATTCCAAGTTTAAGCAAGCTCTCGGAAGTGCAGGGAGTTATGCATACCTGGTCCGGCGCAGGATGATCGGAACGATGATCACCGCCGCGGCAAGCGCCAGCAGGCTGGCGGAAAGCGGATGGGTGAAAAAGACCGAAGGATCGCCCTGGCTGATCGACAGGGCGCGGCGGAAATGCGCCTCGGCAAACGGGCCGAGGATCAGCCCGATGATGCAGGGGGCAACCGGAAATTCGTGGCGCCGCATAAGAAAGCCGATGAAGCCCACAATGAACAGCAGGACCAGGTCAAAAGTTGAATTGCTCAGGGAGTAGACGCCGAGCGTCGAGAAGATCAGGATGCCGCCATAGAGCAGGGGCTGGGGAATGGTCAGCAGCCGCACCCACAGCCCAACCAGCGGCAGGTTGAGCACCAGCAGCATGACATTTCCGATATAAAGGCTGGCGATCAGGCCCCAGACCAGGGTCGAATTGCCGGCAAACAGCAGCGGCCCCGGCTGGAGGTTGTATTGCTCAAAGGCCGCCAGAAGAATGGCCGCCGTTGCCGAAGTGGGAAGCCCCAGCGCCAGCAGGGGAACGAGAACCCCCGCCACCGCCGCGTTATTGGCCGCTTCCGGCCCGGCGACACCTTCAATGGCCCCGCGGCCAAACTCCTCCGGATGCTTGGTAAGTTTCTTTTCCAGAAAATATGACAGGAACGTTGGAATTTCCGTGCCGCCGGCGGGCAGCGCGCCAAACGGGAAGCCGATGCCGGCGCCGCGCAGCCAGGGCTTCCACGAACGGCGCCATTCCTCCCGCGTCATGAAGAGCGAACCCTTGATGGGCAGGATTTCCGCCGAGCGCAGGCGCGCTTGCGAGGCCATGAAGAGAGCCTCACCCACCGCAAACAGCCCCACGGCCACAACCACGATATCAATGCCGCGCAGCAGGCTGGGATAACCAAAAACCAGGCGCGGCTGGCCCGTCAGAATGTCGGTGCCCACCAAGCCGAAGGCCAGTCCCAGAAAAAGTGCGGCAAGGCCGCGGCTCTTGGAGGCGCCAAGCAGGACCGAGACGGTGGTGAAGGCCAGGACCATCAGGGAGAAATATTCCGCCGGCCCGAACAGCAGCGCAAGCTTGACGAAGAGCGGCGCGAGAAAAGTCAATGCCAGTGTGCCCAGGGTGCCGGCGACGAAGGAGCCGATGGCGGCGGTTGCAAGGGCAGCAGCCCCCCGGCCTTGCCGGGCCATGAGGTTTCCTTCAATGGCCGTCATGATTGAACCGGATTCTCCCGGCGTATTGAGCAGGATGCTGGTGGTGGAACTGCCGTACATGGCGCCGTAATAGAGCCCGGCGAACATGATGAATGCGCCGGTGGGATCAAGGGTGCGCGTCACCGGAAGAAGCAGCGCGATGGTGAGCGCCGGGCCTATCCCGGGCAAAATCCCGATAAGCGTTCCAAGCGTCACGCCGACCAGCGACCACATGAGATTGATGGGCGTTAGGGCAGTGGCAAAGCCATCCATGAGCGACAGAAAGGATTCCATCTCAGAGCAATCCCTTCAAAATCCCCGGGGGCAGTTGCAGGCCAAGGCCGTAGGTGAAGCCGATATAGGCAAACAGCACGAGGAGGAATCCGACGATTGCATCCCGCCCATAGCGCCTGCTGCCAAAGGCAAAGGCCACGCTCATGAAAAGAACCAGTCCGGCCGGCACGAAGCCCAGGGGCCGCAACAGGTTCATGTGGACAATGAGGCCCAAAACGATGATGCCGACATTCTTCCAGTCGGTTGGCTCGACGTCGTCAATGACGTCGTCTCCGCCGCGATAGGATTTCCAGGCGATAAATCCGCCCGCAAGGGCCATGCCGATGGCGATGATATAGGGAAATATCTGCGGGCCGACCCGGGCATAGCTCGGCGGCACCCGCATCTGCATCGTCTCAAATCCGATGACCGAGGCGATGGCGACAAGGCCGAGGCCGATCGCAAGACCGGCCCCGGCTATCGATTGCTTTGTGTTCATGGCTGCCCGTTACTGGACGAGGCCGATGCCCTTGAGAACTTCCGTTGTCCGGGCATTTTCCGCGGCGATAAGCTGGCCGAATTCTTCGCCCGGGAGATAAAGATCTGTCCAGTTCTTGTCGGTGAGGACTTTTTTCCAGGCGTCGCTCTTGACGGCCGCATCCACCGCTTCAAGCAAGGCCTTTTCCTGGGCATCATCGAGGCCTGGAGGGGCCACAATGGCGCGCCAGTTGGCGAGGTCGACATCAATGCCCTGTTCCTTCAGGGTCGCAACGTCGATGCCTGGCTGGCGCTCCGCCGAGGAGATCGCCAGGGCCCGGAGTTCGCCGGATTTGATCTGGCCCGCCCATTCGCTGTAACCGCTGATGCCTGCCACCACATGGCCGCCCAGGATCGCGGCAAGGGCTTCGCCACCGCCGGAGAAGGGCACATAGTTCAGCTTGGAAACGTCAGCCCCCACGGCCTTGGCCACGAGGCCTGCGAGAATGTGATCAGTGCCGCCGGCGGAACCGCCGCCGAAGGAAACTGACCCTGGGTCAGCTTTCAGTTTGGCCGCAAGATCGGCCATGGTTTTGAGTTCCGAAGCAGCCGGTACAACGATCACTTCATACTCGCCGGTCAGGCGCGCGATGGGCGTTGTCATGTCGAGGGTGACGGGTGATTGATTGGTGAGAATGGCGCCCATCATCACCAGGCCATTGACCATCAGGACGTTCGGTTTGCCTTTTTCCTGGTCGATCAGTTGGGCCAGGCCCACCGTGCCGCCGGCGCCTGGAACATTTTCAACCGTGCCGCCCTTGGCGCCCAGGGCGGCCATGACTTCGGAGAGGGAACGCGCCGTCTGGTCCCAGCCGCCGCCGGGGCCTGCCGGGGCAATGATCCGCAGATCGTCAAGGGCCAGGGCCGGAGTGGCGAGGCCGAAACCGCCGGCCGTCAGCGCCAGTGCCAACAGGCTTGCAAAAATTGTGCGTCTTTTCATGATGTCCTCCCAAGAGTTTCTTGTGCCATTTTCTGGTACTGGTAAGAAACTAGACCCGCTGCGCGGAGGGCGCAAGCTATCCTTAGGACGAGGGCAGGCCGAGAGAACCGAAGCGCTAGTGGAGGTTTGTGGACCGCGGCAGCAGGTGGGCCGGCGGTGGGACTGACGCTGATCCGGCTGTTTGAGCGCGCCTGTCGTGATGCGCCGGCTCGCAGACAATGACTTGCGCCGTGTCGGGATCCGATGCCTTTGGCAGCATTCCCGGTGGATAAGTTACTACTATTCGACTCATACAAACAAAACCTATATTAAGTGCTCTTCACGGATTGGGACTGGGTCACATGGCCGCTGAACAATACTTTATCGTACTTCACAACAATGAATGGAAGATTAGTTTCAAGGAAAAGCACTATGGCCCCTATGCCACCCAGGCCGAGGCCATTGAGGCGGCGATCGATGCAGCCCATGCCATGGGCGAAATCGGGATTGACGCCCAGGTCCTTGTCGAGGAAGCAAACCACCAGCTCAGAACTGAGTGGGCCTACGGCCAGAGCTTTAACGCTTTTAGGTAATGAGGACGGCAGCGGCCTCAGGCGCTGCCAATCGCCATGCCGGTGAGAAACACCAGGAAGCCCCCGACCGCGACCTGGAAGGCCGCCTTCAGGAACGGCGTGTCCATGTATTTGTAGCGGATCCAGGAAATGGCCCAGAGCTCGATGAACACGATGACGATGGCCAGGCCCGTGGCGGTTTTGAAATCCGAAATGAGATAGGGCAGCGTATGGCCAATGCCGCCAACCGCGGTCATGATCCCGGCGGCCAGCCCGCGGATCAGCGGATGGCCGCGGCCCGTGAGCTTGCCGTCATCGGAAAGCCCCTCGGCCAGTCCCATGGAAATGCCGGCCCCCACCGAGGCGGCCATTCCCACCAGGAAAGTTGCCCAGGTGTTGCCCGTGGCGAAGGCCGCCGCAAACAGCGGCGCCAGCGTCGAAACCGAGCCGTCCATGAGCCCCACGAGGCCCGGCTGGACGACCTGCAGCAGGAAGAGGCGGCGCTTCGTTTCGCCTTCCTCGATCTTTACGTCCGCGGTCAGGTGTTTGTCGCCGAGCCGCCCCGCCAGGGACTCATGGCCCTTTTCGGCTTCCGCCAGGCGGCTGAGAAGCCTGGCCACCTGCGGGTCCTGGCTGTGCGCCGCCGCCTGTTTGTAAAAGCGGTAGTTTTCCAGCTCGATGACCTCGGCGCGCCGGCGCATGGCGTCAATATTGAGCTTGCCGATCATCCAGGCCGGCTTGTGCTTCACAAATCCGTTGATCTCGCTGCGCCTGATCAGCGGGATGAAATCACCGAATTTCTTCTGGTAAAGCTCGGTCAGCCAGCGCCGGTGTTGATGCTCCTCCTCCGCCATTTCCATGAAAACCTTGGCCGAGGCCGGGTAGGTCTCCATCAGGGCATTGGCAAAGCCCGAATAGGCGCGCGCATCGTCATCCTCGCTGGAAATGGCAAGCGCGATGATTTCCTGTTCGGACAGATCGGAGAAACTTTTCAATTTGGACCTCTCAAATTAAATTAGAATAATTCTAATCTGTAGTCCAGCCCGAAACATCTCCTTAACCTTCCGATTGATATGTTCGCCGCTTTAACGGGAAGCCTGTGCATGAGTGAAGTCCTGATCCTGCCGCTGCAGCATCGCCTGGCGGAGACTGCAACTTGCGTCATTCACGGCATTCGCGCCAATGCGGTGCTTTACATCCTGGCGGCCTTTGTCTTCCTCGTTGCCGTGGCGGAATCCATGTGGATCGGCCTTCCCTTCGACATCAAGATGGTGACCGCGTTTACCGCTCCCGTCCTGACGCTTCTCTGCGCCATAATCCTGTTTGGCATTGTTGCGGAACTCGTGCGGCTGTACTGGACCGGCTATGAGGGCAGTGCCCTTGGCGGCCTGTGGCTGAAAATAAGTGACGACTATCTGGCGCCGCAGCGGGTCTCGAATTCCATCCACGCTTTCCTCTTCATGTCCCTCTACATGCTGGGCTTTGCCTTCATAAAGAAGGCCATTCCCCTGGCCGTTCCCTTTTCCTGGGATGTCACCTTCATGGAATGGGACCAGATGCTGCATTTCGGCGCGCACCCCTATGAGTTGCTCGCTCCCCTGCTGAACGTGCCCTGGGTCACCTTCCTGATCAACGTCAACTACAACATCTGGTTCTTTGTGATGTTCACCTGCTGGTTCTGGCAGGGCTTCGGACCCAAGGACACGGCTTTGCGCATGCGCTTCCTGCTGGGGTTCACCCTCACCTGGTTCGTGGGCACCAGCATATGCGGAACGATTTTTTCATCCGTGGGCCCCGGCCTTTATGGCCGGCTGATGCCCGACGTTTATGACCCTTTTGCGCCGCTCATGGGCTGGCTCCACGAGGTGGCTAAAATCCACACCATTTTTGTGATCCCCACCATGGATGAGCTGTGGAAGGATTACGAGTCGGGAACCGGCCTGATCAACGGCATTTCGGCGATGCCGTCAATGCATGTGGGAACCTCGGTGCTGTTCGCGATCCTCGGCTTCTCCGCCGGCAAGAAATGGCTGGGCTACCTGATGTCGGTTTTCGCCTTCCTCATCTTCATCGGTTCCATTCACTTGGGCTGGCATTACGCCATCGATGGCTATGCCGGCGCCGCCATCGCCGTTGCCTGCTGGTGGATATCGGGAAAAATTGTCGACTGGGACAGGCGCAAGCGGGGCGTGGCCGAAACCTGAACTTGTTGATGCCCCGGCCATGAACTAACGTTCAAGCTGGGCCAATCAGACAGGGCAGATCATCCATGGCATATGGCGATATTATCGGGTACCTCGCGTCTGCTCTCGTATTTGCGACGTTCTACGTTCGCACCATGATGCCCCTGAGGATGCTGGCCATTGCGAGTAACGTCGCATTCATTGCCTATGCCGCAAGTGAAGCTCTTATACCCGTGCTCGTGCTCCATCTGGTGCTGCTTCCCGTCAACCTGGCACGCCTCTACGAGATAAAAAAATTGCTCGCGTTTACCCGTTCGGCTCCCGCCAGGGATGCTTCAATCGAAGCAATGCTCCCGTTCATGCGCCAGACCAAGATTCAGAAGGGTGAATACTTGTTTAGGAAAGGCGACCACGCGAGGCATATGTACTACTTGATGGAAGGTACACTGCAACTGATTGAAATAGAAAAGACCGTAAATAAAGGCGCGATTATCGGTGAAATCGGCATGTTCTCGCCGTCGCGTGAACGCATCGCCACTGCGGTCGCCGCTACGGACTGTCGGCTTCTGTCGGTAGATGACGACACGCTGTATCAGGCCTACTACCAGAATCCGAAGCTCGGCTTCTATCTCATTTCACTTATTGCCGGCCGCTTCGTGGAAGTCCAGCTCAGCACGCCTGGTGCGTTGCCATCAACGCCTGGACGAGATTGATACCGGTCAATGTCAGGGAGTTGGCGGCCTGCGCGTCCATGGGCTCGCGGCCTAGTTTTCATCCATCTTCAGCGCCGCGATGAAGGCTTCCTGCGGAATGTCGACCTTGCCGAACTGCCGCATCTTCTTCTTGCCTTCCTTCTGCTTGTCCAGAAGCTTGCGCTTGCGGCTGATGTCGCCGCCGTAGCATTTCGCCGTCACGTCCTTGCGCATGGCTGACAGGGTTTCGCGCGCCACGATCTTGCCGCCTATGGTGGCCTGGATCGGGATCTGGAACATGTGGCGGGGAATGAGCTCTTTCAGCTTTTCGCACATCACCCGGCCGCGCTGCTCGGCCCTGGCCCTGTGCACCACCATGGCCAGCGCATCCACCGCCTCGCCGTTCACCAGGATGCCCATGCGCACCAGGTCGCCCTTTTCATAGCCCACCATCTTGTAGTCGAAGCTGGCATAGCCGCGGCTCACGGATTTGAGCCGGTCATAGAAATCAAACACCACTTCGTTGAGCGGCAGTTCGTAGATCACCATGGCGCGGCTGCCCGCATAGGTAAGCTGCTTCTGCCGCCCGCGCCGATCCTCGCACAGCTTGAGGATGGAACCGAGATATTCATCGGGCACCAGGATGGTGGCTTCGATCCACGGCTCTTCGATCGATTCGATCAGCGTGGCGTCCGGCATGTCGACCGGATTGTGCAGCGACTTCTGCGTGCCGTCGCGCATGTTGATCTTGTAGATGACGCTTGGCGCCGTGGTGATGATGTCCACGTTGAATTCGCGCTCGATGCGCTCGCGGGTGATTTCAAGATGCAGGAGGCCCAGGAAGCCGCAGCGGAAGCCGAAGCCCAGGGCCGCCGAGGTTTCCATGTCGAAGGAGAAGCTGGCGTCATTGAGCCGGAGCCGGCCCATGGCCTCGCGCAGGTCTTCGAACTTCGCCGCATCGACCGGGAAGAATCCGGCGAACACCACGGCCTGCGCTTCCTTGAAGTCGGGCAGGGCTTCCGCCGTCGGGCGCTTTTCGTCGGTCACCGTATCGCCGACGCGCGTATCCGCCACTTCCTTGATCGCCGCCGTGAAGAACCCGATTTCGCCGGGGCCGAGGCTCGCCACCATTTCCTTTTTCGGGCGCGAAACCCCGACGCGGTCGATGAGATAGGAGCCCCCGGTGCCCATCATCTTGACGCGCATGCCCTTCTTGAGCTCGCCGTCAATAATGCGCAGCAGAACCACAACGCCGAGATAGGAATCATACCAGCTATCGACGAGCAATGCCTTCAGCGGCTTGCTGCGGTCGCCCTTGGGCGGCGGCAGGCGGTTGACGATGGCTTCAAGCACATCGGGAACGCCAAGCCCGGACTTGGCCGAAATCAGCACCGCTTCCGAGGCATCAATGCCGATCACATCTTCAATCTGCTGGCGGATGCGTTCCGGCTCGGCGGCGGGCAGATCCACCTTGTTGAGGACCGGAACGATCTCATGGTTGTTGTTGATCGCCTGATAGACATTGGCCAGGGTCTGCGCCTCCACTCCCTGGCTTGCATCCACCACCAAAAGCGAGCCCTCGCAGGCCGCCAGGGAGCGCGACACTTCATAGGCGAAGTCCACATGCCCCGGCGTGTCGATCAGGTTCAGCACATATTTTTCGCCGTTCTTGGCGGTGTAATCCAGGCGCACCGTGTTGGCCTTGATGGTGATGCCGCGCTCCCGCTCCAGGTCCATCGAGTCCAGGATTTGGTCCACCATGTCCCGGTCGCTCACCGCCCCGCAAAGCTGGATCAGCCGGTCGGCAAGCGTCGATTTGCCGTGGTCGATATGGGCGATAATGGAGAAATTGCGAATATGGTCGGTGTCAGTCATTGCGCGCGGTGTTTGGCATTGGCATGGCCAATGGTCAAGCGTCCCAGTTAACGCAATTTGCGGGGTTTTACGGGAGGTGCTGAAAGCGGGTCTTCCGGCCAGGAATGCTTGGGGTAGCGGCCCTGCCTGCCAGCCATTGGCGATCCGGGATTTTATCCACTGTCTTGACCGATGTCAGGCAATTCAACCGCCAAGCGTTAAGATTTCCTGACGCATCTCGTCCACAGTCATCCCTGCGCCCAATAGAACAGAGGCCAAAATACGAGCTTTAGGACCAGTGAGATCACCTGCGAAAATTGCCCCGGCTTTCTCAAGGTCTTTACCCCCGCCGTTGCCATAGATCGGTCTGACCCGGCCTTCGCCGCAACGGGAGGTCACGATGACCGGAACACCGCCCGAAATGATGTCCTTGACCGCTGCCGCAACGACAGGCGTTGCGTTTCCTCGGCCGAAGCCTTCCAAGATGATCGCCTTCGCGCCGCTTGCCGCGGCATAGCGGATCAAACGGTCATCGGAACCGAGTACCATTTTTATGAGATCAATGCATGGCTCTATCCTGCCTGTGGCATAAGTTCTTCGCAGGATGGGGCGGCGCGAAACACTCACTGTAGAACCGTCGATTTCGCCTAATTTTCCGTGGCTCCGCGATACGAACGTGTCGACGCGGGAAGTGTGGCTTTTCGTGACATCGCGTGCGGCATGGAAGTGCTGTTCGAACAGGATCATTGCGCCTAGCCCGTGCGCCAGCGGCGAGGACGCGAGCCTGACCGCATCGGAGATATTACGCGGGCCGTCGCTTGCAGCATCGTCTGCGCTGCGCTGTGCGCCAGTGAAAACTACAGGTTTTTGATTCACCAAAAACAGGTCGGCTAAATATGCACTTTCTTCCATCGTATCGGTGCCATGCGTGACAACAACGCCGAGACATTCCGCCTGACCTAGATGAAAGTTAATACGTTCCACTAGGCTGAACGCGAGTGGAAGCGTCATTGCGCAACTGACGATGCTCAGAAAATCTTCAACCTTGATTTCAATGTCGGAAGGAATGTCGCGAATAGCAGCATGGAGTTGACTGCCGCCGATACTAGCTACGACATGATCCTTCGCTTCGACACGCCGAGCGGCGATCGTTCCACCAGTGGTGATTAAAGAAACCCATGCCACTCGCCATACTCTCGAAGTCGAGATTCCCTTTATGAACCTCGGTATTGCGAAATAAGAGTAGCGATTTGGTATCCTTGAGACAATCCGGAATTTGACACGAACCGCGATAAAATTTCGACCAACAAATATGGCTAATGGTCAAGCCTTGCAATCAGCGCAGTTTCCGCGGCTTTACCGGCGGCGCGGAGAGGGGGTCTTCCGGCCAGGAATGCTTGGGGTAGCGCCCCCGCAATTCGGCCCGCACATCCGGATAACCATTGCTCCAGAACGTCTCGAGAGATTTGGTGACGGCGAGCGGCCGTCCCGCCGGTGACAGCAGTTCAATGCGGAGCTGGGCCCGGCCCTTGGCAATGGTGGGCGTCTTGGCAAGCCCAAACATTTCCTGCAAGCGCACCCGGATCACCGGATCGCCCTCGGTTTCATAATCAATGGCGACATGGGCGCCCGATGGCACTTCAATCCGGCGCGGCGCCAGCCCGTCCATCCGCCGTTGCAGATCATGGGGCACCAGGCTTTTCAGGATGGCCAGCATGTCCAGCCGCTCAAGATGGCTCTTGCGCGAAATGCCCGCGAGATAGGGCTTCAGCCATTCCTCAATACTTTGCGCCAGCGCCTCATCGCTGAGATCGGGCCAGGCCTCTTCCGGAAACAGGCGTTTCAGAAACTGCACCTGGGCGCGGAAGCTGGTTGCGCCCTCCGTCCAGGGCAAGGCCTTGAGACCCATTTCGGCAACGCCCTTGAGCATGCCGTCGGCCATGGCTTCGGGATCAGCCGTTGCAAGCGCGCGCTCCTCGAGAACGAGCGCCCCGAGTTTCCGGACCCGCGCCGCGACAACACTTTGCGAACGGGAATCCCAGCCGACATTTTCCACTTGTTCAATCTGGTTTGCGAAATGCGTTTCGATTTCAGCCTGCGTAAGAGGTGCTGCCAGAAAAATCTTTTGATCGCCGCTTGCGCCATCGGTGGTCGCAACCGCAAGCCACTCCTGCTTGGCAAGAGCATCATGCTCTGGAAGGATTGCGCCGCCGCCGCCCGACAACCGGTAGCGCCGGTCGCCGCCGCGCCGTTGCGCAATACGGTCCGGCCACGCCAGCGCAACCAGCACGCCTTCGCTAATTGACGTCGTATCGGCCTTGATGCCGAGGATTTGCTTGATCTGCTTTGCCGAGGCCTGGATGCGCGAACGCGCCGAGCCCCGCGTCGCCAAAATCCGCGAGGCGATGTCGCAGCCCGCATCACGGCCAAGTCCATCGCGCTCCGACACGAAAGCCGCCAACTCCGCCGCCGCTTCCCCGGAACCCAGGGCTTGCCCCTTGACCACCATATGGGCAAGCCGCGGATGCAGCGGCACCTTGACCATGGCTTTCCCCATGGCCGTGATCCTTCCATCCCCGTCCAAAGCCTCCAAACGCTTCAGCAGATCCTGCGCCTGCGCGAACGCGGCAACCGGCGGCGGATCAAGCCAGGAGAGGGAGGAGGGCGCATGTACGCCCCAGGCGGCAAGTTCAAGCACCAGCGGCGTCAGGTCACTCACCAGAATTTCCGGCTGGTCATGGGCCGCAAGGGCCCGCGTTTCGGCTTCCGGCCACAGCCGGTAGCAAACCCCCGGACCCAGCCTTCCGGCGCGGCCCCGGCGCTGATCCGCCGATGCCAGGCTCACCCGCACCGTTTCCAGGCTTGTCATGCCGCTGGCCGGATCAAAGCGGGGGCTGCGCTTGAATCCCGTGTCGATCACCGTGCCAATGCCTTCAATGGTCAGGCTTGTTTCCGCAATAGTGGTAGCCAGCACGATTTTCCGTGATCCCTCCGGCGCCGGATGAAGCGCCGCATCCTGCTCGGCAAAGCCCATCGCCCCGTAAAGCGGCCGCACAAATACATTTGAAGGAAGGTTTGCCGCATTCAGCATGTCTTCGGTGCGGCGGATTTCCGCCTCGCCGGGCAGGAACACCAGAATGCTTTGCTTCGTTTCAAGAAGCGCCTGCTGCGTAGCCTTGCAGGCATCAGCGGAAAGTGTCTGCCGTGTTGTCCTGCCGAGATAGCGCGTTTCCACCGGAAACATCCGGCCCGTTGCCTGAATGACGGGCGCCCCTTGCAAATGTCCGGAGAGCTTTGCCGCATCAAGCGTGGCCGACATGATGAGAAGCCGCAAATCCTCCCGTAGGCCCTGACGCATATCAAGTGTGAGGGCGAGACCCAGATCGCCATCCAGGCTGCGTTCATGGAACTCGTCAAAAATGACGAGCCCCGTATCCTTCAACTCGGGATCATGTTGCAGGCGCCGCGTGAGAATGCCTTCGGTGACGACCTCGATGCGGGTTTTGGCCGAAACCTTGCGGTCAAGTCTCACCGTGTAGCCCACCGTTGCGCCGATCTCTTCGCCAAGCGTGTCCGCCATGCGCTTGGCTGCGGCCCGCGCCGCAAGCCGGCGTGGCTCCAGCATGACAATCTTCTTGCCGCCAAGCCACGAACTTCCCAAAAGCTTCAGGGGCACCCGCGTGGTTTTGCCCGCGCCGGGTTCCGCCACCAGGATTGCGGCCGAGCCACGCGCCAGGGCTTCGCTCAAACGCGGGATGACTCCATCAACGGGAAATTCCATGGCTGGCTTGAGGGTTCTTAGGTCTGCAGTTCATGCAGCCAGGGCGGGTTGGCGCCGGCCCGTGAAACCGTAATCGCCGCGGCCCGCGCCGCATAAGCCACCGCATTTCGCAGGGAAGTCTCGTCAAGGTATGAAACAGCGGCCTTGTTGAGCTTACCCGCCTTCTGCAGCGAGGCCAGGAAACCGGCGGTGAAGGTGTCTCCGGCGCCCACCGTATCCACCACCTTGACGCTAATGGAGGGGTGCTTGAATGACAGGCCCTTGGTGAAGGCCTCCACGCCGTTTTCGCCCCTGGTGACGACCACCACCTTGGCGCCCGCATTGAGCCATTTTTTGGCCGCCGCCGTCAGGTCGGTTTTGCCGGTGATCCAGGTGATGTCCTCATCGGATATTTTCAGGATGTCGCACATGGCAATGAGGCGGTTGATCCGCTCCAGGTAGGCGCGGCGGTCCTTGATGAAATTGGCGCGGATATTGGGATCAAGGCAGATCACCCGGGTTTCGGCCTCGCGGGTCATCAGGGCCTCCAGGGTTGAGGCGCCGGGTTCGGGAATGAGGCTGATGGAGCCAAAATGCAGGGCGTTGACGTCAGCGGCAAGCTTTGGCAGATCCTTGGTGGTCAGCATCCGGCTGGCGGAATTTTCATCGAAGAAGGAATAGCGCGCCTGGCCATTGTCCAGCTTCACAAAGGCAAGGGTTGACGGCCTGTCCCAGATCTTGGTGTATTTCAGATCCACATTGCTGGCTTTCAGGCCGGCCACCAGGCTGTCGCCGAAAAAATCCATGGACAGTCCGCTGAAAAATCCGGTGATGATCCCCAGCCGCCCCAGGGCAATGGCCGTATTGAAAATCGAGCCGCCGTTGAGGGGCTGGTAAACCGCCGCACCCTCTTTCGATGTGCGCGGCAGCATGTCGATCAGCGCTTCGCCGCAGCAAACGATCATAGTTCTCTCCTTTAGGGGTGCCGTAGCTAACCTTTGCCGGAGTCGGCAAAAAAATCAATAAATCAGTGGAATTGAATTATTGCAAAATTAGCCTCCGGCGTGTAGATCGCCACTCTGATTGGCGTACCTCAAAACCGGAATCTCCATAGACTATGACCCCCAGAACTATTCCTGTCGACGTCTTCGATCTCATCGTCTTTGGCGCCACCGGCGACCTGGCCCAGCGCAAGCTGCTGCCGGCCCTTTTCCACCGGGATGTGCAGGGCCAGATTCCCCTTTCGGCCCGCATTATCGGCTCGTCCCGCCGCGCCATGACCCGCGAGGCATTTCGCGCCTTCGCCCTGGCGGCGATTGAAACCCACGTGTCTGAAGACGAGCGCCAGCCCGACACCTGCAAGCGGTTTCTCGACCGCCTGGATTATGTCGCCGCCGAAGCAAGCCAGGAATCCGGCTGGAAAGACCTTGAAAAAGTCCTGAAATCCCAGGCCGACCGCATCCGCGTCTTTTACCTGGCCGTTGGGCCTGATCTTTTCGGGCCCATTTGCGAACGCCTCGGCAGCCATAATCTGGTGACGCCGAATTCCCGTGTCGTGGTTGAAAAACCCCTGGGCAAGGATGGCGCTTCGGCCAAGGCCCTGAACGAGCAGATCGGCCGCATTTTCCCCGAGCCGTCGATCTACCGCATCGATCATTACCTCGGCAAGGAAACCGTGCAGAACCTCATGGCGCTGCGCTTTGCCAATGCCCTGTTCGAACCCGTCTGGAACGCCGCCCACATTGACAATGTGCAGATCACTGTCGCCGAAACCCTGGGCGTCGAGGGCCGCGCCGGTTACTATGACACGGCTGGTGCCCTGCGCGACATGGTGCAGAACCACATGCTGCAGCTTCTCTGCCTGGTTGCGATGGAGCCGCCCACCTCGATTGAAGCGGATTCCGTGCGCGACGAAAAATTGAAGATTCTGCAATCCCTCAAGCCGCTCACCGATGGCAATCTGGCCAGCCAGATCGTGCGCGGGCAATATCGCGCCGGCGCCTCCGCCGGGGGTGCGGTTGCCGGCTATCTCGAAGAGCTGGGCTCGGACACTTCCAAAACCGAAACCTATGTGGCGCTCAAGGCCGAGATCGGAAGCTGGCGCTGGAATGGCGTTCCTTTCTACTTGCGGTCCGGCAAAAGACTTCCCTCGCGCCTTTCGGAAATCGTCGTTGAGTTCAAGCCCGTGCCCTATTCGGTTTTTGGTTCAAGCGCCGGCAACATTGCCTCCAACACGCTGGTCATCCGCCTGCAGCCCGATGAAGGGGTGAAGCTCATGCTGATGATCAAGGACCCGGGCCCCGGCGGCATGCGCCTGCGCCAGGTGCCCCTCGACATGAGCTTTGCCGATGCCTTCGGCGTCCGCAACCCCGATGCCTATGAGCGCCTGCTCATGGATGTGGTGCGCGGCAACCAGACCCTGTTCATGCGCCGCGATGAAGTCACCGCCGCCTGGAAATGGATTGATCCCATTCTGGACTATTGGCGGGAATCCCCCGAACTGCCGAAACCCTACACGGCGGGCACCTGGGGCCCGACCGCCGCCGTCGCCCTCATCGAACGTGACGGGCGCACCTGGCATGAGGGCGAAGTTGCATGATTGCGAAGGAGCGGCTGTTTGAAAGCCGGGGCAGCCTGTCATCCGCCCTTGCCACCGATGTCGCCAATGCCTTGCAGCATCACGTGAGGACCAAGGGCAGCGCCTGCCTTGCGGTTTCGGGCGGATCGACGCCCAAGCTTTTCTTTGAAACCCTGTCGCGCTTTGATGTTCCCTGGAGCCGGGTAACGGTTACCCTGGTGGATGAACGCCAGGTGCCCGAGACAAATCCCCGGTCAAACGCCAGGCTCGTGCGGGATAACCTGCTGCAGAATAGCGCTGCCGGCGCAGCGTTCATTCCGCTTTTTGAAAATCCCGAGGCGGAAAATGTCGGCACCCTTGATGTCGTTGTCCTTGGCATGGGAAGCGATGGCCACACCGCGTCATTTTTTCCCCATGGCGATAATCTGGGCGAAGCGCTCAATCCAAAAGCCGGGAAGCGAATTGTTAAGATGTCGGCCCCCGCCGCCGGTGAGCCCCGGCTGACCTTCACCCTTCCAGCCATTCTCGGCGCAAGCCTTCTCTGCCTTCACATTGAAGGACAGGAAAAACGCGACGTGCTAAACCAGGCTCTTGCGGAAGGCCCGGTTGAGGCCATGCCGGTCCGGGCGGTCCTGCGGTCAAAAAAGCCTTTGACACTTTATTGGTGTCCCTGACGGAGTTGAAATCCATGTCTGTCCAGACAATCGTCTCCGCGGTCACGGAGAAAATCATCGAGCGCAGCAGGCCAGCGCGCAGCCGCTATCTCAGCCGCATCACGGCGGCGGCCAGTTCGCACCCCAGGCGCAGGGCGCTGGGCTGCGCCAACATCGCCCACGGCTTTGCCGCCTGCGGCCCCCACGACAAGAATGAACTGCGGGATGGCGCCGGTCCCAACCTCGGCATCGTCACCTCCTATAATGACATGCTGTCGGCCCACCAGCCTTTTGAGAATTACCCGCAAATCATCCGCGATGCGGCCCGCGCGGCGGGCGGCACGGCGCAGGTGGCGGGCGGCGTTCCCGCCATGTGTGACGGCGTTACCCAGGGCGAAACCGGCATGGAGCTTTCGCTGTTCTCGCGGGACGTGATTGCCCTTTCAACCGCAGTGGCGCTTTCGCATCAGATGTTTGATGCCGCTGTTTACCTTGGTGTCTGCGACAAGATCGTGCCGGGCCTGATCATCGGCGCCTTGTCCTTCGGCCATTTGCCCGCCGTCTTCATTCCCGCCGGCCCCATGACTTCGGGCCTGCCCAATGACGACAAGGCCAAAATCCGCCAGCTCTATGCCGAAGGCAAGGTGGACCGCGCCGCGTTGTTGGAGGCGGAAGCCCAATCCTACCACGGCCCCGGCACCTGCACCTTCTACGGCACCGCCAATTCCAACCAGATGCTGATGGAAATCATGGGGCTTCATCTGCCCGGATCAACCTTCGTCAATCCCGGCACCACGCTTCGTGACGAAATTACCAGGGCCTCCGCCCAGCAGGCCCTGTCGATCACCGCGCTCGGCAACAACTACACGCCCATTGGCCGCATCTATGATGAAAAGGCCGTGGTGAACGGCGTTGTCGGCTTGCTGGCGACCGGCGGCTCCACCAATCACACGCTGCATCTCATCGCCATGGCCGCTGCGGCTGGCATTATGCTGACGTGGAAGGACTTGGCGGAACTGTCCCACATCGTGCCGCTGATGACCCGCATCTATCCTAACGGCAAGGCTGATGTGAATCATTTCAACGCGGCGGGCGGCATGGGATTCCTGATCCGCGAACTGCTGCATCGC